>Ga0070746_10000211_pt1 | contig 33381 bp, 29 predicted proteins | sample VirMetDEL_Mar_21_FD_77016 | JGI IMG/M metagenome (GOLD analysis project Ga0070746, IMG submission 77016) | Aqueous microbial communities from the Delaware River and Bay under freshwater to marine salinity gradient to study organic matter... | ecosystem: Environmental > Aquatic > Marine >...
TCTTCAACACGTTCAAGACCACTTTCAAGCGATTTTGAACGATGGTGATATTGTTGTTAACTATAATAAAAAACTAAAACGTTAATATGGCAGAAGAAACCACTAATACGGAATCTGCGAATCCAGAAGAAGCATTTTTAAGTGTCTTGCAGGGTAATCAAGATGCTGAACCAGTAGCCGAAGAGACTGCAGACGCAGTTGAAGCGGAAAGTTTAGAAGAAGAGACTGAAGAAATCGAAGCAGATCAATCAGAAGTCTCTGACGAAGTAGAAGTTGTTGAAGAAGAAGCAGTTACTAGATACGTCTTACCCGTTGGTGAAAATGGAGAAGACGTAGAAGTAGATGCGTCAGAAATTAACAACTATCTACTCCGTCAACAAGACTACACCAAAAAGACTCAAACGTTAGCTGAACAACGAAAAGCATTAGAAGCAGAACGGAACTCTATTAGAGCAATCCAGCAACTAGGGCAGGAGTTAAAAGGCGAGTTTGAAGCGTTGCGGGAAACCGAAGACAGTCAACCGAATCAAGAGTATTGGAACCAACTTAAAGTTGACAATCCGATGCAATATATGATCGAGAGACAGGAGTACCAAGATCGTTTAAGGGAACGTGACCAGAAGATGAAGAAGTTGCAATATCTGCAACATCAAATGGAGGAACAACGTCAGTTGGAATTCCAGCAAAATCTGGTAAACGAGCAAGACAAACTAAGTCAAGCAATTCCAGAGTGGGATGACCCCGAAGTAGCCACAAGAGAACGTCAAGCGTTACGTCTTTATGGTATTTCGCAGGGTTATCAAGAGAACGAAATGGCTTCTGTTTATGATCATCGTGCGGTTTCTGTTTTAAGGAAAGCTATGCTTTGGGACAACCTTCAATCGAAAAGAGCAGGGATAAAGACCAAAGTATTACAAAAACCCGCAGTTGGAGGGAATGTTAGTTTAAACACTCCGTCCAGAAAACTTACTGATTTAACCAAAGCCAAAAGGCAATTAAATAAAACGGGTAGTAATGACGATGCTACTAGAGCATTTGAAGCATTACTAAATAGCTAATTGAAAGGAAACTATGGCTATTAGTGTAACCGCCTCTCACGTTGCTGAAAGTTACGATTCTGGCAATATGAAGGCTGATGTCAGCGACATTATTTTTAATATTGACCCCAGCGAAACTCCCCTGCTTTCTAATATGGGAACAAGGGACGTTGCTAATACCACTTTTGAGTGGAATGTGGAAGACCTTCCCTCAAGTGGTGTAACCAATAAAAAGAAGGAAGGTGCAGACTTTACTTCTGAAGCAGTAACACAAGTTACTCGCAAAACTAACGTTACTCAAATCTCATCCCGTAACGCAACAGTAACGGGTACGATGACTGCAGTTTCGCAGTATGGGAAACAGTCTGAAATGGCTCATCAGATGATGTTAGTTTCAAAAGCGTTGAAGCTTGATATCGATAAAGCTATTGGATCGCATAACAAGCAAGAAGCGGGTGCTGGTGACCAAGCATCTAGTTCAGAACGTCAGACTCAATCACTTACTCACCAGATTTCTAGGGGGAATAATGTGGTTGTAAAAGATTCTGGTGGAACTACCGTTCCGTCTTCAGATACGGGTGCATATACGGAAGGATCTGGTGCAGAATCCCTTACAGAGACTTTCTTTGTAGACGTTGCAGAGAAAATCTATGAGAACGGGGGTAAGCTTGATTCCGTTATTTGTACTCCTGCAGTTAAGCGAGAAATTTCGGACTTTACTGGTAGGGGAGGAACACAAGTAATTGTTGATGAAACTAAAGTGACATCAAACGTTACTCTTTTTGCATCTGATTTCGGAAACGTTAAGGTAATGATTTCCAGAAATTTAGATACATACGGTTCATCTGGGGCAGGAGGTTGTGACTTGCTTTTCGTAGATTTTAGTATGGCAAAAGTGGCGTTTTTACGTCCTTTCACCAGACAAAATATTGCGAAACAGGGTGACTCTGACTCTGAACAGATTTTGGCAGAATGGGGCGTTCAGTTAAGTAATCCCGATAGTGCAGGGGTTCGTCACAATTTGTCAAACACCTATAGTTAATAACTAATCGGGCGGGGCATCATACCCCGCCCATATTTCTTCTAATAATTATAGAACCGTATCCTATTAGTTTAGGGTAGGGTTGTGCAATTATGTCAGCAAAAGTTATCTACGATCATAGGGGGAATGTTGTGTCCTCTTATGTTAAAGATCCAGACGGTAGAGTAGGATGGATCAAACGTCAAAATCTCGCACCACTTGTTGAAGGACTACACTACGCTAGGGAGTATGGTGTACGCAATAAAAAGGAGGTGTTTAGACCAATCGCAGAAATACCAGAAGCCGTAGTGGATGATATGATGCGTAGTGGCAGATTTTTTGACCCTAAAGAACTAAAAAAGTGGGCAAACGATCCACATAATAAAAAACTTAGATACACCAACGGACGGTATTAATGAACGAAAGAATACAAGCCGAAATTGATAAGATGTTGGATGGTGAATACCCAGACATCTCCGTTATGACTAAATACTCAAACTCCGTAAGAGGTGGAGTTGGGTCTTTTATGATAATGGCACAAATTGCTCAACGAGCCGTTGAGAGAAAAGGCAAGAAGAAAGCAACTCCTAAAGCAGAGGAGTAAACGTTGGCAATCACTAATTTTAGTGAATTAAAGACGGGAATCGCCAATTGGTTGAATCGGTCTGATTTAACGGATCGCATACCAGAGTTTATTGACTTATGCGAAACCGAATTGGACCGTCAACTAAGGACAACGGATCAACTGACTCGATCCACCACACCTATAACGGGTCAGTATGCGTCTTTACCAACTGATTTCCTGCAGATTAGAAACATACAGTTAGATACGTCTCCTGTTAAGCGTCTTCAGTATTTAACGCCAGACCGATTGGATGACGAAAGACGGACCACTTACCGTTCTTCTGGCGAACCCGTTTATTACTCGATATTGGGCAACAATATGGAGTTTGCGCCCACACCAGACGCAACCTACACACTTCAAATTGCATACTACGCCAGACTATCAAAATTATCAGACTCCAATACCACAAATTTCCTAATTACAAATCATCCAGATATCTATCTGTACGGGTCTTTAAAACACGCAGAACCCTTTCTTATGAATGACGAAAGAATCGTTGTCTGGGGAACGTTATATGAACGTGCGTTGGAGCAATTAAGACTACAAGAAGAAGCACAAAAGTCTGGTGACGGGATGATGCAGATGAAACCGAAATATAGGCTGGATACGGGTGCGTGGAGATGAGTTACACAAGCCTATCCGATCCTAACAATACTTACTCTGGGACTTCAGTAAGTAGACAAAATACTTATGGTACGGGCTACTATCAGCAATTTCCTTATGGCGAAGGATATGTCGATTTAAGTGTTTCTTCGTCAAGTTATACCAATCAAACGGTAACAACGAATACCTACACCAATCTAACGGTTTCTAGTAATACTTATACGGAACAATAATGGCTAATACATTCACCACAAATTACTCACTAACAAAAAGTGAAGTTGGGGCCAATAATGATAATTGGGGTACAGATTTAAACAACGCATTAGATTCAGTTGACGGGCAAATAGTTCGCAAAGTTGACAAGACGGATTTAGTCACCCAAACCTCAAATAAAATTGCGTTTAGTGGTAATTCTCTTGTGGGTAATTCTTCATCTGCTTCTACAATTTTTCAGAATTTTCAAGCGGGTGATATTATAAGTATTGCTGGTTCTTCTAACTCTGGGAATAACGGTAATCATACAATTAGCTCAAAAACAAATGCTTATACATTAGTGACGAGTACAACGTTTACGAATGAGCCAGAAGGGGCAACTTTAAGTTACCATTTGGTTCCTAAGTATTCAGAAGTTGATATAGACGGAGGTACTATTGACGGGGCAACTATTGGTGGAGCAACTATAGCAACGTCTGATATTACCGTTGGTGCTGGGAAAACACTTAATGTTACAGATGGTACTTTAACATTAGGAAATAACAAAATTACAACGGCATCCATTATTGACGATAATGTAACTTACGCAAAAATACAGAATGTAAGTGCAGATGAAAGAATCTTAGGAAGAGTTTCTGGTGCAGACGGGCCAATTGAAGAACTTACACAAGCACAAGTAAAAACTTTTATTGGCAACGCAACTACAAGCGCAAGTGGGTTGATGAGTGGTAGCGACAAGACTGCAGTAGACGGGCAGGGTATGCGTCACTTACTTAATGTTTCTGCAGATAACTCAAGTACCACTTTAGACATAAATCTATCTAGTTATTCTTATGACCACTACAAAATAATTATAAAGCATCTTGCCCCTGCTACGGACAATGCAAGTTTTGATATAATTTTAGGGACAAGTAGTAGTAGCTTTGCAACAACAAGTAGTTATTTTATGGTGGGTAGAGCCTTATATTGGAATTCTAATGGGCTTAACGGAGATGGTAGATATAACAAGACCGATGTTATAGCCGACTTAACAACCATAGGTTCTAATTCTGCAGGGGGTGCTCATGGAGAATTAAATCTTTTTGACTTACATAGCACATCCTATTACACAACGGCTGAATTTACTGCTACGGAATATGATGTAACAGATGGTGATATTAACCGAATAAATCAATCTTGTGCAAGAACTTCAGCAACTAATGACGCTTATGTAAGAATTATTTGTAATTCGGGAAATATAAAACAAGGGAAAGTTTCTGTATACGCAATACTAAATTAATTAAATGGCAGACTCATCCACAACCAAACTTAGTTTAACCCTACCAGAAGTTGACGTTTCTACTACTTGGGCAACGTCAATAAACAACAACTTCACAACGTTAGATGACTCCGTTTTATTAACTAATACCCAAACATTAGAAAATAAAACTCTTACTGATTGTGATGCGACTACGCAAGCTACGGGCAATAACTCGACAAAAATTGCGACAACTGCATTTGTTAAAGCTGAATTGGCTTTGCAGGACGCACTCTCAGAGTTATTGGATGTCGATGTTTCTAGTGCTAACAATAATGATGTTCTTGCTTACAATAGCTCAAATCAAAAATTTGTAAACAAAACGGCAAGTAATGCGGGTCTTCAGCCAACAATTGCAGACGGTGACTTAACAATAGCAAAAACTAACGGTCTGCAGAGTGCTTTAGATGCCAAATTAGATAGTTCCGCACACACTAAAGCGTCACTAGATGTTGATCACTTAATTACACTTTCGGGGGTAACGGATGCTTCTGACGATTTAGGTACGTTTACGGGGTCTACAATTGCAGACTCTTCAACAATAAAAGCGTCACTTCAATCTTTAGAGACTGCAGTAGAAACCAAACAAGATACCATTAGTTCGTCAGCAAGAATTAACGCAGATTTGATACACGATGGTTCAATTAGTAATACAGAATTTGGTCACTTAAACGGGGTTACTTCTAACATCCAAACACAAATTAATTCGTTGTCTGGTTCTACAGTAACCGAAGCAGATATTGTTGCTCTTTCAATTGCTCTTGGCTAGTTATGGCAAATACTTTTAAGGTTGTAACAAAAAGCGGGGTGTCCGCTTCAAGCGGATCACCTACAACGATTTATACTGCGCCTAATTCACCGTCTACAACTTCAATAGTTCTTGCTTTATTAGTCGCTAATAAGCACACAACATCAATTAAAGCAACGGTACAGATAGAATCAGATACGGCATCTGGTACTACGGGAGGGGGCGCAAATAACGCTACGGTAAACGTGATTAAAGACGTTTCTATAGAAGAAGAAACCAGCCTAGAGATAATGAGTGGGCAGAAGTATGTTTTAATGCCTACAGACGCTTTAAAGATTTATGCGGATAACGCAAATCTAGACGTTACATTTAGCTATATGGAGATTACTGCATAATGCCATTTATCGGAAAACAATCCACATCCAATTCTCAGATTACTAATTACACCACAACGGTTGGTTCTGGTGGGCAGACTAATTTTACAGTAATTATCGAAGGAGGGGATGAGACACACGTTTATTTGAATGGTGTTCTGCTTAAAGAAACAACAGATTACACCGTTAGTTCCACACAAGTTTCTTTGGTTAGTCCTGCAGTAGAAAACGATATTGTTGAGATTAAAGTTTTTAGAAGTTTTGCATTAGTGGATGCAGTAAAAGCAACGGGTGGGACTATGACAGGAGAACTTGAAGTTCCTACTGTTAAACTAAGTTCAAATGTTATTAAAGCTAGTGATGGTGGGTCAACAATTACTTTAGACACTTCTGATAATGTTACTTTAGCAGGGAATTTAAAGGTAAAAGATGGTGGAACTATCGGTTCTGCTAGTGATGCAGACGCAATAACTATTAGTTCTTCTGGTGCAGTAACACTAAGTTCTGATTTCGTTCCTGCAACTCCGTTAAGTCACAGAAATATGATAATTAATGGGGCAATGGAAGTGTCACAAAGAGGAACTTCTTTTACCACAGGTAGTGGATATGGTGACTACACATTAGATCGGTTTGCATCTGCTCATACACAGACAGGCAAATTTACAATCGATCAAGTAGAGGACGGTCCTACTGGTTTTAAAAATTCACTAAAAGTAACTTCTTCTTCAGCGTATTCAGTTGGTGCTAGTGAAGATTTTTTGATCAGACACAAAATCGAAGGAAAAAATTGTATACCTTTTGAACAGGGTACATCAAATGCAAAAACTGTTACTTTAAGTTTTTATGTTAAATCTTCTTTGACAGGAACATTTGCAGTATCATTTCAAAATAGTGCAGGAAATAGACACTATATTGCAACTTATACAATTTCTAGCGCAAACACTTGGGAAAGAAAAACAATTAGTTTAACTTTAGATACTTCAGGAACATGGTTGACAACAACTGGCATTGGACTAACCATAGCATTTTCTCTTGGTGTAGGTTCAAACCTTGACGGGACTGCGGGTTCTTGGGCCGATGGTAATAAGCTGTCTACAAGTAGTTCTGTCGATTTAATATCAACTAATGGAGCTACTTGGTTTTTAACAGGCGTCCAATTAGAACTTGGCAGTGTAGCAACTCCGTTTGAACACAAAAGTTATGCCGAAGAGTTAAGAAGGTGTGAACGATACTATCATGTAATTTCTGAAACAAACACTAATGGAAAGTACATAGGAATGGGGTGGAGTTACTCAGCTAATTATTTCACTTGGACTTATGATATTCCTTTAGTAATGAGATCAGCACCAGTAGTAAAAAATTCAACAGGTAGTGCCTTTTATTATAACTATCATACTGGTAGTGGTATTAATTACACAACTGTTCCTGCTGGTACAAGAACTAATAGATGTGTAACTTTTGACTTTAATTCAAATGGTAATTATACGGCAGGTAATGCAGGTGGAATGTATATAGCTCATGCTGATGCGTATATTCATTTAGACTCGGAGTTATAATAACATGGCAATAACTTACAAATATCATAAAAACCCTTTGAATGGGGAAAATTGTGCAATTATTTTCTTGAATGAAGAAGGTACTGAATCAACATCTGCACCAATAGATCCAGAAAACACTACCTACGCAGAAATTATGAGACAAGTAGAAGCAGGGGAACTAACAATAGAACCAGCGGATGAATTATGAGTAGATCCAGAGACTTAGGCGATGTAGGTTCTAAGGCTAATTTTTTAGATAATGTATCTACTGATTTAGGTGATTATTCGGGTCAAAGTATACCGCATATAGTCCCTAGATACTTACATCCTGCGATTGAAGGTAAGTCTTATGCTGGTGTAGATTTAAAGTCATTAGTAACTGCAGGAAATTATGTTTGGGGTGACGTTTATTCTGGTGATAATCGAAGGTACTTTTATACCGATATTAAAGGTAGTCGTAAAATCTTGGATGCTAGAATAGGCGCACACTTTGGCTCTCAACGGCACAAGTTTAAGAGCAAACAATTGCTAGAACAAGAGACTGCAACTCATGGTGAAAATGTTTATTCGGTTGACGGTAGGGATTGGGTTAGGGTTGTTGGTCCTGATTGGACTGAACAAAATGATACTTGGGGTACTGGTTGGTACTCGCCAAACAATGCCACAACTAATTCCCATTTTTTTGAAATAGTCGGTTATTTTTCAGATGCAAATATTTCAGGGTATGCGTCAACAACTAGAGATGTAAGTGTCACAGTTGATGGTGGAACTCCGACAACGAATACTGGGTTAACAGCTTCTGTTGGCACTCCTTTAGATCATAGATATGTTGATGCAGGAAGCTCAATAAATTTAGGATTAAATCAAACTTTAGGTATACACACTTTAAAAATAGGAAATGTAAATGGCGATTATTGTGGTGTACTTTTTAACGTAGAACTAATCGCCCAAGACACCTCAAACCGCAACAACATACAGATCCCTAGTCAGAATGTGGTGAGTTATGGGAAGAAGTTTACTGTAAGTGCAGAAGGCAATTCTGGTCATCACTTTAACCCCTTTAACAACCAAGCAATTGGTAATACGACAAGCCATGGAAAGAACACAACTGGCTGGACTTCATACGATTCCACATTAGACACAGCAACATCATTAGGTTTGGATGCTTGGGTAGACTCAGGTAACTACTATAGACCAGTTAATGGTGGACGAATTGTTAAATGGGTGGACTCTAGTGGAAACATTAAGACATCCGTAAACATGATGCCTCCGGCTGGGAGACATATAAGCGGAGGAGGTAATAACGGCCTTCCAACTGGAACATCTTGGCTTACATCATATCAGCCATCATTTATGGCTGGGGCGATAGACCACTCACAGGCAGAAGTAGCAAAAACTTTCAATTGGCGAGAGTTTGGAAATGGCAATGCCAACGCTGGTCCAGTAACAGGTTCAACAGGAGGAAGTTATAAAGACTTTAGTATGCTATATGAATTTACCGCAACCAATTGTGCATTTGTTATGGACGATGGTCTTACAAGTTTAACTGGTAATGATGTTCATATTGATACTAAAGATGTTCATGGTGATGCAAATGGAGATGGTTTTTATTTTACCTTTATTGGTACTGGGATTACCTTAATGAACAAAGAAAGTAGTGCTGGTACTGACCATTTGGTTCAAAATTTACCTTATGGAGCTCATATTGTTAAATATTTTAGAAGTTCTGGTGCTGATCCGACTTTAGTGGTAGATGGCGTAACTATTACTTGTGCAACAGGTACTTATTCTTCACTTAATGAATTAACCTTCTACCAACCCAAGAAACCACCAATCCCTGAAGAAGCTGTAGTGTTATGTGACTATATGCTGATGGCAGATTTTGTTCCGCAAACAGCACATGGAGGTCAATATATTTCTAAGGGTACTAGAATGTGTACTAATGCCAGAGATATATTTGTAGATAGGTCATCTGGTGCTGTTACTTTTAACCAAGATCCTGGATCAGTTTCAACAGGATTTAGGGTATATCCAAGCACAAATGCTGGCTCTAATACAGAATTTAAAGTTAGACTTCCTGCGTTTGCCACAAACTATGTGGTAAGAGGAAGGTATATGAATGACAGGGCTTTACTTTATATTGGGAATTCTACAACTACTTCTACATACGACAATAACGATGCTTATGGTAGTTATGCCCATTTAACAAATGATGAAAATTTAGGTATTCAAAATTGGGGAATGAACAGTAAATCAGGCAAACAAGCAATATTGGAGGCTTTTTGTTTTGCCACCCCAACCCACACTTCGTCACATTACCAATCCTTTGAAACCCCATTCCTTCATGAGTTAGTTGGTGGTGACAGAAACATGGAACAGACGAATTTAGTTTGTAGTCCAGATGGTAAAACTTGGGACCAATTAACAAGGGACACGACTTACTTAGGAGACGCTGTTTTACAAATAACAGAAGCAGGTGATGCTTACGCAGATAATACGACTGTTATTTTTACTGATATAAGAGGAACAGTAGGCAATAGAGCAATGTTCAATAAAAAACACTTTGCAATAGCTTACGATAGACAAATTTGCTTAATATCTGGGACATACGTTATTAGTCCTATGAGTATGACTGGTAGTAATAATACTGGTGGTCATGTCGCAAGAATATATTTAAATGGTTCACACGTTGTTTCAGGATATGGCACATTAAGCGGTTATTCTACAGCAACAAATCAAGTAGAATTGTATTTAAACAGAGGTGATTATATACAGATAAAAGGTTTATGGCACGCAAACAGTGCAGTTAGTTCTTATAGAATCACTAAAGTAAGGAAAGATTAAAAATGTTTATAGCTGTAATGGATAAAAAAGTAATAGCTATTCACGAATTACAATGGCAATGCAGAAGACACGCTAAAGGCTTAGATAAATCCGCTTACTGGAAGTGGCTAGAAACTGTAACTTCTGAAGATGAAAACGGACATAAAACCTACGATTTTAGTGGTGAAGATTACGAGATAGTTGAAACAGATTCACCCCTTAGTTTTGAGTCAACGGATGATGAAGGTAACGCTATTACAATACCTTTTACCCAAAGTGGTCACATACACTCAGAGATCGACACAGGGGAACACTACCACTTAACGTGGGACGGATCTGCGATCCTGAAAGACGATACTGCATTAACCGAATGTCAAACTGCAGAGAAGTGGAAACGCATTCGTGCGGATCGGAATCGTAGGTTAGCTGAAACTGATTATCTTGCGTTGTCAGATCAGACATTAAGTACAGAGATGAGTACCTATAGACAGGCTCTTAGGAACGTACCAGCACAGGAAGACCCAGACAATATAACTTGGCCTGACAAACCCTAATGAACCCAGCCGATCATCTATATTTCACCGGAAAGCCTATGCCAATTGAACCATCAATGTTAGACACAGTAATCCAATTAGTTGAGAGGCTGGGGGTTAGTATAGCCGTAGTGATAATGGCATTTTATTATATTGTTTTCCTTACCAAACAGGCAGCAAAAGAAAGGGAAGGATGGCAACAGCGTGACCAGGAGTCTGATGCACGTTTAATGAAATTAGTTGAGTCATCTAGTGATGCTATGATTCATGTTAAAAATGCATTAGATCAGAATACGCAAGCAATGCGTGAACTACTTTATAGGCAGAAATAATGGAAACAATCACTGAGAAGAAAACAGTAAAAAACGGAGACACTAAAGTGCATATGACTGTTGGAGAAAAAATACAGGTTACTCGTTTTTGGGCGAGGTTTGTTATAGCACTTTCTACATTAGGTATTTTTATTTATGTAGTACACATGATGTTAGTTGCTAGAGAGGAACTGGCAACTAGTAGCAAGGATTTATTGAACATTTTGATAGGCTCGTTCATCCCAATTCTGGCTGGTATTTCAAAGTTTTACTTTGAGTCAGGAAGTGGTGATGTACCGGAAGAAACTAAACCTAGTGGACCAACTAACTTTGAGCAAAAAGTAGAGTTGTCTGCTCCTAATCAAGCGTAGAGGAATTAATGATTGAAGCACTCTTATTAAACACGATAAAATCCTTGATTGTAAGCAACGTGCAGTCCTTGGCTGCAGACCATGTAGAAGAGGCCATAAACTCCAACTTTAGTGAGGACCAAAAGGCTGCTCTGGACTCAGTTGTCGATTCGATGCCAGACAATGATTTCAAATCTTTCGCTCAAATGATTAAGTAGGAAGGAGGTGACATGGGGATGGTAAATAACGTAGCCGGTCCTGCAATGGATATGATGAGCGCGAGAAGGGTAATGGCTCAACAGCCATCCCCAAGTGGCCCAGTAGCACAACCGGCTCCTGACCCTCAAGGAGGTATGGGGCAACAAATGAGACAGATGGATATGCCGAGTCCTGGTCAAGGACAACTAATGAACGCTGGACCAAACTCGATTCAGTCACAACCCCAAGCTGGAGTTGGCATGGCTAGGATGATGGGTGGACAGGCTCCGCAAATGGGGCAATATGGTCAGATGGGCCAGCGCGGTCAGATGGGTGGCTTTGGAATGCAACAACCAATGAGACCTCAATTCGGAGGAGGTTTCATGGGAGGTATGTACCAACCTAGACCTCAAATGTTTGGAGGAGGAGGTTTTGGCATGAACCCATTCGGAGGAATGGGGATGCAAGGTATGGGTATGAGAGGAATGGGAATGGGTATGGGAGGAATGGGAGGATATGGAATGTCTCCCATGATGAGCCGAGGCTTTGGTATGGGTATGGGCGGTATGCAGAACCCTTACGGTATGATGGGACAACAACCTATGATGCGACAACAGCAAGGCTTCATGGGCGGTATGTACAACCAAGGGATGAACGCTGCTCGACAAATGCCTCAAGCTAGGATGGGGCAAATGATGAATGCTCCTATGGACACAAGCATGGCCCAACAGAGAGGTATAGCACAACAGGGATTAGGACAGGCTAACCAAAACGCCCAAGCAAATGCTATGTCAATGGATATGGCAAGAAGGGCATTAGGAGGATTCTAATGCTTAGACTGTCTAAAAACTTCAGCCTAAGAGAGTTTACTAGAAGCCAAACGGCTTTGCGATTAGGTATCGATAACGAACCGGATCGTGAGCAATTAGTAAACCTTACAGCACTGGCTAATATGTGCTTACAACCAATCCGTGAAAAACACGGATTGGTCACCATTAACTCTGGACTAAGAGTACTGGAACTTAATCGTGCGATAGGAAGCGGAGATAATTCAGGCCATGTGCGTGGATTTTGTGCCGATATCGAATGCCCATCTATAAGTAATTATGAGCTATCTAAATGGATTTCCGAGAATCTCGATTTTGATCAACTTATCCTTGAGTACCCAGGTCCAGACCCTAGAGATGGGTGGTGTCATATTGGGTATAAAGTTGATGGGAGTAACAGAAAAATGCTTTTAACCGCAAGTAGAAAGGAAGGGAAAACTGTCTACGATGAAGGTTTAAATGAGTACAGTAAAAGCGAATGAATATAGACACTTAAATAACTCCGGTACAGAATCCAATCTTACATTAAGCAGTAATGCTAGTGTAGAGATAGGTAATGATTTAACACTCCCTCAAGGTAATATTGATGTCACCGGCAACGCAACAATTTCAGGAAATATCACTGCTAATGGTAATGCTGCACTAGGTAATGCTGCAACTGATGCTCATACAGTAACTGGAACCTTAGCTGTAACTAAAACATTAGCTGTAACTGAACTCATAACTGCAACTGCAGGAGTTAAGGGTGATGTAAAAGATACTGGAGGTAATGTTGTTGTAGGCGTTGGGACAGGGAATAACGCTACATTTGATGGTGATCTTACCGGAAATGTTACAGGCGATGTTACAGGCAATGTCCAAGGCGATGTTACAGGCACAGCAACAAACGCTGACCATGTCCAAGTTACTGATAATGAAAGTACTGATGAAAGCAATCTAATTACTTTTGTTGAAAATGCTCAAGCAACTTCAGGCAAACATGGCTTGGAGATGGATGGTAACCTCACATATAACCCCAGTACTGGGACAGTAACCTCGACTGCTTTTAGTGGGAATGGGTCTGCTCTCACAAACCTCAATGCAAGCAATCTAAGCTCAGGAACTATACCAGCATCCAGAATCGGCACTGAGGCAATTACCTACGCAAGAATGCAACACGTTACCAATGCTAGGATACTTGGTAACAATAGCGGTAGTACTGGAGATGTTTCTGAGTTAACTGGTGCAACTGTAACAGGTATGCTTTCTGATGCGACTACAAGTGCAAAAGGAGCAATGAGTGCTGGTGACAAAACAAAACTGGATGCCTTACCTAGCAATTTTGATGGTTATAGTGAACTTTTAAAATTGCATGAGTGGACAACTTTTTATTCAGTAAACGGACTATCAGGATCAGGATATAAATCTGCACACGCAACAACTGAATCTATTACCCTGCAATCTGGAAACCTTTATGAATTTACAATTAGTTTCCAGTATGAGGTTGTTGGTGTTGCCAATTTTACAGATGCTATTGAATTTGCCATTGGTTATGGCACTTCTAATGTGGCTCAAGGTGGAAACATTCCTGTAACAAAAAGTATAATTAAAATAAAACAACCTTCAGGTTCAAGTTATCATGGATATTTACGCCTTAGATTTTTTTTGAACTGGGGCGGTTCCGATCAAGTTGTTTATCCATGTGCAGGAGTGCAGAATCAAACTGGTGCATCTGGACACATTGTTAAAATTAATAACGGTATTAATCTAGGTGGTTATTCAGATGATATTTTTTTGACAGTAAAGAGATACAAAGGAGTTAGTTATACATCAAGTTCAGGAGCCTAATGCCAATAGAATTACAGAATAATTTTACTGGTGGTTTAAATAATCGGTATCCTGCCCACCTAATTCCTGATGGGTTTAATTCAACTGCACAAAATGTTGATTTATCCTATAGGGATTTAAGGTCTGACAAAGGCACTGGAACTGATTCATTTGACCCAGCCGGTTCTAGGTTTTTCTATGAGGCTGCAAGTTCATGGATTGGTTCAACAGGTTTTAGCTCTGCTCAATTTTCAGAGATAAATCTTACCAATAATGCAAACCAAACCATATCAACTAACACTACAGCATCTGATCCTGTTACTGTTAATATTGGTTCAACGCTTACAGTAAGTAGTGGCGCACTTAGTGTAGAATCACAAGGTGATGGTTTTGAAGTAGCAAATTCTTTTGTTGAATATGCAGATGATTTATATGTATCAAGATCTGGTTACTCTTTCACAGCAAATTCTATAGCAAACACTGGCACAAATGGTGTTTGTGAAATTGTTTATTTAAGTAGTGATGTTGGGAAATTTCATATTGGAGATGAAATAGTTGGTTTACAGTTCAGTAATCTTTCCCTTATAACGGATATAAATAAAGCGACAGGCGAGATAACACTTAATAAAGCAGCATTATCTACAACATCTAGTCCAACTAATCTTCAGGCTAATGCTACTGCAGTTAGATACATGGATGGTAATATATCTACTTCGTTAGTTATTGGAGTCGATATACCCACTCCTTCATTTAATATTAGTAAACAAACTGGGGGTGCTACTTTTGATGGTTATTCTACTAAATGGATTTCATCCAGTTTCCCAATACCTTTTCAATATGGGGTGTCAGCAATAGATGATACTGGAATTGAATCAGGTTTATCAGAGTCAAGTGACCAAGGTGCGATAAACATATTAGATTTATCCGCATCAGTTGCTAACAGGTCAGCCCCACTAAAAATCAATATCTCAGGACTTTCCCAAGGTAAATATTTTATATATAGAATTGGAGACACTTCCGCTGTTTATAAGTTACTAGAATATCTCTATCAAACGTCTTCTTCTACTACATTTGATTTTGGTGCGAGAGGCTCAGGAAGTGGCGTACCAGCGACTGCACAAAGATTAACTATTGTTGATACAGGAATGCCCACCGGCACTCAGTATGCCGTTAGATGGTATGCTGCAACAGGCACTTCTAGTGCTTCTGCTTCTGCAGGGGATTATACACCAACAGGGACTACAGCATTTACTACTGGCTCAACTATTGATTTACATACACAAGTCGGTACTCATGATCTTTTTGTTGAAGTTATTGTTAAGTTTGACGGAGATGACAGAGAGTATGTAGCCGGTGCAGGGTATATAGAAAATGGAGCAGCCTTAGTAAATACCAGCCTAGATACATATCTAGATTATAGAAACGCACAAACCTTAGCTTTATTTTCGCCATTTACGCAATCAAACCAGCCTCCAAGAAATTTAAAGTTTTTAACAGAAGTTAATAACTTCTTTTTTGCATCTGTAGATAAGCGTTTATATATAAGTAGATCCGGTCAAGCTAATGTATGGCCTATTGATGCATTTATTGATTTTGATGCGAAGATTACAGGTTTAGGTAGGCGAGGTAGTGAGCTTATTGTGTTTACACAATTCGCTCTATTTAGGGTTTTTGGTAATGCCTTTGACAGTATGAGGAAAGTAGAAATACCAACAAGAGAAGGGATACCAGATAATTTACACCTGACCATATCAGAAGTTAAAGGTGGATTAATATATGCGAATCTAAACGGCATACACTACTACGATGGTTCTTCTGTACAACAATTAACAAGGAACCTTTTAGAAACATTTACATTACCATCTGGAAATTACAGTTCAAATGTTGCTGGAAGTTATGATGACCAGTACTTCCTTTTGGCAGATGCCGGACTTGGATATAAAATAGATATGAGGGATGGCTCATTTAAGCTGTCTCGTACCACTTTAAATGCATCAAATTTATTTTACAGAGGTGCTACTAATAAGCTTTACACAAGTGATTCTATTATTGGGATCGGTTCAAATTTAGAATACACAGTACAAACCAGAGATTTTACTGGTGGGCAAATAAACTCATCTAAACTTCTTTCTGCACTGACTATAAATGCAGATTCGTTTACCGGAAGTGTCACTCCAGTGGTAGATGGAGTTGATCAAACTTCTGAAACAGTGAGTTTTACTAATCAAAATTTAAACCGAAAAGTTTATGTAAGTAATCCTCTTCCAGGAGAAAAGTTTGCTGTAAAGATTGTGTCTACAGCCGGTGAATTAAATGAAGTAGGTGTAGAGTATTTAGACCCAAGCCAAAATTCATTATCTAGGTTTGATTCGATTACAATTAAGTACACAGGTACTCCATCGTTTTCAGTCAAGATTGATGACACTGAAAAGATTGCATCTACGACATTACCTTCCTTTACCGGAGATGTTGCGGAGAAGACATATTATTTCCCAGCAATGACTGAAGGGACAGTACCACATTTAATAGGTGTGGAGACCGAAACAAATAAAATTGTTTCGTACTCTTATGAATCAGAAAGGGTCTGATGGTTGGATTCCCAATAGCAAATGAGTCAGTAAGTGACCTTGATACATACTTGGATCTTGAATCTGAAACCATGAGAGAAACCTTAAAAACTCTATTTAATAATTGCAGAGTTTTAGAAGCTAGATTGTTGGAAGCCGAAAATAGAATTCAAAGTTTAGAGTCTGATGATTAAACAAAGGCAGATATTTCAAAGTATTATACTAGAATACTCTGGAACTCCCACTATAACTGTTTCTATAGATGGAACTGACAAGCTAACAAATTTAGCTCTGCCTAATCATTCTATTAGAAAAACAAGGATTGTTGATTTACCGGCTGGAATCATAGGCTATGTACCGCAACTAAGATCGTCACATACAGATGTTTTTAGATTTCAATTTCAAGGCGTTCCTGAAACCCAATACCAAGCACAACATATATACCATTACTGGGAAATTACGTTTCAGGGAACTGTCAATGTTAGTTTATTTTTAGATGAAGTAGCAAAGAAGCCAAACAACCTTGGATCAGACACCATCACACTAACGGCTAGAGATTCTAGGTCACAGGACACAAGAAGAGTTTACTACCCACCGCTAAGTTATGGATGGGTTCCACACTATAGACACAATGTAACCAATACAAATAGTGGTCAAATACTTAATGCGAGACCGGTGCAACTGCCACCTCGATTCTACAAAGGACTAAAAGATCATTCAGAGATACGAATCACCCATGAGGGATTTGTACAAGTCGCAATGTATTTGGATGGGGAGGAAGTTGACCAGTACCAGTTTGATGCTAGTAACACGAATGATTTTGTTACTGAAAAAGCGTACTTACCATCTGGCTCAAATGGGCAAGTCCTTCAGTGGATACAGTATGGTGGAGATGGCGAAATAGCGGTGCTTGAAAGTGATGTAACACTAACAGACCAAGAGCCACCTAACCAGGAATTACAATGATTGGATATACTTATTGGATATACAACGAGTTAAAGAGTTACTTACACCAGCACTAGAACGCGCGGATGAGGTTAGTTGGGAATGGTTACTAGAAGGAATTGCGAATGGAGATATTCAATTATGGATGGGCAAAGAATCAGCCCTTACCACAAGAATTATCTATGGTCTGCACACTGAACTTCAGTGGGTCATGGTAGGCGGTAGCCTAAAAGAAGTATTGGAAATGGTTCCTAAGATAGAAGAATGGGCAAAATCAATGGGTTGTACTAAAGCTAGATTTGTTGGAAGGAAAGGCTGGGCCAAAGTTCTTCAAGATTTAAATTATAAAATTTTACCACAAGTCAGTATGACTAAGGAGTTATAATGGGTAGTGTAGTAAGCGGAGTAACAGATGCTATAGGCTTGACTAAAACCAACCAAAAAGCACCCTCGTTTAGTGCAGCGGATGCTGGATTTGACCAAGAGATTTACGACAAACTTGGTGAACGTAGGGATCTATATCAAACCCTAGTTGAGGGGAACATTGTAGATGCCAATGGCAGACCTTTTGGGGCTTCAGCTTATGATGAGAAAACGGCTGTTGATGCGGATGGGAACAAAGCATTCATAACTACTCCAGCGGTAAAGGGGCAATTTGGTGCAATAATTACCCCAGAAAAAACAACAAAAAACCCTGATTTTAATCCTGAAACCGCTAAAGATGCATCCGGTAACAAGCCTGGGGATAAAGCATTTGATGCTTCTACTGCTTCCCAAGAAGGCGGTCTTCGAGGTGATGTAAAAACCGCATTAGACAAATACACAACAGGTCAGGAAGAACTCCAAGACCAGATGTTTGGGAAGGTCAATCCTGAAACTGGAAAGAGAGAAGGAGGGTTCCTTGGAGACTATGATGCTAACACAAAAGGCATCATGGAAAAGATTATCGGAAAAGATGGTCAGCCTGGAATTGCAGATCAGTATGGGGCTGAAACAGGAGCATTTCAGGATGCACTCATGGGTACAGTCAATCCTGAAACTGGTCAACGTGAAGGTGGGATTGTAAATGAATTTAAAGAAAGTGCTGGAGAGATAACCAAAGAAGGTGGTCTGATTGACCAAACTCAGGCACTTGGGTCTGGTTTAGTTGATAAGTATCAAGGAGCGATAAACCCAGAAACTGGAGAAAGAGAGGGTGGATTCCTTTCAGACTTAGAAAACGTAGAGAAACAATTTACCGATCCAGAAACAGGTTTCCAGAAAGAGCTTAAAGATAGGGAATCTAAATACGATGCCGAAACTGGATTTCAGAAGAATTACCAAGACCAGATCGATAAGTTAACTGGAGAAACTGGGTTAGGTAGCGAGTTGTCTGGTATTAAGGGTGATATCAGTGGCCTTAAAGATGAGCTTATTGGGGTTAAAGGTGAAGATGGTAAGCGAACTGGTGGAGTCCTTGGCGAGGTATCACAACTACAAACCGATCTTCAAGATCCTTCTTACCTTATGGAAGACCAAGCCATGTTGGCTGGTCTTTCAGAACAACAGAGAGCAGGAGAAGCAAGAGCTAGTGAGGAATCACTCCGTAGACAGCTTGCTCAGTCCGGTCTAAGTCCAGACGAAACATCTGGTTTCTTGTCTCGATTCAAAGCAATGCGAGATCCTTTGGAGGAATCCGCTGCTGGGGATGCGTTGAAGGCTGCACAACAGTCTCAGGATCAACGTAGAGGAATGATTTCTGACAGGCAGAACCTTTTATCCAGTAAAGAAGCTTTGTTGCAGGGAGGGCTTGAAAACCTTAATCAACAACAGAAAAACGTATTAGCTCAGGCAGGATTAGTTGATCAAGAGTCTGGTCTTACGGATCGTCAGATGGGCGCACAAGGCAGAATGGATGACATTCTGAAGGACCGCATGAGTTCAACAATGGATGTGCGGAACATGATGCGAGACCGAATGGACGTTGATCGAGGTCTGACTATGGACCAACTTGGTTTCATAGATCGAGAGGGCCAGCTACGGAAAGATCAAAGAGATGCGTTGATAGACAGGTCAGGACTCCTCAAAGACAATACCATGATGGGTCTGACTGGTCTTGATAAAGAGATGGGTGCTTATGATATGTACAACAATCTCAACCAGAACCAGTTCGATACACGCTCTGGAGCTATGGATATGGGGAGCAACTTCATGGGCAACATTTACAAGGGAACAATGGGTGGCATTGGGGATATGTACAAATACGGAACCTTTGGATATCAAGATGCGAGAGAACGCATGAACGCAATGGACGATGCAAGACTGGCTGCGTTGGGATCAAGAGTCTCAGCGGATATGGCTCAGTATAACCAGCCAACTGGTATGCAATCCCTTGTTAACACAGGAATCGGATTTCTAGGAGCTTTGAACTGATGAGTAGACAAGCACTATACCAAAACATACTCCAAGCACAACAGCGCGGTCTGGACAGAAATGTCCAGATGAACCAAGACATGATGACCAACTTAGGGAAGTTGGCCGGAGGTGTGTACAAGTTCGCAGATGATAAGCGCGAAGACCAACTGAAAGAGTTCGATAAACAAGTCCAACAGGAACGGAAAGGTTACCTAGAGGACAGGAAACTCTATGGTATAGGAACCGATGCCTATGATGCCGTCAATAAATCCCTGAAGGAGTATGACGAGGAAATGTCGAGGCGAAGGGACGAGATATCCAATACTGGTTTTATGGACTATCTAGGCTTTGGAAAAGACCCTGAAGCCCCTTCTGCAAAGCTAGAGAAGCCTGACCAGTACAAGGGTTTCATTGACCCAGGAACAGGTGCTAGGGATGCATTCCAAGAGTTTCTACCTACAATGGAGTCAGGTAATTTTGATGTCTTCAACCAAGGCTCGGCAATGGCCCAACAGGCTGCGGATGAAGAAAAACAAGCAGAGACTTTTAAGAAAGAGTCCGAGGGGACATTTTACAACTCCAGAATAGGGCGATTTGACAAAAGAGATCTTAGAAAGAATACAGACATCGATGACGAGGCTTATCGTCTTGGAATCATGGCGAAGAAACAAAATGAGATTGATTCCGAAAGGCTTGCCACTGTAGGCAAGGAGGAAATGCAATCTAGGTTGGAAGAGCTTTTTGGTAAAGCAGGAATTGATCTTAGTACTAGCCTTACCAAATATTCTGCTCAAAAAGGGATTGATCTTAACTTTGCTCTTGAGGAGATCAAGACCTTAGAGCCAGCAAGGCTTACTGCACTTTTAACCAAAATAGAAGGACTTGCAGAGCCAGAAGCAAAGGCCAAAGCACTCGAAGAGGAACTGGTAGGTAAAGCGAGGCTAGAAAATAAAAAGAAAGAGATCCGCTTCAAAAATGAAGAGACACTGAAACATCTTAATGATATCAAAAGATCAGACTTATTTTTCAAAAAAAGAGCTTGGGTACAATTAGGAAAAGAACAAAAAGAGTTTGATACAGATTTGCTTATTAAAAAAGCAAATGCTGTAGGTGACAGAGATTTTCAGCGAAAGCTTATAGAGTATGGTCTTATTGAGGTAGATGAGAACGGAAACCTTAAAACTCATGCAGATGGATCATATGTCATAGACACTTCTAAAGACTTGGCTGATGTTAAGATGGATAAGTCATTAACACAGCTTGAAAAAGAACTTGATATAAAACTTGATGCTGAAATTGAAAGGGTCACTGACGTTCAGCTTCAAGAAGCTTCTCTAAACAATCATAGGAAATTAAAAGAAGCAGACTATAAGCTCTTAGAAGACCATGAGAAGAGAATGCTTGACTCAGGCATGGTTGATAAGGTTATAGCGAAGCAGAAAAGGGTACTGGAACTTGAAGACCAAATGGCTCAGGCAAGAGAGAGAAGGACCGAGACTAGAGATTCAAGAAGAAGGTATATAGACGAGCAAAACAAGATTAAGGGAGAGATACGCGCGATAAAGATGGGCTATATGAAAGATAGCCTAGAAAGTCTTTATGGTAGTGGGTCAGGGGTTGATGCCAACGGAGAAGAAGACGGCTCCGTTACAATGGCAGACATGACTCAGTACAAGGAACTTCTAAACCTTAGTGACGATGAGGCTCAAGGGATCATGAAGATGATCAATAGCCAAGGACGAATCGCTAAAGGTAAAAGAGGAGTTGCTATGGTCAACTCTCTAGAGTGGCTGTCAGATCAAGATAAGTTCGACATACTTAAAGATGTGCCTGTCAGGGAAGGTGGATTGAAAGGCATAAAGGGTCTTAAATTTGAAGATTACCGAAAGAACGAAAGAATTGCTAATGGACTTATTGAGGCTGGAGAAACGGATCTACTAAGTAACGAAGTACTAGACACATTAGGGTATAAAACCGATTACGAGAAGAAGGCCATAAGGACTTTGAGTGATTTAAATGGCGTAGCTAGAAATAAAAAGAAAATCTCTAATAAGATTCAGAACTACTTAGAGCAAGTTAAATTCCTGAAACCTGAAGAAACTGCAGCTCGAGGTGAGTTTGCAAGAGGTGTTTACAAAGATCTTCAATCTGATCCAGAGACCGCAATGGCTATGGAGAAGATGGGAATTGATCTTAACTCTATTCAAGGCATGACGGAAAAGAAAGCTAGGGAGATCGCACAATCACTTGCTTCCACACAAGCGGATCTACTTAGAGCAAAAGCTTCACTCGCTAATGCAAGCAAAACTTCTTCTAGCGGTGAGACACCTCCGTCCAAGATGTTCAGAAGTTTAGTAGACAAATTTACTCAATCTGGTGACATCGCACCAGGAAACGCAGAGGGCAATGCGAAAGCGATGAAAGATGCATTAGCACTTGTTCGACTCTCTTATCCAGGTTGGACTCCAACTGGAGCCGTCCCAGTTGATGGAGGTGGCAAAACTGGTGTACTAGCGAAAGAAGAAAGCCAAGGTGGAGGTGAAAAGAAAACAGATGTAGTAGCAGAAACTGTTATTGAAGAAGACGATAATCAAGCAAGTGCAAAGAAGAAATCTACTGGTAGAGGAGTTGGTTTTCAAAAGGATATAATAGAAACCGCCTCCCAAGCCGCCTTGAAAGACTTAACACCAAGGATTGAAGCCAATGAGAAATCCGCTTTAGGGCGAGGTCTTATGGCATTAGACTCACTTTTTGGTGAAGGCAAACAGACGGCTAAGAGTAAAATTATAGAGCTTTCAGAGGAAGAAGGAGGTTTAGATAACTTTTTCACCAAACTAGGGAATAAAACTGATGACGAAATTGATGATTACCTAAACCAAAAAGAAGTTAAAGGTGGCCCCAAAATAAAACGCCAAATAACCAAAGCAATCAGAGACTACCAAGACTTTAACACTAATCGTTACGATTGAGACTATGTCTTATATACAGCACGTTCTTGATGATTACGATTCAAATCAATCTCTGTCTCCAGTAGAGAAATACCAGAAGAAAAAAGATTACATCAATAGCCTTCTAGATGAAGAAGGTATTGATGATGTCAATCGTAGAAATAACGTCATCCAACAGTGGATAGGTGACGATCCCATAGCTACAGAAGGTAGCTTCATGGAACGTGCAGGGAGATCCTTTTCCAGAGGGGTAGATCAACTTCAATCCAATATTGGTGCAATAGGTGAGTACGCTGGCGAACTTACTGGTATCGATACCCTCCGTGAAGCTGGAGGTGACCTCTACGAGGAACAGAAGAGCCAGATGGATGCCCAGGCTCCTGCTTACCAAAGTCTTGAGCAGGAAGGCACTGGTTTCATGGATCGCATCGATGATTATGCGAACCTTGGAGTTGAATCCCTTGTTGGCTCTGCTCCGATTGCTATGGCTGGTCCTCTTCTTGCTGCTTCTGCTCCAGCTACCCTCGCTGGTGGCATCATTGCTGGTACTGGAGCTGCTGTCCTCTCCAACGCAGCATTAGAAGGTGGGACCACATATGCGGAACAATCAAGGAATGAAAACTTAGGAAGGACTGAAGAAGAGCGAAGAGCTAAAGCTCTCGCTCAAGCAAACGAAGTCGCTATTGCACAAGCAAGAGATCCTGAGCTTCTCGCCAATTCAGTACTATCATCAGTCCCTCTTGGAAAGGTCATGACCAATGCAGGGAACATGACCAGACTGGGTGCTGGGGCTGTCCAACAATCTGGTCTTGAAGGTCTCCAAGAAGGTAGACAATACGAAGTTGGAGAGGCCGCAAGAGGGAACGAAGTCAGTAGGTTTGATCCTGAAGGTCAAGAGCAGATGATTGTAGGTGCGTTAACTGGTGCGCCTGGAGCTGCGATTGACGTTATCATGGACCCAAGGGTGGACCAACAGGCCACGGATATCTACCAGAAGATGGATGTTGAGAGGGCCGAAGAGGCTATTGCAGCAAGTGATGAAAACTTAATTCAGGAAAACAAGGGTAAAGGGTTAATCCAACAACAGATTGAACTTCTCAAGCTCAAGAGAGAAGAGCTTAAACTCAATAGGGAAGAGGATGCCTATCTTAACGATTTAGAGACCTACCGCTCGAATGCTATTGAGCGCGAACAAAAGGTAGTCGAGAACGATATCCGAATTGAGGAACGGATTGCAAAGCAGAGAGAGGCATTAGAGAAGCAACGTCTTTCTATCAAGAGCCGTCCAGATGAAGACTTGAAGAAGGCAAAAAAAGCAGAAAAGGACGAAGATAAATTAAAGGAAAGACAGGAGAAGGATAAACCCAAGGAAGTTGATAAAGGGTTCAGAGGTATAGAGGCCCAGAATATCGCTGAAGAGAAAGAGGCTTTAGAAGAATACAATCAAGACTTTCAGCCAGGCAAACAGCTAGGGGCCGATAGAGCAAGGCAGACAAGGCTTGAAAACCTTCCTGAAAAACAGAAAGACAAACAAATTAGTGAAGCCTTTAAAATAAACGAAAGAAGAAGGCTTAGGGAAGAGAGGCAAGCTGACACTGAAGTCGCTAAAGAAAACCAAGCTATAGCGGATGAGATAACTGAAGGGCTAGGAGCAGATGATCTATCTTTAGAGAATAGGGAAACATTTGGTAAACAAATCCCTACACCTAAATCACAGGCACAATTAGATGCTGAACAGCTAAAAGCAGAACAAGAGCTTGCTGCCGCTAAATTGGCAGCCGAGGCTGAAGCTCGTAAAGAGACCGAGCCTCAAGCAGAAACAATGGATGATCTTCTGGCAGAGACAGATGCACCAATTGTACAAGATGTTGTACAAGATGATGTACAAGTAACTCCAGAGGAAAGGACTGACGAGGACGTTATTACTGGGGACTCAGATGATGTAGAGAGTGAAGTTGCCCAAGATGCCCTAAGCCAAGAAGAAGGGCAAGTTGGGCAAGTTGACGATAAATACTTCGTTGTTGATGACCAAGATAACATTGTGGATTCTGCTCCAACTTTAAAGGAGTTACGCGCGGTCAGGAAGTTTAGTGGCAAGAAGAAGGACGGACTTTTCACTGGGAAGGATGAAGTCAAGCTTGCAAGTGGTCAACCTGGTAGCAACCTATTTGTAGGGACCAAGGAGGATCTTTCCAAGGCTGGGAAAGGAAAAGCATTTGGGGGTACAAATGAAGTAGAATCGGCTACAGACGTTGCAGACACTGCAAATGTGGAGTTTGAAGATATCCCTGACGTTACAGATAAGGAGTTTCAGGCTTCTGAGGCCGCTCAACAAAAGACAGTCGAGAAAGCTCTTTCAACTAAAGAGTATGAACTACTAGATAAAACTGCAGATGGTGAATCTGCAGATGCAGATACTATTAAATTTGTAAGAGACACGGCTACTGAACTAGAAATTGATTTAAAGTTTCCAGATGGTAAGGAGAAAAAAGTAGATGAGTTGGCAGACGATATATTGTCTTCAGGTAATGTCTACGAAGATACTGACCTTGCATCCTATTACGAAGACACTACAGATCAAACAGAGACCCTAACGCCCAGACAACTTTCGGTAGCGATGAGATCCCTGAAGAATGGATTTAAGTCGATGCCAGATGTTGAAGTCTTAGCTGACAATAATGCTGTCCGTGAAGTGGTAGGTAGAGAGACAAAACCTATGGAAGGTTTTGTCAAGGATGGAAAGATTTATGTAGTAGCGGAAAACCTCCGAGGGAAGACTACAAAAGAAGCCGTAACAAGGGCCGTTCAGGTTTTTTATCATGAGGGCATTGGTCATCTAGGGTTGACAAACTTCATGAACAACCATGGCGGTTTTGACAACTTTATGGATGCTTTCGGAAAGAATACAAGGAACAGGAAGAAACTCCGTAAGTGGCTAGGAACAGACAGAGGGAAACAATACAAAGACAAAAGTGAGAGGGTCCAGTTCGAGGAATACATTGCTTCCGAGTTTGCGGAAAAGGGAGTCCGTGGAGTAGGCACTCTTGAAGCGGTTGGTGAGTCCATCCGAAGGGTCATGGGAATCAAAGGTTCTGAGACCGCGCTTAGACAGGCACTCCAGAAAGTCCAGAAGGAGATGCAGTCAGACGGAAGAGTAAGCCTGTTCACTGGGAAGAGAGGAGGAAAGGCCATTGAGTCCAACCAAGACAAAGAAAAGCTTAGGAATGAAGAAATCATTGGTTCTAAGATTTCTGAAGAGGACTTCAACGGATCTACAGATGAAGGATTCAGGGCATCCTATCTAACCCAAGAGCAAGGTTCAAAATTCCCTGTTCAGCCTAGAGAAGAAACAATCTTCTCGTCAGATGAAGCCCAGACAATGGGAGGGATCAAGGAGCGTGGACGAAAGAGAATGTTATCATTCCTGAAAGGTTTATCTGAAGGAATGGCTCCAGCGGATCTGATTCGCCAATCTAAACGGATGATGATGTCGCACAAGGACGTTTACGATCCTAATCTTGGAGAAGAGTCTGGCAAGAAATCAAATTTCAATCCGAATAAATACTCTGACGAGGAAGCCGTAGTCAGGGTTCATCTAGGTGGAACAATCAAACTAGAGTCAGGAAAGACTGGGAAAGGATACACAGCACACCCTGTCACAAAAACTGGGAAGCCTGACTACAATAAAGCCATGTTCTACGGACCAGGATTCAATATCGTAGACGGCTCCTTCCAAGTAGACCAGAACAAGAGAAGAGATATCGCCCTTGGGAAAAACAAGAAGGGAGATAAACAGACCAAAGTACCTATGGCAGGGTTGCAAGGAAAGTTAGCTACTACACCTCTAAGTACTGAGGGCAAACAGGTCATATTCAATCCCAAGACAGTCCATCTGTTTACAGAGTCCTCGACTGGTCTAGCCGTTAAAGGGTTCAAGGGTGAGGCAAGTGCTATAGGCAATACGATATATGTTCGAGGGGAGCTTGAGTATTACACCAAGGAGAATATGCCTGAAGCCGTGGACGGAGTAGCCAGTGAGTCAAAGCCATTCGATCAACAAGAAGAAGCCCAATACACAGGTGAAGAGATGGCAGACTACTGGATTGACTCCCAAGCGGAGATGCAGAGGGCTGGTGTAGAGGAAGATGGTATCCGTGAGTCTTTTATGGGCGAAGTGCTTGATGCTGCAAATCCAACATTCCGTGAACCAATCATTGAGAAGTTGAAGTCAGTAGGTCAAGTCGTAGCCAAGTATGCAGACAGCGCGGTCAACCCAGTTGCATTGATTCCGAAGATGCAGGAATACTTAAAAGGGAGGAATCGAGTCAAGGGTAGAATCGATAGACTAAGTGAACTGGGTAAACAGATTTACGATACGCTGAAGAAAGCGAATCCAGAGCAAGGAGAGAGGATATATAAATATTTAACGACTGTTGATGCTGACCCTAACACCATCCCAGAAGATGAGTTTAGAGAGATTTCTATCCAGATTAAGGATGGAATCGAGAGGATTGGTGAACAGGCTGTAGCCTCTGGAGTTTTGGCAAGGGACCAAGTGAACGCTCTCAAAGGTCAGTATTTACCTCGTGTATACATGAAGTATCTGCTTGGTGAGGATAACTCCGCATTCGCTCAAGTCTTGAGAAGTGATCTCAAGGTACAAGGTGATTGGATGAAGGGTAGAAAGAACATTGATGAGGCGATCCGAAAGATCTTTCTTGGGGAAGTAGAAGACCCAGCCTACCTTGCCCAGAAGGGTATCGTTACTCCAGGAAGAGATTTGGCAATCATTGATTTCATGGATTGGATTTCCACAAAGCCTGAGTGGGCTTACGAGGAACAATTTACAGAGTTCAATACTCAGCAAGAGATATTCGATCTTGCTCAAGATGATGCGGTTGCCCAAAGCCTCATTAATGATTACGGATTGACTCCGACTGATAAGCCTATGCGGACTACCGCAAACTACTTATTGGGTGAGGCGAAGCGGATAGAATCCCAGTTGAGTATGTTTGAGGAAAATGGTGGGAAAGATACTGCCAAACTCAAATTGATGAAGGGTCTTGCGGAAAGGATGCGAGAAGAGGGTGAAAGAACCCTAAATGCAGGAGGTATCAACGAGGCGGCAGAGGCTGCAGGATTCGTCAAGATGCCTGACATGAAGAAGTACGGAAAGCTCCGTGGAATGTATGTCTTGCCAGAAATCAAAGAGGATCTGACAGGCGCACAAATCCTTTCTGACGAAGCACCAAACTGGCTCAAGAATCTTGTTGGCGAAGGTGGAAAGATAGCTAGGTTTGGATCGTTCTTCAAACTATCCAAAACTGCACTAAACTTCCCAGCCGGTCATGTACGGAACTTTGTGTCCGCTGCTTCGCTTGCCTACTTTGCTGATGTCCCAGTTACGAAACTTCCCAAGCTGATCGGAAGAGCATTCAATGAGATGAGGACACAGGGCCGATACTACAACATGGCTAAAGACCGAGGATTGATGTCCGCTGGATTTATCGCAGAAGAAGTCAAGCGTGTGGAAGTCGAGTACCTGAATGCCCTCAAACAGAATGAAGCCAAAGGTCCGTGGGAGCAGATGTGGTTATCCGTTCAACTGGCTGCATCAAAGCTAGGAAATAAAGCTGGAGACCTTTATCAGTTTGGTGATGAAATCAACAGGCTTGTTGTCCTTATGGACCAAGTTGAGAACAAGGGAATTGATCCTGACACGGCTGCAGTCCATGCAAACAAATGGATCATGGATTACAGTCTCGCGCGAAGTTGGGTCAAGTATGGACGAACCGCTGTTATCGGCGCACCCTTCCTGACCTATACGGCAAAAATAGTCCCTCTGATGTTGGAAACCGCTGTAACCAAACCTACGAAATTCATACTTCCATATGCACTTGGTCATGGAATGATGGAATTCACAAAGGCTCAATTTGATTGGGATGATGAGGACGTTGAAGCGTTGAAACTTAATCTTCCAGATTACTTGAGAAGTAAGGCAAACGCTGGGATGTTACCTCCTGCCTTAATCCCAATACCTTGGAAAGATTCCGAAGGAAGAATTCAGTTCTGGGATGCCAGCTATGTATATCCTTGGGGTATAATTAATGAGTTATGGTCTGAGATTTCTGAGGGAGATGCAGCTCAAGTACTAAGAACTTTGGGTGTAATGGGAAGTCCTCTTCCACAAGTCTTGACAGCCATTCAGATGAACGAAGATCCGTTCACGCAAAAAGAGATAATTCAGCCTTGGATGGAACCATTCGATCAGATTATGGCTCTTACGGATTATGCTTGGAACCTGACAGCACCTCCGTTCATGCACGGCATGGTATCTATGACGATGCCTGGACAAGAGAACAAAGGTTTTGGTGTAATATCTAGGATGACAAGAATAGGTGACTTCAAGAGAGGATCTGGAGAACCTGAAAAGGATCTTGGTCAGATAACTGGTCAGGCGATAGGTTTTAACCTAACGGCTGTCAATCCCAAAATCACAAGAGAGAGAAACGTCCGTCAGTTGGAGAGGGAGTTATCGGATATCCGTAGTGAACGGAAGCAAGTTATTCAGCAACTTAACCGAAATAAAAAATACAGAAAAGCTGCTGAAGTAGCTAAAGAATTTAGCGAAAGAATTCAACGGAAGCAAAAAGAGATACGAGAGTATCGTCAGTCCACTGTGAGGGCAATACGAGCTGCTTCTTAGCCATGTACCTCTAGCTTGGGCTTTGGCTTCATATCAAGCATTTCATGAATTGGGATATCATAAACCAATTCCCTGTCTGTAGGCCAAAACCTTTTGAAGGTTCCTGCCTCAACCAACGGATATTTAACGACTGTGTGTACATCGATGAACTTGGTTACATGGTCTGACCACTTCACAAAATAGTACGCGCGACATCCAAACCCTGCAGCCAAAAGCTTTAGGGCCGAAGCCTTCCTTAAGTTCAGCCAGATTGTTGGGTGTTTATCGTGTGGGTTGCTCCGTTCCTTAAACTCAATGACTGAGTGGATCTGAAGTTCAGGTTTCCGATAGCATATGAAATCAACAGGACTCAACCTCCCCAGGTGACTAAGTTTGTAGTTCCCATTCTGAAGCTCAAAGTCTGATTTGAACTTCTGTTCGTTTTCTTCTGCAAGTGCGACATCTCCTAACATCCCTGTCTCCATTGTCGATATTGTCTATACGCACTGGCTTCAATGCCAGTGATATCAACAGATAGAGACTTTTAACTCGTTCAAACTGAATGAGTAATAAAAAGCCTCTAATCTGTTTATTATCAACGGATAGACGTTAAATCCAAAAAGATTATTGTCCATACGTTGTCTATAAAAATAGAGTCCCAAAGGCTCCACACTTTTTCAATTTGAAACTCAACCTATAAAGATTAATTAACAATTGATGGGACTCCATTCCTTTTGACCACTACATGGTCCTTGAACACTAAGATCTCCGATCCGTCCTCTACGGATATGCCAACATAAGAACCAGAACGTAGGCCAGAACAAGAGACAAGACCGGCTCTTATCTTCTTGGCTATCTCAAAGACCTCTACACCTCTACTTGCAAGCTCATCGACTTGCTCGTTTGTAACAACATTCATAATACCTCCGAAAGGCTAATTATCCAGTCAGCCTTTTTGCCCTCCTTGGTCACGTTAATCCTATTGGATTCGTCCAAGAACTCAAATACTGATTGGTATTCTTTAGCATTGGGATCTTCTCCGTAGACTTCCTTCAATGGTTTGAATCTAAGGATTTTCCCCCAAGTAGTTTTACCGCCTTCTACAGCAATAAATTTTAGTATTGCTCCCCTTGCTCTTTCATCCCTAGAACCTCCGAGGCTTCCTCTATAAAGGTTTATAGTGGAGTTCGCAGAGTGACTGACTATGGAGATGGCTCCCTGCATTGACTCATTACTGATCTCATCTGATCCTGGCTCATCAACCCACTGGAGGATCATTGCCAGTTTTATAATATTAGCAGGCCAACGCTTACAGAAGGCATCCATCAGACTCTTGACACTGGGATCAGTTTCCTGAAACTTCGTTTCATAAAACAGATCGTGAGCATCCCTATAATCAACGGAAGCGTGTTCCGATAGTCGCATCTGGGTATCGCCTTCAATCTCCATAATCTTATCGACTACCATCTTCATCTTGGCGTATTCGTAAGTTGAGTTAAAGGGTCTTCCATCTGGTGGCAACGCTGGAGGAATCACATCCTCATGCGGAAGCTTGAAGAGGAGAAACCTAGCCAGAAATCCTGTTTTAACGTCTTTAGGTGTTAAAAGATCCCCTACAAATTCTTCCGTACTGACACCAGCGATTGAGATATATGGATTCTCAACAGGAAGATACCCTTTACCAACAGTGGATTTCGAGTCTTTGTAGTAGGCGTTATACATACTGGTCAACTCACTCTTAAATCCCTTGTTAGTGGAGCTATCGAAGTTATGAAGAAAGGTAGAAAACTCATCCACAATGAAGGCTCCTCCATTTTTCTTCCTACTAAGCAGCTCATAGAAGGCATCATAAGTAATTCGATTTGAATACTTTAGTAGGCTTGCCTCAATGGACTTAATCTGGTCAAGAAGGAGATTCTTTTGGTCAGCTTTGAGGTTAGGAAGCTCCCAAGATTTCTCCTTGATCTCCTTCTTGATTTCCGAATCATGGACCCCTAGTAACTCAGAACCTTTGGCGAGTGCTGTACTCTTCCCTGCACCAGATCCAGCGAATACGAGAGACCAGATGTTCGATCTCATTGGCTCGAAAAACATGAAATGAGACTTATGCCCAACGTATGTGGAGAGAGTGGTCATGAGTGACATTAAAACCATCGTAGGGGAAACCATTGTTCCCTCCGCTGCCTTGTTAACATAATCCTGAATCGTCACTGGGAGGTACTCCATATTGAATTCAGAACTATCGTCTGAGTACTCTTCCAAGACTTCTTTCCGAGCCTTCTCCAGTACAGCGATCTCAGGAACCGGAACACTCTCTCCACCTAACGGAGTCTCTTCCATTCCTGCCTTGAGTCCGTTCTCGATGGTCTGAAATGCCTTTGGTTCAGGATATCCGAGCTTAGAGACAACAGCATCCTGAAGAGCTTTACGCGCGGTCATTTCATCCACTTCAGATTCAAGCCCTAAGAAGAAGGCCATATCGTTAATGGTATTATTGACCTGTCCCTGTGTAGCAGAAAGGATTGTGTTTACTGCATGAGCAACTGGACCTGTCTGGGCTTCTGGCTTTTCAGGAGCGTTGCATTTGACAATGGTCCATCCAGATTGGGGATCTCTTGGAGCATCGTTCAGGAAGATATCGGCTGGCTTGAACTGTTTCTTCCTATATTTAGGAAACCACTTTTGGATTTGCTTTAGGCTTACTATGGGAATCTTACCAAACTCACCGCCTACCTGTTCGTACTTGACCATGCCGTTCCCTGACTTTTTATCCTCTACTACAGACGGAGGAAGTAAAGCCATCGATCCATAACCAAGAACTTCTCCACAATGTTTCCCATTGTATTCAAAGTTCCATTTACTTATAGGGGATGCAGAACTGACGGACACCCAAACGTGAGTTCCTCCTGAAGGTGTTCTGACTACCGGAGCTTTTAGAACAAGCTCCTGGAATTCCATGTCATCCGTCAGTTTTGTGAAATATTCTGGATCGTCAAAATCCAGAACTAAGAGATGAACCGATTTACTACCAGCGAGGGTTCCAATGACACCTCCCACGTTATATTCATCATCACTGAATCGTTCTAAGGTATCATTGAAATCTTCACTACCTAATTGGTTCCACGCCTTATCGACTGGTACTTTCGTTCCCTTCCGAATCCTCAGTAAGGGGATTCCTGCTTTGTGGTAGGTTGTCAAATCTTTTTGCATCCTTATACTCCTGTATCAGATGATGAATAAGTAGCTCCATCCTCCCTAGTACTTCTTGAACTCTGGGATGGAGTTTTGAGCGGTCCTCGCTATATAGAGCCGTAGCGAGTCCATGAATTAAGAAGCGTTTTGCTTCAAATACAGCGGTTCTGGGTCTCATATAATGTGCAGTCCAAAAGAAGTTCCCCCCCTTTTTTGACTTCACCGAATTCTACAGTCAGCTTCTTGACTTGGCTGTCATCCTCGTAGACGAGGCCAATCAGAGAATCTAATATAGATTTTCCGCTAAAGTTATCAATGTCTCTCCTGCGTTTGTCTGGAGGATGAA
>Ga0070746_10000212_pt1 | contig 33346 bp, 38 predicted proteins | sample VirMetDEL_Mar_21_FD_77016 | JGI IMG/M metagenome (GOLD analysis project Ga0070746, IMG submission 77016) | Aqueous microbial communities from the Delaware River and Bay under freshwater to marine salinity gradient to study organic matter... | ecosystem: Environmental > Aquatic > Marine >...
ATTACCACAAATCGGAGCATGATAAAGCGAACTTTTCAAGAGAAAGGTCTTCCCTATGCTTCTACCCTCACACTTCAAAACGCCAAGGATCTTTTGCGAATACTGCAATGGAATGAGAAGCACGGCATCAAATTTTACCGTATGTCCTCTGACCTTATACCTTGGGCTTCGGAGTACAACATCAAGGATCTTCCCGATTACGATGCGATTGAGGAAGCACTTTATGAAGCCGGTCTGTATGCTGCCGAACATAACATGCGGATCACAACACATCCCGGCCCATTCAACAAGTTGACCTCGCCAAGAGAAGAGGTCATCCAACGAACCATGCGAGATCTTGAGATCCATGGCGAGATCTTTGACTTAATGTGTCTTCCGAGAACACGCTTTGCAAAGATAAATATTCACGTTGGCGCTACTTATAACGATCGTCGGATGGCCCTCGATAATTTCTGCAAGAATTTTGAGCGTTTACCAGAATCTGTTCGTTCTCGCCTCACCGTTGAGAACGATGATAAAGCATCACTTTATTCAACAAAGGAGTTGTATGATGAAGTCTATACTCGTATTGGTGTCCCTATTGTCTTTGATTATCACCATCATAAGTTCTGCACAGGAGACCAAACTGAACGTGAAGCCGTTCATTTGGCTGCGTCAACTTGGGGAACCGTTCGCCCTGTTGTTCATTATTCTGAATCTCGTGCTGATGAGCACAATGATGATTCTATAAGACCTCAAGCACACTCAGACTCCTATGTAAACCCAATTGACTTTCATGGGCTTGACCTCGATGTTATGCTTGAGGCCAAGCACAAAGAGATCGCTTTATTTAAAATGCGAGAATTATTAAAAAATAACTTGACATTAGCTGCTTAACATGTTATAATATATACACTAAGGATTAATACAAACAAATATAGGAGATTTTATGAACCAAAAGAAATTAAAACAAATTGCTGAACGTTGGAAAGGCAAGAGCGGTGGTCCGGATGCGGAAACCACAATCGCAGATTCAAAGATGGATAAGAATTGCGTCCATGTTTGGTCTTGCACAGCAGATGTTGCAAAGATTATTGATCGTTGTGGCTCTGCTATCAAAAGAATCACAGAAAACGATGACGGTGTTTCTTTTGAGATTGACCGCTCTGCCTTTCGTGGAGCACCTTATGCTTTCAAGGTGCTTAAGTGAAAAATATTGTCCTGTATGATATGGACGGAACTTTGACTCCTCCTCGTGAATCGCTGGAGGAGTCTTTAGTTCCTGTTCTGGAGAATTTATCTGAGGTAGCCGAGATTGGAATTGTGACAGGTTCTGATTTTGATTATCTCAAGCAACAAGTGGGCCTTCTATTGGAACATCCCAATATAAGAAAGAAATTACATCTTCTTCCTTGCAATGGAACTAAGCACTATTATCCTCCAAAAAATAATGAAGACCATCAACTTGTATCCTCCAACGATATGCTCAAAGAACTCGGTAGACGAAACTTTCAGCAGTTGATGCTTATTCTAATAGAACAACAACATTCATTTGCTAATGATAGGTTCCCTCTTACAGGACATTTTATAAATTATCGTGGCTCAATGATTAACTGGTGCCCCATTGGTCGTAATGCGACTTCTGAGGATCGCCAGTTTTTTGTTGAGTACGATAGTTCTTTTCAGCCTAGTTTGCGAGAGAGATATATCGAACGCCTACAGCACTATATAGGTTTGAAAAGAATTTTAAATGTGGAAGTTAAACTTGGTGGAGATACTTCATTTGATATTTTTCCAACTGGTTGGGATAAAACATATGCTCTCAAGCATTTTCCATTTTACAATCACTGGTTCGTTGGAGATCGCTGCGGAATTAACGGAAATGATAAAGAAATTTACGATTTTTTGCAACATCAAGACAGAGCATACGAAACCCACTCTCCTCAACAAACTGGAGAGATTACAAAGAGAATTATAGATGACATATCAAACCTTGAGTAGAGATGAATTAACAGAATATTTAACAAATGGTATTCCTCTACCTTCCTCAGCGTTAGTGGATGAAAATACAATTGATTTTTATTTTGAAGAATTATTGCAATTTATCAATATTGCTGAGAACAATTTTTGGGCTAAATCAAGTGATTATTTAGAGTTAACAATAACAGTTGACGATGCTGATTTTCTCATTTTGAGGTTTGTTCATGACAGAGTCATGATCTATTTAGTTAATTCAAGACCAGATATTCTTGATACAATGACACCAGAAGAAGCCAGCGATGTTGTTGGTATGATCTATGGTATTGTGGTATATAACGAGAAATGGGTTCAAGTTAATGAATTGGTAGAAGATTTCACAGAAGAACTTATAAACAAACTTGAATATAATGCTACAAAAGCAAAGGTCAAGATGGATCCTAAGTTGCTCGCCAAACTGAATAAATCACCAGTTCAGAGACCTGATAATGTTTTGAAGATGAGTGACTATGAAAAATACTTCAAAAAAGACAAGGACAAAAAATATGAATGAATGGACAATAATCACATTATATCTTCTGGGATTACCAGTTATTCTAGTTGGGCTCACTGCTTTTCTTGCATGGAGAATTAAATAAGCACCCATGGTGAAAGGGATATCACTAGGGACTTCTAATCCCTCGTTCTAGGTTCGAATCCTAGTGGGTGTACCATTATTATGTATGAATATAAAGCAAATGTTATTAAAGTTTATGATGGCGATACGATTACGGTCGACATTGATTTGGGATTTGGGATTGTGTTGACAAACCAAGTCCTTCGTCTTTATGGAATTAATACTCCTGAAGTCCGAGGAGAAGAAAAAGAAGAAGGCAAAAAAGTTCGCGATTTATTGCGAGAAGAGATTTTACACAAAGATATTACGATCAGAACGATTAAAGATAAGAAAGGCAAATATGGTCGTTGGTTGGCAATCATAATTCATGAAGAGAAGAATATAAATGACTGGCTACTTAATGAAGGATATGCTAAGCCATATTAGACATTATGATTTTAGATGATTTAAAATTAAAGATTTTAAAACAAGGTGGTTTCGTCAACGCTCACGCACATCTTGATCGTGCTTATACATATGATTGTTTTACTCAAGCAGAGCGAACAGCCTTTTTGACGGAAAAATGGAAACTTGTCGATCGAATAAAAGAGACAAATTCAATTGAAGATTATAAAGTGAGGCTTCATATAGCATTAGACTTTCAGAAAGAAATGGGAGTCTCGCATGTTATGTCTTTTGTGGATCTCGACTCAATGGTTGGGACCAAAGCAATTGATGCTGCTTTTGATGTAAAGAATGAAAGAAATGACATTCAATTGCTTTTGGCTTGTCAAACCCTTAAGGGAGTCTTGGAACCCAAAGAATCGTCGATTATTGAAGAGAATTTACACAAAGTGGACATTATTGGAGCCCTTCCCAAAGCTGATGGTGAAGGACGAAGAGGATCTCACCTTGATGTTGTTATGTCGTGGGCCAAGAAATACGACAAGCGACTTCACGTTCATGTCGATCAATTAAATCTAGAGTCCGAGAAAGAAACAGAGCTTCTCGCTCTCAAAACAATGCAACATGGCCTTGAAGGAAAGGTTACCGCTGTCCATAGCATCTCGCTTGCATGCCACAATAAAGAATACAGACAGAAAGTTTATAAGATGTCTAAGGATGCTGGTTTATCTTTTATCTCATGTCCAAGTGCTTGGATTGATTCTCCGAGACAAGAATTGTTAACACCAACTCATAACTCCCTAACACCTGTAGAAGAGCTACTTGAGCATGATTTATGTGTTGCTATTGGAAGCGATAATATTCACGATGTTTACAAGCCCTATGCAGACGGCGACATGATGTTTGAATTGAGGCTTCTGCTTGAATCATTTAAATTATATGATGATGACCTACTAATTAAGATTGCTGTTGACAATGGTAAACAGGTGATAGGTGCTTAATATGAAAGTTTTTTATTTAAACAGAGTTGAAGACGAATCTGGTATCTCGGGTACTGGCCGAGTCGCTCAAGGATTTATTTTTGATAACGGAAAGGTAGCCGTAACATGGCTCTCGGAACATCCGTCTGTTACGGTTTATGACAACATTGGTGAAGTTCATGCAATCCATGGCCACGGTGGAAAGACCGAGGTTGTTATGGAGCCAGATTTTAAAAGAGCATTTGGCGAACTTAAATCATTTATCGATAATTTTACATTAGAAGATATTGTTACATCGAAGATTGGAGCGGACTCGGCTGCGGGCAAACTGCTAAATAAAAACTAGTTACAGTATGAAACTGTATTCTCTCAAACTCGATGCTGCTTGGAGACCTATTGAAGTGATTGATTCTTTCAAAGCCTTTAGCATGTGCCGAAGCGGGAGAGCAAACGTTGTTGAGGATTATGACGTCAAGGCTCATGGTAGTACCATGTTCCCTGCTGTTATAGTCCTCAAGTCGTATGTACGTAAACATGAATTTATTTTATCTTGCACCAGAAGAAACGTATATGCAAGAGATAATTATACCTGTCAATATTGCAATAAACAGGCAATTTCCAAAGCGGAACTTACATTGGACCATGTATACCCTAAATCACGCGGGGGACCAAAAACTTGGGATAATATTGTAACTTCTTGCCACAAATGCAATATTACAAAGGGAGCCCGAACCCCAAAAGAAGCGGGAATGATTTTACTCAAGGAACCTCGGAGACCAAAAGCAACATTTATAGATTTTTATTCTCTTAAGAATATACCAAATCAATGGTCTCCGTACATTTATCTATATAAGGAGAAGTAATGAGTGAGAAAAGAAAAGTAATCGCCATATCAGGCGGTTTTGATCCGGTTCATATTGGCCACGTTCAAATGATTGAAGCAGCAGCGGAACTTGGCGATGTTATGGTTATCGTTAATTCAGACGACTGGCTTTTGCGAAAGAAGGGCTATATCTTCATGCCTTGGGACGAAAAGGCTTACATTATGTCTCAGTTCAAAGGTGTAACAAAAGTTGTTTCGGTTGATGATACAGATGGAACGGTATGCGAGGCTCTCCGAACTCATCGTCCTGATGCTTTCGCAAACGGCGGAGATAGAAAGCACACCAATACTCCGGAGATGGATGTCTGCGAAGAACTTGGTATTGAAATGCTATGGAATATCGGAGGCGATAAAATCCAATCCTCATCAGATCTAGTCAACAAGGCAAAATGGGGAAAGATGGTTATTAATGGTGTGGAAATCTAATTAAAGCAGAGGTGCCTTTTGTGTCTAAAGAAATGAAAGTTATTATGGAAAACTGGCGTAGGTCTATTTTATCTGAACAAAATAGAATTCTTACAGTTGGAGAATTGAGAAATAGTATTAATCAAGCAATGAAAGTCAAGAAAGGCGAGGTTCAAAAAGATGCTATCAAGGATTTTGGGGCCGGCTTGATTCTTGACTTGATTCCGGGTGCCGCATCTTTAAAAAATGCTTTTGATCTTGCAAAAACTTTGTATAAATTACCAGATAATAAGAGAACTAATACTGGCTTGGACTACTTGAATGTTGACGATCAAGTATCTGCTGTAGTTGATGACAGAGTAGAAAATGCTTTTTTAAATGATTTACTCAATACATTGAAAGATATGGACGATACAGTAGAACTAGAAGATATTGATATGACCACTAGATTAACTAACTATATTGAAGATAAATTTAAAAATACAAAAGTTGAGAAAGGCTAATGAATATAACAAAACAAAGAATTCTTGAAATAATTAAAGAAGAAATAGCTTCTCAAGCATCTTCTGTTGGTGGCGCAAGTGTAAAAAAACTTCTTCAACAAAATCCTGCGATTGACAAACTAGCAGCCACAGTAGCAAAAAAAGTTGAAAAACTACCAGCCCAATCAAAAGCAATTATAGCCGCAGCCATATTACAGAAAATGGGCTTTTCTGATGAGGATATGGAAAGGATTAAATCAATTATTCCTAGGCTTATGGCTGATGAGCCAGAAGAGGTCTAAATGGCAAAAAAATGGTTCGTAATTGATACCTCTGTGTATCTATCCGATTCGGAATGCCTTACGAGATTTGGAAACAATGATATCATTGTTCCTCTCAAGGTGTTGGAAGAAATCGATAAACATAAGAAGCGCCAAGATTCCGTTGGCTTTCATGCGAGACAAATCATCAAAACATTTGATGCACTTCGCAAACAAGGAAACCTCAAGAAAGGTGTCCGAATTGAGAAAGGAAAAGGTCTTGTTAAGTTTGTTGGACTTGACGAGATTGATCTAAAGGCTCTACCAAAAGACCTTGATCCAAGAAACTCCGATCACATTATCCTCGCAACTGCTCTTACAATCAGAGATCAAAATCCCCGTCGCAAAGTGATCCTTGTCTCTCGTGATATCAACCTCCGAGTTATTGCTCAAGGTGTTGATCTACCAGCAGAGGAATATGAGAATATCAAAGTTGTCGAGGCCAAAGATAAAATTTACACAGGCTTTGAAGAAATTGTTGTTGATGATGAAATTATTGATCGCTTCTATGCCGGCAAGTCTATCTTTCTTGACCAAGAAGATGTGTCCGTTCTTTATCCAAATCAATTTCTTATGCTTGTGTCCTCGTCCAATCCAAAGAAGACATGTTTGGCTCGCTTCTGGAATCACGGAACTCGCCTTCAAAAGATCCAGAACTACACAGATGATCTCCGTTGGAACATTGTTCCGAGAAACAAAGAGCAATCCTTTGCTTATGACTTGCTTTATAATGATGATATTAGTTTTGTCTCTCTCATCGGTCGTGCTGGTTCCGGTAAGACACTCTTGGCCATTGCTGCTGGTTTAGAACAAACCGTTGGAAATGGGAAGTCTAGATACAAAAAGATTGTAATCTCTCGTCCAGTACAACCGCTTGGTAAAGACATTGGATTCCTGCCCGGCACTCTTGAAGAAAAGATGATGCCATGGCTAAAACCAATTGGCGACAACATCGAACATATTACTTCCGGAGAGGAAGGTAATATCATGGATTATTACTTAGATCAAGGTAAACTTGAGGTTGAGGCCTTATCTTACATCCGTGGTCGTTCAATCTCAAATGCTTACATCATTATTGATGAAGCGCAGAACCTCACAGCCCACGAGGTAAAAACAATCCTCACCCGAGTTGGCGAGAACACAAAAATAATTCTTACTGGTGATATTGAGCAAATTGATAACATATATACCAATGAGACATCAAACGGTTTGACATATGCTGTTGAGAAATTCAAGCATCATCCAATTGCAGGACATGTGACCTTCAAAAAGGGAGAGCGGTCAAAGTTGGCTACCATCGCTTCACAAATCTTATAAATAACACTTGACAAAAACTTATAATATGTTATAATATATAAGTAAAAAGGAGACCGTTATGAAATGGATTACTGAAAGTATGAAGCGGTCTCGCAAACTAAAGGATCACTATTCTATGCGAGGCACCGAAATATACATAAACAACCAACCACCTGAAAATATTGATATTGAGTATGTTTTTGATTATATCACAGCACGAGTTCCAAAGCGACTGCTTGATTCTGTTGATGTAATTTATGTTGGTGAGTTCCCTGAGTTTAAGGAAAGAGAAATCAATGCTTTCTACGACAGTGGAGCAATTTTCGTCACCAACGAACAAGATAATGAGCAAGATATGATTGATGACATCGTTCATGAAATCGCTCATGCTGCCGAGGAAAGATACAATGATTTTATTTATTCTGACTCCTCAATTGAACGAGAGTTTATGGCAAAGCGCCAAACCCTCTTCAACCTTCTTCAGTCATATGACTTAGAGCCTCCCAAGTCTCTTCTCGTAAACCCAGACTACGACCAAGACATTGATGATTATCTTTATCGTGATGTTGGATACGATGTCCTAAATGATATTGTAAACGGACTATTTGTGTCCGCATACGCTGCTACCTCATTGAGCGAGTATTATGCAAGATCGTTTGAGGAATGGGTCTTCGGTCATCGTGCCGAGATCAAGAAACTAAGCCCTGCGGTTTACAATGTTTTTGAAGAACTATTCGAGGAGGAGTAATGAAACATGTATCTTATTCAGAAATTAAAATTTGGAACGAGTGTCCATATAAGCACAAACTTATTTACGTCGATGGCATTGCCGGCTTTGAAGGTAATGAATACACATGCTTCGGAACTGCTCTTCATTCTGTATGTGAGTTTGGAGTAGCAGGAGTTCTTGATAAAGAAGACTTTGGAGAGCATTTCAATGTTATTTTTGAGAATGAACTCAAGGCTCTCCCAGCAAAGGTTGAGCGACGAGAGAAACTCATAGAACAAATGCGAGGTCAAGCAGAGCCAATATATACAAAGTTTTTGGCTGAACTTGATCGTATGTTCCCAGAGTACGAAGTTCATCAAGCAGAGGAAAAACTCTTTGAACCTATCACAGAATTCACCGCAGACACCTGCGAATTCAAAGGGTTTATTGACCTCGTTATCAAGACACCAGACGGCAAGTATCACATCATTGACTGGAAGACCTGCTCTTGGGGCTGGGATCAAAAGAAAAAGTCCGATCGGATGACGACTTATCAGTTGACTCTTTACAAGAAGTTTTGGTGCCAGAAGCACAACATTGACCCCTCAATGGTTGAGACTTACTTTGGTCTTCTCAAACGAACCGCAAAGGACAAGAATGTTGAAATCTTCCGTGTGACCTCTGGTCCTCGCAAGACACAAAATGCAACTGACTTTCTTTTCAAAGCCGTAACAGCGATTCACCGAGGAATCAAAATTAAAAACCGTATGTCTTGTCGCTATTGCGAGTTCAACAAGACGGAGAATTGCTCATGAAGATCGAAATGAAAGATGTCTTTATTGTGACTGGGTTTCTTGGCTTGTTCTATGTTTCACATCAAAATAATAAATCTCTTGAAGAGAAAGTTGATACTGTGAGACAAGAAAATTCTTTTAATGAAGGCATTGGGTTTTACATGCCCGGTTCATCTTGCGTTATCAAGGCAACTGCTGATGTTGGTATCCAAAAATTCAAAGATATGACAGCCGTTTGTGTTGCAAGGCATTTACAATATCTTGACTCCCAAAAAGAAATTCAAAAAAAATAAAAAAAATACTTGACAAACTTATTCAATCGTGTTATAATATAAGTAAAAAAGGATAAGTATGTCTAAAAAAATTAAAGTTTTGACTATTTCTGATCACCCTTTATCTCCATCGGGGGTCGGTACGCAAACCAAATATGTTTGCGAAGCTTTACTTAAAAGCGGTAAATTTGAGGTCGTTTCACTTGGTGGTGCTATAAAACATAATGATTATAGACCCATTAGAATTGACCCTTATGGAGACGAATGGCGGATCATTCCTGTAGACGGTTATGGAACACAGGATATGATCCGTTCTGCTTTGAGAACCGAAAAGCCTGATATTATTTGGTTTATGACTGATCCACGTTTCTATGGATGGCTATGGGATATTGAGAATGAAATTCGCCCATTAGTTCCAATGGTTTATTATCATGTGTGGGACAATTTCCCCGCTCCAATGTTTAATCGCAAGTATTATATATCAAATGATAGGATTTGTGCGATCTCAAAAGTAACAAGAGACATTGTGGCTGAAGTTGCACCTGAAGTGCAACTAGATTATGTTCCACATGCAGTTAATAGTGATATCTTTACTCCTTTATCTGATGATACAATCAAAGATCTGAGAAAAAACAATTTTCATAAAGATGATCAAGATAAGGTTTTATTTTTCTGGAATAATAGAAATGCAAGAAGAAAACAATCTGGGTCTTTGATTTTCTGGTTCAAAAAATTCCTTGACGAAGTGGGACATGATAAAGCGCAATTGATTATGCATACTGATCCAAAAGATCGGCATGGTCAAGATTTAGCTCATATCGTTGAACGTCTAAAATTAAATACTCAGAGACAAGTTTTATTTTCAACTCAAAAAGTTGGACAGGGTGAACTCGCCGCTTTGTACAATATGGCTGATTGCACGATCAACATATCTGATGCAGAGGGCTTTGGTCTTGCGACCCTTGAGTCGATGTCGTGTGGAACCCCTATCATAGCGAATATGACTGGTGGACTTCAAGAACAAGTTGTGTTGGGCAGTGATGCAACAGGGATTGCTTTGATCCCAGAATCAAAGGCGGTGATTGGGTCGCAAGACGTTCCTTATATCTACGAGGATCGGTTAAGCGAAGCGCAAGTAGTAAATGCACTCAAGAAAATGTTGGCCCTTGGTAAAGATGGTCGGAAAGAAATGGGCCTCAAAGGCCGAGAACATGTCATGAAAAATTATAACTTTGAAACATTCAATAAGCAATGGGTTGATATCATGACCGAGGTTCATGAAGAAAATGGCTCTTGGGATACAAGAACTAACTATCAAGGTATTCGTTTCTTGGAGGTAGCGTGAAAAAGAAAATATTTGTAAGAGGACCTGTACTCTCTCAATCAGGATACGGCGAACAGTCTCGCTTTGCTCTTCGTGCTCTTAAAAGCCGAGAAGATTTATTTGACATTTATATTCAGCCAATCCCGTGGGGAAAAACCGGTTGGGTTTGGGAAGACACAGAACTCCGTAAATGGATAGATGAACGAATCAATGAAACCAGTGCTCTGATGCAACAAAAGCAACTTCAGCCTGATATATCACTCCAAATTACAATCCCAAATGAATTTCAAAAGATCTGCCCTATCAATATTGGGTACACAGCAGGTATCGAGACTTCAAAAGTTGCACCTCAATGGCTCCAAAAAGGTAACGAAATGGACAAGATTTTGGTTGTCTCTAACCACGCCAAGAAAACGTATGCCAATGTTACTTACGAGGCAAAAAATAACCAAACTGGTGAAACTTTTGACTACAAACTGCAAACTCCTGTAGATGTTGTATGGGAAAATACTCCGAGAGCAGAAGCCGAGGTCATTGAAGGTTTTGATCTCCCATATGATTTCAATTTTTTGATGGTTTCACAGATTTCTCCTCGTAAGAACTTTGCCAACGCTCTTAAATGGTGGGTTGAGGAATTCATTGATCAAGAAGTTGGCTTGGTTGTTAAGTCAAATATCAAATGTAATTCAGAGATGGATTTTGAAGCATTCCATAAGTCAGTAAAGAATCTTCTTTCTGCTTATCCAGATCGTAAATGTAAGGTTCATATTCTTCACGGTGACCTTTCTGCTGGTCAAATGACCGGTCTTTATACTCATCCAAAAATCAAAGCAATTGTAAATATCGCTCATGGTGAAGGATTTGGTCTCCCGCTTTTTGAAGCAGCCCGAGAAGGACTACCAGTTGTTACTATCGGTTGGTCTGGACAATTAGATTTCTTGACCCATGAAGGCGAAGAATTGTTTCAGAAAGTAGATTATACACTTGGGCCTGTCCAACAACAAGCTGTATGGGACGGAGTTATCCAGAAGGACTCAATGTGGGCATATGCCGATCAGGGATCTTATAAGATGACTCTTCGCAAGACTCACAAGACTTGGCACAAAGCCAAAGAAACTGCCGAGAAACTAAAAAGATCTATTGAAGAGCGCTTCTCTGATGAAGTTCTTTATGAACGATTTTGCAATGAGATTTGGGAACCTACCGGAGAAGAACTAGAGTGGATGAACACTCTATCTGAAATTGATCTAGTATGAAAGATATAACATTTATCGCTGACTTTTTTAATACTGATGGAATTGGAGGAGCGGAACTAAACGACTCTATACTGATTTCTCATTTGCAGAATCGTGGCTTAACGATTAATCGATTTAGAAGTCACGAGATAACTGATGAAGATATTATTTCTTCTGATTTTATTATTGTTTCTAATTTTGTTGGTTTATCTGCTCGCCATAAAGAGATTATTAAATTAAAAAAGTATGTGATTTATGAACATGATCATAAATATCTAAAATCTAGAAACCCTTCAATATTTAAAGATTTTATTGCACCTAGCGAAGAACTAATCAACATAGAGTTTTACAGAAACGCCAAAGCAGTTGTAGTCTTGAGCGAGATTTGCAAACAAATCATTGAGAAAAACCTGCAACTAGACAATGTTTACAGTATTGGCTGTTCATTATGGTCTGAAGAAAAGTTAGATTTTATCTCAAGTATCTGTAACAAAAGAAAGAATAACAAATACTGTGTTTTAAAATCACCTAATCTAATAAAAGGAACCAAACAAGCGATTGCATATTGTCAAAGCAAAAACTTGTCGTTTGATTTAGTCGGCCAATTACCTGAAAAGGAATTATTATCCAAGTTAGTTGAATATGAATACTTTGTTTTTGTTCCACAAGTATTAGAAACACTATCTCGTATTGTAGTTGAAGCAAAAATGCTTAATTGTAAGGTTATGACTAATAAGAATCTAGTAGGCGCAGCTTCTGAGGACTGGTTCAATGAATCCGGCAATGATTTAATCGACACGATCAGAGAAAAAATTAATAGTGCTATTGACTTGTTTGAAAGTTTGATTAAAGATGAATCTGTTACTGTTATTTTAAACTGCTATAGAAGACCAGAATATTTACAAGAACAAATTAAAGCAGTCAGAAGCCAAACAAAAAAAATTGATAATATTTGGATATGGGTAAATTATCACGATGACAATAAGAGCGTCGATTTTTCACAATTTGATGTTGATCGGATTATAAAAAATGATTACAACTGGAAATTTTATGGTCGCTTTGCGGGTGCGATGTTAAGTGATGATAAGTTTATAGCTATGTTTGATGATGACACTATTCCCGGTCCTAAATGGATAGAGAATTGTTTAAACACAATGTATAAATCAGAAGGCATCTTAGGCGGCGCCGGTGTACGATTAGCAGGTGATAAATATATTGGACATGAAAGATTTGGTTGGTCTTCTGCTAATGAAGAAATAGTAGAAGTGGATTTAGTTGGACACGCTTGGTTCTTTAAGAGAGAATGGTTAAAATACTTATGGATGGAAAAACCTTTTACTTGGCATAATGGAGAAGATATACAATTTTCATATTGTGCTCAAAAATACGGTGGTGTTAAAACTTATTGCCCACCACATCCAAAAGATCAACTTGAAATGTTTAGCTCTCTGAAAGGTTATCAATTAGGCGTTGATGACAAAGCCACTTCGAGATCTAGAAATCATGCTGTCTTTTATGCTCAAAGAGATGCTTGTGTAAAAAATGCTGTTATGAACGGCTGGAAGCCTTTATATATTAGAGAGAATTAAATGTTTGGCACTACTGATAAAAACTATAGAGAAGATTTAAAATTAATTATTGAAAAATTAAAAAGTAAAGAACACTTTTCTTTTTCTAAATATGCTGATGGTGAATTACATATTTTAGCAAATAAACCAATCGACAACGGTGAGTTTTGGTTTATTCCAGAAGAAAATGTAGAAGAGCGCCAACAAATGATTGATTCGTTAAAGCACAAAGATCCAAATTATTTTGTTGGAATTTCTTGTCCATGTTGCATTGGTGGAAAAACGGTACATGAGTGGTTTAAAAACCAATCAGGCCAATCATTAGAAAATCTTACATGGGCTAACTTATTTGTTAACGGAAATCATGAATATTATATCAATAATATGGTCCCGCTATATTCAGAGTATGAAGTTGTTCTAGTTTCTAATTCTGACTCTAATTTAAGTAGTCTTCCTTTTGAGGTTAAAAAACACTTTAAAATTGGTAAAAATGCTTGGGTTGATGACAACCAACTAATACAAGAGATCAAAAATTATATTGATTCTGAAAAAATTAGTGATCATTTGTTTTTATTTTGTGCTGGTCCATTTGGCAATTTGATGTCACATCAATTATTTGATTATAATAAAGGTAATACTTATATTGATATTGGGTCTACATTAAATCATTTTCTATTAGGCGAGAAAGGTAAAAATCGAGGATATCTAAGAAAAGAATCTTCAATTAATAAAATATGTGTCTGGGGAGAATAGTGGTCTTAATATCACATAGAGGAAATTTATTTGGACCTGACGAAAAAATGGAAAACAATCCTAATTTAATTTTATCTGTTTTAAAACAAGGATTTGATGTCGAAATTGATGTTTGGTTTTCAAAATATGATGGTTTTTTTTTGGGACATAATTATCCTGAATACTATGTGGAATTGGATTTTTTATTAAATGATAAATTATGGTGTCACGCTAAAAATTTTCATGCTTTAGAAGAGATGATTAAGCACAATATACAATGTTTTTGGCATGAAGAAGATAAATTTACTTTGACAAGTACAAACGTCATTTGGACTTATCCGGGCAATAAATGTGGTAAAAATTCAATTATTGTATGTCGTGATTTTGAAGAAGCAAAAAAATTAAAGAACTCAAATTATTATGGTATTTGTAGCGACTATGTAGGTGTAATATGATTAAAAATGAAATAGCTCTTGTAACTTGGACTCATAACGAATATTCTGATATATGGCCTTCATATTTTGGGTGTCTTGAAAAGCATGTAAAATTTAACAACAGTTATATATTTTTAGATAAAAAAAGTGTTAAAATCTCAGATAATCATATACAAGCAGTTAATGATGATTCACAACCTTATTATAAAAGATTTCTTAATTCCCTTTCTCGTGTAAAGGAAGATTTCATTATTTATTTACAGGAAGACCATTTATTTTATTCTGATTGTCATTATGATGAATTAGACAGATGTTTTGAGATACTTAAAAACAATAATGTTTCAAATATAAGGTTAATTAAGAGCGGTGAACTTGGTGGCAATAAAATAGAAGAATGTATTTATAAAATTCCTCAAAGTTCTAATTATTTATTTTCACAACAAAGCGCAATTTGGAAAAAGAAAGATTTAATTAATTTGTTGAATTTTTATAAGCCACGAACATACAGAGATGTTGAAGCTAATGGATCAGTAGCCATGAATAATTTAAATCTCAAAACATATTATTACTTTAATAATGAAAACAAAAGAGGTTCACTTCATCATGATAGTTCTGTTTTTCCTTATATTGCTACTGCGGTATGTAAAGGAAAGTGGAACTTGAATCAGTATCCTATATTGCTTAAAAAAATACTAGAAGAATATGATATTGATTACTCTGTAAGAGGAATATATAATGGTTAAGATGATCATTTTTGATTTAGACGGCGTATTAGTTGATGCTTGCGATTGGCACAGAGATGCTCTGAATAGAGCACTACTGGAAGTCTGTAATTATGAGATAACAATTGATCAACATTACAATATTTTTAATGGTATTCCAACTAAAGTAAAATTATCAAAACTAACAGATATGGGCATAATTGATCCTAATCATCATGATTTGGTTTATAAATTGAAGCAAAAATATACCATTGACATTATAAAAGAAAAAGCAGATATTAGAAAAGAAAAAATAAATATGATCGAGGCTCTAAAAAGCAAAGAAATGATTGTTTGCTGCTATACAAACAGTATAAGAACAACAGCAGAACTTATGCTTAAGAAAACTGGTATTTATGGGCTTTTCGATAAAATATTAACTAATCAAGATGTATATAAGCCAAAACCAGACCCCGGAGGATATAATTTTTTAATGTCATATTATAATATTAATCCAAATCAATGTATCATAGTAGAGGATTCACCAAAAGGCATCCAAGCAGCAAAAGGATCTGGGGCTAATTTAATCATTGTCAAAAACCCAGATGACGTAAATATAGAACTTTTCAAGGAAATTATATGAATATTTTAATACCAATGGCTGGCGAAGGTAGTAGATTCGCCAAAGAAGGATTTACTTTTCCAAAACCTCTAATAGATGTTAGGGGAAAACCAATGATACAATTGGTAGTAGAAAATTTAGACTTCAAAGCAAAATATATATTTTTAGTTAGAAAAAAACACATTATAAAGTACCCCGGACTTTTAGACACATTGGCAAATGTTACTAATGATAATTTTGAAGTAGTTGAGGTTGATGGTCTTACAGAAGGTGCTGCCTGTACAGCTTTATTGGCTAAAGAATTTATAAATAATGATGATGATTTACTTATAGCAAATTCAGATCAATTTATTAACTATGAGCCTAATAATTTTAAATATCTTAAAAACATTACTAATGTAGATGGAATTGTTTTTTCTTTTAACGCTGTACATCCTAAGTGGTCATTTGTTAAACTTAATTCTCGTGGATTTGTTACCGAAGTGGCTGAAAAGAGACCCATCTCAAATGTGGCAACTTGCGGAATATATTGGTACAGAAAAGGTTCTGACTTTGTTAAATATGCGGAAGAAATGATTCAAAAAGACATCAGAGTGAATAATGAGTTTTATATTGCGCCAGTATATAATCAAATGATCAACGATAATAAAACTTTGATACCATTTTATGTTAATAAAATGCATGGTCTGGGAACACCAGAAGATTTGCGCTCTTTTTTAAATATTAAGGAAACAAAATGAAAATAATTGGCTTATCATGCGGAGCCCACGATACCGCTTATTCTATAATGATCGATGGGAAAACAATTGTACACGAAGAATTGGAAAGATTTTCAAGAATCAAAGAACAGCAAGGCGACGTCCTAGAATTCTTTTTCAAAAGAAATCCAAATATAGGTAAAGTTGATTATTTCACTCATTTTACAATGAGATGGAGAGGTGGACTTAAAAATCAATACCCAGAATCATTCGCAAAAATGTTAGACCATATTGAAAAGCACGGTGGCAAATATTTAGAGATATCTCACCATAAAGCACACGCAGCAAATGCTTTTTTTTCATCCAATTTTAAAGATTCACTAATAGTCACAATTGATGGCGGCGGAGAAGAATTAGAAGACGGAAATTATAGCACCACATGCTTTACAATTTATGAAGGGTATGAGAACAATATAAAATTACTGAAACAATTTCCTTTTAAAGTTAACATAGGAGGATTTTGGAGCAGTATCACAAAACAAGTCTTTGGCTATTCATCTGGTCCACCTAAAGGGAATCAATGCGGAACGGTTATGGCTATGTCTGCTTACGCTAAAGAGCCAAAAAAATATTTAAACATAATGAAGACATCTTTAAAAAATCAAGACAAGAGAATTTTTAAAGAATGGTCAGGCCTAGATTTTGACGAAAAACTGAATATTGCTGCGGCACTTCAAATAGCAACTGAAGAATATGTTTTTGAATTAATTGAACCCTATGTTAAAGAAACTAAATCTAAAAACATTTGCCTTGCCGGTGGTGTAGCACTAAACAGTGTGATGACTGGAAAAATGATTAATTGGTTTCCAAACAAAATAGATAACATTTATGTTTGTCCAATACCATACGATGCCGGATTGTCAATTGGGTGTTCTCAATATATTTGGCATTGTATTGAAAATCAACCTCGAGAATACACAGAAAAAAATTTCACTCCTTATCTGGGTCAAACATACAAAAAATCTGTTGTTTTAGATGCCCTTAAAGAATATGATTTGAACATGGAAGAAACTACCGATGTAAAAGTTCTAGAAATGTTGAAAAATAAAAAAATTATATCTGTCTTTGGTGGTGGCTCTGAATCTGGAAGACGAGCACTAGGCAATAGATCTATTCTTGCTGATCCTACTCACGCTGACATGAGAGATATTTTAAATCATAAAGTAAAACATCGTGATTGGTTTCGCCCATTTGCTCCTTCTATTTTGAGAGAAAAAACAAAAGACTGGTTTGAAGACGATGTAAGTTCACCATATATGGAATTTGTTTTAAAATTCAAACAAGATAAGAAAAAACTAGTTCCTGCTGTTGTTCACGCAGATCGATCTGGAAGACTACAAACTGTTTCGAAAGATGATAATCCATGGTACCATTCTTTTATTTCTAAATGGGATGAAATGTATGGCGTTCCAATTTTGTTAAACACTAGTTTTAATGATAGAGAACCTATTGTTGAAACTCCTGTTCATGCGATAAATTGCTTTCTTAGGACTAATATTGATTATTTATATTTTTATGATCACGGTTTATTAGTGAGCAAAAAATGAAAGACAAAATTAATATCATATTTCCTTGTGCGGGTAAAGCTGAAAGGTTTGGTAATACATTTAAACCTTTTCTGAAAATAGGTGATCTTAGTTTTATCGAAAAAGCTATTGAGCCTTTTTTGAAATGGTCAAACATGATTAATAAATTCTATTTTATCATAACAGAAGAACAAGAAGAATTCTATGCTGTTTCTGACAAATTTAAAAAAATGTTTGATAATATTGAGTATGATATTTGTTTTTTAAAGAGACAAACCGATGGTCCATTAGAGACTTTTATCGAAGGTTATATTAATAACATAAATGATGAATCGCCTTTTATAGTTTGCGATTGTGATCATTCTATTAACGTAGATACATTGTTCAATAATATCGCTACCAAGAAAGATAAAATTATAATTCCTACTTGGGACATAACACCAGACATACAAAAAAATTGGTCCAAAATTTTAATTAATGATGGAAAAATAATTAAATTTATTAATAAAGAGGAAGCTGATTTTAATAAATTTGTCGTTAAGGGAATTATTGGGTGTATATTTTTTAGAAATAAAGATCTTTTTAAAAGTATAAAAAAGGGTCAAGTAAATTTTTATGAAATGATATATGATCATTTTATCTCTGGCACTGACATATCTTTAGCAAAAGTAAGAAATGCTTATTTTTATGGCGACCACGATATGTTAAAAGATTGTATTGATAAACGTAGAAATGAGTGTACCATATTTTGTGATATTGATGGTGTTTTACTTAAACATAATGATCATTCATCAAACGATCCGGATGAGAATATATGCTTAAATAATTTTAGTGCCCTTGAAAAACTTCATAAGCAAAATCATAAAATTGTTTTAACAACAGCAAGAAGTAAAAAATTTGAGAAACAATTAAAAAAATTACTAAAACAAAAGAACATATATTACGACGAAATTTTAATGAGTTGTAAATCAGGCCCAAGAATCTTGATTAATGATAGAAAGCCAAAAAAACCGTTTACCCCACAAGCTACAGGTATTGAGGTAATAAGAAATAATGGACTACCTAATTCTATTCTAGATGAAATTATTCAAAATAATAGAGTCAAGCTTCTACAAGATATAAGCGCCAATTCATTTGCTAAAACACTTTTAATTGAAAAAGACGGAAAAAAAGTAATTCGTAAAACTGTTTTAAAATCAGCAGGATTGAAGCATGTAAATACTTTAAAAAGACAAATGAGAGATTTGGAAAGATTTAATTTTCTAAAAGAAGGTTTGTGTCCTAAAATTTTACATGAAGAAGAAAATAACCTAGAGTTTCTATTTGATATGGAATATTTAGAAAATTACAAAATGCTGTCTGATCTAGAGATTTCAAAAAAAGTAAAATTTATAAAAAAAATAGTTGACAAACTGCATAAAAGCTGTTATAATATATCTAAGGAAATTGATGGAGATAAATGGCTTAAAAATTTTTTAGATGAAAAAATTTATCCCAAATTTGAATTATTTTCAAAAGAAAACAGTCTTTTTGATACAATAATAAATAACGATAAAGTCATTATCAATGGAAATACATACTACGGTCTTTCAAAATGTCTAGAACAAATAGACAAAAAAGTGATAAAACCAGAGAAGATCTGTGTTGTTCATGGAGATCTAACTCTAGAAAATATTATGATAAATGAAGCAAATAATGATTTAAAATTTATCGACATGGATGGTTCAAGATTATTTGACGCTAGAGAACTTGATCTTGGAAAAATGTCTCAATCAATCTTATCTAGGTATGATGAATGGAAGAATCTAGATGGTGAAAAAATTATATCATATAATCACAAATATCATTTCAATGTAAATGACAATTTTTTTAATATCATTGACAGTGATTTGGTTTCTGAATTATTTTCAACTTGGTCTAATGTTTTAAACAATGATAATGAAATTGTAAAGAAAAAGTCAATTTTTTATATGAGTACTTATTTTATACGATTTGTTCCATTTAGAACAAATCAACATGTAAACCATGGTGTCTTTGCTTTAATTATGGCTACTGTATGGTTAAATAAATTATTAGGAGTAAAAAATGAAAATTAAAGTATTTTATGATGGTTCTGATGTAGAAGAATTCTGTAACTATGAAAATGTTGTCGGTGTCACAACCAACATTTCTTTTCTTAAAAAAGCTGGTATCAAAGATTATAAAAGTTTTGCTAACAAAGTGATACCTCTTATGAATGGTAGGCCAATTTCTTTTCAAGTTTTTGATCCAACACCTGAAGGCTTGGAAGAACAAGCTCGTGAAATAACATCATGGGGAGACAATGTTTATGTTAAAATACCTATTGTATACCCAAATGGTGATACTACAATTGATATAATTAAAAAGCTTTCTGCCGAAGGTTTAAAAATAAATGTAACTACTGTATATACTAAAGAACAAATTGATCAAATATATGAAGTAGGTCTACAAGGACCCTCTATTGTATCAGTTTTTTGTGGCAGAATTAATGATACTGGTGTTGACGCAATGGATATAATGTCTTATGCTAATCAAAAATATTCTAACTGCGATAATATTGAAACTTTGTGGGCGGGCTGCCAGAGGACTAGAGATATTTTAGATGCTGACTCAATAGGTACAGATATTATAACTGTTCCAGAAGGACCTCTTAAGAAAATGAACAGAATAGGTTGGTCTATTAAGGAATTTTCCACCAAGACTTCGGCAGACTTTTTTGCTGATGGTATTGGGATGTTTATAGGAAAATAATGTGACAGCAGCTAACGCAAATATTTTAGTACAACATTACAAAAAATTCTTTGGTAATTTGGATAATGTTGGGGTTATTTTTGAAATTGGAGCAAATAGATTTGTTGATACCAAGATACTTCATGCTAATTTTAAAAAAGCCGACATATATTCTTTTGAACCTAGAGTTTCTAAACCATTCTCTATAGGAGATAAAATTAAAGTATACAATAAGGCTCTATCTGATGTGAATATTGATAGTTCGCCATTTTTTATTGTTGAGGGCTGGGAAGGCGCTAGCTCCCTTTTGAAGCCTAAAAAAGAACCGGGCGTTGCTTGGACTTTAAAAAATAATGTTAGAAAAGTAGATGTTGAAGTAATTACGGCCAATAAGTTTGGCAAAGAGCACGATATTAAAAAAATAGATGTAGTTTGGATGGATGTACAAGGCAATGAATTAAGAGTCTTAAAAGGTATGACAGATTACTTAGAAGATATAAAAATAATTCAAACAGAAGCTGGCGTTAAAGAGTACTACGAGAATCATACACTATTTCATGAAATAAAGGATTTTTTAGCTGAATATGGATTTGAAGTTGTTTATAATACTTTAGAGGGTGGCCGTCAATTTGAGGATGGAGTAACTTGGGAATTTGAAACTGATGTTGTTTTTATTAATAAAAGAAAGTTGAGCATTGCGCAATGAAAATAGCTTTATGTCTATTTGGTTATCCAAAAGGAAGTACAGTATATGCCGGCGGCGCATATGAACAAAAATTTAAGCATCTTTTTGATGAAGTAATGTATCTATCACCAGATGTTTTTGTACACTGTTGGGATACCTCTCTAGAGAATGAAATAGTAAATCTTTTTAAGCCGAAATTATATACATTTGAAAAACAAAGGGATTTTGATAAATCTATTTCTAAATTAGACATGGATAGATTTAAGAATAGTAGAGGCAATATTTTCAAAACATTAAGTTTTCTTTACACTAGAAAAGCAAGTAATGATTTAAAAAGAATTTATGAAGATCAACACAACTTTAAATACGATTGCGTTATTACTTCAAGGTTTGATGTTGGTTATCATAATTATGGAAAAAATAAAACGAGCTATCTTAAATTTATACCTGATAACGATATGAACAGTGTATATAGTGCTTATTGGAATCAAATAAATGCTGGTATTTCTGATCACTGGTTTTATTCAAATTCTAAAAATATTGATGTAATATGTGATATGTATGATAATGTTATTGATTATCTCCAAAAAGATAGTGAATATTGTAAAGAAATGACTACTGGCTGGTTTGATTCAAATGGAAAAGAAGAATTTTCTAATGAATTTTTTAAAGAATTAAAAAGTCAAAATAGAATTATTTATCCAGATCATTATTGTCTAAACAATCATTGTTTATACAAATGGCATTTTTATAAGATGGGCCTTTGGAATCAAAACAAATGTAAATTTTTAAATGAGGAATTATGGAAATGAAAATTGGTATTATTGGAAATGGGTTTGTTGGATCAGCTATGGTTCACGGATTTGTTTTACACGCAGAGGAAATATTAATTTATGATGTTGATTCAGAAAAATCAACATCATCTCTGAAGGACGTGGTTGAGCAAACAGATTGTATTTTTGTTTGTTTACCAACGCCAATGTTTGAAAATTCAGGTATCGATCTTTCAATTATCGATAATTGTTTAGCCGATATAGATAAATTAAATATCGATATGTCAGAGAAAGTAATTGTTATTAAATCAACAGTTGTTCCCGGCACAACTCGAGAATTTTCTAGAAAATTTGAAAGGTTTAATTTTGTTTTTAATCCCGAATTTCTTACTGAGAGAAGAGCAAGACTTGATTTTATTAATACAGCGCGCATTGTTTTGGGTGGCGAAGCTAAGGATGTTGATAAGGTTGAAAAAATCTACAGAGTAAGATTCCCTTATACTCAATTAATTAAAACAGATTTTGAATCAGCAGAATTGATCAAATACATGGCTAATTGCTTTTTTGCTACAAAAATTTCCTTTATGAATGAAATGAAGCAAATTTGTGAAAAAACTGGCGCAAACTGGGAACATGCTATGGAAGGCTTCATTACAGACGGCCGAATTGGAAATTCTCATTTAGATGTTCCGGGACATGATGGTTTTTTAGGCTTCGGCGGTAAATGTTTTCCAAAAGACATAAATGCTATGATCAGCCGCGCACAAGCCCTCGGAGTTGATCCTAAAGTAATGAAAGCCGCATGGGAGAAGAATTTAGAAGTAAGAGAACATCTAGACTGGTATGAAATTAAAGGTGCTGTTACTGTAAAAGAAGATAAAAAATGACAGAATTTGAATTTACAGTTGAAAAAAATAAAGAGTTAAGAGATTGGCTAGTTGAGTTAGAAAAGAAATGTAAGGACTTGATTAAAAAAATTGATACCGATGGTTTGGCTGTGCATCATAATATTAATTCTGATATCTTTGAGATGAGTACGAGAATATATAAATTATGTGCTATTTTAGGATATGTTAAAACATTTCATCTAGAATTAGAAAAAATAGATAAATAACTTGACAAACGTTCAATATTATGTTATATTAATAATAAATTATGTACCAAAAAGGACAATTAGTTCAAATCATGTTTATGTCCAGAGAATCAATCGGTGTTTACCTTGGATTTATAACAGTAAATGGCATTGTCCTCCACAGAGTCTATAATTTAAAAAGAAAGATGGTCACGTTCTATACATGTGACGAAATAAAACCAATAGGAAGTGAAAAATGAATTATGTTCTATCAAGCCAAGCCATCGGCGCTTTAATGATGGCACTACAAAAGTCTCTCCTTGAGCAGTCGGATATCGTTCCGGTTCTTGAAGGCTTCGAGATCCAAGTTGACGATGCAGGACAACTTGTTGTAATGAACCCTCCGGTTTTTAAAACCGAAGGTGAAACCATCGAGACATCTGTCCAATAATGCCTCGTTATTTCTACCATTGCGATTCTTGCGACGATGACTTTGAGGTCCGGCATGGAATGAGCGAGACACAAGATGAATGTGTTCTTTGTTCTTCCTCCGGACTTCTTTATCGTATCCCGCAAATGATTCAAAAACCAGAGCAACGAAAGGATTCCTCAAATTCAAAATCAAGAGTTGTTGATGCGATTGAAGAAAACAGAGAATTACTCAAGCAAATGAGAAAGGAAGGGCGTTTAGATGACCATGATTAGAGAGAAGAAATGCTATTAATATGTTTCGGTACACGACCTGAGTGGATTAAGATCAAGCCTGTTGTTGATGCGATAAGAAGCGATATACCATATAAATTATTGTTTACAGGACAACATTTAGATATTTTAGATAAAGTAAATGAACCTGTTACAACTTTAAAAATTTGTGATGGGCTAAATAGGCTTGATTCAATAGTTCAAAGCATGATGAATCAAGAAAGTATTTTTGATGGCGTCACATCTGTTTTAGTTCAGGGTGACACAACATCAGTTTTCGCAATGGCTCTTGCCGCATTTCACAGAGGAATTAAGATTATTCATCTCGAAGCCGGCTTAAGAACATACAACAAGAAACACCCGTATCCTGAAGAATTCAATCGACGATCTGTTTCTTGTATGGCTGACATTCATTTTTGCCCTACACAGAAAGCTGTTGATGCTCTACAAGCTGAGAACATAAAAGAAAATGTTTTCCTTGTTGGCAATACCGTTTTAGATAATCTGTCAGGTATTGATACCAAATATGGTGATGAAGTTATTGTCACATTGCACAGAAGAGAGAATCACCATATTATGGATCAATGGTTCAATGTCTTAAATCGTATTGCCAAGAATTATCCAGAATACAAATTTACAATTCCTTTGCATCCAAACCCTGCGGTTCAAAAGCATAGACACTTGTTGACTCATGTAAATGTTGTAGATCCAATTCCATATGATGAATTTATTTTGAAATTGGCAAATGCAAAATTGGTCATTACAGACTCCGGTGGTATTCAAGAAGAAACTTCGTTTTTTGGCAAAAAATGCATTGTTTGTCGAGAACATACTGAAAGATCAGAGGGATTGAATACATTTTCATTTTTAACCTCACCTGATAAAATTGAAGTTTTATTTCATGAAATACAAAAGAATCCCATACCTTATGGTGATTGCCCTTATGGTGATGGAATGGCTTCATATAAAATTCTTGAAATTTTAAAAGATTATTTGGAGAAAGTTTAGATGACCATGACTAATTGGCTTACTATTGCTCTAATTTTGTCTATTATGGGCAATATTTTGGCATCGTGGTACATTCGTAAACTATTGGCCAAGATACTATTTGTATCTCAAAATCTTACCGATTTAGTAGATCTTTTGACTACTTATCGCAATCATTTGCAACGCTTGTTTCAACTCGAGATGTACTACGGAGATGAAACAATGCAATTTCTAATCAAACATACAAAATCATTGCTAGATGTACTGGAGGACTATAGCGATATTTATAAATTAACCGAGCCAATTGAGCTTGACGAAGAGGATGAAGAGTCTTATGACGACGAAGAAGAAACGGGGCCGTCGCCGGTCAACGAAGAGAATGTATTTTACGGAGGTACACGAAGCGGCAATCGTTGAGTATTGCTCCAGTAATTGTAACGAAAGAAAATCAGAACTCTACGTTAGTTTTATACAACCAACATTTAACGAGATGGTAGATAAGATTGTTTATTCATATCATTTTACCTCGCTTGCCAACATTGATGATTTGAGAGCAGAATGCAAAGCGTGGCTTGTTACTATTTTAGATAAGTTTGATCCAAACAAAGGATCCAAAGCGTTCTCATACTTTAGTGTTGTGACTAAGAATTGGTTTATCCATAAAGTAAAAAAGCAAACAAAGCGATGCCAGAGAGAAGTTGAATATGATCTTGTGGCCAAAGAAGTGTACGATCAAGAGGTACAAGCCGAATCAAGCTATCTTACGAAGCGAGAGAAAGAAGACTTTTGGAAAAAGCTTTGGGAAGAAATGGAAGCATGGGGAACCGACGACATGCGAGAGAACGAAAAGAAAGTCTATGAGGCCGTGAAGATTATTATGTCCTCGTCAGATCAAATTGAAATCTTTAACAAAAAAGCAGTCTATCTCTATTTACGAGAACTGACCGGACTCAATACAAAGCAAATTGTAACCCAACTAAACAAATTCCGAGAGAAGTATCGCGACTTTAGAACAGATTGGGACGACGGTAAAATTTAACTCCGATCTAATTAGTTTAGGAGATTCCCGATGCCTAAAAAGAAAAAATATTTAAATGGCTCTCTATACAATGTATTCACATCTGATACAGATAATAAGTTCAATTTTTTGTTCTCAAATATTGTTGATGTATCATATGATTATCTTTTAGGCAAAGAAAAAGGGAAATTTAAAGCAATTACATTATCAGATATCGCAACAGGACAAGCCAACGGCTCCATGCAATATCCAAACTCTGCCAAAGTTATTACAAGACAAGTTATAAAAAATGGTGTACCATCAAAGCAACTTCATTTAGCAATAAAGGTTCGCCCTATTGGCTTAGACGGAACTGTTATTCCTGATCCTTTTCTGGCTTCAAGTCAAGACGAAAGAGATTTTGCAATTGGAATGCACGAATGGGCAATATCTGACACGCCTATAAATATGATACCTTCTATTCCTGCCGGAACAGAACTGACTTGTTTTTATGATGATGGTAGAGATCTAGGCTTTAGTGGAAAAATTTTATATTATGAAGGCGCTAGCGCAGGATCTAGTTTTGCTTCTATCGTAGCACAGCCATTTATCAATAATGTAGCTAATGCAATTGGCAATATTTTCGCTAACACTCAAAATCCATCATTTGTGAATGACTATAGAACCTTATCTATTAATGTGCCTCCTAGATGGAATGGCGCGCTCCCAACTATACCAACCGCAGTTATAACTTCTACTTTTGGACCTCGTAAGCCTCCTACAACTTCTGGTGGCCAAGGATCAAGCGACCATGGAGGAATTGATATAGCAGGCGGCGCTCCTAATGGAGGTCGCGGAACTCCTATTTATGCTGTTAATGATGGCAAAGTTTCTGTTATAAATCCCAATTCTAAATCAGCAGGAAAAATGATCTTTATAAAACATGCGGGTGGATGGCAAACAGAGTATATGCATCTAGATTCTATTAATGTATCTATGAATCAGTCCGTCATGAGAGGTCAGGTAATTGGCACCATGGGTAATACAGGCAATAGTAGTGGTACTCACTTACATTTCACTGTTAGAAAAGATGGCAAAAAAGTTGATCCCCTGTTGGTTTTTGGCTGGCCTTATAAATTTGCAAAGTCAAGTACAGAACAGCGATATAAAGAGAGATTAGCGTCAGCAGGAATTCAAACACAATCTCAACCAAAGCCAGATGATGACTTTTTTCCACCCGAAAGTCCAGCGGAGTAAATAATGTCTAAAACAGACGATCAAATCAAAAAAGCCCTCGAGAATATAGACGAGGATAGAAAAGTAACTAAAGAATTATTACAAGACGCAATCAAATATGTTGCTGTTGATGAAGCACGACACAGAGAGATAGGCGTAGTTATGGCAAAATATGTTGAAACTCTTCAAAGATCTAATGAACAACTAGTTAAGGTCATCGGAATTATGTCTAAAAAAGAGTCAGCACAAGGATTAGGTGCCATTGACAAAGACCAGCTATTTGATTTAATCGCCGAGGAAAACAATGGGACTAATAAAGACCAATAGAGGCAAAAGGCCTGTACAAGATAAAGATAAACTATCAAAAGATAATAAAAGATTGGACGATGCGTTAAGAAAAAACGCTCGTCCTCTTGGCTTGAATGGTGATAAATTAATTGAACCTATTCCACAATTCAATAAGGCTGCTTGTGAAAATTCCATAAATAATGGAAATTCTTGGATTATTCTGGGAAGAGACAGAGATGGATCACTGAATAGCGGCTATATGGGCGCAACCGCCACTGCTGCAAGTGCGATTGATATTGTTGTTGGAAGAGGTTCTTCACACAAGCCGGCTGGTAAAAAGTTTGGATCCCCGCCCGATGATAATGTTATGGTTAACCCTAACTTCTTTACTGATGCTGCGAGGATATATGTCTCACAAAAGGCTGATATTGATGAATATTTTGGCATATGTGAAACAAAATACGAACCAAAGAAAAGAAGCATAGCAAGGTCTGCTATTGGCGTCAAAGCTGATTGTGTTAGGATTATCGGCAGAAATAATGTCAAAATTGTCACAGGAAAAGGACTTGGAGAAAAAGCACCTTCTGATGGTGAGCCAAATTCTGCTGGTGGCAAAATAGATGGTCCGGGCACAATATCACTTATCGCTGGAAATTATGTTGATGGACATACCGTCACAAAAATGCCATTCTTTAAAAAGGTTGACAAATTGGTGCCCGATTTTCTTCAGGAAAGAGTTGAGACATTACAGCCTATCCCAAAAGGTGATAATTTAATTGAATGTATTAGAGATATAATGGAACAAATGAATGCCTTATCGTCCCTAGTTTTGGCCAATCACAATGGCATTAGAGAGTTAGCAGGAGCAACTTCTTTGCACTTTCATGATTATGGTGGTGGTTTTGGGCCAACAACAAATGCTAGTATTCTTGGAATCAAAATGATCCCAACATATATTAGAGCATTTAATAATTTAAAAGACAATTATAGCGATACCTACAATAAAGGTAAATTTCAAACAGACTATTTGACTAGAAACAGCCCATACTACATTAATAGTCGTCACGTTTTCACAACCTAGGATTTAAAATGGCAGAAAGAAAAGAGTTTTCTGATTTTCAGACATATAAATGTGATATTCTCACCAAAGAAGAGATAGAGTTTCCTAAGTTTTGCCCAACTTGTGAGAAAGACCCTTCTTACGTTGAGCCTACATGGTATACAACAGACGAAGCCTACCTAGATAAGAAGAATTGTCTTTATAAATTCAACGTGACTCAAGTTATTGAGGATATAAATTTAAAAAGAGTTGATAAGCAACGAAGTTTCTCAATCACATTTTCCAATCACGTACAAGAAGATAGAAATTATAAAAACCCCGCAGTTGAAAGTAAGATTATAAGAACAGCAATTTATAATATGCTGATTGATCTAGATAAAGAATTAAGTTTTCGCCATATCTGCAATAACTTTGGATGTCAACCTGCGAGATCATCCAAACTGAGCCCAACAGAAGAAGAAAGAATAGAACTCATAGTTCATGATCTAAAATATCTCAAAGAAAGTATTATTAATGATATTGAAGATGGGGACGTAGTTGAATTTTTAGGAATTCAAGTTGAAGAGGCAGCGCAAGAATTGGGCTATGACCCTTTGGATGTCAGCAGCCACTTTGAGTATCGGCTAGATTTGGATGAAGGAGAAGAGTTATCTCCAATTTTAGCTATTACGCTTGAGAGATATGATGAATTATTAGCAGAGAGAGACGAGATTTTACAAAAGGCCGGCATTGATATTGGGTCTTTTAACCCTTATGGACTTGAAAATTTTGCTACCATTGAAGATTATTATTTTCCTGCTTCTGAAAATGGCGGTAATATAATTCAGTTTCTTGTATCTGTCCCAGCTTTTGCTGTTGATAGGGTCCCAGCAAGTTCTACTGCCGGAGACGAAGACACCGAAGCAGATGGTGAAGAAGATTTTGTAGTAAACGCAAGAAAACTAAGAAGACAATTGAGAGTTCTAAGGGGTGCTTTTTATCTTTATCAACAACAATATGCTGTCGCCAGATTTATTGATGACACAGGAATGTATTATGAAGATAGTCCGTTAAAAGAATATAATTTTGATAGAGTTCGGGCACATATTAAGACATTTCCTGCGGATGGCGCTTTAGACTTTAATACAGGAGAGCCTGTATTTTTTAAATTACTTAAAGATGCTTTATTATCTAATAACTTTAGATTAGACAATTTTGTTTTTGGAGGACTTAACACAAAGCTCGCCCGTAATATAAAATTTAAAGTAGATCCTGATGCTGAGAAGCCATATGTAATTAAAAATATTTTTGTTGATTCTCGTGAATGTCGCTATAAGAAATTGAAAGGCGGCAAGGCAAAAAAACTTATAAGATATTTGAATAATCATAAGTTTATGTCTGCCTTTCTTTCAAATATAAAGAAAATGGAGACTGAGCTAACTGCCAATGAGACACCAGAATGGCATGACTTCATTCCAAAGTACTCTTATCCTCCCGTAGTAATACAGAAAGCCAAAGATAAAGATGGCCTGTCTCAATCAAGTGAGAGAAGAGCCCTTGAATGTCTTTTTGAGGATGCAGGAATTGATGCTTTCGGATCTGGTCAAGTAAGAAATTATTTGCTAGAAAAGTTCATATCACTCCCAAAACTATTGGCTTATGTTTTTAACCAGAGAGCGTGCTTTAAGCCTGACGAAAGATTTGAATTAAATCCTACAAATGAATCTTTTAAAGACTTATTTTCTCAGGCATCAAGATTAGATGCAGACATGCAGAATCGTTTCTATCAAAATGAAGTTGATAAAACTCTAGAGGCCGCAAAAGTGTCACAAAGCGTTCAAGAGCTAGTTGATGAACTCAATACTGAACTTGAAGAAGGTGGTCCATTTTTAGGAAATGATGGAGAGGATAGGACATCAAAAGATATTGCTGATGTAATTGTTAAAAACCTTGAAAATAAACCTTATGAAAACATAACTCTAGAGGACTATTCTAGAGAGATTGCTTTTCAACTAAATAAAGATTATAGTGAGGTTCTTGATTATCTTGAGAAAAAAGCCAAAAACAATGCTAGCGCTAAAGTAAGTTCATTAAAAGGTACTGGTTTATTTGATGGCGAAGAAGGTAATTTCTTTACCGGTGATAGTGGGCACCCTCTTTTAATTCAGGCAGCAGAATTAGCAAAGCAAAACTTTGATTATGAAGACAGCTTCATCAAAGAAATCTTGGAATACAAAAGAGGAGGCCTCTTCGGTGACGCAGATACTGATATGGAAAAATTGTTTTCTTTCTTCGGTATTTGTGGATTTAGATCTCTGATCGGAAGCGTCCTAGAGTGTCTATTGGGCGGTGTTAGTTTTCAACAATTCGTGTCCGTATTTATCCAATCTCAACTAAAGAACCTCTCAATTGAGAAGTTTGGTCTTTTTGTTGATAATCTTCCGCCGGAAGAACAGGCAAAAGTTTATGCTGAGGTTGAAAAAGCGCTTGGATCAATTGTAAAACCTTGGGAAGCGCAAGAAAGCTATGAACAAACAGTGAACTCAGCCGTTGGTTCAACTCCTCTGACATTTAAATCTGAAGGCTCAGGCGAAGAAGTAGAAAATATTATTGAACTTGAAGAGTGGAACTCTTTATCTCAAGAGGAAAAACAAGAAGCAAGACAAACTTTTGGTAGCCCTAGGGTAGATGTTGCTCACCCAGATTATACAGGAGATTTTCAGCAATCATCTGTTGGTACTGCTGTAAATAATGTTGTTGGCACTTTTATAAAAGCATACACAAATGCTATTATTAATACGGTTGATTTTGATGTACTGCTGGACAAAATTAAAGATTTTCCCGGTGCTCAAATATTAAAGCGTGTCTTGTTTCAATTTGCGTGTATGACTCCTCCTCTTACACACCCTCCAATTGCTGAGTTTCTGAAGTCGTTCACGGTGCAAATTTGTGATCCACAAGTTGGCATAACATTACCAAGACTTACAAATTTTAAACTCTCAAATATATGGCAAAGTATAAAAGATGCTTTAATTATTTTAATGGTCGCCGCATTAATTGCAATCATAATTGAAGTTCTTGTAAGTATAATTCAAAAGATTTTAGAGTTACTTGATGGTCTGCTTTGTCGTGCGCTTGAAGGTATTGGTAAATTCACTGCTAATGCCATAGGTGATGCTTTATTTGACAATGGAAATGCAACTAGTTTCCGAGCAGCAATGCGTGAAGCTTTTTGTGGCCCTGAAACTCCAACCAGTAAAGTTGATGAGCTTTCTGAAGCCCTTCTTGCAAATCTTGGATACTCTCCTCCTGTTGTTGAGAATCAAACACAGAATATTTTAAATGATAATGGTATTACTCCAGCACAAAGAACGATGTCTATTTTGAGCGGACTTATGTCAAAGGACGAGTTCTTGTACCATTTTGCCGCAGACCCGTCAGATTATGACTCAACCCAGATCAATCTCATGGTACGAGCAATCAATGCGTCCGCACCCGAAATGACACCAATTCTTGGAACACCAGAACAGCTATCAAATTTGTTTGCCGCAATTTCAAATTTCTTGTCTCCCGATCAAAGACAAACTATCTTGGATGCTCTTAAAAATCCGATTGCTGAGGAGCCGGCAAATCAAACTCTCTGTTTAACAAATGAAGATTATGATAGGTGGCGAGAAAAAAGAAGAAAACTTTATGAAAATTTTGGTTTTGACCCTGCCGAGGCAAAGGATATTGTTGAGTATCAGGATGGGCAACTTTTAGATGATCTTTCTGATTTATTGGATGTTTACACTAATCCTTTGGGACCAATCAATGAAGGCGTAAACGATTTGCTCCAAGAACCATTCTGCCCAGATGGAAAAGGAATTATTCCTAGAGACTCTGAAGAAACAAAAGCGATTGCAAATCAGGTTTCAAGCGACATTTTCAAGAATCTACAGCTTTCTATATATCGCGATTTGTTTGGTAATGACGGCTATTTAAATGAACTTTTGTCTGATACCAAAGGCAAACCCCTCAAAAGACATAATTTTAGATCATTTTTTCAAAGAAACTATGTAAACGCAGAAGATGAGAATCCAACACGAAGGAGAGCCAAGGGTGTATTCCCTGAGACAGTAGCAATACATCTGAAAAATCAAATTGAAGAACAGAGTATTGGTTTCAAAATTAACTCTGGAACAATAACTCTCACTCCTCCTTTGGAGGCCGGTATCAAAAAGAAAGCAGAAATCTTTGCGTCAGCGATAAACGAAGATCGTACACAAACTTATACTACCTCAAAAGGCAATACAAGAGAATTAAATAGAAAGAGGATTAAGGTTACTCTGCCATCAAAAAAAATAAGTCAACCAAACTTTAGACTTACATTTACTGATGGTGTACAACCTGACGGCTCTCCTGATTCTTTTGATGTTAAGCCTTATGTATTTGATATAACATATGGAGGAAAAAGAAACAATAACCCAGATGGAGAAATCTGGAATGAAGTTTCAATTACCGCTGGTTTTGGCGAAGATCGTGGTGAAACTACAATTTACAGAAATCAGGATATTCTACCTCAATCTTTCATTGAGCTTTATGGGGACCAAGTTGGATCTGCTAACAATCCACGATTAGCATATTTTAGGTCATTTATGAATTCCAAAATAAAAGTTGGGGCTCCAAATGCACCTGATTTTGGTGGCACTCTAAAAGAGACTTATGAGGACTTGAACCAATTATTTATTCAACAGATGTCCAAACAAGTTGGCAAAGATCCTAATGGTGGCACATCGCAAGGTTTTGAATTTGGTTATAAGTCAGAACAAATTGAAAA
>Ga0070746_10000215_pt1 | contig 33112 bp, 32 predicted proteins | sample VirMetDEL_Mar_21_FD_77016 | JGI IMG/M metagenome (GOLD analysis project Ga0070746, IMG submission 77016) | Aqueous microbial communities from the Delaware River and Bay under freshwater to marine salinity gradient to study organic matter... | ecosystem: Environmental > Aquatic > Marine >...
ATCGCGCTCATATACAGCAAACTCATTGCCTTCTTCGTCTGTGTATGTCCAGACAGTCACATCCTCGCGCAGATAGACACCCCAATCGTCCGTCAGATATTTGTCTGTCCAGTGATTCCACGCCGTATTACCAACCACTGCGCTGTTTTTGTTGTCTTCCTGTGGTCGCGTAACCCCCATGATGTCGTCCGTGCTGTCCGTGCCTGCGTTGTAGTATCTGACTCTATCGCCATCTAATACAATAGTGCGTCCCACCTCTGCCGCATTTCCAGATTGTGACTCAAAATACTCTTGATAGTCAGCACCGCTACCGTTCCACGCTCCGTCAGCATACGCCTCGCCATCGCCCCTAAATCTAAATTCAAGATCCGCACCATTACCGCTGTTAAAACGACAAAAATCATACCCATTAGTAGCCGCTCGCGTTGCATATAATTGCAGCATTATGGAATCGAATGTGCCGCTCGTGTTGTTAAAAAATGCTGGACCACGATTCTTATCTGTCGTTATGCCATAAATGGCGTAATCACCTACAGTTCCCGTTTTAGCATACACACGCGCTATCTGGTTGGTAGTTTCGCCAATAAGCAGATCGCCATCGCTTGTGATGCGGAGGCGCTCCGCTGGACTACTACCAGTATCAAACCGAATCTCAGACGCTCTAAACTCTGTCGCTATATATGCTGATCCAGATCGGTTGTACGACTGGAAATTAGCGTAACCCGATGATGTGCCGATTTCTAACTGTTCGGCACCACCGTTGGATACGTTAAACGTATCACCTGCTACGCCGTTAGTGCCGACAATCAGTCGTTGTGAATTGTCAATCCGCATCGCCTCATCGACATTGCCGCCAGTGTCTCGCGTGTAGAAAACCAGATCGCCAGTGTTGGCCGATCCTTTATCTTGATGGATAATCGCACCGCCCACCACTTGCGCACTGTCGTTTGTGAACGCTATCCCGTTACCCTCGTTCGTAGTGCTTGAGCATCGAATAACGAGCGCATAATCATCAACGTCAGATATATCACCTGCGGCATTGCGACCTGCGGCAGCTATATCGACAAGACCTTTTGGTGAGGTCGTTGATATGCCCAATCCAGTAGCATCTAATCTGAGTTTTTCGCTGCCCTGTATGCTAAAACTGTAAAACTGATTACTACCGTAATTATTAAATGCAAATTCGTTGGTGTTGTGGTCATACTGTATTATGCCATTGTTTGCCGCAGACGCCTCAGCGTTCGCAAAAAAGATATTACCCGTAGAAGTTGTTCCAGATTTTATCGTCACCCCACCATTACCACTTGAAGCAACGACTAAATTGCGAGCGTCTGCAAAATATGAAGATGGCGAGGACGTTCCCAATCCGAGCAGACCTGCCGATGTCAGCGTCATGGCTTGCGTAAACGAAACATTATTACCTGCTGTGCCAGATGCCGCTGTATACCAGCGATGCTCTCCACTCACCTGTCCATAAGCTGGCGCATAATCAGTATTGATATATTTATAGTTTGACCCATCCCAATAAAAATTACTGCCGACAAACGTGTTACCCGCACCGTCATTGTATAGGACGCTATCATTAACCTGCAATGCTCTGTACGAACTATGCCACGCACTGGGCGTAACGCCCAATCCCATGTTGCCGCTCGTATCAATCGTGAGTCGTTGCGCTGTATTTGCGTTGTCATATATGCCAAAATTGCCAACGCCCTGCGTTGTAAAAATGGTATAATCCGCAGACGCATCGCCCTTTAGTCGAAACCCTGCGCTTGTGCTTGTCCCTGTTGTCTCTGCCATTACATACGCAGTTGAAGCATCTTTGACATGTAATGGGGTCGCTGGCGAGTTGTTATTTATGCCAACGCGAGATGCGCTTTGGTCAACAAATAGTTGTGAGGTGTTTACCGAAAAATCACCATTTGCGTGCAGTTTGGTCTGCGTTGCACCGTTATCGGCTGATAGAACCAAATCTTTTGCTATTGTGTTATATACGGAGTTACTGGCGTTCGCACTGTTAATCGTAATACCACCTGCGGTAGACGCATCTGTGCGGATCAAACGAATTGTCTGCGTTGCGCCACTGCCCTGTATGTCCAACTCCTCAGTGGGAGCCGCACCGATACCGACCTTATTAGCCGACACATCAACAATCAGATCCGTTGTCCCTACCGTCAGATCGTCGCTGAAGGTTCCCGTAGTGCCACTGATCGTGCCGCCTGTTACGTTGCCGCTGATATTTCCCGTGACATCGCCTGTTAGGTTGCCTGTGACGTTTCCGGTTACATTCCCTGTCAGATCTCCTGTGACATCTCCCGTCACGTTACCTGTCAATGCACCACTTACGCCACCTGTAGCTGTGATGAGGCCAGTTACGCCTAACGTGCCGCCCATTACTGCGTTGCGGCTTAGATGCAGGTCACGAGGGCGTGTAGCACCACTCGCGCCTATATCATATGTATTATCTGTAAAAAGAAGATTGCTAGTAATTGTGCTATTTATAGTAAGCGTATCACTAGCATTATCGCCTACAGTAACATTGCCGTTAAGGGTTAATCCACCCGTGAGAGTAAGTGTCCCACCTACAGTCAGATTGTTAGTAATCGTTGCAGCGTCTACATACAGGTTCGCCCATCTAACAGATGTTGTCCCCAGGTCATCGGTGCTATCTGTATCCGATACGATATTACCGCCTGTAACAATACCAGAGGTAGGTGCTGTATTGTTATCCGTAGAAAACCCACCTCGCAGTCGTAGATCGTCAGTTCCATCTTGTATGTCTAAGACAACAGCATCCGTTCCAGCTCCATCAGAATCGGTTGACATTATCTCCAATGCGGTGCTTGTCGCATTGTAACGCACACGATAATCTCCATCCGTAGCGTTGCCTAACGTCATGTAGATGTCATCTGACAGAGCAATGCGCGAACTAGTGGAATAGGTATGATACCCTGTCCAGGTCCATGCAGAGCTGGTAGACACGTTATCTGAGTTCAAATTACCACTGTTTGTGTTTGTGATAATATTGTTGAACTCAGCATTCAAGTCGCTTGCCGTAAGCGTTTCGTTTGCTACAAATGTTTTTACTCGACTATACGTTGCCATTTACATCACCTTGATGGATTCGGAGTTCCTGCACTGCCCAATGTTTTAAGCAACCTGCGTTGCCCTTTCGTTCCTTCCTCTGCATTTACATCAGTCAACTGTAAACCGTATTCGCTTGCTAATCGCTCTAAGCCACGTTGCAATGGTGTATTGGGAGGAAGTTGCTTGATAAAATCTTTAGCCTCTTTAGGCAATCCTGAAAACCAACCACTTAACAAATCATTTGCTTTCCGAAGGTTCCCCCTTGCTTGAGGGGCTGATTTTCGGATTATGACTTCGGAAGCAATGCGAGGGTTATAAAGTGCTTGAAGTGGCACTGCGGAAAGTGCGCCAACTGCTGCAATAATTGGTTCGCCTGTAAATAGGAAACCACCAGCAGCACCCGTTGCAAGAGCGCGTAACAAGCCAGCATACTCAGACCGTTGAGCTAATCCTTTTGACACAAAAGGATTAAAAATTCCTGCCACAACCCCTGTGCGAACATTTTCGTTACCCGAATACTTCTCTAACTTTTTTAACAAGTCAGGTCTAGAATATTGACGCGCATTGGGGTTATACGAATTTGCTAATTCAGCTACGATGGTTTCTTTTTTTACTTTATCAAAATTAGTTCCTGATACACTAAATATGTTTGACATATCACGTTGCAAATCAGCTATATCGTGATATTCAGCCATTGCCCTAGAATATGGACCATTAGGATCATTCCCATCGTAAGTTCTTTTTAGATTACTTGAAAGAGCTTTACGTAAAGTAGTTCTTGCTGTAAATGCCGCAGCACTTGGCGTAGTGTCTCCCCTAAAATCCGTAGGACCAGGCATGCGACTTATGTTTTTATCTAACGCCTTACGCCAATCGTGGATGTCAGTTCCTGATTTATTGCCCCAATTAAGAACTTCTTCTATTTCTTTGCTTATCTGACTGCGATATTCAGGAAGCACTCCTGATCCATCGCCAAATGAAACAGTGTATCCAGAATACACAGTTTTTTCTTGAGGAGATTCAGCAAAATCAGTTACATTCTTTTTAAAATTAGCTTTGCGTGTTACAGGCGTTATTTTAATGCCGTCACCAAACTCATCTTTTAACGACTGAATAACGCTAGATTTAAGTTGGTCCATTTGCGGGTAATCTTTTTCCATTAATGGACGCAAGCTAGCCATAGCCTTTGTGTAAGCTTGTTCAGCTTTTTTGTTGACTGCTTTTACAGCATTGGCTGTTTCGTTAAATAATTTGTCGTAAAGTTCCCCTCGTTCCATATTGCGCCACTTACGCAATTCACTACCCTTGCCCCCCTCTGTTAAGTCTCTAAGCTCAGATACGGCTCTACCTCCTGCCGAAGTAGGAAAGCCAAAAAACTCATCTACATACTCTGAGCCAAGACTTTTATCAGAACGAGTAATAGACTTTAGCCCTGATTTAACCTTATCAACACCTTTTCTTCCCAATTTAGTTGTTGTTGATGCTGCCAAATTGATAGGATCTGCTTTGTCTGCGTAATCAGCAACTTTTCCTAATCCACTTGCTGCCTTACCCAACGCACCGCTTTTTGATAAACCAGCCGCACCTCTAGCTCCTAGCGCAGCACCGCGCAGTGGACCAGATACAGCCAGTGCAGCGTTAGCTAGTGCTGTAGCAGGGTCCTTGTTGATGCGTGCAGGAGTTAAAGATTGGGCAACCTCTTCACCCATAAGGCTTGCCATATCTTCAGCCTCTTGAGTGCCAAGATCTAGGTCTAGTCCTACCTTTCGCCCCAATACATCAGCTCCACCACCTGCTAAACTAGCTAACGATTTCAAAACAGATACGTCACGATCAAAAACTTGCCCAACAATATCTGCCGCACCCTTAACGGTATCTAATGCAAGTTCACCCGTACTTGGAAGTAAATTGGAAGCAATTTCTCCTACGTCAAAATCTTGAGTTTGGTAAGCTTCAACGAATCCTTTAACGCGCACCTTATCTGGATTCTTTCGCGCATACCGATACCCAAGCATTTTATCATCTTCATAAGCACCAAACTTTTGCGGGTTCGCTTGTTTAAGAGCTTTGCCTAATCCTTCGTAGTCATTGAATGTTTTCATTATAGATCCCCGTCTGCCCAACTATTGCCACTCGTATTCGTAGAGGCACTTGAAGTTTGAGCATTTGCGGAAGGGGTAGACATTTCAATTTCCCTGCGGTATTCTTCTAATTTTTCCACATCCACATTGCCGTCAGGAGTTATAAGACCGCTAGAAATCAACCCATCACTAGCCCCTGGTATTTTAAAGTTTTTGTTTGCTGCAAATTTTGCAAAATCAGCTAATTTTCTTAGGATAGCGAACTTTTGACGGTTTGCTTCTTCTCCCATGCCCAATCTTGGAAGTAAATTAGCCACAGCAGCGGCATCTGCATTTGAAGGTCTACCATCATTAAATGCAGATGCTAAACGAATAGTAAAAGCGTCTGCGATACTTTCATAAACTGATTCCCCTGGCAGCATTCTGCTAGCAAATTTTTCACCAACAAAACTATACGCATCAAACAAGAAACCTGAGAAAAACTCACCAGGATCATCTAATGTGTTGTATTGATCTTCTAATATGTTTACAGTGTTAGTCAGGCTTGTTGCTTCACCTGGTTCTGCATTAGACACAGCACCAGATGCTCCTGCACGCAATAAATCTTGATACTGTTTTGGCAAGTTATTGTATATTTTGGAAACTGATGGCGAACTACTTAGCCACTGTTCAAAATTTTTAGAATTTAAAGCTCCAGATGTTGCTGCGGATTCTATTACACCCATCAATACATCTGCTTCTCTTTTATATTCTCTAAGTTGTGTTTCTGCTTGTTTTGTTTTTTCTAATTTTTCTGCACGTGCTTCATCTCTACTTAGTCTTCTTTCAGCTAATTCCTGTTGCTTTCTTCTATATTCATTTGTTTCCTGTGCTTCCCGTTGCACCTCTAATCCTTTGCCAAGCCCCGATAGGCTTTTAAACAAAGCAGACCCTACGCCCTTTTCAGGGGCAACTTGCGCCCCTCTTGCGCCACCACCACGCGACAAAGCGTTGATAAGGTTAGCACGTGCTTGCGATCTTCGATTCGCTTTATTGGCTTTCCCTACTGCCCTGCTATCAAAATAAGATTCGCCACCTGCCCCCAATGCTTGCATGATGGCAGGGCCGTATTTCCTCAAAGTAGATAAGATTCTAGATTGTGGCTCAAGACCCTGCGTATCCAACGTAGGGGGGTCATCATACGCTGTTTCAACTAAAAACTTTTCCACAAACGCATCGACATCTTCATCAATCGTATCTGTATCTTCTTCTACAAACGCATCAGGACGTTCAGGTATTGTGTCCGTTTCGCTTTCAACTTTTTCTACTTCTTCATCGCTCACGCCATTGTCTGGACTAAGCGTTTGCTCTTTAAATTTCCTTCTAGGGCCAGGGAGGTCGTAGTAATATTCATCTGGTTGAGTCTCAGTAAATCCCTCTTGATACGTATCTGGACCAAGTGAACTAAGCTCTTCAGAAAAAAGATCATTTATCCTTTTTTCTTCTTTCTCGTAATCTCCTATTTCTAACTGCTGCATTGCCATCTGTTCAAGCAATTCTTGATCAGACATTCCCGTGGGAGTTTTTTGCAAATTAGCGTCTGGCTCAACTTTTAACAGGCGATCCTTTCGCATGTCCATCAATCCAGACACATCGCTTGAAGATGTTTCTGCCATGCTTAATTCACGGTCTGCTACCTCTGGCGTTGTACCAAGCCTTTTATCTATTTCCCTAAAAGTATTAGAGCGATCTACATACTCTTTTACTGCTTGCTCCATAGCACGCGCACGAGAAGATAGGCGATCTTTTCTATACGTTTCATCTTCAGAATAATTTTTGTAAATCTCGTTTGCGCGGTTCTCTATTTGCGCAACTATAGAAGGATTTGATTTACGTAATTCTTCTAATTGTCGTATGAAAGGATTGTATCTACTGTCATATGCAGCCATTATGTAATCCTAACCTAGTCTAAGCCTGTTAAATAAGTTTCTTTCCATTGCATTCTGTGGCGTAGATGCTGCACCAGGTTGCATATTCATCGTAGGTGCAGTATTTGCACCATACTTAGTTAGAACGCCACCTGGATTCGGCATAGAAGCATTCGCGCTCTGCCCTCCACCTGAATTATTGCCAAACAAGAACTGGAATAGCTTGTCCTGCATCATGGGATTATTAGCCATGCCTTGAGCCATGCCTAATGCACCTCCAGGTGGACCTGCCATACCCCTTGAAACAGGCTTTCCTGTTAGGGATTGCTGAAAATTAGACATAGCGTCCATGCGCCCCTGTTCACGCTTCTGCTGCGCTTCTGCACGATTGTTTATTAATCCTTTTAAAAGTTCAGGACCAACAATAGCGGCTAATTCTGCAAACATGATTGTCTCCTATTCTCTCAATCCAAGTGCGTTTACCAGATCTGCCAAAAACGGATCATCTTCCATGCCTAACAACTTGAGCAACGCCATCGCTATACCTTTCTGTGCAGGATCTTTAGTCCCTGGGTCAAGGTTAGGATCAAGCGCAGCAATCGCAGCGGCTAAGATGTCTAAGTCCATCGCCCTACTATCTAGCGTCTGCTGACCATCAACCGTTCCAAGCAGCGTTCCTAATGCCTGTTCCCTGGTCGTTAGCGTTCGACCTAAATCAAGACCCTGATTAAGGGCTTCTTGGCGTTCGCCTGTAATACGTTGAGCCGCATCACTCAAGACATCCAACTCTTCCCTGCGTTGGGCAGAGGCAAGTTCAGGCAATGCCTGTAGCGCATCGCCAGAGCTAATCACACCAAAACGCTGTAGCTGCTCTTGTAGCGATTGGCCTTGCTGCCGCTGCGACTCTTGTAAATCTGCTAGTAAACTTGCTGTAATTGGATCTGAGCGTAGATAGTCAGATGTGATGTCTGGTTGATCAGTGATCTTGCCCGTAAGTGCTTCTTCTAATGTTTTTAAGAAACCAGAAGTAGTGGCACTTGTCGTGCCTGTATTTGCACCTCCAGCACCTGTGCTTCCCGTAGGCATACTTCCTCCTTGTCCTTCTGACCCTGCTGGCACAATGTTGCGTATCGCCTCTTCTATCTGTTCAAGAGTAACTGGCGTTTCACCTGGTTGGTTTAATATTCTTAAGATTTTTTCAATATCTGTCATGCCAGTATTAAATCGCGAATCATCACCTAAATACTGACTAAACAGATCTTGCTGTGTTAAACCAAATGTCTCGCCTAACTGCCGTAATTCTTCTGGATTTAAAGACCGAATACCTTCAGAACCAAAGAGGTCAAGAATCGTGTTCATGCGCGACATATCGTCTGTGCTAAACGATCCAAGCTCCGTGCGCAATCCTTCTAGCCCCGTAGTAGCTTCTGGTAAACCGCTGCGCAATGCAGATACACCTGACAGCAGTGCATCTAAGCCTTCTGGAGCTGCAATGTTAGAGAGGTCTAGCCTGTTTGCATCCCCTTGCAAGTTGCTCAAGTTATCAATTAGACCTGTCGCAGCGGTGCTGCCCGATTTGATTTGTGTAATCAAACCTTGCAACTGCTCTGTCGTTAAACTGGAAATACCATCAGGACCCAGAATATCTAAAAGCAGTCCCATGATCTGCTGGTCTTCTGGCGAAAAAGCACCTAGCGCATCTCTTAGCCCACCTAAATTCTCAACTCCTGCGGCTGTAGCTTCATTCAACTGCCCCACATCGCCTATCAAGCTTTGGAAGTCAGGCAAATTATTAAGTGAAGACACATCAAGGTTTGTTAGCGCATTCTGTAGTCCTTGTATCTGACCTGCCAGCCCTGTAGCATTAGGACCAAAGGTGCCTACCTGGTCCGATAACTGCTGTATGCTTGCAGGAGCTTGAAACCCTGAAATGCCTCCGCTAGGGCCAGATCCTCCCGTTGTGCCATACAGTATGTCATACAGGTTTTGTGCGGCAGTAGTTTCAGGACGCAAGAACTGGTCCCCTGCGCTAAATCCTTCAATATCTGACAACCTGTTTTCTAAGCCTGATATGATAGACCCTAGTTCAGCTCCTGCTCCTGACTGAAACTGTTCAGGCAGTGCGCCAATGCGCGAGAGCAACGGATCAAGCAGATCTGCTATCTGCTCATCGCCAAGACCAATGTCATCACGACCTATAGGCGAAATACCCGAAGTAATGTCTCCTCGTATATCTTGTGCGATTGATAGAGGATCATATTGAAGATCTTGTATCGTAATCGGAGAAATGCCTGAAGTGATGTCCCCTCGTATGTCCTGTGCAATGGACAGGGGGTCCACTCGTATATCGCTTGCTAGAATGGGAGCAATGCCCGATACCAACTGGTTGCGCAAGATGTCAGCAGCGTTGGAATCAATGCTAAACTGGTTTGGATCAAGGCTTATATCGCCTAACTGATTCAACAAATAATCTTGCACTGCATTTGAGTCTAAACTAAACTGCCCTGCGCCTACATCAATTAGACCTAGATCTTGTAACAGTTTGTCTTGTGGCGTAATTACCTGATATGAACCTGGAGTATCCCCTTGAACTACTTGTGATCCTAAAGCGAATTGTGAAGGGTCAATAAGTATTTGACCCAAACGATCTGTAAGTGCAGATCGGATTTGATCCGAATTTACGTTAAACTGATTTGCACCTACATCAATCAGACCTAGTTGACTTAACAGATTTCTGCTAGTGTAAGGATCAAGGTTAAACTGATCCGCACCTACGCTAATATTTAACTGGTTACGCAACGCTTCTGCGGTGCCAGGATCTATTCCAAACTGATCAGGGTTTAGTAAAATTTGACCTAGCTGATCTGTTAAAGCTTTTTCGGTTGCTGCTTGATCTATGGAAAACTGATCTGGACTTACAGTTACATCGCCAATTTGATTAATCCCACCGTATACTTGCCCTAAAAAAGAGGTAGGGTCTAAACCAAAATTGAGCGATTGACTTAAATCAAACCCTTGTCCCATTTGGCCTGGATCTGTTTGGCCGAATAATAAATTGCCCGTATTGTATCCAGATAAAAAAGGGCTAGCGGTCCCACCACTGCTAACCTCTGTAGTGGTTTGCGTTCTCCCCAATATGTTTTGATACAAAGGGGTAAAGACTTGGTTCCACCACTTCTGCAAATCTTCTTGGTTTAAATTGTTTCGCACATAATCCAACCCCAACCCAATACGATCCAACTCAGCCAGTGTTTGAGCAGGTGCCATTCCGTACATCGTAACAGGGAAGATTTCATTGTAACTTCCAAAATCTCTTTGTTGGAAAACAGCGTTAGCATCGTATACAGGCGCATTAAAGTTATTGAACTGCATTTGCCCCGTTATGGGGTCAATAAATGAGCCACCTGTGCCGTAAAAACGACCTGTGTTAGGGTCTATGTATGGGCCAGCTTGCGCTTGCGTGCCTCCTCCAAGCACAGAGTCACTAACTTCTGCAGAATCTCCAGTGCCACTACTAGAAGGTGGAGGGGGGGCATCGCTAGGGGGTGGAGGGGGAGGTGCGTCACCGCTTACAACAGGATCTAGTTGAAAATCTGTTGGCAGCGCACCGCTACTAACTTTTTCATCTACAACAACAGTAGAACCAGTATTCACATCAGTACTTCCACCATCTGCTACAACCTTTGCGGATGGTGCAGTGTAGTTAGTCAGATATGTTTCAGGGGCGTTAGGGAGGTAATTACCAGCAACCAATATATCAAGCTCTGGATCGCTAAATGTATAGTCTGGTAGCTGTCCACGCAGATAGTCTCTTGCTTTTTTTTGGTCTAATGTGCCACTTGTATTGTTGTATGCGCCAGAGTTGTATATCCAGGCATTTGGAATCCCAAATGTTCCAGTGCTCGTTGCCATTAGCTAACCCCTGCTGTGCTTTTTCTAACGCGACCAATAGGACGATACACCATATGGCTGCGTCTTATTCTGAAAAATTCGTTGTTGTTGTTATTTACAAACTGCAAGCTACACTGCGCATCATACCCACTTAGATCAGAATCTGCTGAAACCATGCGCAGACTGCCCAACTTATCGTTATCCAACTGACTAACATCTAATTGAAACCCTGCTGTCTGTAAGTTTAGATTGGTAGAAGTAGCAACCAACCCACCAGATTCTTGCACAATTAGAAGATTGTAATCACCCGTTTCATCGAAGTATGTGCGACTATACAGCCACCGTAATCGCACATCCCCTCCAGCAGGAGCAGGTGCACCAGTGACAAAATCAGAAGCAATAGGTTGCCCTTCATCGTTGTAGACTTGACTCACCATGTTATATAGCTTGCCATCAAACCCACCTGCGTGAGGCAGGTTGTCTACCAATGCAGAGCATCCACGCTCAAACCCTGTATATGGCCCAAACCAAATATCAAATCGTTCATTGTAAATGATGCAGCGATTCATTCTTGTTTGACCACCTTCGGGAATGAAAAACCACACCTCGTTGACGCTAGGGTAATAGAGTGCGTGAATGTATTCTAGTCGCGCATCATTTAGATCAGGCCAAAACCCATCGTCTAAAGCGTAAGAGATCTTGTTTATCTCTTCGCTTCCTGCCCACATATATACCCCGTCAGATCGGACAAACACCTGACGTTCGTTAGGCAACGTCAAACACGCTCTGGATGCTATGGTTCCTGCTTGCGTGCGTTGTTGTAGCTGAAATGGGATAGAGGCATTACCCGTAGGAGTAAGGGTGTAAATCCCATTTCTCGTATGAATAGCTAACGAGTTTTGCATGGGGACTAAAGCAGTAATTTCTTCGCCTACGTTGTAGTAATTTGTTGCCCCCCAGGTTTCTATATCTAATATGTCTGAACGCCAAACTCTGTTATCATTTGCGTTGGTGTTTGCTAGCCAAAGTCTGTTATCCCACCAGGCAACGCATTGTGCAGTAGTAAAGCGTCCATCTAGATTCAGCGCAGCAGCGTTTCCTGTTCCTCCCCACACGATAGGGGCATCTACGCCATTTGTAGCAACCATTCGGTTGTTACCAGAAGCCTTTTCTCCCGTAGTAACAAACTGAAAATTGTTGTCATCCCCTGCTGTAATGGTCAGTGACCCTGTGATGTCACTCCATCCAGAGTTGTAGTAATACATCTTTGTTGCAGCCGTAATGACCGTGTAAGAGCTTGAGCTAGTGTAGTCATACTCATGCACGCCTGTTACCGTGGGATCACCTGCAATGGCACTTGCATCTTCATACGAAGCAAACCCCTTGCGCTTTTCTACAGCACCTGCCGCATTGATACGACAGTTCCGCATGCTAGACAGTTCGTTTGCCGCAACATCTTCGGCAGGACGATTATAGATCACCCCTCCTGTCCACGGACCTAGCTGTATACTCCCACCCTGATAGGCCATTAGGAGCTACCTATACTGCCTTCTACGGGGATAAATGAAAATGCAGGATATGTATCTTGGCGTTCCATTCTATATCGTCTATTTCCATCATTCTGACGATTGATGGTTAGCGCACGATTAACAACTTGGCGATACTCCGCTAACTCAATAGCAGACCCTTCAAAATCACCTTTTTCTTGTTTGTATAAACGTGCTGTGCCGAAATAGAGCGCAGGTTGCAGGATAATAGGAACGCGCAGATCTAGACTAACACTGTCATCGCCTGACGTATAATCAGGCAAGTAGGCGTAATATCTGTAGTCTATGATGGTGGTAGAGTCATCTGGCGCAGGGTATAATTGAACCTTCTGATTGCCAGAAGAATCCAAGCCAATCATCACAACACCATTCGGTTCACCCGTTAGCGATTGATCAGGATCACGTAGATCCATGTCTTCATTGCCGATAATTGCCATCACGTAATCTTGAGAGCGATTACGAAACGACAATGAATACGCTAAATCAGATGCTAACGAGTATTCTTTGGTTGAAGCAGTACTAGAAAGAGTGCCAAAATTAGACCCATCAATTTGCACTACTTCAGAAGTTGCAAACGTGCCAGATTCATTTTTAACTGTTAGGACACTGGATGAAGCATCCCATGCAGTGACAGTAGCTGTAGCTCCGCTTGTTTGCCCTGTAACCGTAGAGGCAACGGCAAAAGTGCCTGTGACACTTGTAAGGGTAAACTCGCGTGTGCATTGAATGGTGGAAGTCTTGTGCAGCCACCACCACGTAGCTTCGCCTGATAACTGCTGCAAGGTTGCGTTGAGGTACAACCGTGCTTGCGTCTGAAACTCTGTGTTGGTGGTATTTAGCCCTACACGCGCTAAAGCTGTTTTAATACAGTCAAGTACTGTCATATGAGATTGCTCCAACTGCCATTTTCGTATCCCTGGAATTTGTTGGTCGTGCTGTTGTAGATCAGCATACCATTGACAGCAGTTAGAGCATCTCGTTCAGAAGTTGTTAGGCGAGGAAGGGTAAACGATGTCGTGAGGTCCATCGTACCCACATCTGCTGCACCAAAGTTTGCAGCTTCGCCAAAGACCAACGCAGCATTGACTGAGCCAGCACTTAGTTGGTCTTTTCTGTTCATTACTCTAATGCTGTAGCGGCAAGAGCCTCAGCGTCTATTCCCTCTATTTCTGCTTGCCGTGACGAAAAAGTTTGCCCGTTTTCCCAACGGTCCAACCATCGACGCACTGCCTCTGGTCCTTTTTCGTACACTCCTTCTGGTGGAACAGGCTTAAAGCTTTTGGGTTGAAATGTCCCACCACCATGCGCTGCTAGCACCTGCTGCGCGTCTGCATTAGACTGTTTGCGCTGCGGAGCTTTGACACTAGCTTGCACGCCCAACGCTTTCCGAATCGCATCTTTCTGATCTTCGGAAGCGCGAGTAAGCAGATCTATGAGAGGAAGACCTGATTCTGCCTGTTGAGCCTGAGAAACAGCCGTAGTTTCTGCTTCACCTACTACTGCATCTATAGCATTCTGCACTGCAACGTCATCACTTGGACTTACTTTTCGGGGTCTTGGCATAGTACTCTCTATGGTTATGGGCAGAGGGAACAAGCCCCCTGCCCGATAGTTTTACGGCAACTGCAATGCAACGCCTACGTATCCACCACTATCTGGAGCAAACGTAGCGTATCCAACAATCGGATGACTATTAGCAACTGCCGTAGCATCCAACGCTTCCACCGCGCCAGCCGTAGCATCAGACAACATCAATGTTTGGCCGATGGTGATGGTGCCGTCTGCTAATACCGTGGAAATACCTCTGGTCTGCACCCAACCGTAATAACCAGAAGTGAATGCAATGGGCGTAACACCAGAAACGATGTAATCCGTAGCACCCGTTGCGCCTACGAGCTTGTTATACAGTCCACCCGTAATAGCAACGTCCGTGGCTGTAGTAACAGCCACAACAAGACCATCATACAGCGTAAAAGTGACAGCATTAGTCGAAGCAGCCGTATTCGATTTAATCCGATACTGATGCGCTTCACCTGCATCGTCAACTATATGCAAGTAACCACCTGCAAACTGGTCAGCAGTTGCTGATCCCAACGTGGTGGCATCCGTGACGACGACTTCGGTAGCACCAGCAGCAGCAGCGGTCATGGTTCCTTCCGATTCTGCCGCACACGTGGCAGAAACGTCCTGAGATACAACCAATCCAGCACCTACAGCAGCACCGAAGTTGGCGTAGCGAAATTCACGACCATCCTTGAGTTCTAGCTTTTCGCCCAAATCAAACTTAGGCGTAGAGCTTTCTTCGTAGATGCCCTGGCCTTTGCGCGAACCTACGCCTTCACCACCAATACGGTTGATACCGTAGTTCGCATTAAGATACGTGCTCATTGTTTAACCTTTCCCCTATGGGCAGGGTATAGGGGGGCATTGGCTTGCCCCCCAGGAAAATTAGACCGTGGTTGAGGTCGTAATGTTATAAAGAACACCCTGACGACGACGATTGTTCGTCATCAACTGGCAACCCACGATGATAAACCCAACTTTTGCTTGCTGATTGGAAGGCTCTTTGAACGGAGTCTTAGCGAAATTCAGCCCTTCTTGCATCTTAAACTTGAGATACTTGGACTGAACCATGAACAACTGGTGTGCGCCAGCTGTGCCAGGAGCATCACGATCAACGATGAACTTAGCACCACGGAACGTAGCACCCTGCGAACCATCGCCAAGAGCCTGATCCGTATTAGAGGAGAAGCGGTAGTAGCCCGTTCCCTCAAAGATGGATTCGTAGTCACCGTAAACGGAAAAGTTGGTAATAATGTGAGAAGGAGTATCGTTCGCCTCACTCGTCTTATTCCACAAGTCGCGCATAGCTAGCACGCCATTGTACTGATCCGTTGACCCTTTTTTGGCGTTGAAAGCGTTGGTGCTATACCCATCGGTAGAATAGTCTACACGCTTGTTGTCCCACCACGTATTGGTGGAGCTGTCTACACTGTGGACCGTGGCACCGCTGCTCGTTGAGGCAATGTCCTGCAAGCCCACAATGGCCTTACCTGACTGCGCACCCAAAAGAGCCGCATTGATCGTGCTCATCGAACCTGTCATTGACTGCTCAGTCTTAGCCGTAAGCAATTTAACAGCACGATCCGAAGCACGGTTTTCGATTTCTTCCGTCATCGAAATGACAATAGGCGTGGCACTGTAGCGGAAGTACTCAAAACATGCCGTAATGCCATCAATCGAATTGGTGTTCAAGCTGTCATATCCATCAAACCATTCACTGTCTGCCAGCGAATACATCAAGTCTTCTTGGATCTGCTTGCCACCGTTGTAGGTTTCCATGATACCAGCTTCTCTAAAAGCTTGTACCGTGGGGTATGAATTGCTAATGTTATCCGTGAGTCGCTTGCGCTTGGCACGCATCGTGGTGGTCCACGCAGCATCCCACTGTTCCGTAGTCGTAATGACTGCCATTGGTTAGTTCCTTTTATTCAAATCCTAAGTTGCGAAGTTCAGCAACAAGCTCTGCGTCACTAAGAGGTGCTCCTTCGTTCGCCACAGTAACCGATGCGCCACTACTTGCTTGCTTTTTGCTAGCACGCCTAACATTTTGATCCGTTTGTCGCATTTGTGCTGCCTGGTTTGCCTTTTCACCACTCAAAAGCTCAAAAGCTTCTGTAATAGTGTAATTGGCGTTTGTCTCAGGGTTGTTTGCTGCTATTAACCCTTTAATTCCAGAAGCATATTGATCTAAACGATCACCGTATTTATCGCGTGCTTGTTGAAGCTGTTCAGCCGCAGAACGCAAACGACCTGCATTCTGTTGCTGTAGCAAACTGCTATACCCTTGCTCTAGTTGATCAATTTTAGCTAGCCGATCTTCAATATTTTTAGATTCAGTCTTAAAGATCTGCCGTACGACATCTATTGCAGAGCTTTCATCTGGACCTAAACGATCCCTTAAATCCTGATATGGATCTTCGGATTGTTGTTGTTTCGGCTGATTTGCCTGTTGCTGCAACGATTGAATCAGTTGATTCTGTTGTTGCATCTGCTGCTCAAACTGCCTTCGTTGATCCGCTAAATCTTGGGTTTTGCGTGTGTAGTCAGCTTGCTGACTTTTAGCCGCATCAATAACTGTGTGATACTGTTCAGGCACCTCTGACTTATCTTGTGCTGCCCAATTAGTAACACTTTTTGCGTCGAATGCAGACGATGATCCTTGCGGCACGCTCTCCGCTTCAGAGCTGGTATCCCCTGTCAAATCACCTCCAAAATCAAACGATGATTCTCCAGCAGGTTCAGCACTTGGAGCAGATGCTTCCGCTACGGGTTCTTCTACCTCTACCGCTTCACTCATTGCTTACCTCACATTCTGGCGTTGTTGGGTTCATTTTCCCAATCGCTAGCTGGAGTAGCGTGTTTGGGGGGGTCAATGCGGTGCTCACGTGATCCTTTTACAGGGTCGTTAGCCTCCACAATGTTATACTTCTTCATTATCCTTTGTTTGTCACTATAGCTGTCAATCCGCTCTGCCACAGCAGGTTCCCACCGTCCATACAAACTAGAATGGGTCAGATGTATCTGATTTCTGCCTTTTGAGCTAAAGTCTTGCTCCATATGACCACCACACGCGCACGCACGTGTCTTAGGCACATCAGAAGATTTGTGATACCAAACATCTTTTTCTGTGTTATCGCACTTTTTGCAAAACCAATCATATGAAGGCATTTATTCTTCCTTATTTGCGCTGTAAGACGCTGCTGCCGCACCTACGCCAAGTGGGAATAAAACAGGAGGAACAGAAGCAAGTATGTCTTTAGCCCCTGTGTAAGCGTATTTTTTAGGCTGCATTCCTTTTATTTGTTCTGACAGTTTGTATTCTGCGTCAGAGTGTATATCAAATTGCTTTCTCAGTTCGTTTCTTTTTCCTTCAGTAATGTTGCGATCTTGCAATTTATCATATGCTTGATCCATCATTTTTTGAGAAAAAGCTCTTCTTTTTTCTAATTTTTCTAATTCTGGTAATTCTTTTTTCCAGTTAGGATTTACAGTTACATTAGGCGCGTCTTTAGGATCAAACATGGCAAAACGAGAACGTATTTGCTCTGGTTCAAATACAACATAAACATCTGTTTTTTTATTATCTCTTATGCCAATTCCATCATAAGTATTTTTAAATATTACTCCATCGTGACCTTTTGACTTTGCTTCTTTTAGCAAAGTGTCATATGTAACATCTCTGAAAGAACTGCCTTTAAAATCATATATTAAAGGATTTTCTAATTTTAACTTTACGGGGATAATATTATTTCCCTGATCTTTATACACTCCTATATCTGCTTGCTCTTCTAAACTTTGTTCTTGGGCATATAATTTTCTAATTTTAGGAAGCGGAACGCCCATTTTTGGAACATAATTACTATCATTTTTAAGATTATAAAGAAAATCCTCTACTTCTCTTTTGTCATATTTTATAGAATTAATTTCTTCGCGCAAATTAATAGAAGTAACATCTAAAAGCTTAGATTCAGATTTTTGATTTTTTGCAGAGTTAATTTTTTCTAATTCATCAGAATAATGTTTTAATTTATTATTTATATCTTTTAATTCTTGCTCTACAAATTTAATTCCGTCATTTCTATTTTCTTTTTTAAAAAACAAATCTTCAATTTTTTCTATTTCATAAAATATTTCTCGCTGTTTATCACTTATTTTTTGTTCTATATCAGGATCAAATAATTCTTTTCTTACATCTTCTGCATTTGCATAATCTGCGTACGTTTCTGCAACTTCTGCATCTCTTGCAAAAAAGAACCCTTTTCTTGCACTTTCTGACTCTGTGGTAACGCCTAATAACCCTGGGTCAAACGAAGAAATATCAGCTTTTGTACCGTGAAATGCGTCTATATTAAACCCTTGTTGAATAGCACGATCAAGGCGCGACAATTCTACATCATCCAGTGCCACTTGTGCTTTTGTTTTATCAATGCGGAGATTGCGTAATGCTTTTCTATCAGAATTATCTAAATAATTAGGCATATCCGCTATTTTTTGCTCTAATCGTTGTATTTCTAATGCACCAGGCGTTTCCCCACGATCTAATTGCTCTTGCATTAATTCTTCAGCGCGAAGCGCACGACCTGTTTTAGGTCTTGGCACATCAGACCCAGGCACCATTGCAGCCATTAGTGCAGGACCAGTTAGGCTTGCTCCCCCTGCTAATTTAGACAACAAGCCACTGCCCCCTGCTATATCGGACACAGACAATTCTCCTGCTGTGCCTACAGGGTCAAGCAATGCCTCTTTTGCACCTTGAGCCACTCGCCTTGCTGTGCCAGATGGGTCATCGTATGCACGTTTAGCCGCTTCTACGCCAGACTGTGCCATCCGCTCTACAGTAGGCTTGTCTAACTGCATCAAAGACCCTGCCGTTTTGAGCGGATTGATGACTCCCATCTTACCTATTAGCTCAACAACTTCTTCTAAGCCTGTTGCTTTTCTATTTGGGTCACGCTCAAGGGCTTGGGCAAAGTCTAATAATTGCTGACCAGCCATTTTAGGCACATTAGGTGCGTTTTGGGGGTACGTAAACGGATCTACATTTGGTAGTACCCCAGGATTGCGCATAAGAGCTAGTAAAAGCTCTCTGTCCGTTTGTCCTGTTGCCATGCTTTATCCGCAGGTCTGTCCCTGTATGCCAGAGGTCTTTCCCGCTTTGCCTGGATTGCCGTAGGTGTATCCCGTAGACTTACCCATCTTCATTGGCTTGCCTGTGCGTTTTGCCTCTTCGCGTGCCGCTTTCATACCTTTGCTGCCGTATCCAAATTTTTTGTTACCTACTTTTGGCATTTTAGTTTTGCTCCGTATTAAGATTGACTGTCTGTCCTACGCGCTGCGCATTAGACCGCACCACAGACTGCAACGCTTGCGCCTGGGCCTGTGGGTTTGCAGCCACATCACGTGCGCTAGGAATGGTTTTTTGCGATTCATCTGATTTGGGCGCACGACCTTGAGCGGCACCTTGTATAAACTGCTGGTGCTGCTGCATGTGCTTTTGCAACATTGCCTGGAACTGCTGTATAACCTGGGGATTGACTTGCATGGCTTGTTGCAGAAACTGCGTGACCGCAGGGTCTTGTGCCGCTTGCTGGTGCGTGCGCAAATGAGTAGCGTGATCTTGTTCGGGTAACACGCCAGGATCTTGCATACGTGCAGCCATGTGCTGGTTTTCAAGTTGCGCTGCACGCACTTCAGGTGCATCAATAGAAGGCTTAATAAACTTATCCATGTCAGGCACACGGAACGCACGCATAATCATCTTGATCACTTCATCACGATTAATTTGCGGCATTTGCAATAGATAGTTTGCCAACGCTAGCGTATCTTCGCGCTCTAGTTGCTCAAAGAGAGGACGCATGCTTTGCGTTTCGACCTCAACCTTAAACCGCACTTTAAACAAGTCAGAAGAGATCGCTTCGTAGACAGGATCGTTTTCGCCTTCGGCCACGTTGACAATAAAATTTTCAGGTGTATAGCGAGGATCTGCCATGATGCGAAACGTGTTGTAGATTACCGATTCGTATGCTTTCCCCACCTGAGAGGACAACCATTCTCTATTTTGCGTGCCAAAAGAAGCTATAAGCGATGCTTCCGTAGCGGTGCGTCTTGGCCCACCCCCCAATGCCATCTGCGACACTTGAAGCACTTGCTCTTCATAGTTTCGCATGTCTGCTTCGATGCCTAACTGATCAGGTGGAGGCGATCCCATCTGCATTTCTCTAAAACCGTTGTTGACATCATTTACCCACACGATAGACCCATCGCGTGCGCGACTAATCTGATCGCCAATGTTGGCATTTTCTTCGCGTTCAGATCGCTGGCCCAAAATGATGCGTGGGTATCGCTTTAGCAGATCTACGCGCCGCGATACAGACTCTACGATTGCCTTTTGTTCGTCTTCGACATACGACATCATAGGCAAGCCAAACAGACTTTCTTCTGACATATCAAATTTGAGCGCATGGTAAGGGAACCCACCCTTAACCAGGTAACTTCCCGTTTGCTCAAACTCGCCTGTCATCATCATTTCACCCGTAAACGGATCAGGCGCATAGACAGGTTCTTGTTCTAAGAAAGGATGCGGTATGTCTTCTATGGGCTGTTCAACGCCTTCGGCAAACACAATGCGCCTACGGTGTATGCGGTCATGCACCTCGTAAAGAAGCGCATACTCACCTAAATTTTTTGCCTGGTTGACTGCTTCTTGTTCTTCTGCGTCTGCTTCGGACCCTTCAGAGATGTCGTATAACGACTCCATGTCTTCTGATTCGGCATTTACTGCCTGAATCTGTCTGCGATTTACAAATCGTTCATCGTTGCGCACAAACTCTAGCGGCACCAGCATTTTTTCAATAATGTATCGCGCATGAGACAGCTTGTGCGGAGGGCAAAGCGGATCGACCAGTATGTTAAACGGAGAAACACGACGAACTGCCACCATATCGTCTTGCATGGCATCGTTGACTACGTATGGAGCTAGCAGATCATCCCCTGGCGCGTTGTAATCAAACTTTAACCAACCAATAGAGCAGTATAGCGCGTCAAAGATGCACTGCTGCATCTCATCTTTAACCTGCATAACGTCCATCGCAGCATTAGCAACACGCTCAAGGATCTCCGCTTGATACTCGCGGTCTGGATTTTCAACGCGCAGAAAAACATGCGGATAGTTAAACGCAATAGACGATATAATTTGTCGTGTAAGAGGATAAAATCGACTGATTTTGACAACTTGGTCTGGATCAAGTCCTGGCACATCAAACTCTTGCCTATACATGCGCAGCAATTTGTTCCATTCTTTGTGCTTGGGACGCATGTATGTAACACAGTTATCTATAGATTTTCGCCAATACTGTATTTGTTCTTGTTTCACGTGCCGTATCTCCCATATTGGGTAGCGTACTGATTAAGCGTGTTATCTATTACGTTTTCCCCTAAAAACGGATTGGTATCTACGTGCGCAGCAGGTGAAGCAGGGCGATACATATGCATCATGGCATACCGCAATTCATCTGCTATGTGATCGTCAGGGGCGTGCGTGTCGATGTCTTCTATGTTTTTTTTATCGCGTGGCAGGGATGGCATAACGCGAAACAAGTTATCGTTCCACCCTGAAAATGCGTAAAAACGCTCATTAGCGAGTGCATCATTGATCACGCGCCACCCTGTAATACGATCATTATTTGCGCGAGTAAGCCAAAGACCGTGATCGGCAAACACATCGGCTGGCGAATGGTTAATCACTTCGCTCAACCTGCGTTTGACCCACATAGAGGGGTCTGCATAAATCGCTGTTGGCTTGCGCCCATCGGTAAACGGACAACTTTCGATCATCTTGAGGATCTCGTAAGCATGCGTAGATGCGGTAGCGTTGTCTCTGTAATATTCGCAGATCCGATAGACGTTGTGGTCGTAGTCGCACGTGTATAATCCAAACGAAGTGTGGGCCGCTTCCCCATAATCTAGCCCCCCAAAAATGGGCCAATGGCTAGGGATCTTAAACGAAGGCACGGCAATCTGATTTTCTTTCCACAGAGAAAAATATTGCCCTACGTGGGAGTCCCAATCCCCCTCTAGCCACGCTTTAACCAACAGTTCATCGCCTACACCCTTTAGCCTGTTGATATAGTCAGGGTCGCGCTCTAACAGAATCTTATTGTCCGTTACAAGCGACTTAACAAACATGCGCGTAGACCCATCTTCAGGGTCTTCGTACAGGGTGCCTTCTTCGCATACGTCAATGAAGTAGCTTTTAATGGGTTGATGCCCTACGCCCCCAGGGTTGCCCGTAGCGCGAATCCGTTTGTTGGGAATATCTGCTGCACCTGAACGCAACGTAGCTTTTAGCTTGTGGTATGCGTTTAAGTTTTCCCACTGCTGCAACTCATCGAACCCGATCCACGTGTATTGGTGTCCCTGATACGAATCTGCAGCCGCTTCGTTCTCTAAGTGGCGCAACGAAAGCTCTGCTCCCGATGGGAAAAACCACTTTCGTTGCCCTACCTTGTATTCGCACCCAGGAAACGCCTTGTAAAAAACGCGCCTGGACTCATTGAGAATCTCGTCTAGCTCTGGATACGTGCGACGAAAAATGATTCCACGCCAATCTTTCCCGTAGCGCATTACGTCTTGGGCAAAATCCAGCAAAAGCCAAAAACTCTTGCCTCCTCCTCTGGCTCCTCCAAAAAAAAGCTGGTTGATAAACGTGGCGCGGATTGCTTTTTCTTGTGGACCAGGTTGTGGCGTAGGCATCTGCGCCTCATCGGTCATAAACGCAATGTCATTGTCTTTAACAGTGCGTTCATGCGCCATCGGAATCTTGCCCCTCTGTAAACTCAGCGTCTACAGCATTCGTTTTCAGCTTTAACAAGCGCATCTCTTCCATCTGCCTGTTTTGCGCCAACCATTCCTCGTAATTGCTAGCTTGCGGAGGCGTGTTGACCCCATCGGCCTTGTCAGCACGCTCAATCATGTGCTTGTGCACAACGCTTTCGCGTATATCGCCCATTTCACGTGCAATGCTGTCCAGCACTTTGAGCTTTAACGCAACGCGCACATCGGGAATCTTTTCGTATAGCCTGTTTAACTCTTTGACTCGCTCTTTACGATCTGCAAGTTGAACATCGTCAAAATTCTTTTTGTAGATGTCTAACTGACGTTTGTATTCCTTGCAGAACTCCTCATCCTGCCTCCAATCCACGACAGTCTGCGGATGGACCCCTAAGTGCTGTGCGATGTTCCGATTGGTCTGGTTGGGCTTCCAGCGGTCCAGAATAAGCAACTGGATAGCTTGCTTATGGTTGGAGTTAATCTTCATCCATTCCACCGCGCAGTAGACCCACGCATATCTAAATGCACAAACCCCTTGTCAGGGTAGCGACCAATTCCATCAAAATTGAACTCTTCAGCTAATTGCGCTAGCTGTTCCACTCGCTCAGGGCTGGTATTTGCAGGGACTACATCCGTGGCCCATATCAAGTGCTGCGAGTTGGGCGCACCCCCAATCGACTTGTTATACTCCTCTGGCCTCCACGTGCTGGTCAGGACCAGTGGACCCCCCCATTCGGTTCGCACCGCTTGTAGGTGCTTCATATGCGTCCAGAAACGATTTCCCACCTTCAGGCAGCAATGCGCAACCAATTCTTCTTGCGTACAGTGCGAAGGGGTTAGTTCAGCCCACGTAAAGTTGGGAATGTCAGGATGGATACTATCGGCCACGTTTCGTCTTCTTTCTCGCTACAGCAGCATTGTCTACCAAGTTCGGATACGGTCTACCTGCTGCTTTAGCTCTAGCTTTAGCAGCAGACTTTTGCTTTGGCGTAAGCTTCTTTTTTGCTTTGCCTTTAGGTCTAGGCTTATCCCAAAACGCTTTTGCCATATTCTAATTCTCCTAGTACAAAAAAAGAGCACATGATCACCACGATCATGTGCTCTCTATTCTTAAGGAAGGATAATGAGAGAAGGGTAACTCATTAACTGTTCCATACCTACTAACTAAATATTCAGTGTCAACTATACTCCTACCCCCTACAAAGGCAGGATGCCCCCCCAATAGGGCATTCCTGCCCTTAGTACTATATACCAAACTACTACTAATAGTACTTTAGTACTTAGTATAGAGATAGATATATAGAAGTGGGTACTTTGATATACATTTAACAGTACTATAATACTAACTATATTTGGTATACATTTAGTAGTACCTAGGTACTATTAATATTATATATATAATTACTATTATATAGTGCACCAGAATTGAACTACTGATCTACACCCTTACTACACCACTCTCACAATGAGAATATCCTTCCCATAATGACAAAAGAGCTGCATTCTGTTATCAAATGTGATCATACGCTACAAAACTACACCATAGGAGAGGGAAAATGCGTGAGAAAGGTGTAGGGATGTATACGGGAGAGGGTAGAGATATATACGGGATATTATTGCGATACCTACGGGAGGGACTACCCCTGGTTGGTTCACCTTCTATTTGCAGATTTGCAGCAGACCAGGCCAAGCTTTACCAGGCAATCAGACAATATTTTAACTAATGATAATCCCCCTTATAGTGAGTATATAGGGGGGTATGCCTATTACGCTCTGTATTGCCCTGTATGCTGCCTGGTAACCACGACCAGGTAAAACCCCTGGTCATATATTGAACAGGAACACAGGGGAATCAGGGGATTAAATAGGGTTGATTACAAACCCCTGCATATTACCCTCTCTCTCCCTCTCTCCCAGGCACAATAAAACCCCCTTACCTTTCGACCAGGTAAAGGGGTTTATTTGCTGCTGTCCTGCTGTCTCTGCTTTTACGCTACTATATCTCCCTGTGTCATTTTTCTCTCTTTCTCAGTATCCACAATAGGACAAGGATTGCCACCAGGTCCACTATAAAACCTGCTTTAAATAGCTGCGTACCTTGTTGGGGGATCCGTGGATCTCTGCAGATATCGACCTAGCTGTGTTCCTTGCTGTATATGTCTGCCCTGAGCATAACTTGCAGTCTCTGCATGTTATATCGTTTGGACGTTTGGAAGCAGGGCAGACAATATCTTCCCCTGCTGATTGACCAGGGGATAAAATTGTATACGTTCGATACCCTGCACGTTGTGCGCTGCGTTTGAGCTGTTCGAGTGTTTTCCCTTCCCTTTGTGCTGATAGTGCGTCTATACTTGCCATAAGATACTGTGCGTATTTTGGGTTTATATCCTGCCACAAATGCGTATAGCCTGTATGCCCTGGTGCCCTATGCACCAGGCAATGCAAGATGGGTATAGGCACTAGTCCAGGATCCCCCCAAGAGCCCAAACGGATAGGTTTATAGAGCTGCGGAATGCGAGACACATTTAAATCCCTTGTTGCCTGGTAGACTGCGTTTAATGCCACTGGATTGACATAGCAAGACGATTTCAAGGCACAGTCCCCACAATTATGCTGCGTCTTGTCCCTGACTGTTTCTGTTGGGGATTTCGACAAAGGGAGTATAGCTACCTGGGCCATGTCCCCCGTTTTACGATTCGCGCTAGGTCTGTCAATACAATACAGGGCAGCGTATAGATCCCTGTCTACATCTTCCCAGATTTTTATTGAGCTGTTCATAGTTACCTTATTTTTGAGTAATAAAAAACCCCTGATCTCTCGACCAGGGGTTTAATTTGTTATGGTGGCGTGTGTGCACTAGCTGTGTCCTATTACAAATGCAGCTAGCAGGATCCAGGGAGCAGTTACAAACCAGAAGCGAAGAGCCGTTACGGCTGCATGCTCTCTGCGTCTATACATGCCCGTAAACCTTCCAGAGCTGTCCCGTACGGGAACCAGGTTTTTAAGCAGTAACATATTGACCTGCTCTCTCTTTAAAGGGCTGCAGAATCTTTGCAGCTGCCTGGTCTACCTGGACCCGATCTGCTGCATAGTTGCTGTGCTGGCTGGCCCTGGTCAAACCCTGGACCCATCCCCAGGCAGATCCAGCCCTGTCCCCATGATCCTGGGGATATTCGGATTGCATGATTTCCCCTGCCTTGACGATAGTTTTAGACAGTCCCGTGCGCTGCGCTACCTCTGCAAACGTTAAGGGGGTATCGGCTGCAATCGCTATCGCGTGCTCTGTGTTTCCTGCACTCGATAGCTCTGCGCTGCGTATTGCTGCGTGCATAGCTGCTTGAGCATTTATCCTGGCGTTGTTGTCCTGTCCCCTATGGACAATGCGCACGCTGGCAATTTCTTCGGCTCCCCATAAGATATGATTGCCACAAACAGCAGAATAAAGGAAGCAGTCAATCCTAAAACTCGCTGCGCCTACCTCGCTGTTTTGGACAATTACAGCCCTGAACATTTCCCCCCCTGGGGTTTTTATGACCTGGTGTTGATTTACCAGGAAGACAAATGAATCTTTATCGCTGCTGTATAAACCCCCTGGGCCGATCTTGTCCCCTGGTCGAATCGAAAGCGCAAACGTGTTACCAGGCAGACAGTCTGCTTCGGTAGCTATCCAAGTGTCAGTCTCTGGACAGCCTGGATATGGTCTGCAGGGGGGGACCTGCCATCCATCCAGAGACAAAGTATCGGCCAGGTCTGTCACTACTTGGTGGTCATGGTATCGGCTATACTGCGGGGACGTAATCGCACGTGCAGACAGGTAGTCCTGGCCTTGTTCGGTCCCCTGGATTACCAGCAAATTGCGTTCACGCTCAGGGTATTTCTCCAACCCTGCGTTTAAGCATTGTGCTGCTAGATCGTTATCTAGTGTGCGCAGGTATCCAGCAGGAGCACCAATAGATGCAGATAATTGACTAAACGTGTGATTGTTGAGAAGTGCTCCCCCTTCGTCGTTTGCGATTGCAACTCCCCCCAGGGCAGGGATTGCTTCCATATCCTGCAGGTTTACAGGTCCTATCTCTATGCTTTGCTCAGTGCGCAATCTGCACGCTGTGCGCATATCGTCTAGGGTTTTATATCGCTGCTCTGCTGGCCTGGTGGCCCATTCCGAAAATGCGCTAGTAATATTTTTACTAGCTGGTGTTGCTACTACCATTTTTAAAACTCCCTGATAGAGTTTAATGTGCAGGGACCATCCCTGCACGCTCTATAAATTACTGAGAATTATATATCCTGTCAAAGGGTTTTTTTATTTTTATAACAATTTATAACGTCTTGTGACAATATACCAGGGGGGCCAATGTTTACCAGGGAACCAGGGAACCAGGGAACCAGGGAACCAGGGAGCCAGGGAGCCAGGGCTTGACCTGGTGCAGCAGCAGCCCAGGCACGCGCACCAACGCCTACTCATATATGGCTTGAGTTGATTACAGGAAGAATTTCAAATTTGAGTTGATTGCTGCTACAATTTCAAATTTGAGTTGATTGCAGAAAAAACTTCAAAAAAAAAGCCCCTGCCGCACAAAGGCAGCAGAGGCTTAAACATCTATCAGGTGGGTCCAATATAGTTTATTGGATTTGATTAGGCAAGTTTAATCAATTTTTTTTTCTACCAAATCACTTAAATCGCATTGCAAGCAGGACATAAGTTTTTCTAGCGTTTCCTTAGTGAAATTGGTATTGTTTTTCAGTAGTTGCGATAGGGACGCTTGCTGCATACCTAACTCCTTTGCAAACTGCTTTTGGTTTTTATATCCACGTTCCTCTGCTAGCTCTAAAATTCTGTATTTACGTAACCTGATGGATGTCATCGCAAGTCCTTTTTTAGTATTATAAATACAATAATTATAAAGAGCAAATATATTTTTTGTTACAGATAAACATTTTCCAAAAAAATTATTGACAAAGTAGCACGGTATTCCTAAAATTGCCTGTAGATCGTTGCATAAAATTATTCTTTATTTAATATTTAATATGCAAGAAAAAGGCCATAGGAGTTCGCACCTCCTATGGCCCTAAAGAAACTCACCACTCCAACCAAGAAGGGATAAGTATGTCTAAATATAATAAACCCCCCCATAAAGATACAATCTACACACTTGTGCACCTATTGGTAGGTGCCAGTGTATTCTTTATGGCCTATAAAATCATAGCAGGTCTATGGGGGGCAACACATGATTAATCTCACCGCATTAGCAGCACCCTTTCCAGCAGACAAAATACACTGGCGAGTTGGCAGTACGACCCGTGATAACAAACGGGGCATGGCATTGGCCTATTTGGATGCCAGGGATGTCATGGACCGCTTGGATGAGGTTTGTGGCACAGCATGGTCAGATAGCTACACAGAGCTATCTGGACGCATCGTATGCGCTATTACGATTGATGGCGTTACGCGATGCGATGGCGCAGGAGATACCGCAGTAGAGGCAGAAAAGGGTGGCCTCTCCGATGCGTTTAAACGGTCTGCTGTTAAATGGGGCGTAGGACGCTACTTGTACAGGTTACCCAACGAATGGGTGGCTCTTAATGAGAAGCGTCAGATTTTAAATCCACCTAACCTACCCCATTGGGCGTTGCCCTCAGATGATCCTGCAAACCCTGACATACCCTTTGAGCAAATAGAGCAGGAGCATCGCCACATAGATGAGCACCCCATAACCCAGGTGCAAGCTGATTTGATAGCAGAGATAATAAACATCGAATCAGCACTTCATGCGCAGCAACGGATGGACTCCACGCAGAAAACCAAAGTGCGTCAGAAGTATGCAAAAGTCATTAAGCTGGAAGCAGCCACAGAAGAGAATCTGTCAGAATACTACAAGCAACTTATAGAATACCAAAGGAGTAACTGATGCCGTTGGTGACGCAAGGACAATGGTCGAATTCGGTGCCTAGTGAAATACAGTTGGCACTGCAGGATGAATCTCCTGATTGGGATTGGCAGGTCAGAGAATGCAATGCCGAAACATGGTTTGTTGCACGGATGGGGACGAAAACCATTGCAGGTAAAATCTTAGCAGAGAGTGAAACACATCTCTTTACAGGAGATAACAGTGAGTGAATTCAACGAGGAAATGCAGCTAGCGCAGAACGATGCTCACGCTATAGTAGATTCCGATAACAGTTTTCTGCTGATCAGCACTACAGAGGCAACAACGGCAGTATGTGCCTACGCCAGCGAGTTTGAGCAACTGTCTATGGTCATTGAATACCTCAATGGCAATGAAAATATCAAAAACGCAGTCAAACAATATTATCAGAAGGAGTTAGTTCATGGTTAGTGTAAACAGTGTAGCATTATTGGGCAGTGTAAAGGGTGAAGTTCGTCACAACACAACGCCTAAAAGCACGGTTGCTAATTTTTCTCTTGTAACAGAGGCGAATACACCTAACGGCAAGACGTTTAGCACGTATCACAACATCACTGCCTGGGGTCAACTGGCAGAGATTTCAAAGGATTTGTGTGAGGGGGATATTGTGGGGATCAATGGCGAACTTCGCAGCGAGTCATGGGAGCAGAATGGCGAGAAACGATACAAAACGGTCGTACTGGCAAACAGAATCAACGTAGAAAATAACGAGGTCTTCTAATGCCGTTGACTGCAAAGGGGCGCAGGACAAAGGGACTGCGCGTAGAGCGTGAAGTGGTAGCTATGCACCACGCAATAGGGGTGCATGCGGAGCGTGTCCCTCTCTCTGGTTCAGCAGGTGGTTCGTATAAAGGGGATGTAATTATTGATGGGCAGTTAAGAGCAGAGGTAAAGGCACGCAATGAGGGGCAGGGGTTTGCCTTGATCCAACGATGGTTAGGTGATAACGATATGCTGATCATCAAAGAAGATCGTAAGGAACCGCTTGTTGTTCTTCCCTGGGATACGTATCGCAAAATGATTGGAACGATGTGAGCGAGTTGATAGACGCTGAAACAGAGCGTTGTGTGTTGTCAGCTTGCATGCAGCGCACTTCATGTCTGCCAGATGCTGTCGATATGGGCGTTGATCAAACCACGTTTGGGAACGCCAAACACCGAATGATCTGGAACAGTCTCACAGAGGCTGTAACAGTAGCGCACGATGCGGATACACTGGACCCCGTAACGGTGCACCGCATCGTGCGTAGGACAGCACCAGAGGTAGGGCTGCACGACATAGCTGAACTCTATACGATGGTGTCAAATACAGCCAACCTGAAACACCACGTGACTGTGTTAATCGACCTTGCAACAAGAAGGAAGATCATTTCACAATCTAGAAAATTAGCTGATAAAGCATCTGATATAACCTCGCCGCTGGATGATCTTGTGACCTCTATGCAGGACATAGGAAATGGGCAGGACACGGGGTTAATCTTGATGGGAGATGCAGTAAACGACACCACCACCTGGACTGCAAAAAACAAACACGCAAAACTTTTAGGTAGGTCTACTGGCTTGCGTGAATTGGATAGTTTGACCAGCGGTTTTCAACCAGGCCAACTCATAATATTAGCTGCACGACCCAGTAAGGGGAAATCAGCTTTAGCTTGGCAGATGGCGCAAACAATTTCTAGTACAGGTCCAGTGCTGTTTGTGTCATTGGAGATGGATGCACGGGCAATCGTGCTGCGCAGTCTAAGTCAAAGTACAGGCATTTCCATTGGTGATCTTTCACGATACAACATACCAAAAGAAGCACAGGACATTTACGACTATGCTGTGCGAGAGTTGGCAGAACGTCCAATCCATATTGATGAACGTGGCAGTGTGTCGTTACAGGCGTTACGTAGTAGGGCAAAACGGCTGCATCGGGCAACGCCACTGGAATTAATTGTGGTGGACTATCTGCAGCTCATGCAGAGCAAGGGCAATAGTAGAGAGCAGGAAGTATCACAGATCTCAAGGGGCTTGAAGGCCCTGGCAATGGACTTGAGAGTGCCTGTATTGGCCTGTGCGCAGTTGAACAGGTCAATAGAGATGAGGTCAGGTGAGGCGAGTAGGCCCACGTTATCGGATCTGAGGGACTCAGGTCAGATCGAACAGGATGCAGACATCGTAACCATGTTGTGGTGGGGGTTTGAACACTGCAACAACATGAATCACGGTGACTGTGAATTGTTAATCAGAAAAAACAGACAGGGCGCACTTGGGACAGTCAACCTCAAATGGGAACCGCAGTGGGTATCCTTTCAGGAAGCAACACAAAGTATTAACCAATGATGAGCAGGTAGAATTATGCAGACGCTGGCAACAAGAACAGGATCACGATGCGCGTGATAAGTTAGTTATTTCCACACACGCATTGGTGCTAAAAATATTAAACGGACACATATACGTATCCCAACAAGATGCGTATCAAAATGCCATGTATCGCATACACAGGGCGATAGACCTTTTTGATCCTTCAGCTAATGTAAAATTCATCAGTTATGTAAAGTTTTACATATTGCACGGCATATATGACACAATGCAAGAGGATCATAGTTTGAACTTGCCATTGTGGGCAATCAATGCACGCAATAAACAGAACAGGGCGCAAAAGAAATTAGAGGAAGAGGGCGTGCCTTCGGCACGTGCTGCACAAATAGCGTATTATGAGCACGATCCAAAAAACTTGAAGGGCTGCATAACCACAGGACAGGACGTTGACAGAACACAAAACCTGCAAATAAAACCGCCAGAGGAAAAAGAAACCATCTCTCTATCGCCAATAACAGATCCAGCCATACGGATAATACTGCGATTACGCTACGGCTTTTATGGCCCAATATGGAAAATGAAACACATAGGTAGAATCTTCGGTATAACAAGGCAACGAGTAGAACAGTTGCAGCGAAGGGGACTTATGGCAATGAGGCAGCATGCAGACGATTGAGCTAGCAACGCATGAAATGCAAACAGCATTAGAGCACGCAGTGTACAACATCACAGAGGGCATTGGTGTGCGTCCTTCTAGCGTGCACAATGGCAGAAAACGACAGCATCGCATTGGAATCGACCAAGCTGTAGGACAGGTAGCTACAGCAGCCTATTGCAAATACCAATACGGAGACATACAGCAGTATCAGATAACACGATTTTACCGCAATCAAAACCCTGATAGACCAGACTATGGGTTTGACCTGGGTGGACTCAACGTCGATGTAAAGGGGTCATTTATGCGCGGCAGTTGTAACCCCAGGCACTACAACCTGTATGCTAAACCGTGGGATTTGCGACCAGATTGGATCTTTGTATCTGTGTTGATACAGGGTTATGAGGATTACAGTAAATGGGTAGAAACACCCCCTATTATCTACCTAACAGGATATGCCATGTCTGAGGAAATGGCCCAGGCAGAAAAATGGCGTGGATCATATAAACTTCCTGTTACTGAACTACACCCACTCCCACCAATAAGGTATCACCATAATGAGAGATTGGATATTGGAGCACACAACCGAAGCTATCTTTTATGAACCTGCAGAGCTAGATGCAGCACTCATAGGCATAGCATTACGATACGGCATGTCTGTGCCAGCATACGATTACCACAAACTAATGTCTGTTCATATGGAAAGGGGAATGTCACAGGAAGAGGCAATAGAATGGATAGAGAGTCAGACGATAGGACAATGGATAGGAGAGGACACCCCGATCATAGTGTATCAACCTGGCGAAGGATAGGGTCAGAGGGTGACATATACGTTATCACCCATGACACAACCATAGGGCCACCAGACGATCAGTGGACCTGCACCTGCCTGGGTTACAGGTATCAGTCTAAACATCATTGCAACTATGCGTGCAAACATATACAGGAGATACAGCGTGGAATGGCCCTTACTTGAGTGGAAACGAACTTTGGATGAGAAGCCACCATCAGGCGTTTACGTGCTATTTTATACAGCTCTTACGCATGCTATGTATGTGGGCATCCTGCACTATGATCCATACGACGAGTCAATTACACCAAGAGAGGCACTAAAGTATTTGCATATACAGACTCCCTGCGGTGGCATATCGTATGAGGATAAAGAAAAGGATATACATGATTATCCCGATATGTGGACAGAACTCCCTGACAGACCGTTTAGAGAATACAGAGGGCATTGATCTATCATAGACTGTTCCCTGGATTGTATCTTTGGATGGTCTTTTTCAATCTAGCCTTACTGTAGTTCACATAGTTGGTTG
>Ga0070746_10000220_pt1 | contig 32698 bp, 32 predicted proteins | sample VirMetDEL_Mar_21_FD_77016 | JGI IMG/M metagenome (GOLD analysis project Ga0070746, IMG submission 77016) | Aqueous microbial communities from the Delaware River and Bay under freshwater to marine salinity gradient to study organic matter... | ecosystem: Environmental > Aquatic > Marine >...
CCCAGCCGAAGACCAACTGCTGGTCCTCGTCGATCTTCACGATGTTGGATTCTGCGAGGTGGTCTGTCGTCATTGGTGAGGCTCCGATGTGCAAGTGTGCCAGACGGCAGAGCCGATGTCACGACATGAACTCAGGTCTTGAAGAGACCGTCGAGCACTTCCTCGGCTTGCTCAGGTGTGAGCGACACCCAATCATCGGAGCCAGGGCCACCACCGGAGACGATCTTGTAGATGTACTCGTCGTCCCGCATCCACTTCTCTTCGTCCCAGGCCCAGTTCTCGGCCTTCATGGGGACGCCGTCTTCCCAAGTGATGCGGGTGACGCCCTCGACCGGGCCGGGGTACTTCTCCATCCAGCCGTAGAAGGTCAGGCCGCTCTGCTTCTTCTGAAGAATGTCATACGCCCATTGGTGGATGTAGAGCTTCTTGTCGCTCATGCTGCTCGCTCCCTTGATGTGCCATCATACACTCTACCGTCACCATCGCCGTCAACAGGAGCATTGCCCACCAGCGGCGGCTTGTAATCGAGTGCTCGGGCCTGCGCAGCCGGGGACATGGCGTCCCAGATGTGCTCGGGGTGAAAGTAGCCCTCGGGGGCGGGGTGGGCCTTCTCGGTGATCCCGACCTCTGACAAGTACGCAGGAGGCCAGCCACTTGGTGGTTCACCCCGGTTGTAGTTCGCCCACGGCTCGGACATGCGAGCGTACAGCTCCTTCTTCAAGGGGCTTGAGTCCGACAGGTTGCGGTACTCCTCGAAGGCTGCGTGGTTCTGCGTCTCCTTGATGAAGAAAGACTGCTCAGTGTGGAATTGGATCTCAACATGGGCACCTGCGTTCCCAGAGGGTCCGATCCGCTCTACGTTCGGTGGGGTCCACACCGAGTTGAGGCCTGAGTAGTCATCAACCTTGCCCCAGTAGTCCTCCAGCGTTTCGCCAGGAGAGAGTGTCCACCCAGCATCTACCAGCGACCGAACTGCGCTCTCGACACCGGAGGCGTAATTGTCATCGCTGAACATGAAGGTGTAGCGGAGAGCGTCCTTGATCTTGGCCTGGGACTCCTCAGCGGTCAGGCCACGGTTGTGCATCCGATCCCGAATCTTGCGAGTCATCGAGCCTGCGCCCTTGACAGCGAAGTCCAGCCCCGACATCTCCCCACCAGCCTCGCTTGCGAAGCTCACCATCTGAGCTGTGATTTCGGGAGCGTGCTCGATTGCTTGACCTCGGAGTTGCCCTGCCAGGACCTTCAGAACACGTTCCCTCGCAGGGTCAGCAAACGGCTTGTCAGGGTTCCATCCCTCCGGCTCCTTCTTCCGCTCGTACTGAGACCCGACCTGAGCAGCCTCTCTCACTGGCACGCCGTTGATGGTGACAGCTCGGTCAGCGGAGGTGAAGCGCCCGATCTCGTCGTGGTACGGGTTCTCTTTGCTGATCCCGCCGTAGTGCTTCTCCAGGCGCTGCCAAAGGGCGTAGTGCTTGGACTCCCAATAATCCACGGCTCAATCCCCAGACTTGCTCTTTGGCATACTTGCACGCTCAGCAGGGGGATTCCAGTAGCCTCTTGCCAGCAAGCTCTGCCAGGGGAACGGGCCAGTAGTCTCATTGGTGCGCTCGTTGAAGAGCATCACTTCGAGATGAGGGTCGGTCGGGTCAGCGTCTTCCTCGGCCAGGGCGAACTCGTGCTTGCCTCGCTGTGCAACTCTGATCATCCTCGTCGCTCCTTGTCTGTGCCCTCGAAGATCCAGCCGTCACCGTCGGCATCGAAGCCGACAACAACCCTCGACTCGTAGCCAGTACTTTCGTGGACTTTGATTGTGGAAGGGATGCCCCGCTCAGCCAAGCGCTCGATCATGTAGTTGAACTGCCCAGCGTCATGCGGCTCATATTCCACGTCGAACCCGACCTCTCTCACATCGGCCAGCGAAAGCTCACCGTGGAACTGCAATTCGACATAGGGTACTTCACCTCGCCAGCGGCTGTGATCCCCGGTCCAGAATGGGCGAATAGCACGGTTGTCCATCGCTGCCACCACTCGTTCAGGGCTAGCCGACCCAGCGAGAAGGTCGCTCATTCGGACCCCGTGTAGGTCGTCATTGAGGGAATCACCAAACGTGACTGTCGTTCGGTCAGCGATCTGGTCCTTGAACCGGAGTGTGATGTCACCGTATTGGCTGACTTTCTCGGACCAGTGCTCTGCGCCTTCGAGGTAGCCGTATTTCGGGCGCTCGAAGTCATTGATGTCTCTGGGCACCCCCTGGAGCAACTCGACATCTTCTCGGCGGGCGGGGTCGAAGAAACCCCTGGACTCGCCCACTATGTGTTGGTTGAGGATCTCCCCCTCGGCACCCCACCTACCAGCGACAATAGATTCCAGCGCTTCCTCGTCGAGACGCATCGCCAGTGTGCCGGGTTCGATCGACCGCTTGAGGTTGCTGACCGCGTCGGCCAAGTGGGCAGCGTTGGCTTCTTCTGAATTGCGCCCCATGCTGTCCCGCTCCCAGACATTGAGGTTCCGCTCGATGTCGATCAGTGTCTGGGCAGTAGACAGCGGGATGACCTTCCCGATTGAGTCGATGCTAACTCGGCCAAGCATCTCACTAGCCATCATGACGTTCTGTGCCCGTCGTTCAGGCTCAGCGACATAGTCGAGATACCGACCTGCGCTGCGCTCCAACTGCTCAGCGTCAGGCTCCTCGGCCCAGATTGCTACGTTCCCCAACGGGGTGTCTTCACTGGCCCAGTACACCCGGCCGTCGACCGACTCTTTGCGAGTGAAGGTCACCCCGTTCACTGTGAGCGCAGCCGGGCTGCCATCAGCGTCGTGAATTGTGGAAGCCCTGGCCCAGTTCCCATGAGTCTTCTGGTCGTGTCCTCCGCCTTCGTGCTTGGCCAGGTCACCCCAAGCCCACCAGGGTTCGGCATCGTCGGGTGCCATCTCAGGCGGGACGTACACGTCCTCGAAGGTCAGCCCCTTCTTCTGCTGTGCCAGGAAAGCCTCATAGCTCATGCTGGTCATGCGGGGCGCTCCTTGTCGGTGTTGTCGAAGACCGTACCGTCACCGTCACCGTCACGGGGCTTGAGTACTGCGCTGAGGTCGAACTCATCGAGGGTATCGTTGACGAGCTTGGCCCCAGGGATCGTGGCACCGGTCATCTCGTAGGAGAAGTGCTCAGCGATCAACTCAGCGGGAGCGTGGATGTGCCAGTCGTCGGCCCGGTTGAAGTTCTGGTAGAGGTACCACGTTGTCGGGCCTTCGGGGTCCAGCTCCCTGAAGTTCTGCTGGAACCAGTCATTGGCGAGACGGTTGCGCACCGAGCGCCAGGAGTCCGGCCCCTTCCACTGCGACGTGCGCTCGTGGATCTTGTCGTCGATGTAGTGGCCTGCTTCATGCAAGATGAGCCGCCTCAGGCTCGCCCTGGTCTCGCTGACCTGCTGGCTCCAACTGCCCCAACGATCAAACTGTTCGGGGAGCTGGCTGTAGGTGTATTCACTCACTGGAAGGGCAAGCGGGTGAAGAGTGATCGTGTCAGACCCCCACGTGTAGGACGCCCCGTAGATTGGAGGGCCGTCTGGTGGGTTCCCGCCGACTACCACACGGGCAGGCCGAAGCTCTGGACTGATCTCGTTGAGGGCATCGGTGATGATCTTGCGAGTACGCTCGGTGTCGTCGAAGACCCAATCGCTGTCCTCGACGATGTCCCGCACCCAGTTGCCGTCAGCGTCGAACTCCTGGCCGAATTGGATGATGCCCCCACCAGGGAGCTTTCGGAAGCCCTCAGGCCGGTCGATGCCGAATGCGGTGCGGACATTGGTGTCGAGGCTGATGCGGATGTCTTCTTCGATCCAGCCGTCCCGGTCACCCCGCTTCTTCAAGCGCTTGCCAGGAAGCTCACCCGCCCCTTGGGTGAACTGCCGGATGCCCGTGGGCTTGGCAGCTCGACCGTTGGCCCAGTTGCCGTGCGACGACTGATCGTCAGTGCCACCGTGTGCTTCACCGCCAGAGTGCTTCTTCACTTCGTCGGGAGCCTTGGTGATAGACCCCTCAAACCCCTCCAGCCACCAAAGGGGAACAGCCAGGCTTCCCGACTTCGAGACAGCCCGACCCATGTCTCCCTCTGCCTCGTTCTCCAGCACCCGGCCGTCGCCGTCACCGTCCACCGGCACCAAGGGGACCCCACCCATCAACCGATTCCGCCGAGGAATCTTCGGGTAGTGAGTCTGGACGACCTGGACACGGACTGTCCCGTCGGGGTCAGTCTCCCGGCCAACCACCTCGAACCGACCAGCGATGACGTACTCGGTCGGACCATAGTCAGAGACGAGCGAGTACCCACTTTCCGCAGTGGGGTCGTCCATCCAGCCAGACGACGACCCTTCAGCGTTGTAGTAAGCACCCCTCGCTCCTGGCTGAAGCTCGATGACAACCGAGGGGTTGTCGGTCGAACTCCGCATGAGAAACTCACGGGTCAGGCCACGGTGCTGAGTGTACGAGCCGAGCGGTGTGACGTAGGAATCTCCCGGCTGAAGGCTGAGCACTTTGGACGACGGGTCGACATCGAGTAGCACCCGGCGCACCACCGCATCGCTCGGGCTGTTCTGTTCTGCGGCGGCAAAGGCCTGGATCGCTCGGCCATACGCATCAGCGACAGCTTCATCAACGAAGCCCCTGTCCTCAGCGTCAACATGGCTCAACTTGCGGGTGACGATGGCCCCGTACTCGTCAGACACCGGCTCGATCTTGTCCGTGTAGGTCTTCGGCATTTCAAGTCCGAGAAGAGAGGCTGACGCTGCTCGCTGAAGAATTGACCCTGTGTAGGTCCACCAGCCTGAGCCGTAGTCAGTGAACCCACGCTCAAAGTCATCCTGCGCTGAGTCGAGGTTGACGTAGTAGTCGGTCTCGTCATAGCTCTCTCTGTAGAGCGGCAGATCACCGTGCCCCATGAGAAGCAGCTTGCCGTCTCCGTAGACCTGGAACCCAGGGCTTAGGAGGAACCGCCCACCTGACCCAGCAAGGTCGTGGTCTGCTGTGGTGGTGCCATAGCGACTGGCCCAGTTCCCATGAGTCTTCTGGTCATGTCCCCCGCCCTCGTGCTTGGTCAACTCAGGAGGCAGCATCTCGCCCAGCGCCCAAGCCCACGGCTCGATGACGTCGAGGCTGGCCTTGGCCATACGCTCACCAACCTGGCCGTCGAGCACCTTGCCATCACCGTCGCCGTCCACCGGCTCCCATGAACTCGTCACGGGGTTGAAGGTCTCGGTCTGGCGCAGGGTCACTTCCCACTGGCCAAGGCCCATGAGACTGTCGTAAGCGTTCCGATGGACTCCTGGCTTTGCAGAGACGAACTCACGGTGAACCACCTCGAAGCGGCCACCAGTGACCCACTGGTAGGCCTCTTGCATCGGAGGCTCTCGCCTTGAGATTGTCTCACGACGAGCGAAATTGGGGACCACCTTCGCCCCTGGCTCAACTCGAATAAGCACATCAGGGTAGGTGGTGTGGCCACCTGAACCAGGGCCACTGCCACCCAGATACTGGCTCGGCACCGACTTGTTAGGTGCGAACGACCCCAGCGGGAGAGCCACGGTGCTGCCGACCTCCGCCGTCAGCACAGAAGACTTCGGTGGAATGTTGGACAGCCCTCGGTACAACGACCCAGGGTATTCGGCCTTACCGTAGTGAAGGTCACGCAGGGCCTTGTACGCAGTGCCGACGAGCGCACGCTCTCTTCGATTGGCACCCATCGCCCACGCCTTCTTGTCACCGTCGATCAAGGCCGCCGTGGCTTCGGGTCCGATAAGGTCCTCCCCCGCCACTGCACCAGCAGGGACTGCCAAGCCCATAAGGCTGGCCGACATACGACGAAGCTTGGCGTTGCCGGTGTAGTCACCCGTGGCCCACTCTTCGTAGAAGTCTCCGAACACGGGCGAACCGTAAAGCTCGTGCTGGGCTGGTGGGGTCTGGCGCTCGACATCGTACATCTTCGACCCTTGGCCAAGCCCGACGAGGAACGGGTCACTGTCGCCGTATTGGACCTCCAGCAGCTCGATAGGAACCTCGGCGTCGAAGACGATGTCTTGGATTTTGGTGCTCCCCAGCGACTTGACCGTAGAAGGAACTCGGGTAGGGCTGATCCCCGGCAACGTGCGCTGGCCATTGGCCCAGTTGCCGTGCGACGACTGATCGTCAGTGCCGCCGTGTGCTTCACCGCCAGAGTGCTTAGAAAGAATGCCCTTCAGAGCAGCAGTGTCGAAGGCGTCACGAACCTGACGGGTGTCCTTGGCCCACTCGATCGGCTCGTTGTCCATCCACCAGTTCGCCACCTGAACAACGGTCATCTTGGACCAGTCAGGGCGAGTGCCCTTCTCAAAGAGAGACTGCTGGCCGATATACATCTCTCGATCAGTGCCCTCGTAAATGATGCCATCACGGTCCCGGTCGATCGGCTTTGTGGGCTTCACCCCTCGCCAACTGCCGTAGTCCTTGAGGTACTGGTGGAATGATTCCTGCATGTCAGCGCCCAAGTCATGCCGAATCCGTGCCGACAGAGCTGCTGGTGACGAAGGCCGATAAGCGGGGTCCCAGTTGATCAGCTTCTCCGTAGTGCGGTCGAAGTTCCTCTGGGGAAAGTCCAGCGTCATTGCGCTTGCGATGTCACCATTCTGGACACGGTACTTCCAGCCACGGACCAGCTCAACGGTCGAGTAGTTCGGGTCAGCAAAGTCGTACCCTTGGCGCATCCATGTGTAGCCGCCGTTCATCCCGTACTTGCTAGAGGTAGCCGAGACCTCGATGCGGCCATAGCCAGCCCTGGCAAGCTGGTCCTCCCAGTGCCGTACCAGGGTTGAGCCGATGCCCTGCTGTTGAGCACTCTTGTTCAGTGTGAAGCTCGCCATGTAGGCATACGGGTCAGCGTCGGTGTAGTGCAAGGCTCGCCGGAAATCCCCAACCACCTTGCCGTCGATCTCGACGACACCCCTGACAGTGATGTCGCCACCTGTCTCACGCACAGAGTCGACAACCGCCTCAACCTGCTTACCACCATCAACCAGGATGCTGGCCTCGAATATCTCCTTGCCGTGGCGATCCAGCCTTGAACTGCTGTAGCCCTCGGCAACATCGCTCGCTGTGAGCACCGGGTCGGTAGCGGTGATCAAGTCCCCGGCCTTGGTGGGGTACATCTTCCGCTTGTAGCTCTGACGATGCACAGCCTCCTCGCTCTGGAGTCGGCCTTCCGACATGACGATCGTTTCACCACGACGGGCCTTCTCGGCCAGTGCGTTGAGTTGACCGCCCGCTTCTACATCGTCAAGCCACCGAACAGCTTCATCGCTCCCGCCCAGCGCCTCGTGTAGATCTCTGCGGTTGACCTGACGCCTTGTCTCTTGGCGAACCAGTGTCCCCAGCGGCCCGTCAGGTAGGGGGTCGAAACTCAGGGAGCGTTCGGAATGCTCACCCTGGATAGCAGCAGCGAACTCCTCAGCAGTATTGAAGCCCTCCAGGGCGATGGCCTTGTCAAGAGCGACTGAGACACCGATCTGCTGGCTAGGCAAGCCGAGGCGGTCCACATAGCTATTGATGACTGAGTTCGTGTGATCGACACGCATCTGGTTCATCATCTTTGCGACGTGATCCCAGTTGGTCAGAGAGTCGGTGTAGCTCTTCCCCTCGGCAATAGCACTGCCAATGACCTTGGCCTCAACAAGAGAACGGACCTCGGCAGTGGTCCATGCGCCGTAAGCGCTCTCCCGCATAGCGTCACCCCACAGGGTGTCAAACTGGCCTGAAGCCACAGAGGCGGCGTAGAACGTGTCCGATGTCGAAGCACCAGTGAAGTTGCTTTCGGTAGCGAAGAGCCGCTGCTGCGACCCCTCGTAGAGCCGTGCCTGCATCGTCTCCGGCCCCAGGCCAGGCAGGTCAGTCGTTGGAGCATAATCGGGGAACATCTGCTGCTGAGCGTCCAGGGGCGAGATAACAATGTCGTTGTAAAGAACACTGCCAATGGACTCTGCGCTGTCGGGGTATCGTGCATAGGACCAAGGAGAGCGGTCGCTCAAGTTGGCATGAATCACCTGGCCAGGTTCAAGGCCCTCAAGGCGTGCCCTCACCGTCTCTGGCACCTCAGCACCTTGCAGCGACTGGAGGAACTCAGTCCCAGTGACGCCCTCTCCAGCAACGTCAACCTGAACCATCTTTCCGGCTACGTCGAACAGCTGCCCAGGCTGAACGTACTGGTCCATTGGCCCTGGGACCGGCTGGACAATGGCGTAATCATTGCGGCCACCAGCCAAGGCCTCGTCTCGGAAGGCGCTGAAGTACTCGACAGGGTCTTCACCTTCGGGAACCTGGGAGTATTGAAGATTAATGAACGGCCTGAAGCTGTGCGGGTGAATAGCAACCAAGGCCCAGTCACCCGAAGTCACGGTCAGCTCTCCATCAACGAACCGGTCAGGGTTCACCGGCCGTCGATAGCGCATCATGACCTCAGAGGCAGTTTCAATATCAAGCTCCCCAACGACGACCTTCCATTCTCGGCCGAACTCGTCGAAGTAGCTGCCCCCAGTAGGGATGCTGGTCTTGCTGCCCCGTGCCCAGTTACCGTGGCTCGACTGATCATCAGTGCCACCGTGGGCGTTGCCGCCTGAATGCTTCGAGATTGTGCGGGAGAGAAGGAACTCGACCAGAGCACGGATCTGGTCGTCGGTCTTGAGGTCGGTCGCCTTGGTGTAAACCACTGGACTTTGACTTGCAGACTTGCTCACTTGATAAGTGCCAGTACCGTCATCTCGCCACTCGGAGAACGTGCCCAGGTCGAAGAAGGCGATCTGGTTGGTCTGAGCGCTGATTGCTGCGGCCAGACTGGCGTCCTGCACAACGACCGAGACATCGAGGTAGACCGTGCCCCCGTCGACCCAGGTCCCGAGGTGAGCGTTGGGCTGAGCGAGCAGGTCGGCGTGGCGCTTCATGTAGCGCTTGACGATCTGAACTCCCTCCTCGGTCCAGTCCTCCCCCTCGGACGGCTCGATCGGGTACTTCTCCTCGGCCTTGTCAGTGACCGCCACAGCGAAGCCCTTGCGGGCGAAGTTCTTGCGCTTGGGGTTGAAGGTCAGCCCGCCATCGGTACGGGTGAGCGCCACGAGATGACCGGCCGACCCCTTCATCGAACTCGGCATCGCCCCGATCGTCACCGCATTGCCGGGTGTCGTGAACCGGCCGATCTCATCGTGATACGGGTTGAACTTCTCGATGCTGGCGAAGGCTTCCCGCCGAGAGATCGTGCGGAAGAGGACAGCGAGCATCGTGTTGCGACTGGTCATGCTCGGCGCTCCTGATCGGTGCCGTCGAGGATGTAGCCATCGCCATCGCCATCACGGATCTCGATGCTCATGACCTCCACTGCATCACCGGTGGCCACCCGCCACTCACCAAGGGCACTCATCTGCCAACCCTTTGCTCCAGTGACCGCAGGACGCACCGTCACCACACCGATTTGTGAAGGATCGAGATTGGCAAAAGCCTCATGGTTGACACTGAAGAACAGCGGGTCAGGCTGCTTCGTGAAGTGCTCTCGCCAACTGGAGAATGTCTGGTAGATGTCAGCCCGGTCCCGGCTGTCCTCGATCTTCTTCTGGTCCCCGAACTGGCTCTCGTAGGTGACACTGCTCGTAGGGTCCCAACTCCAGGTCTTGGCCTCAGCCTTCATCTCCTCGACATAGGCGGGGCCAGTGTCATCCCGAACTGCTCGGCGCAGCTCGTGCATCCCAGTGACGATGGCTTCAACAATCTTGCGGTCGCCCGTGAGGCTGATTGCTGCGTCAGTGCCACCGCCCAGCCCAGCAGTGTTCTCCAATTCGCTGCGAGTCTTCAGCCCCGTAGCCAGAACCGCTTCAGCGGCTGAGGTGACGTGGTACAGCTCTTCAGGCAGCTCATCCCAGTTGCCTCGCTCGGGCTGAGCCTTGTAGCCCCAGCGTTGGAAGGCTGGCGACTGCTTCTCCGTCTCACCCTTGCTGTGGGAGTAGTCGTCGATGAACGCCCGCCCAGCGTCGATCTCGTTCATGGAGATCGCATGCGCAATGGACGCCTCCCACTCTTCAGTGATCCTGCGGCCAATAGTCTGAGCACCACTCAACTCTTCGGTATAGCCCTGCTCCTTCGAGGCGGCATAGTACGCATCGGTCAAGCCAGGGCCTCGAAAGCCGTTCCGGTCATTCTCGGCCACTGCCACCGGCAAGCCGTCCTCGGCAATGACCTGTGTGTTGAACCACTCGGGGTGATCCTCGAATGCCTTCAAGCCATCAGCCCAGCTCTTCTTGCCAATGTCGTTGAACCCCGGCGGCACAGAGCCAGGGACCCAACGACCATCAACAACGCTGCCACCCGGCACACCCTCGGCTGCGCCACCTCGTGCCCAATTCCCATGTGTCTTCTGATCGTGGACAGCGTGCTTCGAGAGGGCGGCAGCGAGGTTTGTGTCAAGCTCTTCAGTGAGGTCATGGGCCTTCATGCGGCCCGCTCCTTGTCGGTGTTGTCGAAGACTTTGCCATCACCGTCACCGTCTCGCACCGTTTCCACTTCGATCACGAACTGGCCATGCTCGACACTAGTACCGACCACCTTCATCGGCAGCCCTACAAGGTACTCACGCTCCTCGGGGATACTCCCAATGCCACTGACGTTCAAGGCTTCGCCTTGGCGCATCACCAAGACCACCCTCTTGTCGGGGATCATCAAGTGATCCCTGTTGCTGGAGAAAGACGAAATAGACCGGTGGGTAAGGGTGTCACCCACTTCAATGCCGCTGACATCAATGTTCATGCCACGGTAAAGCGGAGCAGGCACCTCCATTGAATTACGGCGTACCGCATCCAAGAAGGCGGTTGCCTTCGGCTCTCCTCGCTCCATGTCTTCCCGAAGAGCCTCCATCTTTGTCATATTGCCTTGCCATCTGTCCACGCCGTAGATCAAGGCTTTGCCCTCATCCCCGTACAGCTCAACCAGCTTGGATCGGTTGTAGCGAGTCTTCGACGGGTTGCTACCACTCATATCCATCAAGGCCAGAAGCTCACCTGGGCTATGGTGTTCTGGGATTTCATCACCGAACATGCCACGGGCGTAAGGCTCGCCCGCTTGGATGCCCCGGTCCAAAGGACTCGCCAGCACTTCGTCCCAGCTAACACTCCCATGCGCCCAGTTGCCGTGAGTCTTCTGGTCGTGGGTGGCGTGCTTGGCGATACGGCCAAGGAGGAACTCCATCAGAGCCTTTGGGTCCTGCCTCGAAGGTTGTGGCTCACTGAGTCGGCGGTCTGGCCCATCACGGAGCATGTCCTGCTCCTCGGCAGTGAGGATTACCCACTCGCCATTGCGCTTGCCCACCGAGTTGGCAGCGTCGATCTCAGCTTCGTGCTCTGCGGGGGTGGGTTCACGGCGGGTCTCTCGCCGCCCTGGTGTGGCGACGTTGAGTCGGCCGACGCCCTCAGTCTTCTCGCTCATCTTCCCCCCAGACATAGCCTTGACCGTATTGGTTCGCCCAGCGGGTTGCCCCGCCAGTGACACTCTCTGGCTTCCCTGCTCCTTCACCCAACGGAGCAACTCCAGGCATCTGTGATCGGAACTCCTCGATGGCAGCGTCAGCCTCGGGACCGTGGCCCAACTCGTGGTGGATACCCCGAGTCACATCAAGCGCCCAGTGCTTCCGTGCCACAGGAGGCCAGTCGAGACGGTGCTGCTCCCAGGTCACCGACTGCACCTCTCGGGGCAGCACCCCGTGCCGAGCTGCCACGTTGCGATAGGCGTCAGCGATGAGGGGGTAGGCACCCTTGACCCCGGCCGACACCGATGAGGGCGTTCCCAGAATGCTGAGCGACGACAGACGGCCTCGGGTGCCGTCGTAGCTCAACAGGGCATTGCGGTCCAGCTTGGTGTCGATCTCCCTGGAAGAGGTGGTCACCGGGATGCCGATAGCGATGCCTGCTGCATGCGTGTCGACCGTGAGTTCTCCGAAGTCAGCATCGAAGGGGTCCCGCAGGTTGTTGTAGAAGGACCGGATCTTCATGTCGACACCCATCAGGTCATCGACGGCGGTGTAGTCCTCGGTCTTGCCCGCTCGGAACATCTCCACCGACCGGGCCATGTTGTACTCGCTCTGCCACCGGAAGCTGGCACCGCCAGGGAGAGTGACTCCTTCGTCCTGAGAGATGGAGCGGATGACGTGGGCAGCAGCTTCGGGACTCAGGTCACTGACCCGCTTGCCAGCGGTAATGTCAGGCAGCTCACCCTCACCGGCAGGTTGTTTGCGGCGACCATTGACGTCGTCGAGCAGACTGTTGGCCGACGCAGCCATCTCCTCGGTGAGCACTGGGTTGGTGCTGAGGACACGCATGACCTCAGCGGCCATCACCATGTTGGCGTCCCAGTCGCACTGCGGGCTGAGCCGAGCGATGATGCCGTAGGCGATGTCAGGGTGGACGCCAGCCTCGATGGCCAAGGTCTCCCCGAACTCATTCCCCAGCGGGTACCACGAGCGCCACTGCTCCGAGTCGGGGTTAGTGATGCCTCTGAGGAAGCTCTGCTCGATGTTGTGCTCCATCAGAGCCACAGCCTCTTCGAGGTCAGTGACATTGCCGAAGCCAGCCAGCTCCTGAACTCGGCCAAGGACCTTGGCCTCCCACTTGGGGTCCCGCTTCGCAGCGCTGGCGTGGTCTGATCGGTACTCGGATGCTCGGTTGTAGTCGCCCTTCTTGCCTGAGCCGGGAGTGGCTACATTGAGTCGCCCAACGCCAGTGGCCCAGTTCCCGTGGGTCTTCTGGTCGTGGGTGGCGTGCTTGGAAAGCCGAGACTCCAGCGCAGCCCTAGCTGCAACACCGAGCGCCTCACGAACCTCACGAGTGTCGGCCTCGAACTCAACCGGCTCGTTGTCCATCCACCAGTTTGCTACCTGAACAACGGTCATCTTAGACCAGTCAGGGTGAGTGCCCTTCCCGACGAACTGCTCTTCGTCGGTCCCGTCGTTGACGTAGCCGTCTCGGTCTCGGTCAATCATCTGAGTCGGCTTCGTCCCGTACCAGACACCGTCTTCTCTCAAGTACTGGTGGAACGATTCCTGAGCTTCGTCACCCAAGTCCCGTCGAATGATCTCGGACATTTCAGTAGGTGACTGCGGGCGGTGCTCACGCTTCCACTTCTTGAAGCCCTTCAGTGTGTTGTCGAGACCGGGGGCGTCCAGTGGTTCTCGGCCAATGGGGTGGGTCGCCTTCCACCCCCAGTCCGCAGCCAGGCGGCTCACTGCTTCTTCAGGGCGCAAGAAGTCGTAGCCCTGGCGCATCCATGTGTAGCCGCCATTGAACAACTGGCCCAGCGACGTGGCCCGAGTCTCCATCCGCTCATACCCAGCCCTGGCGAACTGGTCTTCCCAGTGGCGCACAAGAGCAGAGCCAATCCCTTGGTCTTGGAACTCTTCCTTCATATTGAAATACTGCATTTGGACGTAGGGGCTGGGCGGGGCATCACCTTCGAGATAGTGCAAAGTTCGAGTGAAGTCGCCTATAACCACTTCGCCCTCATTGCCGAAGTTCACCTTGCCATAGACGCTGATCGTGCGGTCAGGGTTTGGCGAAGCCATCGTGACCTCTACTTCGATACGAGGTTGGTGGTCACCAGAAATGCTCAGCTCGAAAAGTTCCTTGGCGTGCTGAAGCGCTATCTCTCGACTAATTCCAGACCCATTCGCCAGCTTGCGAAGATCCTTCACATGGATCGTCGGGTCCGTTGTGTCAGTCAGCTCCCCCACCTTGGTGGAGTAGCCACCTCGTGCCCAGCTCCCGTGCGACTTCTGGTCGTGGCCACCGCCGTAGTGCTTGGCGATGTCGTTGAGGGACTCGACCTCGTCGTACCAGTCGGTGCCGTAGGGAGCCTTGTGCCACGGACCCTTGTGGAGGAACCGGCGAGACATCGAGCTGATCTCCCAGTCGGCGTACTCCTCAGCCGTCTCGGCCTTGAAGAACGTCTTGTGGTCCTCGGGGGTGAAGACCTGATCCATCACCGGGTCATAGACATTACCCTCGGCCGTCTTGGCCCAGGCATGAGCGATGCGGGGGTTGCCCATCCCCTCGATGGAGCCGTGGACGAGGGTGGCCTTTGCCTGCACCGCACAGTCCCACGCCAGCTCGTAGCACTTGCCGATGCGGTCCTTGAACTCAGCAGGGGCATCCCAGTCTGGACGAGGCAGCTCCCCGCCACCGTTGGCCCAATTACTGTGGCTCGACTGGTCGTGACCGCCACCTTCGTGCTTCTCCAACGGCATGAGGGTCGGGTAGGGGTCGAGCTTGCCGAACTCATCATGGAAGACGAGGCCAGTGGTGCAACGGCAGTGGGGGTGGGCAGGCGGGTGGACGATCTGCTGGCCCTTGTTCGAGAGCCAGGTGCTCCCGATTGCTGCCTCAGAACGGTTGAGCGGCCCGCACTCGGGGCAGACCCGTTCGTCGTAGGCAGTGATCCAGACCCGCATCGTGCGAGGAGGCAACATCCCGGTGGCCTCGACCCGACGCCAGTACTCGTGCTGTCCGGCGTTGACGGCTGAACTCACCTCGGTGCGAGCGATCATCTTGGCCCGGTAGTTGCGGAGGCGCTTGGCGTAGGCCTCGACCTGCTGGGTGATCTGGAAGCCGGACGCTCCTGAGTTGATCAGTTGGGTCCGGTACTTGTCGACCGCCACGACATGAGAAGGCAGCAGCCCCACTTGGTTGTAGATCTCTCTGACGATCTCTTCCCGCCGCCAGCTGTCCCGCACACCCTGAGCGACCACCGTGGCCACACCGTCGTTGGTGGCCTGGCTGGCAGCGACAAGCCTGGTCTGGATGTCTCGGAAGGACTCCTGCACCCACGGGTTGGACTCTTCCCAGCCGACCGTCAGCCTCGGGTTAGGGAGGCCGACACCCGCTGCCGTTGCTGCACCGCCACCCCAGAAGGCGTCTTGCAGCATCTCGTTCATCACATCGAGGTCCCACTGGACCGCTTGCGCTCGGTCGTAAAGCTCCTCGACCGAAATGTCACCAGCGATGAACTCAGCAATCAGGTTGCCCAGCTCGCCACCCTCTTCTGTGGCGATGCGCAGCCACTCGACAGCGAACTCTTCCTCGTAGCTCTCAATAAACGACACAACCCGATCAAGAACCTCATCACCACTGAAGCTCGGGGCTGTCGGCAGAACGTCGGTCACGGCCTACCTACCCCTTGGGGCTGGCGGCAAAGGGTGCTGGCTGGTCGGAGACCCCGCCCTTCGACTTGGCACCGTTCTTCTTCGGATCGGCGTTGCCCGCCGCTGGCCCCTTCGGCTTGGGCTGGTTGGTTGCCGGATCGGCGTTGCCCGCTGCCGGGTTCGGCATTGGCATCGGCTTCTCGTCTGTCCCGCCGTCGTCTTGGCGAGTTGGCAGATTGGCAATCCCTCGGAGGTAGTTCTCCAAGTCGATGTCGGGGAACAGGGGAACTCCCGAACCGGCGAGCACCTGGATGTAGTTGCCGACTGCGCCGAGGTCTGGCGTCTCGATGTCGCCCGGCAGGATCGACGGAAGCCGGGACTGGTCCATCTTGTTCAGCTGAAAGAGGCGGGGCACGGCCTGCTTGTTGAGCACCTCGCTGATCGACATGATGTAGGAGTGCAGTGAGGTGGCGAAGAGGTCGGTCTTGTCGCTCGACATGGCGAAGGAGCCATGCGTCTGCTGGCCGAGCATGATGAAGTCGGCCAGGACTGTCGAAGCGATGCGCTGGTCGTAGCGGGTGACGATCTCGCTGGTGTCGAACTGGCGGTTGCCGCCCGAGCTGAGCAACTCCAGCTTGAAGAGCTGGTGGCCCGCCTCGTCGTACACCGACGGGAGGATGGCCCCTTCCAGCTCGTCTCGCCGGATGTTCTTGACCATCTCCTTGTACTCCTCGAAGACGAGCTTCTGAGCAGCAGTGGCGTCGGAGCGCATGATCTGCGGGTCGACGTAGATCATCGGAAAGCCAGCGAGATCACGCTCGACGCCGATGGCCTCGATCTCTTCCATGCGCTTCTTGAACAGCCAAGGGCGGTAGGCGTTCCGCAATACGGAACGGCCCTCGGGGTTGTTCTTGTGGGTGGTCGTGCGAAAGAGCAGGCCCTTCTTCATCGGGATGTCCCGAATCTGGTAGTCGGGTGCCGAGACCTGGCGCATCCCGACGATGTCGCCGTTGTCCTCGAAGAACCACTCTTGCAGCGAATCCTGCGAGCGGATCGGCATCTTGCGCCAGCCGACCTTGGCGTCGGTGTAGCGGGAGTTGTAGCGAAGGTTCTTGTTGTCGCCCTTGCGAATCTTGTAGACGACCTCGTGGAAGCTCCAGCCGTACACCAGCATGGAGAGCACCTCAGAAATGAAGTCGCTCCACGACACTTCCATGTCGTGCATACATTCGTGGACGAAGGCCGCTGCCTCTACATCCTTGGTCGAGTGGGAGAAGGGCTGAACTCGCCAGGAGACCCCACGCAGGAGCTTGTCGATGGCGTAGATGATCGAGCCGATGACTGGGTCGTTGTCCCGCATCTCTCGATAGACCTGGATGGCCCGATAGCCCGAGAGAGCTGGAATGAACTCCTCATGGACGTAGCCGCCCTGGCGCTGCAAGCCAGTGACACCAGCCTCGATGTAGGGACTTGTCGAACCCGTCTGCATCTCACTGCCCGAAATGGGAACTGACAGTCGCTCTTGTGCTGGCATGAAGGCGTCCTTTGATGCCATTGATGAGGCAAGTCAGACAGTCGTTCTCACCAATCTAGCGTGCAAGTGTGCTAGAAGGCTAGTCAGCTCTTGAGAATGGCAGCAGGGGAGACAAGCGGGATGTACGCATTGCGCCTCGACCAAGCCAGCGCATCAGCGATGAACGAGTCTGGTGGGTGGCCCGACCCGTAGAGATCGTTGGCCGTGGCGTACTTCAGCTCCTCGAAAGCGAACTTGATCCTCGGGCCGGTCATCGCCCGCTGCTCGACCCCTGAAACGAACTCATTGAACGCCGCCTCACGCTGACGTCCACGCAGGACGAAGTCCGTGGTCTTGTTCCGGTCGTAGACGATGAGATCATCGAGCACATCACCCAGGCCGGTGGCGTCATGGACCAGCAGACCGCCGAACATGTCGAGCCGGGTCTGAAGATCACCGACCATCTGGGGCCACGGCTTGCGACCCGTTCGCAAGAAGGCAACTCGACGCCAAGGGTTTACGTCGGTGCGCCAGGTGGACATGATCGTCCAGTCCAGCTCCTTGGCCCAGTCAACACCGGTGACGTAGGTGCCCTCGGGAACCGGAAGCTCGAAGATGAGTCGCTCGTCGAGGTCACCCTCGTAGACGCCCAGCTCAGGGTCGAACATGGCCTCGACTGCCTCGGTGTTGATGGCACGGCCAGCGTGAGACGGCTCTTGGAGGTCGTACTCCGTGTTCCACATCGTCTCGGAGACTTCCTGCTTCTTGCGCTTGATGGCCTCCATGGACAGCCAGCCGGGGTGCTCCTCGGTCCCGACGGACTCACGCCAGCACCAGTGGTGGACTGGCCACCCTTTCTGGTTGGCACGCTTGAGCAGCTGGGTCATTGTGCCGTTTGGGTATTGGTGGGTCGAGCTGATTACCGTCTGAGCGAGTAGGCCCCGAGCATCCATCGGCTGGCCCTGGGCAGCCTCGAAGATTTCCATCTCCATCTCGTCGACCTCGTCGAGGCGCAAGCGCTGAGGGTGCGGCCCTCGCACAGACTTCTGGATGCCATCAGGGCCGTGATCCAGGCCCCACCTTTGAGCTTGGTCTTGAACTGCGTCGGGTCGTCCTTGAGCAACTGCTTCGGTGCCCGGTCGCTGTACCACATCTCGTGGGTGACCTCATGCACTCGCTGCGACTGGGAAGCAGACCCACCCAGCACCGTGACCTGTGCGCCCAGCGCTACGGCCTCTGTGAGCGACAGGACGCCCATCAGCGTACTCTTACCCCCGAAACCACGAGAGGCCTTCCAGAGGCTGATGGGGGCCTCTGCGAAGAACGCTTCAGCGAAAGCGTCGAAGGGTGCGCTGTGATCCTCGCACACGCTGTGCCGTGGAATCTCGAAGCCCCACATGGCCTTGACGTACCACCAGAGTTCCTCCTTGGTCTTCGGAGGACGAGCAACGATCATCGTCATTCGGGAGACCTGACTTCGATGACGATGTCGTCAGCGGTGGGGAAGGTCTGGGTCGTGCCGCCCCCGAACGTGACGTGAAACCGGCCGTAGTAGGTCCCCGCCTCGGTGAAGACCGGGATCGTAGAGACTTCACCGCTGGCTGGCGTATCGAGGGTGACAACCGCAGTGACGTCATCGCCCGGCCCGTAAGCCCTGAACTCGATTGTGGCCCCGCTGACATCAACCACGTCGCCTGCACCGTCTTTCAAGACGACAGACATCACTGAGCCAGTGTCGTTGGCCCTCGTGTACCAGTCGGCGTCGACAGTGAAACGGTTGCTCATGGTTTGCACACTTTCAGATTGGCAAGGACTATAGCGCAGGCACTACTTGCTGTTGAGCAGCCAACTCGTTCTTGTCCAGCACTGTGGCAGTGAGTTGGTTTGCCCCCGCCACCGAAGTGGTCAGCTCGTTCTTGTCGGTGATCGTGACCGAGGTCGGAGTGAGAACCGGGTGAGCGCCAACCGCCAGGGCGTCGATGAGTGTCGAGACTGTCAGTGCAGCAGCGGTGACGCTTGCGTCTGCCGTAGCAGCCGGTGCGCCGACGACGACCCCGGTCGAGATGGGGCCAGGAGTGGTTGAAGCGCCTGTGCCACCTGCTGCTGCCGCTGAGATGGACGCTGTGGTCGTGATGGCCGATGGACTCGTCGAGCTGCTCAAGCCTCCTACGGCACCCGGCGTTGGCATGGAAGCCGTCGTCGAGATAGCGGCAGGAGAAGTGGCAGCATCACCACCGCCAGCCGCAACTCCTGCGACTGAAGTGCTCGTGGCAACCGCTGCCGGGACCACCGACGCATCTGCCGACTCTGTGCTGGAAAGGGTCGTCGAGGCTGTCGCAACTGCTGGGCCAGCTACGGCATCACCCGTAGCAGTGCCTGCCAGCGACGCTGTCGTCGTGAGAGCTGTTGGAGCGACAACCCCATCACCGCCAGCACTGGCAGTAGCAGCAACCGACGTGGTCGTTGCGATGGCGTCAGGTGACGCCTCACCGCTGGTAGTGGTAGCAGCAGAGATCGCCGTCGTCGTTACGACAGGTGCAGGGGCAACATCGGCATCACCCGCCGTAGCAGGCCCTGAGAGCGCTGTAGAGGCGACGATCGCTTCAGGGGTCGTAACCACCCCGCTACCTGCTGCGGCGACACCAGCGACCGTCGTAGCAGCGCTGATGGCCCCTGGAGCGACTGTGGCATCTCCCGTAGCGGTTCCGGCAGCGGTTGTTGAGGTGGTGATGGGTGAAGGAGCCGTTGCAGCGCCGCTACCGGCAGCTGCCGTACCAGAAACAGAGACTGTGGCAGCTATGGCAGCTGGAGATGTAGCTGCGCCAGCGCCGCCGAGCGCTGTACCCGAGACCAAGGTTGATGCACTGATGGCCCCTGGAGCGACTGTGGCATCTCCCGTCGCAGAGACGTTGCACAGCCAGTTGAGGAAGTCGTCTGCGTACTGCTGGAAAGCGGTGTTGCCGTTGGCGTAAGAACCATTGAACAGCCAACCGGCCGAATCGTTCGTCAACGGCGACGAACCCGAAGTGTTGGCGTGGAGCGTCGATCCGTCGGCCAGCACCCACACAAGCATCGCCGTATCTGCCGAGCCGAGCTGCACCAGAGCCGTACCGCCCGTCAACAGTGAAGACGCCGGGACCTCGTCGTGTGTGACGGTTGTAGCCGACACGGTGACCGTCGAACTAGTCGATTCGCCGGTCCATGCAAAGTGCGTCGCCCCGTCGAGGTAGTACACCGAAGCCGTCGTCTGGCCTGATGCACCGGAACTGCCTGAACGGATGCCCCATTTGTTCGCCTTCGTGACGTTTCGGCTAGTCGCCGCCGATCGTGGCGCACCCGAGAAGTCGGACAGCCATTTGCCGTTGATGCGGAAATCTGCGGCTGTGGTAACGAGATGCCCGTCCAGGCCGGTCGTAACCTCGGCGTCCTGATCGTCGTACACAGTGACGGTGAACCCGAGCGCTTCGGCCCGGTCCTTTAACCACGTTTCGTCTGTAGTGAGCGACGTATCATCGGCAACGACCAGCGCGAGAACGGTCATCAGTCCAACCTGACCGCGGCGTCACGCAGCGGCCGATCGCCGCGGGTGAGCGGCCCAAACGCTTCTTCCCAATCCGCTCGCAAAGCGGTGCGGATGCGAGCGGGCATGTCGTCGATCACGTCGAGCAACACGTCACCATCGACGGGCAGCCCGGCCGCCTGGATCTTGGCGGACAGCACGTCCGAATCGCGCAGCTTTGGGCGGGTGCGGACCGACCATTTCGGCACCGGGTCGTCCCAATCCAACGCCCGCCCCTGGGCACGGGTCAACGGCACTATCACACGAGGCACACGACCATCGACACCAAACTGGCCTTGTAACCCGTTAAACACGGCCTGTCTCTGGGCGGGGAGCCACGGCACCGGTAGACGTTTCGTTGGATGCGTCGTCCCAGACGGCACATCCAACGCGGTTAGGTACTGCTGCGGGGCGTCCTGCGGCAGCCATTTCGACACCAGCGACGGGATACCGCAAACATGGTGATAGCCGAACACGGCGACCGCACCGTGCGGGCCTGCGTCTGGGTTCACGGCCAACCCGCACACATAGTCAGTGCCTGCGTTGAACCTGGCCTTAGCTGTCCACGCCATGTGTCCCCACTTCAGGATCTCGGCCATCGGCCCCTTCATAGGGCTAGGGGAAGGATCAGGGAACGAGGTCCATCTGAACGTAGCCGTTGGCGTCCAGGGTGACCGTGAAGGTGCCGCTGGTCGAGGTGACCGTGCCGCCGAAGTCGACCATGCAGAGCATCTGGTCGGTGTCGGCCGTGGCGGCGTCGTCGTAGATCACGAGGGCGTCAGCGTCGATCGTCGTGCCGGACCAGGCGGGGCAGGTGCCTTTGATGTCGAGCACACCGGTGGCTCGGGTGCCGACGACGATCTCCTTGGTCGTGATCGAGCTGTCGATCGTGTTCCCACCGGCCGTGTAGCCCGCAGAAACAACCTCGTTGCCAGACAGGTCGGCCCAGGCCGGGGTGGTCTGGTTGAAGTCGGGCGTCGAGGGAGACGTCGAGTCGAGCATCGCACCCTTGATGGTGCTCGTGTAGTCGAACGCACCTGCCACGCCGTTGAGAAGATCAGCGAAGGTCTGGAGGTAGAGGCCTGAGGATGTTGCCATGGAAGGTTCCTATCTGAGCAAGGTTGTGACAGGCTCCGGCCGAACAACCGCATCCTGATGATTGTCGAACTCGTGTTCTGAGTGTCCGAGGTCGCTACAGCGAACCTGAGCGATGGGCTTGCCGAAGTGGTTGTAGATCGTGCGGGTCTTGTTCTTGCGCTGAAGGAAGCCGAGCCGAAACTTGCTCCCTTTCACTTCACGAGCCATTTCCTCGGATGCCGACGTCACCCAGAGGTTGACCTCGTTGTCATAGGCGAAGTCGCCAGTGAATGCTGTCGGCATTGCATCAGGGTAGCGCAGCAATTTCGCCAACTGCAATGGCCAACTTGCACACTTGCTGAACTGTCAGCCTTCGATTACTTCTGCGTCGACAATGTCTTCCCGTTGCGCTGCTGCTTGCTGAAGCGCCCGCAGGTAGGTTTCGGTGTCGCCTTCTGCGATGACGATGGTTTCTCTCGTCTGTGTGGTGTGCTCGGTCTCCGAGGGGGCAGAGAGGCCGTAGAGGCGCTCGATCCGATCCATCGTAGAACCCACCCGGTCGAAGGCAGCCAGGTCGCCAGTGAGCGCCCGGTCCCAGTGGACCGAGAGCATCATCTCCAGGCGGTTGTAGTGCAGATGGCGAAGCTCCTGCACGCTTTCGTGCAAGGCCTCGTCCATGGCAGCAGACACCCAGCCCTTGGCGGTCTTGGGTTGCACACCGAACTGTTCGGCAATCTGGCGGTAGGAGCACCCGGCAGACTTCATGCGGACCGCAGCGATCTTGCGCTCGGCCGATGACAACTCAGGAAGGATCACCGGGTTGCGCACCTCGATGTCCTCGGGCTGAAGGTCTTCGCCCTCGGAGGTGTGGATCGCCGTGATCTCACCCCACTCGCCCGTGTCGTCGACAAGGCCGTGGCTTTGCACGAGCTTGAGACGGCGCTCTTCTTCTTCAGGCGTGAGGTCGCTCATGCCGACGACCCTAGCGGCTCACTGAAGGCCGGTGCTCGCCTGCACGGGCCGAGGGGTGATGCTGCCGTCCTGAGAGTTGTCAGAACCTGCTTCACGCAGGACCCAGACCTGGACCGTGTTGTCTTCCTGGTGACGGGCAACAACCTGCTCTGCCTTGGCCCCCATGGACGTGCGAAGGCTTGAAGCGTCCTTGCCGTCGAGGTTCTTGAAGACGACCCAGACGCCAGGGTCAGCTGCTTGCACAGCGAAGTGTGCGTCGGCCCATCGACCCCTTCGGCTGACACCGGGCGGCGGTCCTTCATGGGAAAGTTCGATCTCGACGCTCATACTCTTGCTCCTTTGCTTGGTGCCGATCACCTTACCGACACACGACAGCATGGGCAAGCAAACTTGCTACCTGACCAGCTTGGCCTACCTGACCAGCTTGGCCTACCTGACCAGCTCGACCCGCCACTCGTCACGGCTGTGGATGGTCAGGGTCCAGGCCCTAGTACAGCGCCTCCCATAGGCCACTCCTGCACTTGACGCAACGAAAGTCTGGGCTGGAAGGCTTGGCTTGGCCAGAGCGCTTTACTGGTCGGTTGTCCCAGAAGCGACCGTGCCCACATCGAGGGCACAGGCCCAGGCACTCACCATCGCTCCCCTTGTCAGTGCTGGAGACTGGAGGGAAGTGCCTTTCGGATTGCTCTCTCTTCCTTTCTTCCCACGCCCTGACCTCCTTCGTGCCCTGGCGTAATCGTCTCCGCTGCTTTCTCTTGTACCGACGCTCCTCATCGCCGTACATACCTCCCTGACCAGGGACATAGTCCTGACCAGGGTTTCCCACCTCGGCCATTCCGCCCTCCTTTGTTGGTTACCTGACGGTACCAAAGGGTTCAATGGCCTCAAAGCTCCCAATTACAATTTCTAAAAAAATGGAATCTGTAGATGGGTTGATCTACGCCCACCCCAGGGGGTTCCCTTCAATTTTCCGAGGGGGGTGGGGTAACCACCCAGAGTGGTGGAATAACCACCCAGAGTGATGAGGAATGCAGGGGGATGAGGGGTTGTGAGGAGGGAGATGATTTGAGGTTGGGCTTGCACACTCGTGGTGGTGCCCTCTCCGGCCTCTGCTCCCTGCATCCCCGTTTAGGCCTGTGACCTGGGGTTATGTAGTGCTTCCCCGTTAAGAGACTAGGTAGATATCACACGCTGTCAAGCTGTCTAGTCTACCCCTGGCTCCCTGTCAAGCTCATCACACACATTTCTTCAGGCTCATCCTAGCTTTACATAATGACTATTTCCGGCGGGTAGTAAGGGCTATGACCTCTCCACCAGGGCACGGGTGATTGCTGCTGGCTGGAGGGGCTGCGGTGTGGGTGCTGCTGAGGGCCTATCACAGGTACCGCTAGGGCCACTAGGGCCTCTAGGAGACCACCTCTAGGGCCACTACTAGGACCACTACAGGTACCCCCTACCCACAGCCTCTCTTACCCCCTGTGTGTGCTCTATCCCCTCTAGTAGGCCCTCTAGCACTCTCTACCCCCGCATCTTGGATGCCTGAGTGGATTCTCATCCCGGCTCTCACAGGGCCTGTGGTGTGTCTCTCAGGGCAGCCAACTACAGAACAGCCTTTCTCCCCCACCCCCTCCACACGAATAGGCCAATGAGGGGCTTGTCATATGCCCCCTCTACAGGCTCTCATTGATGCGCTTCCCCTAAGAGGCTCTCTCGAAGAAGCCCCTATACGGCCCCCTCTAGAAGGCCCTCTCTATGCAAGCGTGCTAGTAGGTGCAAGTGTGCAAGTACATCTCTAGGGAAAGGCCCTCTATAGCGGCCTCTGTGTGTGCTCGTGCATGGCGGGCCTACAGCACCTCGTGGGAGCTGTGGCACCTCTACACCATGGAGTCCCGCTCAGAGGAAGACATCACCATGGTACGGCTCTATCTGGAGGAGCTGGGTGAGCTGTCGGGTATTTCAGCTCCCGCCGTGCTCGACCTGCACGAGTTCTGCACCTCAGACGATGCCGATGTCTGGGAGCTGGCCATGGTCACCATCGAGCGCATGGACGATCCCCTCGGCTACGTCTAGGAAGCGACCTCTCAGCTTCACCAGTTCTTCCAGTCCTCGGTGTCGAACCCGGCTTCCTTCAGCGCATCGGTGACCCAGACCTCACCATCGGCATGGCGGAGGTCGGCCAACCATCGGCCGTACTTCCCCGTCTTCTCGGTCGTGATGATGAACGGCCAGCCATGGTCGGCGTCAGGGCCGAGCCACTCCACCAGGAAGTCCTTGGCAGCGAGTCCCCACACACGCTCTTCACCACGGACCTCGGGTGTGTCGATGTTGAACAAGCGCACACGCACCTTGTGGACCATGCGAAAGCCGAGGTCGATCTCCACCCAGAACGTGTCGGCGTCGTAGATGCTCACCACACGGCATCGGTATTCCCACATGGTCAGATGCCCTTCATGGCTTGCCACATGAGCAGGACGCCTCCCACCATGGCCATCCACCGCAGAGCCTGGATCACCATGGCTCGGCTTCCAGGCGGTCGGCGGTGAGCCGAAGGTCCAGCAGCATGTCCTCGACGTCGGCCATGGCGATCAGGCTTCGGCCATGAAGGCTCAGGAGGAACTCGTCGATCAGGGCAAGAAGGGAAGCGGGCGATCCGAGAAGCTCGCCCGGCTCGACTGCATCTTGGGCAACCATGTGATCGGCTCCTCCTCGGCTTGCTCTTCGGCTTCAGTGTGCCACAGTGTCAGCTGCTCGCTCACCCGGCTGTGGTATCGGGTCATGAACCATCGTCTTTCTGCCTCGGTGAGTCCTCCGGCCACCCCGCATTCGAGTTCGGATTCAATGGCCCAGATGCGACAGTGTGCAAGTACTGGGCAGGCCGAGCAGATGCTCTTGGCGTAGGCGACCCGGTCACTGACGATGCACTTCTCACCATGGTGACGGTGGCAGTAGGCGTTGCAGCGGTGGCCGAACATGACCTCGGTGCGGTGATGGCACGCCGCCAGTGGTGCCCAGCCCTCACTCGGGAAGGTTGTCCTGCCCCCAAAGGGCAATGGCGGCAGCGTCGATGAGGTCCTGATCGCTGCCTGCACCTCTGATGAAAGCAGGCCATCGAAGTCGTACTCCTTCGGCCACGTCGTCCTTGGATGCATGGCCACTGCCTATGGCCTCTTTCTTCCAGGTCGATACGTTGACCATGGTGACGGTGCAACCGGCGTTGACCATGGTGGCCTGGAGCGCACCCGACGTGAAGGCCTGCACCATGGTGCTTCGCACGCCGCCCTTGCCGACCAGCGGCGACTCGATGAACGCATGGATGGCTTCATTCGCCCACCGCACTTTCAATTGCTCGACGAAACTGGCGGTGACCTTAGCCGCTTCGCCACACGCCATGGGTGACCATGGCGAGCGCTTCTTCCCGCCCGACAGGTTCGAGACCTTCGAGGAGATGTAGCTGGAGCCGAAGGTGGAGCGAGCGACCATGGCCAGCTTGGTGCTCGCCGGGTCAACGCCGACAATGACAGCCATCAGACGAAGACGTGGAAGACGAGGTCCATGGTCCCAGCATCCAGAGTGAGCGTGGCGAGGTGCTTGGCATCCTTCGGGGCGTCATCGCCGGTGAAGCGGACATAGACCATGGTCGTAGCTGCACGGGCACCCATGGTGTTCCCTGCGGTCCAGACGACGAGCTGGTCGCCTTGGAAGCCCGCAGAGATGACATGGGCACCAAGGCCGTGCTCGATGGCCCAATCACCCGGCATGGGCGTGACAGTGTGCTTGTGGATCATGAGTTCTCCTTCAGGAAGCCGAATGCGTCGGATGGCTCACGGCCTCGGGCCACGGTGTCTCTGAAGAGCGCTACGAGGTCGACGTGGTCATCGCAGAGCCATCGGCCACCCTGGGCCGTGTTGGCCCGCACGAAGCAGCCATCAGCCTCACAGTCGCCCCTGTACTTCTGCTGCGCAGGCGGCTTGAACTCGGCACGATGCTTGGAGCAGAAGACGCTGCCCGTCATGGCCTTGCGAGAGCAGGTCAGGCATGTCTTCATGAGCTGGTCACGATCCGGTGGATGAGCCAGCCGACCACTGCCCAGAACGGCAGCGAGAGCAGGCAGCCCCAGAACAGCCCTTCTATGGCGTTTCCATCACTCATCGTCATCGTCACCCAGCAGGAAGGCCAGCAGCCTGGCTCGGCTGTAGAGGTCGGCGGGGACCGGCTCTTCCATCACCCGCTGTGGGTGGTGGCGATCGCTGTAGCCCTGGTCGACGTTTGAGGCGTAGCGCCCCATGTGGGCATCCATGTGCTGCATGAACCGGGCCTCACGACGCTCGCAGAATCCGTACCACCAGTAGATGGCCCACGACCCAAGGATGATGACCATGGCCACGGCTCCGAGCCAGGCCCCGCCGCTGCTCATAGTGTTTCTCTCTTTCGGTTTAGTGGCGTCACTCTGACACCATCGGAGGTGGCCTTGATGTGGCCCTCGAAACGAATACGTCGACCGACTCGCTTCAGCTCTTCCGTGCAGTTGCGCTGCACCTTCCCAGGCTCGACCGGAATGACAATAGTCTCCCCAGCTTGGGCCTTGCGGAGAAAGACCGCAGGCTTGGCCATGGCGTCGCTGAGCTGAACTATCACCGCTTCAACTCACTGATGATCTCACGAAGATGGTCGTCGATCCTCTCCAGGGCGTCCAGGAGCTGCTCTGCGGTGCTCGGGGAGTTCTTCTGGGGGTGGAGGAGGCCGAGAGGGTCAACAGTCCCCACGACGACGCCAGGGGCTTTTGTGTCGTCCAGGGCATGGAGTGCTCGCTCGCCTGCCTTGCCTCGTGCCCGCTCGACTCGCTGCTGGTGCTTGCGGCCGGTCACGTTGCCCGCTCGAAGTTGCGGCCCTTGGTCCAGGCGGCGTAGATGGTCTGATTGTCGATGAAGGTGTCGAACTCACCCTCGACGCCCAACCGGTCCCGGTCGGTGGCCTGTCGGCCTCGGAGGCGGCTGGCACCCTGCATGGCAGCGGTACGGGTCTTAAGTTCCATGCTCACGTACTGGCCGTTGGCCATGCGGACCATCTCGGCAAAGCGTCCCCACTTGCCTCGGGGCGCTTGGCGCTCCAGGCGCTTCGGGGTGCTGGAATGGACGGTGAACTCACCGGGGACTTGCGGCACCTTCGGCTTCTCCTCCTGCTTGGGCTTGCGGTTCTGATTCTCGAAGCGGCTCCCGCTCTTCTCGGACACCTCGTATCCGTCGGCTTCCAGAATCGCTCTGGCTCGGTCCTTCACTTCCTGACTCGGCATGGTTGACTAGCTCCCTTGGTTGGTTGAGGGTCAACCTAGTGCATCAATCACACCAATGCAACCAATCATCCGCCAAGCCTTCCCGAAAATTCACGCATGGCGTCGGTGAGCCGTCGAGAACCAAGATCCTGGGCAGCCTTGGCCAGCTCGATGAAGTCCCGAAGCTCGCCAGTGCGGAACCGGTAGAGGTCACTGCCCTTGTGGATTTCACCCAGGCGCTCGCCCTCGTGGATGCGGAACTCGATCTCCTTGGCTCGGCTGTAGTAGGCGTTGGCCACCTCCATGAGGGTCATGACACCGTTCTCGATGGGCGGGTCCACACGGCCCATGAGGACATGCATGTAGCCGAGCAGCTCGGCGCTCATCTCCTCGGTGGGCTTGAGGCCAGCAGTGATCCAGAAGTCCCTGACGCTGCCGACAGGGGCGATGGGGTGGGTCTCGATGGTCATCCTGCTACCTCACAGGTCCGTCGGTAGGCACAGTTGGCGTACTCGTCGCCGGTCTTGGCCTTGCAGTCGGGGAGCATGTCAGGGAGCGTCATGTTGTCGACGTGCTCGTTGAGGTCGTCGAGGATGGCCAGGATTTCAGCGATGACCTCCTCGTCCCGCTCGACGATGATCTCGATCCAGTCCTGGTTCATCTTGGACTCGTAGATGATGATCGCCTCCTTGAGACCTGACGCTGCCAGGTAGGCCTGGACCTGGAAGATGTGCGCAGGCAATGCGCCCTCCTTCTCCAGCTTGGCCAGCGAGATGCTCGTGCCCTTCAGCTCGAAGAAGAACTCCTCGCCGTGCTTGTCGGTGCCCTGACCATCCATGGAGCCAGTGAGCCGCCTCGACGGGATGTTCACCGGCACCTCGGTCGAATGGAGGATGCCGAGCTTGGTCAGCATGAGCTGCCAGCGTGCGTGCCGCCAGGTGCCATCGTTGAAGATGTTCTGGAGCTGCGCACCATGGCTGTAGCCCTCGTCCTTGCTGTCACCATAGAAGCCGAAGAGCTGCTCCCGCTGGCATCGGGTCAGCCCCGATGGGTGGAAGGCCCCCGCCCTGCTCCCCTCTTCGGGGATCATGAGCAAGCGGACCATCAGCTCGGCCTCTTCCTCGGTCTCGATCCCGACTCCTTCTGGGTGGCCAGCCAGCCATGCACGGATGGTCGGGGTGATCTTCACCCGGTGGGTGGCGATCTTGTTGATGCGCTTCAGTGAGGCGCTCATTACTTGCTCCTTTGGTTACTTGAAGTACTTGCTCAGGGTCCCCTCGGGACCTTCCTGAGTCCAGCGTAGGCCGAGGGTGTGACAGAGGTCGATGGTGTCAGGGCGGAGGCTGGCCATGGCGAGCTTCACGTCACCGTTGTGCAGCGACCTGTGGCACTCATGGCAGAGGGCTACACCGTTGGCCGGGTCGTCATGGTGCTCGGGTGCGCAATGGCTCCTGAAGATGACATGGTGCGCAGCGAGGCTGTTGCCGGGTGGTGTGTCCCAGGCCTTGCAGATGGCGCAGCGGTACTTCGACCGGCGCAGCACCTCCTTGCGCCACCGACCCATGGAGCCTGGGTTGCGGCTCTTCTTGGGCAGGCCCTTCTTGAAGTTCGGCTCGACGTGGCGCTCGTTCATGGTGTGGGACCAGGCCAGGGAATTGAACCCTGGAGCAGTGTCGAATCTCCCCAAAGGAGAAAGTGGAGTTTCGCACTGCCGCTGACTACCTCGGCGGTAGGTAGCCGTGAACCAAGCCCTGGCCCCGTCATTCTGGGAGTACTCCGAGTGAGGAGAGCGCTCTACTGTCCCTCAGCTTCGCCAGCACACCGATCAGTTCTCCTTTGGTCTCCCAATTCTTACCACCAGTCACGACCTTCGAGGGGGTTCTCTCGATGATGTCGTCCACAGAAGTGTAGGGCTGGGCCTCTGCAAGCGCTACTGCTGCCTTCGGCCCGAGCACTGAGGAGAGACCTCGGCGGATGGCCCCCTTGTCGTGGTCGAGGGTCCAGTTGACACCCGAGATGTTCACGTCGGGGCTGAGGAGGCGGATGCCAACCCGCCGTGTCTCGGCCATGTACTCCTTCATCTTCGGGCCATGGGTGGTGGCCAGCAGGGCCGTGTGGAACTCCAGCGGATGGTGGACCTTCAGATAGGCCAGCTGGTAGCCGAGGAGCGCATAGGCCGTGGCATGAGCCTTGTTGAAGCCGTAGGCAGCGAAGCCCTCGACCAACTCCCACGCCCGATCAATCTCACCCTCCCACATGCCATGGTTGTGGCACAGGCGGTCGAAGTCAGCCTTGGCTCCCGCCACGAGGGCGTCAGAGTAGTCCGAGTAGCCACCCTGGGCGTGCTTGCCCTTGACGGCGGTCAGGAAGTCGTTGAGCTTGTCGACCGGCATCCCGAGGTCCCGAAGGATGGCCAGCACCTGCTCTTGGAAGACCGGCACGCCATGGGTCTCCCGAAGGTGCTTCTCGAAGATGGCGTGCGGGTAGGTCACCAGGGAGCTGTCGGCCCGGTTGGCGATGAAGGCCGAGGTGTAGCCATGGTCGATGGTGGCGGGCCGGTACAGGGCGTTGATGAGGATGAGGTCCCGCACCGTCTTGGGCTTCATCTCCTCGCAGCCCTTGGCAGCGGTGTAGCCCTCAAGCTGGAAGATGCCCGTTCCCGGCTTGCCCTTGCGGAGCATCTTCATGGTTTCCTTGTCGTCGAGAGGAATCCACGAGAGGTCACCGGCTGGCTTGCCCAGGAGCTTCAAGGCGTGCGCCATGGTCGAGAGCGAGCGCAGGCCCAGCAAGTCGATCTTCACGAAGCCTGCGTCTTCGACGTCGTCCATCGTCATCTGAGTGACGGTGGTGTCAGAGCTGGCGATAAGCATGGTCGGAATCCAGTCGGTGACTCGCAGCCCCTCCTGGCTCAGGACGAAGCCCGCAGCATGAGCACCACCCGAGGTCCGCAGCGGCTGCTTGGCCAACTCGACGAGGTTGCCTGCCGTGGAGGGGTCGACCTTGGCCAGGTCATACACGTCCTTCACTCGGCCCAGCTTGCGGGGGAAGTCGTCACCCAAGAGCTTGCGCTGCCCGCTCATGTACTTGACAAAGACGCTGCCTCGCCCGGTGTCGTCGTCGAAGCCCATGCGGTTGAAGGTGCCGATCTGGGTGAGGTCGTACTTCTCGGCCAAGTAGCTGACCACGTCGGCCCGTCGGGTGTCCTCGATGTCGAGGTCGATGTCGGGTGGTCGCACACGGTCAGGCGTCAGGAAGCGGTCGAAGGTCAAGTCCCAGTAGATCGGGTCTGCTTGGGTGAAGCCGAGGAGGTGGCATACGATGGAACCGGTGGCCGAGCCTCGGGCCATAACGAGGATGTCGTTCTCCTCGGCCCATGAGACGTAGTCGTAGACGAGGAGGAAGTAGTCCTCCATGCCCAGCTCCTTGATCACGCCCATCTCGTAGGCGATGGCATCGACGTAGCGCCGGTCGCCCCAGTGGTCGCTGGCAGCGAAGCGATCGTTGACGACCTCTTCGAGGGTCTTCGGCTGGTCGAGCACGTTGGGCACGACGTACTGGTAGCGGTCCAGTGGTGGAAGTGTGAAAGTGTGCAAGTCAAGAAGGTGCTTTGCGCCGAGCAAGCCTTCGGTCCAGATGGGTGTGCCTTCGTAGTGGCGCTGGACCCAGGCCGAGCTTGCCAAGTGGTACGAGTCGCCAGGGAAACCAACATCACCAGGCTCGGCCCCGTAGCTCACGCCCTTCATGAGCGTGTGCAGCTCGCCGTGGGACTTGTGCAAGTAGTGGCAGTCCTGTGTGACCATGATCGGCAGCGACAGCTCACCGGCCAGGTCGTAGAGCGCCATGGCCATCTTGGTGTCGTCCCACTCGTCGCCATGGTCGGTGTGGTGGTGCTGGACCTCGACGAAGAGTGTCGGGAAGATGTTGCGCAGCGCCATCGTGATCCTCTTAGCGGCGTCAGGAGCGCCTCTGACGAACGCTTGCTGTACCGGGCCGAAGTAGCACCCGGTCATGCACACGATGCCGTCGGTGGCCTTCTCAGACGCCATAGCGGCCAAATCAGCCCAATCGAACCGTGGCTTCTTGTGAAAGTTGGGCCGCACATGGCTGAGGGACGACAGCTTCACGAGGGACTGGTAGCCAGCGGTGGTGTACGCCAGGAGCGTCAGGTGGTGGCGTGGGGCGTCCTTGTCGTGGACGTCGTCCACAAAGTAGGCCTCAAACCCAGGGAACGGTTTCATGTCGTGCTGGCGGCAGGCCTTGTAGAGGCTGAAGGCCCCGGTCATGTAGCCATGGTCGGTGAGACCGAGGGCGGGCTGGCCCAGTGACGCAGCCTTCTCAACCATGGCGTCGACGCTCTGCATCCCGTCGAGGGTGCTGAACTCGCTGTGGCTATGGGCGCTAAACCACGTCATCGCAACTCACTCTTCGACCAGCGTCACTACGAGGGCAGGGGCATCAGGGTCAGGGATTTCCCGGTACTCCTTCATCGCCTTGCCCTTCTTGCTGCGCCACTCCTTGGCTTGATGACAGGCCTGCCGAACATCACCTGCTTGGGGAGGTTCTTCAGCATGAAGGCCCGCCTCTTGACCACCTCGTCAAGCTCGTCCAGGAAGGGGTCGAGTTTGCCCGACAGGACCGAGGTCTTGATGCGGTCGGCCACCTCGTCAGGTCGTAGCGTGCGAGGCTCGGACAGCCTGGGTGCCGGGGGCGGGTAGGCCTCGCTCTGGATGCGCTTGAGCATGGCCATGGCACCAGCCCGTGCTGCGGCGACCTCAGCCTTGGTCTCGAAACTGCCAAGGTTGTAGGTGCGCTTGTCGTAGTACAGACGTGCGTACTTCTTCTTCATGGTTCTCCTCTGCGCCACACCAGAGGTGCGGCCTTGGCCGATTCGTGGGTGTCACGCTCTCGGGCGGTCTCAACCCAAACGTAGGTGCTCTTCGACCGAGGCACACCCGCCGTCCGCAGTGCCCAGGTGGAAATGTGCTGAGGGCATCGGCAGACCCGCACGTTGGTCGCAGGGTTGACCGCCGAGAGCCACCAGTCTGAGGCTTCTGAGTCGGGCAGGCACACCCGCTCGCAGACATCACAGACCAGTGGGACTCCCGGTGGTCGCTGACCCCG
>Ga0070746_10000225_pt1 | contig 32314 bp, 49 predicted proteins | sample VirMetDEL_Mar_21_FD_77016 | JGI IMG/M metagenome (GOLD analysis project Ga0070746, IMG submission 77016) | Aqueous microbial communities from the Delaware River and Bay under freshwater to marine salinity gradient to study organic matter... | ecosystem: Environmental > Aquatic > Marine >...
GCCATAGACACTCTTCCGACAGATCGAACCAACCTGGTGTATGCATGAACGTGAATAACGATGAATAGTCGCAACGAACAAATCGGCGCTTCGATGCGCGGAAACAGGAACGCAGGCAAGAAGCTTGAGAACGATTCGCCTGGTCCCTGGTTGAAGTGGCGTGTGAAAGCTCGTCACGCGCGAGCGATCCGTTTCATCGAAACGTATTGCGCGTCGCCGAAAGGTTACGGCGCTGGCAAACCGTTGAAGCTTGCGGCGTACCAGAAAGAGTGGTTGGAAGAAGTGCTGGCTGACGAGGTGACGGCGGCTGTTATGTCTGTCGGTCGCGGTAACGGCAAGTCGACGTTTCTGGCTGCGCTCGGTTTGTGGGCGTTGTTTGATCCGGACGAGTCTGGTGCTCCGCAGATTCCGGTGGTTGCTACGACGGTGCAGCAGGCTGTGACGTCGGTGTACGGGGTCGCGTTGGCGATGTTGCGGGAGAACTGGGAGTTGTCGTCCAGGTGTTTTGTGTATTCGGCTATCGGCGGTCAGAAGATTGTGACGCCGTTGAATCATGGTGAGATGTTTCCGAGGTCGAACGATCCGGACGGTTTGCAAGGTTTGGACATGTCGCTTGGGATTGTCGACGAGATCGGGTTCATGCCGGTCGACAGTTGGGAGTCGATGGTGTTGGCGTCTGGTAAGCGTCCACGGTCGTTGGTTGTCGGTATCGGCACGCCAGGGTTCGATAAGCGCAACGCGTTGTACAACATGCGTGAACGGGTGCGGCACGGGAATCTGCCGCCTGGTTTCCGGTTCACAGAGTATGCGGCGGACGAGTCGTGCGATGTGCGTGATCGCGAGCAGTGGTTGAAAGCGAACCCTGCTTTGGGTGAAGGTTTTATGAACGAGAACGCGCTTGTGACTGCGGTCGAAATGTCACCTGAGTCGCATTTCCGTATCTTCCGTCTTGGTCAGTGGCATGAGGGCACCGAGTGTTGGTTGGGTGACGACGGCAAGAAAGTGTGGGACGAGCTTGAAGATCCCTTCGAGATGGTGGATGGTGCACCGACCTGGGTGGGTGTTGACGTCGCGTTGAAGCATGATTCGACTGCGATCGTTTGGGTGCAGCAACGTGACGACGGTCGTTGGCATGCGCAAGCAAAAGTGTGGAATCCGACGGAGGACGGTCGTCTTGATGTTGCTGATGTGATGCAGACGGTTCGCGATCTTGGCGCCAGGTTTGATTTGCGTGAAGTGTCGTTCGACCCGCGGTTTTTCGATTTGCCTGCACAGATGTTGTTGGATGAAGGTTTCCCGATGGTTGAGATTCCGCAGTCGTTGGCCAGGATGACGCCTGCTGTCGGGTCGACGTTTGAAGCGTTGAAGCGCGGTGAGATTACGCATGATGCTGATCCTGCGTTCGGTGCTCACGTGTTGAACGCGGTTCCTAGGTTGAACGAGACCGGGTTCACGTTGTCGAAAGGTAAGAGTCGCGGGAAGATCGACGCGGCGGTCGCGTTGTGTATCGCGTATCACCGGGCGAACAGTCGTCCGGAGTTTCAACCTGCAGCAGAGCTGTGGGCGTCGTTTGGTTAGGAGTGGTCATGCGTAAACCGGTCGCACTTGTTCTTGAAGCTGTCGGTGTATTGTTGTCCAGTATAGGTGCCGGCATTGCGTCCCCGTCCGCAGGGTTCGTTGTTGCGGGTGTCGGATTGATTCTGTTCGGTGTCGCGGTGGAGCGTAGCTAATGTTGGCAAACCTTTTCGGCCGTCAAGAAACTCGTCAGGCCGGTTTGTCGTGGAACGACTATCTGCGACTGTTCGAGAAGTTTGCGTACAACGGTCAGCGGTACATCGCTCCGGTCGTGAATCCGACCGAGTTGACCGCGTTACAAGGTCAAGCGAACCCGATTGTTGCCGCAGCGATTCACGCGCGCATGCTCGTGTTTTCCGAGGTTCGGTTCCAGTGGCAACCGTTCCGCGACGGTCGTCCTGGAAACATGTTTGGCAACACGGAACTCGCTGTGATCGAGCGCCCGTGGATGAACGCGAACACTGGTGATCTGTTGTCACAGATGCTTGTCGACGTTGATTTGTTCGGCAACTCGTATTGGGTGCGGCGTCGCGGTCGTGGTGTTCCTGACGAGTTGGTGCGCCTTGATCCGGCTCGCGTGATGGTGTTGACTGCTGATGTTGACGATGTGACGACCGGTCGACCGTACGGTCGCGAACTGGTCGGCTACGCGGTGATGGACGATCTCGGTCAAGAACTCGCTATGTTCCCTGCCGACGAGATTTGTCACTTCAAGCCGATTCCTGATCCGTTGCATCCGTTCCGCGGTCGCACCTGGTTGTCAACGGTGTTGGACGACGTGAGCGCTGATAATCAGCTGTCAGAGTACAAGCACGCGTTTATGCGGAACTCGGCGACTCCGAACATGGTCGTGTCGTTCGATCCGTCGATCACGAAGGAAGCGTTCGAAACGTTTGTGCAACGGATGGACGCGTCACATAAAGGCGTGGAGCGAGCATTCAAGACGTTGTATCTGGGCGGTGGCGCTGACGTGAAGGTTGTCGGCGCGAACTTCGACCAGTTGAATCTGAAAGCTGTCCAGGGCGCGGGTGAAACCAGGATCGCTGCTGCTGCAGGCGTGCCTGCGTCGTATCTCGGTATCAGCGAAGGTTTGGCTGGTTCGTCGTTGAACTCTGGCAACTATGTTGCGGCTCGACGCCGGTTCGCTGACGGAACGATTCGACCGTTGTGGCGTGCGGCTGCTGGAGCGCTCGAAACGTTGCTTGATCTTCCTGACCCGTCTGTGCGTTTGTGGTACGACGATCGCGATGTCGCGTTCTTGCAGGAGGACGTGAAAGATCTTGCTGATATCAAATCTAGTGAAGCGTTGACGATCGAGTCGTTGATTCGCGCGGGGTTCCAACCAGACAGCGTTGTGCAGGCGGTCACGTCCGGCAACTACACGGTGTTGGAGCACACTGGTTTGTATTCGGTGCAGTTGCAGCCGCCGACACCGGATCAGGAACCAGCAACTGATGGTGGTGGTAACTGATGGCTTTAGCAGGCGGATACGACATTGTCGCTGACCAGGGTGCAACCTATTCGCAGGTGTTCACTTGGAAAGATTCTGCTGGCGATCCGGTTTCGTTGGTTGGCTGGACTGGACGGATGCAGGTGCGTGATCTGACACCGACCGACACGTTGGTGTTGGAACTCACCACGTCGAATGATCGGATGACGTTGGGTGGGGCGGAAGGCACGATCACTCTGTCGGTTGCTGCGTCAGATATGGCTGATGTTGATTCTGGCCGATATGTGTACGACTTGGAGTTGGTGAACGGTTCGACGGTTGAACGGTTGGTGATGGGCAACTTCACTGTCCGTGGCGAGGTCACTAGATGAGCAACACGGTCAGTGTTAGTGAGACTCTGAACTCGGCGGTCGTCGTTGAGTCTGACAACACGGTTTCGGTTACGCAGTCTGATAATGCTGTGACGGTTACTGCTCCGGGTCCGCAGGGACCGGCACCGACAACGGAGACGTACACGGTGGGTGGTGGCACGTCTGGAACTCAGCCGACGTTCACCGGTGATCCGTTGTTTTACGGCCAGTATGTGCGTGTCGGTGATCTCGTCCACTTTGAGGTCCAGGTGGATTTTGACAACATCACGTCGTTCGGCACTGGTCAGTATTATGTGACGTTGCCGTTCAACTCGGCGCAAAGCGTCATGCTGCGAGCAGGATGTTTGCATGATGCGAGCGAGAGCCGTCAATATCACATCTCTGGGCATGTCGCATCCGGAGACAACGATCTGTGGCTCTTCACCACCGACGTGTCAGGTCAACGATTGAACGACTTCCCATTTGAACAAGGTGAACCGATTACTCTGACCACAGCAGACAACTTCCATATCGCAGGCGATTACATCGCCGAACCAGCGAGTTGAGACACTGATGCCGTACTTCATTGAATCCGACAACCCTGACTGTTCTGGTTGGGCGACCGTCAAGGACGACGGCGAGGTGATGGGTTGTCATCAGACGAAACAGGACGCGATCGATCAGATGGTCGCGTTGTCGATCGCTGAAGATGTGGAACCTGGCGGCGAACGTTCAGAAGCTCGCGAGCTTCCTGACAACTATCGACCAGCGTTATCGGACGACGTGCCGGAAGGCAGAGCGTGCGGCAACTGCGTGCATTACAACGAGAACGACGTGCAAGGCGACATGGCTTGGTGCGATCTGTGGGACGAGTATGTTCGCGGCGACTATTACTGCAACAGGTGGATGACCGAGGAAGCTCGAGCGCAACCAGGTTCTCTTGATGTTGACGCGTTGTCGGAACCGACGTCTGAATCGTCTCGCCAGGTGGACACTGATCCGCCGGACTATATTCGCGACGCTGCTTCTCGTGGTCTCGAACTTCGCGCTGAAGGTTTCGGCGGCGACGGTCTCACAGATAAAACGATTCGTGAAGCTCGCGATATGGCTGACGGCAATATCAGCGAAGACAAAATCGTTCGCGCTAACGCGTGGGCTGCGAGACACGACGTCGACCTGGACGCTCCGTCAAACAGCGATCCTAATGCTGACGAATGGCCGGGCGCTGGCGCTGTAGCGCATTATCTTTGGGGGATAAATCCGTTGAACCCTGAACCTGCCCGATCATGGTTCGCCCGCAAAGCTGAACAAATCAAAGCTGAACGAGGTCAGAACATGTCGATAGCAGAAATCGCTGAACCGCAAATGCGGGAACGCGACAACCTGGTGCGCCACCTGGAGTTCCGTGTCGCTAAATCAGAAGACGGTTTGACGCTTGACGGTTACGGCGCTGTGTTCAACCAGTGGACCGAAATCGAAGATTACATGGGCGCGTACCGTGAACGGATCGCACCAGGTGCGTTCAAACGGACCATCGGCATGCGCATGCCTGTACTGCAGTTCGATCACGGGACACATCCGTTGATCGGATCGATTCCGCTCGGTCGCATCACGTCGATCAGCGAAGACGATCACGGACTTCGCGTCAAAGCTCGCCTGTCGGATAACTGGTTGGTGCAACCTGTTCGCGACGCGATCCGCGACGGAGGTATCACCGGAATGTCGTTCCGGTTCCGTGTCGTTGACGAAGACTGGGCGCGATCCAGGGATGACGGCATGGAAGAACGAACCATTCGCGAGATCGAACTGTACGAAGTCGGTCCTGTTGTTTTCCCTGCGTACGAACAGACCTCTGTCGGTGTACGATCACGGCAGACTCTTGACGCTCTAAAAGATCCCGAGGTGCGAGACGAAATCGCTCGCATCCTGGCCACCGGCACCGACATCGAGTCGCTCGCCGCTATCGACGACCCGGATGAAATCCACTCGTCGGATGACACGACCTCGGACGAAGTCCACGTCACGTCGCGATCACGTTCACAACGCTTGGCGCGTCTCAGACTCGCTGGCATCGACTCGAAGGAGTAACCCATGTCCAAGAAGGACGATCTTTCCAAGCAGCTCGAAGAGCTGCGTTCCCAGATCGTCGAGCTTTCCGAAGCCGACGACATCACGCCCGAGCAGGACGCGGCTCTCGAATCGCTGCTCGAAGAGCACGAGGCTCGCAAGGTTGAGTTCGACGCTCTCGAAGAGCGCGAGGCTCGCATCGCTGCCGCTCGCACCGCTGTGGTCGAGCGCGCCGCCGGTCACGACGCGCCGCAGGTCATGAAGCGCACCGAGGTCGACATCAACGTCGGCACCGCTTCGCGTCAGCAGGTTCGCGATGCCGCTCTCGCGGTTCTCGACAAGGCTGGCAAGAATCTTCCTGCTCGCAACGGCGATCACCTCGACCGTCTTCTCAACACCCGCAGCGGAAACTGCGACGGCACGCAGATCGCCAAGCGACTGCTGCTGACCGAGAACGACGCGTACCGGTCCGCGTTCATGAAGGGCGTCACTCAGTCGCATCCGGCGTTCACCGCTGATGAGGCTCGCGCCCTGGACGAGTACCGCGCGATGAGCGAGGGCACCGACACCGCTGGCGGTTTCGGCATCCCCGTCCTGATCGACCCGTCGATCATCCTCACCTCTGGCGCTTCCGCCGCTCCCGTTCTCGACCTTGCTCGCGTCGTGACCATCACGACTGACGAGTGGAAGGGCGTCAGCTCCGCTGGCATGTCCTGGTCGTACGACGGCGAAGGCACCGAGGTCAGCGACGACTCGCCGACTCTCGCGCAGCCAAGCGTCCCGGTGTACACCGCTCGCGGTTTCATCCCTTACTCGATCGAGGTCGGCGACGACTACCCGGCGTTCGCCGCTGAGATGCGTCGCCTCATCGATCAGGGCTACATCGACCTGGTTGCGAACGCGACCATCAGCGGAACCGGCAGCTCGCAGCCGACCGGCATCGTCACCGCTCTCGACGCGAACACCAACGTCGAGGTCGTCGTCGGCACCGACGGAGCGTTCTCCGCTCCCGACGTCCTGAAGGTGTGGAAGTCGCTCCCTGAGCGCTACCGCGCCAACGCGACCTGGGTGATGAACACTGACGTCGAGAACGAGATCCGTTCGTTCGCTGACGGTTCCGCCCAGGCGTACTACACCGTCGACCTCGCCGCTGGCGGCATCGGCACGTTGTTCGGTCGTCCCATCCGGACCACCGACTACATGCCCGAGTTCACCGGCACGACCGGCGCCGCGAACATCCTCGTGGTCGGCGACTTCAGCAACTTCCTGGTCGCGCAGCGAGCCGGAATGTCGGTGGAGCTCATCCCGCATCTGTTCGGAACGACCAACGGTCGTCCGACCGGTCAGCGCGGATGGTTCTGCTTCGCTCGTCACGGATTCGATTCCGTGAACGATCTCGGCTTCCGCCTCCTGCAGAACCAGTGATGACGATCGGCTGACGCCGATCCGAATCTGATCGCCCGGTCCGACGTGTGGGCAGTCACGTCGGACCGGGCACCTGCCCTACAACTGCCACAAAGGAGACTGCCCAATGGGACACGTAGTCGCAAACACAACCTGTACAACTGCCAACATGAACGGAGCTCGCGTCCGTCTGCAAGCAGGCACCGTCTGGCAGGACGACGATCCGTTCGTTCTGTTTCGCCCTGATCTGTTCACGCCTCTCGACGATCGTCGATCGAAGCCGGTTGAACAGGCAACGAAAGCGCCTGGAGAAAAGCGCGGTCCTGGTCGACCGCGAAAGCAGGCTGACTGATGGCGAAGAACAAGCCAGGAGAGTTCGCTAAGAAAACTCCGGACAAGGTTTGCGTCGCGTACGTTCACGGTCAAGAAGTCGCGCACTCGTGGCATGCTTCGTTGATGGCTTTGATCGCGCACGATGTTGCGAACAAACAACGAGTGATCGGCGGCGGATGGCTCGCGACCAAATACGGGACAGGCGGCATCGTGTCCGCTCGCAATGACACCGCTCGACAGTTCACGCACAAAATGCCAGGTGTCGACTGGTTGATGTGGCTCGACACAGACATGGGTTTCGAAGCAGACGCAATCGACCGGTTGATGGAAGTCGCCGATCCTGAGAAAGCTCCGATCGTTGGTGGTCTCTGTTTCATGATGCGTGAAGTCGGTGTCGACGGTATCGGAGGCATGCTCGTTCAACCTGCGCCAACGATCTTCAACTGGTACGACAACGGCGAACATCAAGGTTTCACCGTCAGCAAAGAATATCCGCGAGACCAACTCGTGAACTGTGCCGCGACAGGATCAGCTTTCGTTCTGATTCACAAATCAGTGTTTCAGAAAATCGAAGCGGAATATGGACCGACCTGGTACTCGCCGATTTTCAACAGTTCGATCAACACGTGGATCAGCGAAGATCTGTCGTTGTGCACCAGAGCAAGCGCGCTCGAAATACCGATTCACGTTCACACCGGAATCAAAACAAGTCACCTGAAATCGTTGTGGCTTGACGAACGCGTCTACGACCGCTTGGATCGGATCGATGTTGATTGACGTCGCTGTCATCGTTCCGGTCATGAACCGACCGCAGAATGTTGACCCGCTAGTCGAATCGCTGCTAGCGAGCACAGCGAAAGCTCGCATCTATTTCGTTGTCGACTACGACGACGAACAAGAACTCGAAGCAGTGATGCGCAACGAGGACTGCGAGTTGATCGTCAACTATTCGGAATCGAAAACGTTCGCGACGAAATGCAACCTGGGATACAGGGAAACAGATGAGCCCTGGTTGTTGTTTATTGGCGACGACGTGATGTTTCATCCAGGTTGGCGCGAAGCAGCTTTGGAAGCAGCAGGCGATCGATACTCGTTCGTGTCAACAAATGATCTCGGTAACCGAGCCGTCATGCTCGGACTACACGCGACGCATCCGATGATTCGACGAACCTGGATCGATAATCACGGAGCATCATTCGATGGAGCATCAACTGTCTGCCACGAAGGCTATACGCATTGGTTTGTCGACAACGAATGGACAATGGTAGCTAAACGAGCAAGCCAGTTCGTTTACGCCGAAAACGCAATCATCGAACACTTGCATCCGCTGTGGAACAAAGGCGCGGATGACGACGTATATCGGCTGGGGCAACGAGGATCAACCGCCGATCAACAGCTTTGGATGAGAAGGAAACATCGTCATGCATGAACAAGCAGAACGTTGGGTGCGCGATCATGTGACCGGCAAACAGTTCGATCTCGTTGTCGAACTCGGATCATGCGATGTGAACGGCGGTATCAAACATTTATTTGATTGCGAAGAATACGTCGGTGTGGATGTTGTTCCAGGACCGAACGTCGACATCGTGTGTGACGCCGCGTTATTCCGACCGCACCGGTTAGCTGCTTGCGTTGTGACAACCGAAATGCTTGAACACGCTGAAAACGCTCGCGAAATCTGTATAGCTGCGATCGACATGCTTGAACCAGGCGGCATGTTTATCGCTACCGCTGCAGGACCAGGACGAGCACCTCATTCAGCGATCGACGGCCGAGCGCTCAGAGCCGGAGAATACTACGGCAACATTGATCCGAACGACTTGACAAACTGGCTCGTAGAGGCAGGCTTCGTCGAGTACATTGTAGACCGGCAGCGCCGACCCGCAGATGTGCGCTGCGTCGCGTACAAACCAGGGACTGAACATGGCGCATCTCACTGATCGACTCGTCACCGAAGACGATCTGAAAGAAATCCTCGGTATCGCCGTCGCCGATACGACCGACGACAACCGTCTCACCCTCGCTGCAGACGCTGCGACGCAGATGGTGCAAGCGTACTGCGATCGTCATTTCGTGCAACAAGCGACCGCTACGGCAAGAACGTTCGTTGCGTCGACACCGTGGCTTGTTGAAGTCGACGATATTTCGACAGCGACTGGTTTGATTATCAAAACCGACGAAGACGACGACGGCGTATTCGAGACCACCTGGAACGCTGCTGACTATCAACTCGAACCGCTCAACGGCAAACTGGGCGGACAGAACTGGCCGTACACACGTATCAGAGCGATCAACGCTCGCGAGTTCCCGTTCAACTACGGACAAGCACTCGTGCAGATCACCGCGCGATGGGGATGGGCGAACCCTGATGCAGCCAACGACTATCTTCCGCATCCCGTCGAACAGGCAGCGCAAATCCAGGGCGTGTCGATTTTCAAGTCAGCTGACGCTCCGCTCGGTATCGCCGGCTTCGGCGACATCGGCATCATGCGACTCCGGCAAGCAATGCATCCGGTAGCTATGGCGCTACTAGCTCCGTACAGACGCGAACAAGTTCAGGTCGCCTGATGGCAGCAACGCTCGCGCAAATCGCTGACGGTCTCGAAACCAGACTAGCGACGATCAACGGGCTTCGCGTCTTCGACCACATCCCTGACGTATTCGCTCCGCCTTGCGCGTTCGTCATGCCAGAGAACGTTCAATATTGGCAAGGATTCGCCGGCGGAAACGCCGAACACGCGTACACGGTAACCGTGATCGTCGGTCGAACAAGCGAACGAGCAAGCCAGAAAACGTTGTACGCGTTCATGAACTACTCTGGCGACACGTCAATCCGAGCAGCGATCGAAGCCGATCGAACTCTCGGCGGAGTCGTACAAACACTTCTGGTCGAACGCAGTGATAACGTTCGAATGATTTCCCAGGGCGAGGCTGATTACCTTGCCGCCGACTTCTCTGTCCGTGTCCACGCGTAAGGAGACACCGTGAAGCAATACAAGATTGTCGGATCGCGAAAGATCAACGGCCACCTTCCAGGTGATATTGTTGACGCAAGCGATCTTGCCGCAAGCAACATCGACCACCTGATTGACGCGGGCCACATCGAGCCCGTTCGATCAGGTAAGTTGAAGACGACCGTTACTGCCCAGGTCGACGAACGTTCAGAAGACCTCGAAGAGGAGCAGTAACTAATGGCCAAGTTTGTGCTGACGAACCCGCTCATCGAAGTGGGCGGCGTCGACCTTTCAGATCATGTGGCGTCAGTGACGGTCACTGAGTCGTACGCTGAAGTTGCCACTACGGCGTTCGGCGACACGGCTGTCACCCGTATCGCCGGTCTCGGCGATCACAGCGTTTCGCTCGATTTCCACGAGGATTTCGCGGCGACCGAAGTGCACGCGACCATTGCGCCGCTCATTGGCGGAACCGCCACTGTCGGCGTGAAGCCGGTGAACGAGACGACTTCGACCACGAACCCGAACTTCTCGATGACCGTCCTGGTTACCGAGTGGCCGTTGTTGAACGGCGCTGTCGGCGATCTCGCGTCGGCGTCGGTCACCTGGCCGGTTTCTGGAGCTATCACTACAGCCACTTCCTGAGAAAGGTAACTGCCCATGCTGAACATGAAACTGCGGGTCGTCAAGAACGACGGCCCGGTCGGCGAGTTCCCCGTCACACCCAAAGTCCAAGTCGAGTTCGAACGCAACTACAAAACCGGTATCGGAAAAGCGTTCGAAAACGAGTTCAAGATGGAACACGTGTACTGGCTCGGATGGAAGTCGATGAACTACGCCGGTCACAGTGTCAAACCGTTCGAAAGCTGGCTCGACGAGATCGTCACGGTCGAAGTTGTAAACGAGACTTCTGCCCCTTTAGACGAGACAGCCTGACATACCTGGTTGCGTCAGTAGCTGTCGAGACCGGGATCCCGCCGCGCTACCTTCTTGAAGACACAGAAATACTTCGCGCGATACTCGCGTACATGCAAGATCGCGCGAAGGAGATGAAGAAAGCGCGCAAGTAATGGCAGTCACGTCCGCAGCAGGAAAGCTCATGTTCAACATGGAGCTTGTCAACGAACGCGAACTGCTGCGTCTCCTCGGCAAAGTCGACAACGAAGCCAGGAAAGAAGTCCAACGCGACATCGTTCGCATGGCCGGACCGATGGCTACAGCGGCACGACGGATCGCCCCTGCAACCGCGCCAACCAGCGGATGGTCCGACAAAGGACGACTCGGCTGGCGTCAGAAACAAGTACTGAACGGCTATCGCGTCCGGTTCGGCGGCAAAGGCTTCATCAACCAGGGCCAGGTGCGCGAGTTCCCGTTGATGACACTCGAACAACGCAACGCCGCAGGAGCAGTGTTCGACTGGGCCGGTCGATCGTCAAAAGGCAGAACCAGATCAGGACGCTGGTTCATCGACGCTATGGCGAACAACGGATGGGGACTTCGCTGGCGGAAAGGCGCCAGATATTCTCGCGTGCTGTTTCCCGCGTACGTCGACGAGAAACGTGATGTCATCAAAAACATTCAAGGCGCGTTAGATAAAGTCGCTAGAGACATCAATCGGAAGATGAGGTAGCTATGGCAGGAACACAGCCACGCATCCCGATTGTTTCGTCGTTCGACAACAAAGGCGTTCGCGAAGCACAAAGCTCGTTCCGTAAACTCGGAGACGCAGCAAAAACCACAGCGAAAGCTGTGGGCATCCTGTCAGCAGCATTCGGCGCCGCCGCGCTGACAATCGGCAAGAAAGCCGTTGACGCCGCTTCCGATCTTTCCGAATCCGTCAATGCTGTCAACGTCACGTTCGGCGAAGCAGCCGACGGCATCCTCGGTCTGTCCGAAGCATCTGCGCAAGCCGTCGGTCTGTCGTCGCGAGAGTTCAACGCGTTCGCTGTCCAGTTCGGAGCGTTCTCCAAGCAGATCGCCGGAGCTGAAGGCGACGTTGTCGCTGTCACAGACGAACTGACCACCAGGATCGCTGACTTCGCGTCCGTCATGAACCTGGACGTTCCTGACGCCGCTGCCGTATTCCAAAGCTCGCTCGCCGGTGAAACCGAACCTATCCGTCGTTTCGGTATCGACCTTTCTGCAGCAGCAGTCGAACTGTTCGCCCTGGAGTCAGGGTTGATCAACTCGAAGAGCGAGATGACCGAAGCGATCAAGGTCCAAGCTCGCTACGGATTGCTGATGCAGTCGACCGAGCAGATGGCAGGAGACTTTGCGAACACGTCAGACGGTCTCGCAAACCAACAGCGCATCCTGGCAGCAGAGTTCGACAACGCGCAAGCGCGACTCGGAACGTATCTGCTGCCAGCAATGGAAAGCCTGGTCGGTCTCCTGGTCGACCGCGGCATACCCGCGCTCAACAGTTTCATCGACTGGCTCGGACCCAAACTCGAACCAGCGGCGCAAGCGTTCGCTAGTGGTGTCGAAACAACGATCGATCGACTTGGCGAGTTCCGTGAACAAGCAGATGACGCTGCCGCTTCGATCCGCGACAACTTCAACAAGCAGATCGAGAAGGCGCGCGATTTCGTCGAAGAATACAACGACGAACTGGAGATCGCAGGCACGATCATCGCGTCGATCGTTACTGGTCTCGTTGCGTACCAGACGGCGACTGCGGCTGCCCGAGGCGTCACGCTCGCTATGACCGCCGCGCAACTGGCGTTGTCAGCTGCGATGTCGATCAATCCGATGATGCTTCTGGTGATCGCTATCGCTGCTCTTGTCGCCGGCATCGTTATCGCGTATCAACGTTTCGAGCCGTTCCGTGAACTCGTCAACCAGGTGTTCGAAGCAATCAAACAAGCTGGTGTCATTGTCTGGGAGTTCTTGCAAGGAGCATGGGCTACCCTGGTGGCAGCGTTCGAAACCATCATGCCGACGCTGCAAGCGTTCTACGACGCTGTCGTCGGTTTCTTCACTGACGCGTTCGCAACCGTGACCGAAGTGTTGTCATCCTGGTGGGAGTCGTTCCAAGAAATCCTCGGACCTGTCGCCGGATGGTTCATGGATAACGTCGTGTCAACGATCCAGGCTGCGATCGAGTTTTTCATCGCGTTGTTCGAACGCATCATCCAGGTTCTTGAACCGGTCATAAACACGTTGATCGATCTGTTCAAGGTCGTTGCAGAAATCGTGATCGACGTGTTCGGAACCATCATCACGATTATCGGCGACGCGTTCGCAACCGTCACCAGAATCATTACTGGTTTCATCGATTACATCCGGCCGGTGTTCGAACTGTTCTGGGACGCGTTGAAATCGATCGTGCAGGTCGCGTTCGAAGTAATCGAAAACACTGTCGAAGTAGCGCTCGCAATCATCCGCGGTCTCTTCGAGATTGGCACCGCGCTGCTGAAAGGCGATTTCGGTGCGGTATGGGACGCGATGAAAGGCATCGTGTCCGACGCGTTCGACGCCATCAAAGACCTGGTGACGACAAGCTTCGGTGTCATCGTCGAGTTTGTGGCGGGTGTCCCAGAGAAGATCGGTCGAGCAGCGAAAGGCATGTTCAACGGGATCAAAGACGCGTTCCGCGAAGCTATCAACTTCATCATTCGCGCATGGAACGGGCTCGAGTTCAAGATTCCAGGATTCTCGATCGGACCGATCGGCTACGACGGGTTCACCCTGGGCGTGCCAGACATCCCGTTGTTGGCGGATGGTGGCATCGTGAATCGCGCGACGCTCGCTGTGATCGGTGAAGCAGGTCCTGAAGCTGTCGTGCCGCTTGATCAGATGCGTGGCGGTATCGGTGGCGCGACGTACAACATCACGGTGCAGGCCGGTGTTGGTGATCCCGGCATGATCGGTCAGTCGGTGGTTGATGCGATCACGGCGTATGAGCGTCGGAACGGGGCTGGTTGGAGGGCAGCGTAACCATGTTGCCGGTAGCGACCACCGTCGATTTCTATTCCACTGGCGGTGTCGCAGACCCGTTCGTGTTGGACTCTGCCGAGTCTGGTGTGCTCGGTGAGGACGTGTTGGAAGGTGTCTCACCGGTAGACATCACTGCTGATGTGTTCTCGGTGACGGTGCGTCGTGGACGTTCACGTTGGTTGGATGACGTGCAGGCCGGTGTGTGTTCGGTGTCGGTGGAGAACCGTGATCGTGACTATGACCCGACGGGTGGTGGCACCTACTCCAACGACATCGTTCCCGGCAAACGGCTCAGGATCAAAACCAACAACATCCCGATCTTCGACGGGACCATCGATGACTGGAATCTGAACTACACGATTGATGGTGATGCGACAGCGACAGCGGTAGCGTCCGACGCTTTCTCTCTGTTGGGTCGCACGAAACTGGACGGGTTCACTGCTACGTCGCAGTTGTCGGGTGAACGGATCACAGCGATCTTGGATCGCACCGAGGTGCAGTTCCCAGAATCAGATCGAGACATCGATGATGGTGTGCAGACGTTGCAGGCGGACACGGTGTCTGCCGGTACTGATGTGGTGACCTATGCGAAGTTGGTGGAGCGCACTGAGGGTGGTCGTCTGTTTGTGTCTGCCGACGGCAAACTGACGTTCAAGAATCGTCGGACGGCTACGCCTTCGACAGCGCAAGCGACGTTCGATGACACCGGCACCAACATCCCGTACTCGAACATCGGTGTGCAGGTCGGCTCAGAACTGCTTTACAACCGTGCGACGGTGACTCGTGTCGGTGGCACCGTTCAATCCGCCGACGACACCAACTCACAGGATGCTTACGGGATTCGGACGTTGAACTACGACAACCTGCTGTTCCCGGCTGATACAGATTCACAGGAGTTCGCCAACTTCCTCGTGTCTCGTTACGGGACGGCTCGTGTCCGTTTCGAGTTGTTGGAAGTGAATCTGGCTCGCCTCTCGTCAGCCCAATGCACCACAGTGCTCGGGTTGGATCTGGGCGAGGTGGTGAGGGTGATCTACATGCCACCGGGTGGCGGTACCGCTATCGACCAGTTCGGTGTGGTGGACAAGATCGAACACGCCATCGGTGTCGATTCGCATCGGATCAGGTTCTCGTTGTCCACCGCTTTGGACACCTACTTCACGTTGGACGATGCCCAGTTCGGCGTGTTGCAGTCGCTCACCCAGTATGACGAATCGACCATCTTGTACGACGCACCGTCGATGACGTATGATGACACCAAGACCCTGCTGACCGGCAACCCACTCGGATACTGATGGCCATCAACTTTCCCACCTCTCTAGACGTGTTCACTGATCCGACAGCCTCGGACCAGTTGAACTTGCCATCCCACTCAGGGCAACACACCGACCTCAACAACGCTGTCGAAGCGTTAGAAGCAAAAGTCGGTGCGGACTCGTCGGCTGTCACGTCGTCGCATGACTACAAGATCGCCCAGTTGGAGGCGTTAGGCACTTGGGACACTTGGACACCCAGTTACGGGAACCTCAGTGGAGGCACAACCACGACAGCCCGTTACGTTCAAATCGGGAAACTTGTGACTTGTGTGTGGGTTTACACCTGTGCTGGTGCTGACGTGTCCGGTGCCGTGACTGTGAGCCTGCCTGTAACAGCCGCCTCAAGTTGCGTAAGTAGTGCTGTCGGAACCGCACGTTTCAACAATGTTGGTGTCGATGTTTGGGAAGGTCGCGCAACACTTGATTCGACAACGACGGTTCAGGTTCGACGATTGATCGACGATTCAGGATCAACCAAACTGCGACCCATCAGCAGCACCTTGCCGTTTACTTGGGGAGCCACCGACATTCTGCAAGCGTTTTGGACTTACGAGGCGGCCTGACATGGCGATTTTTGACTTCAACCCTGATTTCCCTGATGCCACCGATGATCAAAAACTTCAACAGATCCGTCTATGGAGAAACACCGCTTTGGCTCGCAGCGACTGGACACAAGTCGCAGACGCACCAGTAGACGTTTCAGCGTGGGCCACCTACCGGCAGGCGCTCCGTGACCTGCCTACAACCATTGACATCGATAACCCTGTTCTCCCTGATCCACCCGTAGGAGGCGCACAGTAATGGGCAAACAGACATTCACTGCCGGTCAAGTCCTGACCGCAGCCGAAATGAACTCGTTGCAAGAAAACGACTACAACTGGACCGTCACCACCAAAACCGCCAGTTACACGTTGGCAGCCGGTGACGAGGGCACCCGGATCGTGATGGACAACGCCGGTGCCACCACCATCACCGTCGACGACGCAGTGTTCGCAGCAGGAGACGTCGTCTGGCTTCACAACATCGGAGCAGGCACCTGCACCGTCACCGCAGGCACCGCCACCGTCAACACAGCAGCGTCGCTGGATCTCGCACAGTGGGAGGGTGGAAGCCTGTACTTCACGTCAGCGTCTTCAGCCATCTTTTTTCGTGGACCCGCCGCTGGCGTAGCATACGGAGTCGCAACAGGAGGCTCGTCATCAACGATCACGGTTGGTGGCGAGTCGTACACGCTTCTCACGTTCACCTCGTCCGGGACTCTCACCGTGACCGACGCAGGCATTTTTGATTACATCGTCGTTGGCGGTGGCGGCGGCGGCGGTTTACATTCTGGCGGCGGTGGTGGCGGCGGTGGTGCTGGCGGGTACGTCACCGGCACCGCCTACCTTGACGCTAACGCCACGATCGTTATCGGTGCTGGTGGCGCCTCTCTCGCCCCTGGCAACGGGTCCGGCCTTGACTCAATGATTGCGAGCCTCGGCGGTCGAGGCGCAGCCACCTCAGCGTCAGATTTGGATAAAGCGGGCGATGGAGCCAGCGGCGGCGGTGGTAGTGGCTTTGGTGGACCAAACCCGGGAGGCATCGGTGACGGTCTGAGCGGCAACGACGGCGGCGACGCCACAGGAACTGACGCAGGTGGTGGCGGCGGTGGCGCTGGCGCGGCAGGTTCGGACTCTGTAACTACGACTGGCGGCGACGGCGGCGACGGACTCGACGCTTCAGCGTTCCGCGGAGAATCAGCCGCCACGACTTATTACGCAGGTGGTGGTGGTGGCGGCGGCACCGTTGGCGGGTCTGGTGGTCTTGGCGGCGGCGGTAATGGCGGTGGCGCAACCGGTACGGCTGGCACAGCAAACACCGGAGGTGGCGGTGGCGGCGCAACGACCACCGGCGGCGCTGGTGGCTCCGGGATCGTTCTTGTCCGCTTCAAGAACTAAGGAGCATTAGATGGCACACTTCGCACGCATCGACAACAACAACGTCGTCCGACGAGTGATCGTCATTAGCGACGACAACTGCCCTGACCCCGCACCAGACAACGAAGCACAAGGGCAGGCGTTTATCGCTGATGTGTTGGGGCTGTCTGGCACTTGGCTTCAGACTTCGTACAACGGGAACTTCCGTGGCGTGTACGCCGGTTCCGGCTACACCTACGATCCTGTGTTGGATGAGTTTGTGGCACCACCCGAGCCGGAGCCTCCGGTCGATCCTGACGGTGCGTGATGTTTGATCGTCCACGCACGTCGTGGGAGCAGGCAGGGATGACCGTCGGGGAGCACACCGACGCACGACCCATCAACTGGTCAAGAGTCGATTCGATCGTCATCCACTACACGGCAGCTGAGACTGCTGACACTGACACGGCACGTTGGCTTGCTCAGATGCAACGGTCGTATGTGAACGGGCGAGGGTATTCACTTGGATACTCTTGCGCTGTCGATCAGGATGGTGCGTGTTGGGAGATTCGTGGCACCGACTACATCCCGGCAGCGACAAAAAATGAGAACGGACACACGTTCGCCATCCTCCAAATGGTTGATTGGCAGAACCCTGCCAACCCAGCGATGGTCGAGCGGACACGACAACTCGTCGCCGCCCTCCGACAGCAGAACCGGATGTCGATCACCGGTCACCGGGATTGGGCTGCCACGAGATGCCCTGGTGACGGCGTGTATCATCAGATCGAAACTGGCGTGTTCGAGCCTGTGCCGACACCGCCGACACCGCCGACACCAGGTCCAGAGGTTGACATGCGTCTCATCGATCCACCACAACGAGTGTTTGACAGTCGATCGCAAGGCGGTCGTTTCGCTGCTGGAGAAACCCGACGGATCTCGGTCGGACAAACCGGACCGGTGTTCGTCAACGTGACCGCGGTTGATCCGACCGGTTCAGGATGGCTCGCAGCGTGGGGTTCAGGTCCGCTGCCGTCCGTGTCGAATCTGAACTTCACGCACGGTGTGACGATCGCGAACAGCGCGTGGGTGCCAGTGTCGAACGGTCAGATTCAAGTGTACGTGTCACAGTCGACAGACGTGTTGATCGACGTTCAGGCGGTCGCGCAGTGAGCTGGTGGGAAGCTGTCGGGTTGATGCTTGCTCCTGGCGGCGTTATCGTTATCGCTGTCGGCGGTTTGATCGAACGAACGCGTCGCGAGAACAACCGTGATCACGCAAGAAACTCGAAACTGCTCGAATCAATCGACCGGAAAGTTGATCACGTGTCAACCAGGATGGACGACCACATCGAATGGCATCTCGACCAGGGAGGTAAACGATGAAGAACGCTGCGAAATCGTGGGCGAAAGTATGGGTCGCGACCGTGCTCGGAATGTTCCTAGCGGACGGCGCTGACGTGTTCGCTGTCGACAAAAGCGACATACGGTTGTATCTTGCGGCTGGAGCTTCAGCTGTTGTGCCGTTGATCATCACGTGGCTCGATAAGAACGACGTTAGATTCGGCCGCAAGTAATCAAACAAACCGGGGAGGCAACATGACCGGACCTGACATGACCGCGTTCCAAGCGGAAAACCAGCGTGTGCACAACAAACGCAAGTTGGATCTCATCATCGAACAGATGGAAGCCGACGGCGACGATCGACTTCAAGCGTTGCGGACAGCGATCAGCGACAAAGGTTACACGTCGGCAGCGATCGCGCGCGTGCTGCGATCCTGGGGTTTCGACATCACGTCGGACGCTATTCAGAAGTATCGGAGAGGTCGATGACTGATCTTGGCGATTTTGATCTGGCGTCAGAAAACGAAGAGCTTCGTGCTGCGTTACGACGACAGCAGGCAGCGACCAGGAAAGCGAAACGTCAATCGGACGATCTGATTGAAGCCGTGTTCGAAGCGGCTCGTGACGCGGCGCTCGCGCTCGGTCGACCGCCAGCAGTAGCTAAACCGATCGGTGATCGCAGGAAACGCGACGCTGAAGTCGCGTTGATTCACGCGACCGACTGGCAGCTGGGAAAACACACGTCTGATTACGACATCGACACGTGCGAGAAACGCATCATGCGGTTCGCTGAGAAGATCGCGTCGCTGACCGACATTCAACGCGCTGATCATCCAGTGAAGGAAGCTCACGTGATGTTCGGCGGCGACATGGTTGAAGGCATCAGCATTTTCCCTGGACAAGCGTACGAAGTTGAAGCGCATCTGTTCGAACAGTTGTTCGCAACAGCAGGGTTGATGGAACGGTTCGTGCGCGAACTGCTCGCAGTGTTCGACCAGGTGACGGTGACGTGCGAGTACGGGAACCACGGTCGACTGGGCCGCAAGGGCGACATGCCTGGCGGAGACAACATTGATCGGATGGCGTACCGGATCGCTGCCGACAAGTTCGACGACGAACAGCGATGCTCGTGGCACACGTCGTCCGCCTGGCATCAACACGTTCGGATCGGCAACTACACCGCGTTGCTTGTCCACGGTGACGAAATCAAAAGCTTCGGAGGGAACACGCCCGCGTTCGGGATTCTGCGCAAGTGTAATCAGTGGGCTGCTGGTGTGATCGATCCGTTCGACGACGTGTACATGGGACATTTCCATACGCCGATGACGTTGACGATGGCGAACGGCGGTCAGATTTACGTGTCTGGTTCGCCGGAGTCGGAGAACGTGTACGCGAAAGAGTTTATGGCGGCGACTGGTCGACCGTCACAACGGTTACATTTCGTTGATCCGGATCGCGGGCAGGTGTCTGCGTCGTACATCGTTTGGTTGGGCGATTGACGTAGGTTGCTGCGTGGTGTCGTCCACCCGGCTCGCCTCCGGTCGGGTTGGACGGCATCACATTTGTACGGACATGTTGAAGCGCCCGTGTCCTGGACGGACACGGGCGCTTCTGTCAGAGGTTGATGTTGGTCAGCTGTTGAGTTCGCGTTTGATCTTGCGTGCCCGAGCGATGATGCGCTTGACGACTGGATCGTCGGGCTGGTTCGGTGTGCATCGGTGGATTCGGTAGAGCGCGCCGTCAATGACTTCGTCTGTGGCGTTCAGTAACCCGCCGCACATGTCGTCAATGCGATCACACAGGTCGATCCATCCCATCGGCTCGTCCATGAACCAGCCTTCGACGATCGTCTCCAGCAAGTCTTCGAACTCGTCGCTGTTCACTTCGTCGAGTGTTAGGTCTCGGTAGATGTCTTCCATCAGTTGTCCTCCTGGTTGGTGGTCGGTCAGTCAGCCAGGGTGAGAATGCGGTCGTCGCCGTTGCCCGTCATGATCGCCTTGCCGCCGTCTCCCCTGATGAAGTAAGGCTTCCCGTCAAGAAATCTTTCGATCCACTTGACGTGGAACGTGTCGGAGAAGGTGGTGTCTCCGCAGGCGGTGATCCTGTCGCCGACTTGGACTTCGTAGATGTGCTTGGTGTTGTTCATGTTAGTTGTCTCCTGGTTGGTTGGTGGGCGTTCGCCCTGGTTGGTGACCTCATTATAACCACGAACGTGAAGAGTTGCACATAGCTAGTTGGGTATGTGCATGTTCTCAAAAACGTGTATATAGTAGGAGTGTCGGTCGAACACGTCGGCCTCAACCAACCAGGAGACACTGCCCATGAAGATGAATGACATGACCAAGAAGTACATAATGATTTTGACTGATCTGTTCGACCATGCCGGCAGTCGGTTCGTTGTCGGAATCAACCAGGAACACTGCTGCGTTGTCACGAGCACGAACATGTCGGACGCGAAAGTGTGGGCGACCAGGGCGGCAGCACATCGCTGGCTGACCAACAATGCTGACTGCGGTTACGGTCTCAACGCGAGCGGCGCAACCATCATCGAAATCAACTACTGAAATCCATCAACCAACCAGGAGACACTGCCCATGAACACCACAACCACAGAACACGTGTACAGGTACACTGGCGAAGACATCACGAACATCAACGCGTGGATCGACGACACGTTCCCGAACGCTGAAGCACCACACCACGATCACACAGCACGCATCATCCCGTGGGGAGACAACGGAGAATGCGTCTGGGTTTCGTACGACGACGTCATCCTGATCGGAGTGTACGGCGATCCGGACGACGAAACCTACGACGCGCACCCTGAAATCATGTTCACTGTGTCATGCGGCGCAGCGAACCTCAGCGCCACACAACAACTCGTTGACGACATCACCGACTTCGCTGGTGACACGTGGATCGCCGACATCCGCAACGCGCTCATCCCTTCGTTGACGTTGCCTGACGGCGTGACGGTCGACATGTAACAGATCGCGCGCACAGCAACGCGCGAGCGGTCCGGCAGTAACGGCACACCCCTCCTTCCCCTGGTGCCGACTGCCGGACCGCTTCCACATACCCACAAGGAGAACACAATGGCGACAGCCGAATATCAACGACAATGGCGAGCCGCGCGAGGCGCCAGAACCGGTCAACCAGGACGACCAGCTACATCGCCGTGCGGAACAGCGTCCGCATACAGACGACACGTTCGACGCGGAGAACAACCGTGCCAACCGTGTCGTGACGCGTGGGCCGAATATCATCGTGACTTGCGGATCATCAGAAAGAACAGACAATGATCGCACGCGCAGACATTCGCGAACTGTTCCACCTGGTGGACATCGCTAAACGCGATCTGTCTGGGCAGACGCAACGGCGGCACAACGCGCGCATCGGTCAACTGCTTGTCGACATGCTCGACAGTCATCCTGATCTGAACAACGCGATCGAAACCTGGGTGTCGAATATCGACGATGATCGCGGCATGTGGGACGTGTTGAGTGACGAGCTTCGATCGCGAGGTTTGCTGTGAACGTCGTACGATGCTTGCGCTGCCTGACCGTGTTCATGACACCGGCAGCGTATTTGCATCCGTCGCATCAGTGCGCGAGTTCCAGGGAGGTTGTTGATGAAGTTGGCGACGAAGGACGCGAGTCCGCAGCAGGTGAAAGCGGTCGCGATCGCGATGATCGCAGCGTTGGACGAAGCGAAGGCGGCCGCGTTTACGCGCTCCATGCTCGCAGATCTCGTCGACGCGTGTGATCGTGCGCTTGAACGGAAATGAGAAAGCGCCCGTGTCCAGGACGGACACGGGCGCTCAGATTGTGACGGTCAGCGGAAGCGATTACGCATTTTGCGCCAACGAAGTTCGTTAGCGATGAACTCGCGCGCTGCTTTCTTTGTCGGTATGAACGACGAGATGGGTTCTTCTTCGGTCCAGTCTCCCCACGTGAAATCGTGAACGTCGTAATAATCGATGCGTCCGGTGTCGTCGTCGACAACGGCGACAATCAGGAAACCTCGGTGTTCAGTGATTGGTGTTGGCATGTGTTCTCCTCGTTGGTTGGTTAGAAGACTTCGAGTGTCTTGTCGATGATCCTGGCAACGAACTCGCGCTGCTCATCAGTGAGATTCCCCTTTTCGAGCAGGTCGATCGCGCTAGCGACCATCTCGTCGATGAAGTGATCGGTGTCTGTCTTGGTGTAGCTGTTGGTCATGTCTTCATTATAACCACGAATGTGAAGAGAGGGGGACCCCCTATGTGCAAGTTTTTGAGAACATGGTTACATTGGTGTAGTTCGTCGCCAACCAGGACGAACGGAAGGAGACACTGCCCATGAACTCTGCAAGCATCAAAGCGAAGGGACGAACCGGTGAAAACCAGTTCGTCGACTTCTTGAAACGACGAGGATGGCCAGCTGAACGCCGCCGGCTGACAGGTCAACACGACCGCGGCGACATCAGCGGGATCCCGAACACGGTAATCGAGGTGAAGTCAGCAGCGAAGCTTGATCTTCCAGGATGGCTTCGTGAACTCGAACGCGAGATGGAAAACGACGGCGCCGAATACGGCTGTGTCGCGATCAAACCGCGCGGCACCACAGACGGCGGCAAGTTTTATTGCGTGATGACCGGCGAAATGTTCGTCGCCATACTCAACGAGGTGCTCTGATGAAGACACTCGCTACCGCAGCAGGCCTGCTCGCGCTCATCGCCATCGCACCAGGCGACGACATCGAACTCGCCATCGACCGGCCGCCCGTACCCGTCACCGTGTACAAGCATCCGACATTGGACACGACAACCACAACAGCCGTTCCGACACCGGTGCGTTCAGTGCAGATCACCGCTAACGTGATCTGGGCGGACGAACAACGCGAACCGGCACCAGCCAGTCCACGCGTCCCTGCCGACGCGCACTGCCCTGATTACTGGACGATCGCGCTCGGAGCTGGATGGCCGGGAGAACTGCTGCCGATCGTCGACGAAATCATGTTTCGTGAATCGTCGTGTCGACCGACAGTCGTGTCACACACGAACGATTACGGGTTGATGCAACTGAACTGGGAAGCTCACGGCGCAAGATTCGAACGGCTCGGTTTCAGCCAGGACGCGTTGTTGCACCCTGCTGCTAACCTTGCACTCGCTCACTACCTGTACGAGATGCATGAAGGATTGGACGAGTTCAGATGCGGTTTCAGCCCGTGGTACATGTCGACACCAGATCGCGTCGGTCACTGGTGCGAACTGAAGGAGGCGTTGTGACAGCAACAGACGTGATCATCGTGCTCGCGCTCGCGCTCGCGGTCGAACTGATCTTGCTTGGTATCAAACGACGACCAGTGAAACAGGCCTGCAACTGTCAGTTCATTCACTGCAGGACGTGCAAACCATGACTGACACGACCGCCTCGCTGCAACTGTTGATCGAAACGTTGCGCCGCAGAAACGAAGAACTGTCCGAGCTTGTCGTCAACCTGCGAGCCGAAATCATGCGTCTCGAAGCCGAAGCTAGGACGCCGGACTGATGTACGTGTGGCGAACCTGTTTCCGGTGCATGCGCAGATACAACAAACCGCGATCAGACAAAAGAACGTTATGCAAAACGTGCGCGTTGATTGAACGGAGGAAGCCGACCGATGAAGGAAACGTCGACGTGGACGTGTCCGGCGTGTAACGCGCGGATCGTTCTATATATTCGACCGACACAACCACCGACCTGCAGCCGTCACACTGGCGGCGGACGGAAAATGAAGGAGACTGCACAATGAAAGAACTGATGAAAGCTGCCGATCCGGAACTGTTCCGCGTGAAAGTCGGACGGTTCCACGAACGCTGGTACACCGACCCGCAACCCACATGCGCGATCGCTGCCGCGTCCGACTGGCGTGGACCGTCGATCAGCGCTGTCAAGAAAGCGTCAGGGAGCGACTGGACGAACGTCGCTATTCGACGCATCGCAGCAAGCGACGCTGACACGTTCATCGCGCTCGCAGCGATGGAACCGGACGAGCGCGCAAAATGGTTGCGTGACATCAACACCGACGATCTGAAAGTCGCGGCAGGACGCGGCACGATCGTTCACTATTGGGCAGAACAAATGCTTCTCGGTGACGAACCAACCGAACCGACAGCGCTCGACCTGGCCGCCTGGAACGTTCCCGCAGAATCGCTGCCTGAAGCAAAGCTGTATCTGAACGCGATTCGCACCTGGTTCGACAAGCATCAGCCAGAACTGATCGGCAAAGAAATCGTCGTGTTCAACCGCACCCTGCACGGATACGGCTACGGAGGGACCGCTGACGCGTGGGTGAAAATCAACGGTCAGAATGTCGCGATCGACTGGAAAACCAGGACCCGAAGCTCGCGACACGGCGCGTACGCAGAAGAAGGCGCACAGATCGCTGCCGCTTGCAACGCTGAATACTGCATCATCGATATCGACGGCGTTCCTGGACGCGCGCGCATACCGAAGTTCGATCACGGTCTTGTCGTGTCGATCAAACCGGAAGGATGCGAAACGTTCCCGATCGACCTCGCCGCCGCGCAAGCGCACTGGGTAGCGATGCACGCCTGGTGGACCGCAAGACGAGACGAAACACGCGCCATCCAGAAAGCAATGCCGAAGGAAACAGTCGCGATCGACACGCTTGTCGCACGAGCAAAACAGCTGAAAGCTGCCGGACATGGCGAACAACTCGTCGCTGCCTGGCCAGCGAACTATCCTGCCCTGTCGAAACTGGCGACCGCCGACGAGACACAGTTGAAACGAGTCGACGAGATCCTGGCGGCGTTGGAAGCCGAACACGAAATGCCGTTCATGGCTGCGGCCGAGCCTGCACCGAAAGCAAAGCGTGCACCGAAACGGCAGGCGGCAGCGCCAAGACCGGACGACACAGAACACGCCGACGAGAAAGCTGTCGAAAAACTCGAAGCGCACGTCGCGAAACTGAACGACCAGGAACGCGCCTGGTTGAACCAACAGACAGCAGCCGCGAAAGCAGACGGATACTCTGTGTCGATCACACAAGTGCCGTCAGTGCGCAGGTTCGAGATCGGTCGAGCGCTTCTTGCGTTCGCCAAACTGACCGACGTCGACGACATGTTCAACTGTGCGTTGAACACCGTCGGCTCACCAGATGGCTCGCTTGGACAGCGAGTCGGCACGCTCACGAAACAACAAGCCGAACAGCTTGTCGTGATCGCGCGACACATCCACAACGGCGATCCCGTCGTTGTGACACCAGAAAACACACTCACATTGGAGAGCACAAATGTCTGAAGCAATGAACTGGCTGAACAGCAACGGCGGAGGCGGCGACTCGATCAGCGTCGGCTCGATCGCATTCGCCGAAGTCGGCGACACGATCGTCGGCACCGTCGAAGGACAACCGCGCCTGGTCACCACCCAGTACGGCGACCGTCTCGTCGTCGAACTCGAAGCGACTAGCGGGACTGCGAAAGTCGACGGCAACGACGTGGCCGCAGGCGACATCGTTACCGTCTGGGTGAAGCCTGGAGCGATGGCTCGCGCGATCGGATCGGCTGTGAAGGACGCTGGCGCTGCCGGTTTGGAACCTGGCGGGAAGCTCGCGATCAAGCACTCGGCGCTTGGTGAGAAGAAGCCCGGCCGCAACCCGGCGAAGCTGTTCGAAGCGAAGTACGAGCCGCCGCAGAAGATGACCAGCGTCGACGACCTGTTCGACTGACATGCGCGCGATCGACTGCCAAACGTTCGGCGGAACGTTCGCGCTCGCTGTCAAAGACGCAGGTTTCGATCTGATTGCGAAACGGGAAGCTGCAGCCGGGTTCGGGTTGCCGATGTATGTCGGCAACCTGGACCTGCTGCAAACAACCGACATTCAAGCAGACGAACCGGACAACTGGCAGGCTGAAACAGCGGATCTCGTGTTCGGCAACCCTGCCTGCTCAGGATTCTCCGGGCTATCAACATGCGTCAACAAACGCGACGAGAACGGAGAACGCGTCGGATACCGAGGTATCGACTCGCCAGCGAACCAGGGCATGTGGAACCTGATCGACTATGCGGCAGCGTGCGAACCAGCGATCGTCGTGTTCGAGTCCGTGACCGGCGCATACACGTCCGGACGCGAACTCATGCGCAACCTGCGAGAACACTTAGAGTTCCACACCGGACGCAGATACACGCTGCATCACGTCCTGCACAACAACCTGACGCTCGGAGGATACGCAGAACGCAACCGCTACTTCTTTGTCGCGTCGACCGTCCCGTTCGGAATCGAACAACCAGAAATCGCTGAACTGCTCACGTTACGTGACGCCATCGGCGACCTGGAAGAACAACCGATCGGATCAGTTGACGGTCACCATGTAGCGCCAACACCGCGAGCCGTACGACTCGCTGAACTCGCCGCGAAAGCTGAATGGCTGCCGGATGAACCGGCAGGAGAAGCATGGCTGCGAGCACAAGCAGCTGGTGTCACCCTTGACACATGGAACAACGAGAAACCAGGAGTCGACTCGCGCACGTCGATGTACGCGGCTCGACGATGGAACTATGACAAACCAGCTCGCGTGCTTAGACAATACGCGTCAAGTGAAAACGTGCATCCGGTGCTGCCTCGCTGTTTCACGTACCGCGAAGCGGCTCGCATCATGGGACTCCCCGATCGATGGACAATTCAACCCGCTGTCGACGCAGGAGTAAACGGACAAGCATGGTTCGGTAAAGGCATCCCGTACAAGTCAGGACGATGGATCGCTGACTGGGCAGCCGCCAGCTTGAACGGACAACCAGGCAGCAACCAGGGCGACCAGATCGGAGACCGCGAATACGTGATCGACGTCAGGAAACAACCGACATGGCTCGAACAGCGACTGCCGCTATGAGACCGTCATGGCCTGAATACGCGCTTGCGATAGCTGAAGCAGCAGCCGCGCGATCAGAAGACCCGTGGCTCAAAGTCGGCGCGTGCATCCTGCGACCAGACAACAGTGTCGCTGGAGTCGGATACAACGGTGCGCCACCAGGAATCGAAATCGACTGGACGAACCGCGACCAACGACGAGCGCACGTGCTGCACGCCGAACTGAACGCGCTCAGATACTGCACAACAGCAGACACCGCCGGCGGACTGCTCGCCGTCACCCATCTGCCGTGCCACGAATACTTGAAAACAATCGCCGCATACCGCATCGCTCGAGTTCACTATGTGCACGAACTTGACGCGGCAACGTATGATGCGAATCACATCAACCAAATCGCGGACACGTTCCGCATCCAACTGACCAAGGAGACTGCCCCATGCTCGCAATGATTTTCGAGAAACAACTCGAACTGCAAACCAGATCGTACGGAGTCGACCCGTCCACCCTGGAAGGCGAAGACCGCCGCAGATACATCGTCGACATGACAACCGCGTTGACTGACGAACTACACGAAGCGCTCGCAGAAACCGGCTGGAAACCGTGGGCCACGTCACGACACTTCAACCGCGACGCGTACCTGAACGAACTCATCGACGCGTTGCACTTCCTCGTCAACCTGATGCTCGTCGCCGGTGCCAACCCGACCGAAATCGCCGGACGCTACCTGGAAAAAAACGCGCTCAACGCTGCCAGACAACAAGCCGGATACGACGGGATCACCGGCAAATGCGCCAGCTGCGGACGCGCGCTCGACGACCCTGACGTCACATGCACCGAGGACACGTGCAATGGCTGACATGACCAGCTTCGCGCCCGCGCAAGCACCAGCGCCGATCCTCATCGTCGAAGGCGCAGACGCGACAGGCAAAACAACGTTCTGCAAACGGTACGCGGCAACATACGGCGCCAGATACCTGCACGCTGAAGCACCGGTGCACGACGACTGGCTCGACGAATACGTGCTGCCAGTAGTCGCCGATCGACCGATCATCTGCGACCGATGGCACCTCGGAGAACTCGTCTGGCCCGAAGTATTCGACCGACCGTCACTGTTCGACGAATGGGACGACTATGAACGATGCACCCGCATGCTCGTAGAAATCGGAGCAGCGATCATCGTCGTCACCCGACCAGTGGACCAGATCGCGTGCACACTCGCGCAACGCGGCGAAGAAGACACGTTCACCAGCATCGCTTGGGCACAAGCACGATTCGTTGACATCGCCGGACGAACCGAAGCGACACACATACCCGTAATGACAATCGACGACCTACAAGGAACACTGCCCACATGACCACGTACGAAACACCAGGCGAAGCGATCATCGGAACGATCAACGATCTGTACATGCACGGAACCGAAACATCACCGCGCGGACAACAAACACGTGAACTGCTCAATCACCAGTTCACCGTCACCTACCCGGCAAGCATCCGCATCGACATCGACGGACGCAAGCTCAACCACGCGATCTCCGCGCTCGAAGCTCTCCAACTTGTCGGCCAAATCAGCGTGCCAGAAGCCGTCACCGACCGTGTACGCGCGTTCCGTAACTACACAGACAACGGCACGTTTCACGGAGCGTACGGCAACCGGATCTCCGGCCGACTCGACGACCTCGTAAAACTCCTAGAACGCGACCGCGACAGCAGACAAGCAGTACTCACCATCTACGACTCTGCGACCGACCTCAACCGCGACAAAAAAGACATCCCGTGCACCATCGCGCTGCAATACATGATTCGCAACAACAAACTGCACGCCAGAACCGTTATGAGAAGCAACGACGTGTGGCTCGGACTGCCGTACGACCTTGTGCAGTTCATCACGCTGCAATCAGCAATAGCCGCACACTTCGGCATCGCGCTCGGTACCTACACACACACGATCGGCAGCATGCACCTGTACGAACACGACTTCGAACAAGCCGTCGCATGCACAGACAACAGCCAACACCACTACACCGAACATCTATTTGACGATCGACCGATCAACGAAACCAGCGAACGCTGCCGTCGCATCCTGCTCGGACAACCCGTCGTCGCCGCAGACAACCACGAAACCTGGCTCTCAGAACAACTCGCATGACCACAATGACACCAGAAACAGCTCTCGACTATGCGCTCGCGTACACCGGCGCCGGAATCAGAGTCATCCCGATCACACCAGGGAAAAAGCATCCGCCTATCCCGTCCTGGCAAACAGCAGCAACCGTCGACCACGACCAAATCAACACGTGGTGGCACCAAATGCCAGATCACGGCATCGGACTCGCGCTCGGACCACAACCAGACGGCCGCAACCTGTTCGCCATCGACGTCGACACACACGACCACGACGGCTACAGCACGCTCAAACAACTCGTCGAACAACACGGACCGCTACCCGCCACCTGGACACAAGAAACAGGCGGCGGCGGACTCCACATCATCCTCAACGCGCCAGCTGACGTGACGATCCGCAACCAACAATCGACCGGTAACCGGCTCGGACCAGGACTCGACATCAGAGGCGCAGGCGGCCAAATCGTCGCGTGCCCGTCAATCCACCCGACCACCGGCGCCAAATACACATGGAAACCAGGATGCGAACCGTGGACCATCCAACCTGCCGACGCGCCCGAATGGCTACTCGACAAACTCGTCGAACCAGTGACACCGCAACACCATGACACCACGATGACACAACGTGACGATCACATGTGGACCGCGTTCCAACACGAATGGAACTGGCATCACCAACTACAACAAATCGGCTGGACCATCGCACGCACCGGACAAACCGAAACGTTATGGACACGACCAGGGAAAAACCCGCGAGACGGCCACTCAGCCGTCCTACACGAACCAGACGGACCGCTCGTCGTGTTCACCACCGAAACACCGTCCACGTGGATCACAGCAGCGAACAGGACCGCAGACGGCAGCGGATGGGCACTCTCAGCATTCGGCCTATACGCCGCCATCTACCATCACGGCAACCGAAGCGACGCAGCACGCCAACTCGACACCATCTACAACCAACACGCCGCCAAACTCGAAGACCTGCTGCCGCCACCAGACACGTTCGAACAACCAACCGGACACGTCGACACGTACGACCAAAACCTGGTCGACCAACTCCTCGACTGGCGCACCTTCTGGGAAACAGATCACAACACCGAAAACTGGCTCGTCGAACCCGTCATCGCCGAAGCACGAGCACACGCGATCTACGCGCCAGGCGGCACAGGCAAATCATTATTCGCGCTCACGCTCGCGCTAGCAGCCTGCCGCGACCAAAAACACGTGCTGTATCTCGACTACGAAATGACACCAGCAGACCTCGCCGACCGACTCGGAGAAATGGGCGTCGACGAAGAAAACACCGAACTCGAATACCTGCACTACGCGCTCCTGCCGACCCTGCCCGCGTGCGACACGCCAGAAGGCGGCATCGCCGTCAACCGACTCGCCGAACTCGTCGACGCACAACTCGTGATCATCGACACGTTCAGCCGCGCCGTCGCAGGCGACGAAAACGAAGCCGACACCATCCGCGCGTTCTACAGAATGACCGCGCAAGCACTCAAAGCAGCAGGACGAGCCAGCGTCAGACTCGACCACCAAGGGAAAGACCCCGACAAAGGACAACGCGGCTCATCAGCGAAAAACGACGACGTCGACGTCGTCTGGGCACTCCGCAGACACGACGACGGCATCACCCTCGCAGCCAAAAAACGACGCATGGGATGGGTACCCGAAACCGTCAAACTCGTCGAACACCGCGATCCGCTCAGATTCGAGAACAGCGACCGACCACTCGACCCGCCAGGAACCAACCAGGCAGAAACCTGGCTCGACAACGCCAACATCGAACCCGACCTCGGACTCAACGCCATGTGGCGCGAAATCAGAAACATGCCGAACAGGCCAGCTCGCAGCGCCGCGTTCGCCGCGCAACGCCGCAGACACAAACGATCAGAGACCGTCGAACACCTGGTTGACACACAAAAACGTAACTACATTTCATCCCGTGTGTCAAACGGGATGGGCCCATCCCAACACGCAGACGGGATGGAACAGCAAAAAACGGCACGCCCCCAGAAACCGTTGAAAAACAAGGACATCGAAAACGGGATGGGTAACGGGATGGCTTGGGATGGCCCATCCCGGTCACCCCATCCCCCCTATAGGGGGGATGGGGACCGAGGGCTGCCAACGGAACACCCAGACAACAACGAGGAAGAATGGTGGCCATGACACCAGACACACCAGAAGTCTTCGTCGAATGCGAACAATGCGGCACCGAATACCATCCGGGGCACCACAACCGCTGCCCCGCCTGCAACTGGAAAAACCGGGCGGGACAATGAGCCCCCGCCCCTGCCTCGACTGCGGCATCCTCACCACCCGCACCCGCTGCCCGAAATGCAAACAAAAAAACGAACGACAACGCATGGCCAGACGGGCACCACGCCCCCACCACCAGGACCCGACATACCGTCGCAACTCAGCACACCTCAGACAACAATGGAACGCGAGCCCGTGGACCACATGTTGGATCTGTAAAGAAGGGGCGCGTGCAGACGACCCCTGGACCGCGGACCACGTGTCACCTGGTCAACTCGATTCTGTTCTCGCTCCAGCTCACAGATCGTGCAACAGCAGGCGGGGGGCTACCAGGTGATCGATCAATCGTCGACAGCAAAACAGGGGCCCCCGCCCCCCCCTGTATATGCATGCGGCGGGCGGGCGGGGTCGCCCTGGCACCGCTTTCGGGCAGCCCCCCGGAAC
>Ga0070746_10000228_pt1 | contig 32245 bp, 55 predicted proteins | sample VirMetDEL_Mar_21_FD_77016 | JGI IMG/M metagenome (GOLD analysis project Ga0070746, IMG submission 77016) | Aqueous microbial communities from the Delaware River and Bay under freshwater to marine salinity gradient to study organic matter... | ecosystem: Environmental > Aquatic > Marine >...
ACGTTCTCCAGCTTTTACTTCGTAATTTTTATCAGTCAGGTTATAAAGTTTAACACCAGCATCGCCACGATAACCTTCGTCGATGATACCTGGATGTGGCATAATGCCATGCTTAAAACCAAGTCCAGAACGGCCTTCTACCTTAACCCAAAACCCTTCTTCAATATAAGCAAACTTAAGACCAACACCCACAACCGCTGAACCACGTGCAGGAATAGTTACGCTTTCAACTGAAGTAACATCCATACCCGTATCATTATCATGATTTTTTACAGGTAGCACTGCATCAACATGAGTCTTTTCAAACTTTAACTTCATACCCATATAATATACTACTAATAAAAAAATTCAACTACAATGTGGATTTTATTAAATGTAGATTAAATATATGTGTGGAAGGCTACGATTCATCTTTTGATCCTAATAATGACGTTGACAATGCTGTTGACGATATCATTACACAATTGAGTACGCAAAATCATTCAGTTACCAAAGAAAAGCAATCTGCTGAAGTACCCGCTGCGGATGAACTAGAGGAGTATCTCGTTAAAACTACAGCAAGACTTATCGATACTACCTTAGATGCTGTTGATAATGTTAAAGATTATATATCATCTGCACCTGAAAATAGAGATGTAGCTTCTCTGGCTGAGCTTATGCGTTCTGCTAACGGTGCGATTGAGACTATGCAGAAGATACATGCTAATAAAGAGAACATTCAATCACGTAAGGATGTTAAGCAGATGGATATCGACTCAAAGAAAGAGCTTAACATGATAGACAATACAACTAAGTTAGTAATGTCAAGAGAAGATGTTCTCAAAGCTCTTACTAGTGGTGAGGAAGAAGAAGTAATAGATATCTAAATTAATTCTCAAAACGAGGATCTTCCGGATCGGTCCCTACATCAGGTACCAGAGATTCATCATATGTACCATCTGCTCTAAACGGTGAACCTTCTACTGAATCAATACCATTAGCTTCTTCTGGTATTCCATTATTAAGAATATTTTTGATTTCATCTAGATCTCCTAAGCATATTTTAATCTCTAAAGTACCTTTAATTTCATCTTGAGATATTTTAGGGATTTCACTCCAGCCTGTATCACTAATGAAAGATTTCTCAGAATTATCCATACTTTTGTTGTTAAATGATTCCTTTAATAGATATTGCCACGCTCCTAAAGTAAAATCAGTGATAATAGCTAATTGCGAATTAACATCAATAATTTTAAAAAATAACCAGTCGCTAGTACTAGCCGGTCTAACAGCAACAAACGCCTGATTGGCTCTTTGATATTTAGCAATACCTGTATCCCTGATAAATTGCTTACGTTCCTTGCTAGTACTTCCTGCTAAAGATCGGCCGAAAAAGAATGCTAATAAACCTGCACTAACTGCAACACCATCATTGTAAATTTTTTCAGTTTGTGGTTTTAGTTGCTCCATACTTGATTCACTCAAATCATGATCCCAACCATTTGTGACAAACTGAGCAATGGTACCAGTCTCAACACCATTCGGATCATTTAAAACTCCAGTTCTTAATGCTTCTCGTCCAGCGTCTGTTCTTGCTATCTTTGAAGGAGCGTATAGATAATTTTCACCAATGTTACCTACACCGCCAATAGTTTTAAGATCATCAGGGGTTTTATCGTAAGTATCTATAAAAGCAATCTTATGATGCTTATCGATATAGGCTGCAAAAATAGTATACCGTGGGTTACCGTTTGGTTTATGCTCTATAATATCTGATATTTTAGTCTCGCCATCTACGTATATATTTATATTTTCACCTTTAATCCGGGTTTGACTATCAAGTAATGAATTATTATCTTTATAACGTTTAGTTTGTCCTACAGAATTTTCATCTGTAGAAACTCCATTAACATTACCTACTCTAGTACCAATACTTCTCTTTTTATTATCTCTAGGACTATAAGGATTATACCTAAAGTTATACTCGAAACGTCTAAAACATCCGCCAAGCTCTTGCCGAACTTTAGCCAACACATTACTACTAGCCGCGGAGTAATCATAATTAGATCGAACATCCGGTGTATATCTAAATACACTTGCTGGATTTCTTAGAGATTTACCACTGTTAATTTTACTATTAATATCGGATATATTTTCCTTACCAGCTAATACCTCCTGTGCTTTACTAAATGCTTGTGTTGAAGTTGCAATAACTTCAGTATACGCTCTACTAAATAAGGGTGGTATTTTTTGTATAATAGTCTGATCTATACTACCAACCATATTGCTAAAAGATGCGGATAACTGACCAACTCCAAATGAATTAGAATTATTCTTGTTGGAAGCTGTTTGGGCTATTCTTGCAATACTATCTGATGTTTCAGCAAATAAGTTACAGGGAGAGTTTAAACAATCTAAAAGAGCTTTTTCGAATAAAGATTGAAAATCATCAGAAAATAAATTTGGGGTACCCCACCTAGAACGCATCTCTTGTATTGCAGATCCAAATATCGGATTATGAGTTATTTTAAGTAGATAAAATTCAATTGTTGAACCATCGAGAATGGCGCTATTAAGAGTTAAATCTTGTACTAATTTGGTAGCAGAATCTAGATTACCATTAATAGCACTATTGTAGTTTAAAGCTAAGTTAATATCTAACTCCCAATCCGGGTTATCAACCAAATCACAAAACGGAGTATTATACTTTAAGTAATCTTTACTTATAGCTAATCCTTGTAACTTCTCATGCAGATTATTTCCATATATGATCATGATTGATTAGATCTAATTTGTTCCAAAACATTATAAAGAGCTCCAGGCTTAATATATTTGTATGTGTTATTAGCTTGCGCTTTAAATATATAGTCTGGTTTGTTTAAAAGGTAAACTGACCACCATAGCTGTATCGTACCATACAGTTCATATGATAAAGTTGTCCAAGGTTTATCACTCAACAAGGTAGTTTCATCTATAAACTCGTCACTAATATTATCAGGAAATGTAACTTTGTTTAACAAGTTATAAAAATAAAAATCACTATCACTATTATCAACTAAATTTACATTAAAAATATTTTCATACAATTCGCTAGAAAGAGTATTAAGCTCTTCAACTTGATTTTGTGTTGTTCCGTTAATTATTGTGCTCATTAGTTACCAAATATTACTGTGTTACCTTCTAAAGATGTACTAAAATTATCTCCCAACATTGCATTACCATAATCTTTAATTAAGGAAGAAAACGTAATAGATACTTGATATGCATCAGGTACTGGTGTTTCAATTAACTTACTATTAATTGAGCCACTACCATTACCCGTAGGAACATATACCTTTGACTTTCTAATTGTACCTTGAAACTCTACAGTCATTTCACTAATGTATGCATATGGCATAGAAAATTGACCTGGTACAGAAACAGAATATATTTTAGGAGGAGGTGTTCTACCAAACGATGTCTTATAAGGTTTATTCTGAAAAGCCAAAAGCCATAGCAGTTCATAATTTTGCTGGATAGGGCTAACAGTACCTCTTCTAATAGTATTAGCAAGTGGGAAGGTAACTGTCTCTGAGCGACCTTTAGGTTCTTGAAAGTACATAGGCTTTTCAATATATACCCCTGGTTGTGCAATATTAACAGCATCGGAAATAGTACGAATAGTTTCCATTGCACCTCCAACAAAATCATTAATTATGCTACCACTAGAACCTCCATCACCCCAACTTCCAGTTTCGGTAGTTGGGCTCTTATAAATTGGTAATCTATATTGAAATCCAGTAGGACGTGTAAAATAGATACCTTCTAATGATTTAAGATTGTTTTGACTGAGTAAAGCTCTATCGGAACCAGTACCACTAGTTCGGGCTTGAAATCCATCTAAAAAACTACCAGCCCCTTCAAAGGCTTTTTTCGTTGCGTCAGACGCATTAATTTTTTTAAGAGTACTTTGAATATAATCGCTTTCTTTAAAAGCTGTAATAGTATTTGCTGTAGCATTAAGATAGTAAAGAGCACCACTAATTAACGAACTTAGCAATTGCTCTCGCTCTGTAAGAAAAATACACGGTACTTTATCTAGAGCTGCTTGCGTGGATGTAGGTCCTGCATACCAACTAAAGTCATTTACCACATCTATTACCTTTCTATTAGGTTTAAGTATAGGCTTATTGTCTGCATCTGTTAGTTGTACGCTAAACTTTTTTAATATCTTTTTAACGTCTGTACCTAGCTGTGTACCGCCACTAACCAGATCTGTTCCTTCTTGAAAACGTGAACCTCCTTGGGTATTAATTAAAACTGTACTCATTATCTATAAAATTCTTGGGTTAGTGTGCTATCAGCATATGAAACATTAGTTGACATAGCGTTTTTAATTGCTTGTACTTCATTTCTTATTGCTACCAAAACATTAAGTTGTTTAGATTGTATGGCAGAGTTTTGATCAAGCATCTTATCAATAGGACCGCCTGGCTTAGCGGCTAATATACTATCTTCGCTATCAATACGTGTTGCTATACCGTTACTAGAAATAAATCCATCCTCTAAATTCTTAAGTTTGCTCTGTATTGATTCTGATCGTATAAAGCCTTGACTTGCTAAAAATGCCTGTCTCTCTGCTACACTACCAGACATCCTACGTTGAAACTCTTCTGCACCAACTCTAGCCCTAATTGCTGCCATCTGATCGTTAGTCGCGCGCATAGACTTTTTTGAGTAGGTAACCGGGTCGGCTGCAAATTCGGTAGGTGCTTCATAAGTATCAATACCGAAAAATTCTTTAACTGTATTAAGACCCTCTTCGATCTTACCACTAACCCAATCTTTGATTGAAGTAAAAAATGACATAATTCCTTCCCCCATTTTAGTAAATAGGTCGGATATAAAATCTCCAGCATCTGAGAGACCAGTAGAAATCATTTGCCCAGTTTCTGATCCCATAAATGCTTTTAATGTACCTGAAATCCATTTAACATTATCCCCACTAAGTCCAAACATGTTTGGTAAAACTAGTGCTAAATCCTCTAAACCAGCATTTACATCACCACCAATAATATTACCTATAGCCTTACCAAATCTATATAGACCGCTAAAGAAGGGAATATTTCCATCTTTAAGCTTCTGAAACAGCCATTGTCCTAGTTTAGTAGCCATACTACCTAACCAGTCTCCAAACCCTTGCTGGACACCGTTTTCATCTTCTGTTGCGGTTGACTCGTATATCATCTTTATAGTATCCATACCTAAAGAAATAACTGTACCAACTCCCGGTATAAGACCAGCTATTCCTGAAGTAAGCTCCCATAATCCCTCAACTATGTTACCGTCTTTGAACGCTTTGAAAGACATACCAAAGTTAATCATAGGCCCTAGAAGAGGAATAAATTTTAACTTTCCTAGGGGTAAAAATTTAGCGAGTTTAAGGGCCATAGCAGGTAAGGTGCCGATATCAGTTGCTACCTCAGATCCAAAGTTAAGTATATCTCCTACTAAATCATCAAAAGATTCCTGTATACCACCAACTAGTCCGGAGATAGCTGCACCAATCCCAGCCACCAATGGAGCTGCCATTCCAAGTATCTTACCTAAAGAGAAACCATCTCCACCACCAGTAGTTTCTTTTGCAGCTTTAGTTATCTGCTCGACGTTTCCGACAGCAGCAGTTGTACCACCAATATCTCTAGCCTCAGGCCCTGGTGAGATTACTTCCTTCATTATACTAAAAATATTAGTATAACGTTGTCTTTCAGCAGATGAAAGTACTGGATTGACCTTTTCATCTTCCCTTACACCTTTACCTCCGCCCTTTTTATCAAGAGCGCCCATTAAAAGTGCAAACGGATTAGATACTGTCTCAGCCACCTAATTATTTAATCTGCAGAGAGGAAGCTAGCGTCAATTTCTACTAGAACTTCTTCAGAGAACCTAAGAGCAACGTCAGTTGACTTTTTTATAGCCCCAATATACTCTATAATTTTATTATTTAGCTTTAAAGGTAGGTTATTTACTATCTCCCTACGTTCATATGCACTTATATCACTAAACGCGACCTCAATATCACCTATTTTAATACTATCAATATACTTAGTTGTTTCATAAGAAACGACAATATCTACACTTTGTTTAACTTTCTCTTGCTGATCAGCGATCTTGGCCAGCTCTGCTTCAAGCTTTTTATTAACCTCAGTATCTAATGCTAAATTTGGTACTTTGAGCTTTGCAGTAATATTGTCATATGAAACCGTTTGTGATAGTTTTATATCAGTTTTTTTAATAGAAGGAAGGTCGTTTAAATCGTATGACTCGCCTTTAATATCAAGTTTAGATCCGATAGATTCTTTCCTAAGGCCGATCAAAATAGCCGGCTTATCTATGATCAAGAAATTAATATCTTCTTTACAGTTATTAATAATAATACTATTAAGAATATTTGCACGTTTGATTACACCATCAACACCATCAAAAGCAGAACGTAGAAGCTCTTTTTGCTGGTTAACACTCGCCAATTTAAATGATGCATTTTTACCTGTTGATGGTACTTTAATTGCAATAGTATTGGCATCATTAATTTCTTGAAGATTATTCAAGAAACTCTTAACATTAGAATCCATATTGTTATTTATCGCTGATTTTGCTTTTGCAACTTAGCATTTTCATCTTTGACTTTCTTACTATGTGCGTTAAGGATAATTTGTGTTTCAACTGGTGACATTTCAAAAAAGTAATTTGAACCAGGTAGTATCGTATTTTGAAACATATATATTAATGTATAAAAGCCCTTCAAATCCGTACCGTATAAGCTTGCTATAAAATGCATGACCCCATTTCCAATAATATTGACACTTAATTTCTGTACTCCTATTGATTTATTCTCGGGTATAATATCAATATCTAGTAAATTGTCTTGAATAGTTTGTATAAACTTCTTGATATGAATAAAAATTGTAGCAGGTAAATTATCCATCACTACTAACCGCTCATCATTAGTAAGGTCGCTAAACACGACCACCTCATCAGCGACCTTTACCTGCTTGATAGTCGAAATATATAGATCATCTATACTATTGTAGTATGTTACTTGTGGGAGGTCTAATACAATCTCTATACCATTCTCTTCAAATTTAGTTTCGAGATCAATATAATTATTTTCTAAGTTATTAAGTAACGATTCTAAACCAATATCAATTGTTCTTTTATTTACATCAAGTGTAATTTTACTTTCAATAAACAGCATCCTTATATATACTAATAGATAAAATCTATCGAATATATGCATATCTGGTTCAATATACTTATCTTCAAAATATTTGCTCAACCCAGCATAATCGCTATTTTGAGCAAATTTAATAATTGATAGGTACTCTCTATTTGAGAGCTCTTCTACTCTACATTTCTTACCTGATGGTAAGGCTACTTCTACATTAAATTGCGGCATCTAATACTCCTCTTGGAGTATTTAATTGATAATGTGCAAAGTTAAAGGCTGCTCCTCTATTTAATATATCACTGGCTTGCATATCACCATAGCTAATTTGATCACCTTCTACTGTAGTAGGTACACAATCATAAAATGTATGCATTTTACGAATACCAAACTCTACTTCCTCACTGTCTCTACGACGTTTATTTGATTCTGCTACTTTATCCGGATAACGTATAGCAGTGCGGGTGTATTGTATAATATCTATATTACATTTAATATCAGGTTCAAAATCATCTTCAATTAATCCAGCGTAAGATGCTGCTACAATCCAAGGTTGTAAAAAGAAGGAAAATACATCTCTATTGGTTTCTAAAAATTGTACTGATACTTTATTACTAGAAGTTCTATCATTAGCAACTTGAATGGGTTGAATACCACCAGCTTGATCAATTTTTGGATTAGTGACATCAAATGACTCATCCGGGAGTCGTACATTTTGCGCTAATAAAAATCCAACTTCATTATCAGATACTCTATCAAACAACCCAGTATCAACTTTAAATGTATTTGGCCTATAAGTGTTTAAATAATATTCGATTGCATCTCCAACATTGGACATTGCACCGCTGCCTGTTCGTGCGGAAAAATTAATACCCCAGATATTTTTAATTGGGATATCATTCGTCCAGTCTTGATGAAGACGTAGACGCTTTCGAATATGATTAGGCATTTATTAACGCTCTTTAGTATAGAAGTGATAAGATACTGTTGCGTCAATAGCTACAGTTGCACCAGTACCACCGGCAATATTATAAGCAATATTGTTTACGGCTCGAAGAGAGGCACCTATAAGTTTATATTCAGCTATTGGCTCAAGATCTTTATCTAATTGAGCTAATTGAATAAAGAAATCATCATCAGGAGTACCATACTCACCAGTAGATGTCTGATCATCAAAGAGTGAACGAGAAGCAGTTTCAAAATAATTGCGAAGATTACTATCAGCATCAAGATAGAGAGATAATGAGTATGCTTCTGAACCTGGGTAAGTGGCTGTACCAGGAATGTTAAGATTTAGTCCCATATATGGTACCGCTACATTAGTAATATTGCGACCAGGTAGAGATGCTGTCTTGACATAAATAAGGTCACCTTCCTCCAGAGCAGGTACACCTTGAAGCTGCATCTGAGTTACACGGAAAAGAAAATCACGTGAAAAGTCTTTATCAGCAGCTGTGCGATAAAAGTTTTGAATATTCTGATTTACAGGCATACTAATATTTATGCTTCCAACAGTTAGATTATAAAAAAAGAGGAGGTCTTTCGACCTCCTCCTGTAAATTTATTTAAGTTTATTTAATTAAGCTCCGATAAGCTCTTCAAAGCTAGCATCTGTACGCGTAGCATAGAAGTTTACCAGGATAAACTCTGCAGTACGTACTGGCTTAAGATAAATGTCAACCACTAGCTCATTCTGATCAATAACTTCAGCTGTATTATTACGCTCGTCGCAAACAATCATAAAGTCATATAGACCATCATCCGCTTTAACTCGCTCAAAGAACGGTGTTAAAGTATTAACTACTCGAGTTCTTGTAAACAATGTATTGTTCTCAAAGAGGAAGAACTGCATTGTCTTCTTAGTAATCTTCTCAAGATATAAGAATGTGCGGCGAACATTAATACGATCAAATGCACTTGGCTTTCTTAGCAAGGTTTTCTGTCCAAAGAAAACATTACCTTGATCAGCAAAGTTAGCGATTGGATTGAGATTAGCTGTATAAAGATCATCACGTTGACGTTGGTTAGGTGTAACAGCGATGTCAGAAGCATCTGTAACAATACCACGATTAAATCCTGCAGGTGCACCCCACGGCCCAACGGCAGCATCTGTAGCGGCCATCTTAGCAGCAGCAAATCCGGATGATGGAACCCATACATTTAACCCCGTATAGTTATCATAAACACTCATCCAGTTAGCATATACTGTAGCATATGATGTATTGGCTAATTCAAACTGATGTCTAAGAGCCCAGTAAATATCTACGTAGAAGTTTTTAGTAGGATCTTTTTGTACTTTACTATTTGTACCAGTTACAACTAACTGACGAATTGGATCAGCAATGAATAAAATATCACCACGACCACCCTCTTTGGCAGGTCCTGCAAATGTAGCAAACTTACTAAAGACGTTCATGTAAGAACTTCTTGCAAACGTAGTACTCAAATCACCAGATGTTCTTAACGCTTCAATTTCAGTTGTTGTTTTTGTATCATCAAAGTTTGCATCACTTGCTGATACGGTCTCCATATAAGTATTAATAGTACCAAGACCAGCTTCAGCAATCATACTAATATCATACTTACGATCATTACGAACTCGGTCAAGAGCACGGTCAAGCTTACCTGGAATATTGCCAATTACTTTTGTTGAAAGATCAACATCCCCGTAACCACCCAACGGGGCAAGACTATCAGCTCTTGAAATGGTATATTCAGGAGACTTTCCTGATGCGGAAAGGGCAAAGAAATTCTGTGGCAATCCCGATGCACTAGATAAAATTTCACTTTGTGATACTGCTGCAGATAAAGCAGTTGAAAAGACTCGTACCTTAAACTTTGGTGTACCATCATCTTTAAGCTGTACCCCAGTGGTAGCATCTGATACAAAAGGATTAACTATTACATCAATATTACGTGATTTTTCTTCAACCGTATCTAAACTGAAATTAACCGGCGCGCCGCCATTTTCTGAATTACGTTGACGGTATTTACCTATTGAAGCATTATAACCCTCCTCAAGTAGATAATCAAGTTTATTAGCCTCTTTTGAAAACACTGACTGTCGAAGTTTAAATACACCAACATTTAGAGCATCATCAAACTCGCGCGTTCCGATATCGTATCCTTCAATACGATCTTCCATTACCTGTGAAATCGATCCGTTAGCAGGATTATCACCAAATTCAGGTGTAGCAGTAAGAGAGAATTCAAATCGCGATGCTGGTACTTCTGTAAATGTTGATATACCACTAGTTTGAGCACCCGTAGTAACTGAAAATACACTCTGTATAGATTCAAAACTTGATGCTGGGTTTAAAAGAGTGTTGTCAGTTAAACCAACATAATATCCATTAAATTGATTATCAATCACTGTTTGACCTTTGTTAGCAACAATTACTGCTGCACCACTAAGTTCAGTAACACCATTAAATGAAGATAATGGACTACTACCAAACTCAAACAATTGACCATTCTTGAGTTGTATGTATTGCTCATTGGTAAGTTCAAACTGAGTTGGTCGACCTAATACATATGTACCACTACCAACTGAATACGTTGTTGAGATGGCTGCAGCTGCTTCATCATAAACCACGGCTGGGTAAGCAAGAACACTTACTTTAGAGCCAAATCCTTGACCAGAACCAGCGCCATATGGGAGACGGTTAACGAGCAAAGAGCCAGAAGAGTTGAGAGCAGCGCGCGCTGAGTGATAAAAATATCTTTCTGCTGGAGTCTTTGGAGCACCGTAAATTTGTTCAAACTCAGAAATATTTCCAAGTCCGATAACTTCATCGGTAGGTCCTTCGGAAGCGAATCCAGCAATATACGTTGTGGTGCCTGTTTGAGCTGTGCGTAGTGATAAATCACTCTCACGAATCTCGACACCAGGAGATTGAATTGTCCTATTAGCCATATCATTATTTATGCTTTTCCGGACAAAAATCTGTAACTATTTTAATTTAGTAGTTAATAAGTTTGGAGTGAATTTGTGAGTAGACAAAAGTCATCGATGAAGTAATTTCATCAGCATTTCTATAGTTATATTGTATTTCTCCTAAAGTTACTGGAAAAGCTTTTGTATAAGTAAATTCAATACGTTTATTATTAAACTCATCTAAACCGAATAATGTCATATCAGTCTGATAACTTTTAAAATCTTCATCTGTGACTAAATCAGCAGCATCGTATAGTCCTTCCTTTTGATCGTGCATCAAATTGAGCCATTTATAGAGCACCCAATAGTTATTAAACCCATTATCAATAGTAAATTCTACAGTTACTGGCGGGAAAGGCTCTCTTGCATGAGTTGAGTTATATAAGTTCGAACCGGCATATGGTATTTGTAATGCTGGAACGTCTAGTGTAGGTACAACAGCACCATACACAGAAAACTGAAAAGCATCTTCATTAACATTATATGTTTGTCTATCAGTTTTTGAATCAATCTTACGTAAAGCAGGTGGTAAAGAGAAGACAAGAGTAAACTTATCAGATCTACTTTTATTCAGAAAGGATTGGTCGTTTTGGTTTACAGCCATACTGTTATTTAATCTAAAGTTGTGTAAATCCTTGATCAATTAAATCATAATAATCATCACCCATTTCATCTTCTCCATTTGACATGCCCCAATAGACTGGATTAAGATCTGGACTACCTCCCGTGACTTCATTATCTGTATAAATTGAAGTAGGATCTTCAAATAACGATACCCCGAAGTCTAACGGCTCAATAATCTTTGGTCGACCTGTATCATCTTTTTCGATAATCTCAAAATATTGCTCACATATCTCATTATCTAAAATATAGTAACCATACATCAAAGCCATAACTAGGTCATCATGACACCCATGCCTGGCTTTCCAAGTACCATTAGGATAACGTACAAAATTTCGAAGCTCGTCTAAAGTTTCTGCGTCCCGCATAACAATTGACTTAAGATCATTCATCCAATATCGCATGTTAATAATGCCGCGGTGCTTGGTATTGGTATGAGCAATCATACCTTGCATACGTTTCTTTCTATGAGCAGCTTTATTACCATATGAAACAAGCTTTGGATAGCTCATATCATAGGCTAGTCGATCAACGACTTGAGCACCACAATTGTTACGCTCAACTAAAGCAAGAGGTGATCCATAGTTACGAAGTATCTTATAAACTTTGTTACTAAACTCCATCGGAGAGATTTTATTGTTGCGATATACAGCCACTTGTCTTACTTCTGCAGGATCGGTAATATCTAGCATCTGTATAATAGAACTATCCTTTCCAACTCCTTCAGCTGTATCAACGCCAGCAGCATATATTCTACCCTCTTGTGCTTCTTCCCAAACTTTATAGCAACCATCATCAAGTATAACTTTAGGGTCACATATCTGACGCTCCATCATTTCATACAAAGCATCATCAATAGAAGCTTCTCCAGAATTTATCCACTCGCAACAAAATTCTTGACGCCAAGCTTCATCAGATCCAATCGTTTGTTTTGTAGTAGCAGCCCATTTATCATCTCGACCAGGTACTTCATCCCACATTATTTTTCCATATGCCCACCCGTTTTCTTTTGTTTCAGCTCCATTATAAAGTCTATAGAATAAATTCTGCGTACCATTAGCAGTTGAACATACAAATGCTTTTGATTTTTTCGAAGAAGATATAATTGGAAAGACTGATTTCCAAAACTCATCTACTAAGTGCGGTTCAATAAATGCCATCTCATCAACTACCAGACAGTTAACAGACTGTCCTCGAGCAGCTGTACCTGTTGTAGTTGTAATACCAATTCGAGATCCATTCTCTAACGTCATTGACGTCTTAGCATATTCCTTAACTGGAGGTTTAAGCCAGTTAGGCAACTCTTCATAAGCCATTCTAACACGAGAGAAAATTTCAATAGCAGTTGCCTCTTTGTTTGCTACGAGAAGAATGCGTTGATCTTTTTGAAAGCATGCTTGCCATAGTAGATAGATTGTCATAAGAGTTGACTTACCAATCTGCCGAGAGGCTAAAAGAATATAAAAACGATTATCTCTCATAGCTCTTAATGCTTTCTTTTGAGCAGGGTATAGCTTAATTTTTTCTCTACCTGCATCTAAATTAACAATATAGAAAAAGTTTTCAGCAAAGTATAGAATATTCTTCTGAGCTTTTTTAAGAGATTTAATTTTATCAGGAGTATACTCTCCTTGCCAGTTACGATTGGGTAGATTGTCATTACCCATATAGAACATACCTGTATCCTTTTTTGACATAGACTAAGCTTATTTAATCTTATATTTTTATTTTACAACTATTCCTAGTTTTTATGACTAGTTGACATAAATATTAGCATGGCTAAAACAAAAGACCTTAAAGATCTCGGTGAGGTTTATGGTAACCTTGGTACAGAGGCTACTGTTGTTGCTGAGAATCTAGAAGCGCAAACAGTTGGTGATAAGAATGCCAATGTCGGTGATGCAGATATCCAACCTGGCGGACCAACGGCAGAAGGCGGATTTGAAGAATCGGAAGTTGATATTAAAAAAGTGGGAGATGATAACCCTTACAATGTAAAAGGACTTTCTTATGGGGATGATAACTGCCCTACTCTTGAGACGGAGCAACCAGAAGAGCAAGAAGCTGGAGAAAAGAAAGATGATCCGGAAAGCTCAACTGAAGAAGAGGATGAGGAAGAAAGTTCAGCAGAAGTACTTGAAATTGCGCGGGAGGGACTAAATAAATATATGGCCAATAAATCTATTTTTGATGAACTCTATGCCAAAGTCATTAACGAAGACTTCGGTATGGAAGAAGTTGACGACCTTGATGCTCTCGGTATTGAAGATGCTACTCCTGATGAGGAGCTTGCTGACGATGAAGATGACGACATGGAAGGTGAAGTTACAGTTACTCTAGACAAAGACATGGCGAAAGCCCTTTGTGATATTCTCCAAGCAGCTATAGGTGATCATGACGATGACGATGCTGAAGATGGTGATGATGACGATGCTGAAGATGGTGAAATGCATGGGCATGAAGATTATGAGGAGATGGAAGAGGATAACGAAGGAGAGCCAACTGCTTTTAACACACATTATAATGATGGTAAAAGTAATAAAGTTGGTAACACTGGAGACGGCTTCGGTCAACCTAAAGTTCAACCAATGAACAAAGTACATCACAAGCCAGCTGCTGGACCTTCTGACAAGGATGGTGAGCCTAAGTCCCATTCAGGAAGCTATAATGATGGAAAGAATAACAAAGTTGGTAACCAAGGGGATGGCTTCGGTCAACCTAAAGTTGAGCCAATGAACAAAGCTGTTAAGGCATAATTAACTTAAACATTTAACTTAAGAGACTCGTGCAAAGCACGAGTCTTTTTTTGTATATTGATATAACTAGCATAAATATATACATGCAGACATTTAAGGAATACTACCAGGGTAATCATATGATGAATGCTAATGCTACATCTGTACGTAAAGGTGGTAAAAGTATTATGCGCTCTGGTCGTAAACATGAGAACTTAACTAGAAAAGAGTATAAGCATAAATGTCCTCATGTTAAAAACCTTGTAAACGGTGGTGCTGGCTCGATTAATTTATTAGGTCAACCGCTTATGAACTCTCTACAACTATATGGTATGGAGTTTGAACCTGGTGCAGTAAAGGGTATAGGTAACTCTGGCGTAGAAATCGAAATGTTTGAAAATGAAGAAGGTCAGCCACAGGCTATACTTCGTAGAAAAAATAAGTAATGGCCTGCAATACTAACAGATTAAATTGTACTCCTGAAGAGGTTATGATGGCCGCAAGCATGCCTTGCGGTGAATTAGTGAATACTGATAATTTGCAGGCTGAGCAACTGGTGTATGACCTAGCCTATCGAGATTTAATCAACAATCATGGTATTAATATAGACTATTATATTAAACCGTTTAGTCTATCAGCTGCAAATATGTTATATGGAGAAGATCCTACGGCTGTTTTTGAAGCTGCTTCAGGTATGCAAATGTATGTAGAGTTGTCTCAAGATGCACTAGCTCTTACACAGTTTGGTTTTGACCCTGGTGATGAATTTACTGGCTTTATTCATATCGAAACTTTTCGTAATATGATGAGCGCTAGCGACTCATACAATAATTTGGAAGATGTTGAACCTAAATCAGGTGACCTTGTTGAAATAACTGGTCTTGGTTGTGATAGACCTGGTGGCCGGTCAGCAAACATTTACGAGATAACAGAACGGAGAGATGAAGACATTTCATCTATTAACCCTATACTAGGTCACTACGTATACCGTATAAGAGCTAAGCGGTACGAGTACTCATTTGAGCCTAACGCTCCTAAAGAATCTAAAAACGAACAAGTATATGATGACTCGCAATTCGGTACACTAAGTACAAATATTAGTACGGATAGTGTATCAGATGCTAAGACATATGATTGGGATATTGATGAAGATTCCCAGCAGAATGTTTATGATATGGATGTAAATGACAATAGCATTTACGGAGATTATTATTAAAAAAAAGCCGGTAGGTTAATATATTAACCTACCGGCTTGCTTAGGTTGTGTTATTCTTCGACTGTCTCTTCCTCTGCAGGTTCAGTCTCTGTCCATTGATCTTTAGCTTGCTCTTGAAGCTTATTAAAAATAACAGTAGCGGCTTCAGCAACCTGAAGGCCTTGTGATTTTACTGCTATATCGATAAGCCTAAAAAGGGCACCAGTTTCATTTTCGGTCAACGTTAGTTCAATTTCATTCATGGGTTTATATAATTAGTTATTTGTTTGTTTTCTTGCGATTTTTTTTGTTTGCTGCGCGCTTAGCCACACCAAATGTATTTTTTACATCTGGTCGTGCTTTAAATTGTGGTACAGATGTATTAGATTTATCTGTTGTTTTGGAGGGTTGTAGGAGTGATTTCAATATACTGTCTACATCAAACATTTGATTCACATCTTGATATGGACACTCATGACCAGCTCCAGTAAAATTATAATCATACAAATACGAATCAATAGTACCTTCAGGAAATTGCACCGGTGCTTTAATATTTGTATGTAAATCATAACCAAATAGTTCTGGTTGCGTACCTACCCAGACAACTGTTGCTGTTTTTTTCATAGCTGCTGCTGCATGTTGAAATGATGAATCAACAAATAAGCAACGATCTGCAATTTGAATCATATTAAAAAGAGTTTTCTTAGGTACAACTTTTTCATATCTAATGACGCCATTTAGGTTATGATGAAAATCATAACACACATGGATAATCTGATAATGATCCTTTAACTTGTCAACTAGATGTTGTGCCACTTCCGGATGAATATCACGCGTCCAAGAGTAGTTATCTGCCTGATGATCTTTACCAGGCCCGCCAAATGGTTGAAAGAGTAATATTGGTTTTGTTTTTTGAATCTTAGACAATTCCGGATCAATATAATTAGCCTCGCGCATATTCATAGGTAGGTTTGGTGCTTCACCTTTATAGTCGATGCCAATCATCTTGCACCAAGTAAGAATTAGATGTTTCTGTTTCTTAATATGGCTCGTCTCTTTATAAGGTTCTTGCGAAAACACTACAGTATCTTTTGCGTATATATAATCCTCGTAAAAATAAGGTACATTACCTAATCGATATACACGTTCTATATCTTTATTACCTAAATAAATTTCAGGCCATGCACATACTACAATGACTTTTGTTGTTGGGTGATTATTTTTATATGCCTTTACTACAGCGGTAGAGCATATATGCTTACCGATACCACCCTCTATATTAAAGACTGCAAATTCAGGACTCTTGTCGCTCATTACATTAATAATTTATATTAAGACGAGCAATAATCAACTACATTTAAGTAGAGATTTTTAAAGTACCGCTAGAATTCCATACAACACCGACCACCCCAGGATCAGATGTTGGTAGAGTTTTGAGGAATAAACTCTGCGCGTGAAGCATTTCTGCACTTACAGATGCGACGGCAGAACCTCCTGCTATAGCAGCTCTGCAATGACGAAGGTTATTAGCATTACCACCAACTACAGCACCTTCAGCACCAGTACTAGTAATGACATTATCATCACCTCCACCGATAAATGAAAAGTTAGCATTGGTATCATTATTGTTACCTCCTGCTACAGCTGAACCACCACCTGCAGCATCGCTATAATATCCACCCAATACGCCTGAATAAGCTCCACAAGCATTTGTATTAAACCCTGATTTGAGTTTGTTAAATGATTGAGTACCGGTAAATGTATTATCTTGATCTATTTGAGCGAAGTCAGCAGATGTCGTTTGATAAGAAGAATAAACACCATCCCAAGTGGCGCTTGAAGATTGAACAGTTGTATAAACTCCTGAAGTAGAAGCATATATAGTTTTAGCAACGAACGAATTACTTAAAACATCACCAATATTAGTTACTGTTGCTACTTTCGTACTGGAGCTTTGAACTAATGCAAACTGTTCTGTTCCAGCTAATGGTGTAGTTGCTGCTGGGAGATCACTAATTTTAATACCGGCCATATCATTATTTATGTCAAAGGTAGTTGATTAATACGAACTTCATTATAATATATTTGTAGTAATGAAAGCTCCTATCACATTTAGAGAAGAAGACCATACTTATACTCATAATGAGACGGGTGAGAGATTCACATCAGTAACAACCCTACTAGGTAAATATAAAAAACCATTTGACGCTGATGGTGCCGCAACACGAGTAGCGAAACGAGAGGGTGTTACCAAGGAGATGATTCTTGAAATGTGGGAGAATGAAAAAAATAAAGCTTGTGATAGAGGTACAGAGATTCATAAGCTGTTAGAGGATTATATTACTTTTGGTGATGAAGCAGATAATTGGGGATGGTTATATAAAAGCTATGATAAAACACGTGAGTGGAATATAGATAAATTTGATAAAGTCTTATGTGAGCAGTTAGTTTGGAGTGAAGATTTTAAAGTATCAGGTTTAGCTGATCTAATCTATGAACATAAAGATGGAACGTTTACGGTTGGAGATTTCAAGACGAATAAGCGGTATAGATTTGGATCAGATTTTGGTGAGTGGATGCTCGAGCCTCTAGATCATTTATCGGTGTGTGAACACTCTACTTATACTATGCAATTATCGCTATATGCTTACTTGTACGAGCAGATGACGGGTAAGAAATGTCGCAAGCTCGTTATTTATTATTTAAATAAAGATAAATTTGTAGCGTATCATGGTAACTATATGAAAGCAGAAGTAAAAGAATTACTAAAACACTTTTTTTATAATGGTTAATTAAAAGTTATTAAATAAATAGCTTTTATACAACATGAAAAAAACAACAATCATTTTTAAATTAGAAAAATGTGTAGACAAATCCCTAGAAGCATTGTATGATGCACGAGATCTATTAGAGGATATAGAGGATATAGAATTAGATCAATTAATGAATGAAATTGTTGAAGACCTGGAATGTGATATTGCAGATAGAGTAGATACTCTACGAGAACGAATAGATAAAATATTTGAATAATGAGAAAAAAAGTACTTATACTTGGTAGAGGTTATGTAGGCGGTTATGTATTAGCCAATATGGCAAAAAATCCTGCAATTGATATTGATGTCTTTTCAAAAGCAGAATACGATTACACAGATGAATATTATCTACGTGATCTAATTAAAGAGCATCAATATGACTATCTTATTAATGCACAAGGTTTCACAGGTCGACCGAATGTTGACCAGGCAGAAGCCATGAAAGAGGACTGCTGGAAGTATAACGTACAAGTACCTTTAATGTTTAGTAGAGTATGTAAAGAGTTAAACGTTCAGCCAATCCATATTACATCTGGTTGTATCTTTACAGGTTACGATAAAGCGTGGAGTGAAGCAGATGAACCAAACTTTGGTGTATTCAATTCCGATGCATCTTTTTATTCTACTAGCAAACATGCTTTTGAATCAGTGAATGACTTCGGTATTACTATTCGTATTCGTATGCCGTTCTGTAATATTCTTCATGATAGGTCATACCTAACTAAAATTCATAAGTATGATAATCTTATTCAAGCTGTCAACTCTAAGACTTATATTCCTGAGCTTGTTGATTTTATAGAGACCTTAGTAGAGGATGGTCGAACAGGTACTGATACAATCCACTTTTGTAACCCGGAACCTCTTTCTACATCTGATGTTGTTGATATTATGAGAGGTTTCGAGTTAGAGAATCTAAACTGGTCATGGGTAGATATTGAAGATCTTAACCTTGCAGCTGGTCGTTCAAACTGTACGCTTGATACCACTAAAGTAAAGGAAGAATATGGATATACTTTATCAACTGAACGTGAAGCGCTACAAAAGAGCCTAGCTGCTATCACAGCTGCTTGATTAAATAAGTATGTAAATGAGCTTTAATATTTTTGAGAATACTAATCTTGATTTCGACGTATCGTTAATCAAGATGTCACGTACTCGAGGCGCTGATATTATTGAAAGTGTTACTCCTATTGAACCAGCAGCAGTACTTAGTTTAGATTTACGGGAATCTTCTTTAGCGATGGGATTTGCTGGTAGCATTTCTATAAATAACAAATTTAAAATATTAGATAATTTAGATATTACTACTAATAGCCCTTACGATATTTACATTGCAATTAAAATAACAGATCTTGATTTGCAACAGGTTGCTGATATACCAGCAGAAGATAAGTGTATCACATTGATTGGATATATTAGTAATACATCGTCTGGAACGATTAATATTATTGATACGATAGTTGTATTTGAATTTGAAGAAGCTTTTATAGCTGCTTTAAAACAAACACAGGTATTAAGTAATTTTTACAACGAGAATAATACTGATGTTATATCTCTTGCAAATCTTTTTAATAAAGGAAACTTCGAACTACAAGACGGTGACGCGATTGTTACTAAGGATTCCCTTACTCCTAATGTAAAATTTAATATTAAAACAGCTTTTAATAATCATGACGGTAACGATCCTAGCGTGTATGATGCGATGCAAGAAATGCTAAAAGAAACAACTGCGGGTGAAGAAGGGTACTTAGGTCGAGTTTCTTATTTTAGATTTGTTAACCGTCTTTCTGATTTTGAAGACTCCAATAGCGAAGTTATTAGGCAGTTGCAGTATGGACCATTTTTATCAGATAGACATTTACAATTCGTTAGATCAGTTTTAGAAAACAACAATAAAGGTGATTATAGCGATGTATATACTGAAAAATTTACGTTGGGACCTTTCGCTGAAGCAGATGGTGATCCGAATACATCGTTGTATAATAAAATAGAATCATACAATATTAGTCGTGCCAATACCGGTGAACTAAAAGACACTATATGGGGAAATTATCGTTTAGATAAAATTATTCCTGGTCAGGACCTATCTATACCTTCTCCCTCTACAGCTGATTTTTCACAAATACAAAAAGACTTTATTAAAATTAATTTACCGGATTTGCCAGTAGGTTTGAATTTACCTGTTTATACTAAAGAGTTAAAAGATTTTCATATAAATTTTAATACTACTTCTAGTAATACTGATGTAAACCGTTCTATAATTCAAAATAAAAACAAAATTGCTAACTTAGTACATAAAAGCTTTTTGACTATAGTCGAAACGATTACATTTAAGGTCAAGGGGAGTGTAATTAGAAGACCTAATACATTTATTTGGATTGAAAATGGTCAAGAAGAAGAAAATTACAAAAAGTTGTGGTATGTAAATAGTGTCGAACATGTTTTTGCTAGCGGTAAATACACTACAAAAATAGTAGCAACAAAAATATTTGGAAATGTTACTCTAGAAGATTTTGGTATTGAGTTGAGCGATTTGATAAATCAATCTGGATTAGCTTAATAGTTGATTATTTTATATACCTACATTAATATAAACGTATGCATAACCAAGTAGTAGACTCCCATAAGAGTACTGTCTATAAGAAGCTTAAAGCGCAAGGATCTAAGGATGTGGTTGCCTTTACCGCTGGTAACTTTGATATCATTCATCCAGGTTATACAGCTACCTTTGAAGAGGCTAAGAGACATTGTGATAAATTCATTATATTTTTACATGGTGATCCATCCGCTACTCGTAATACAAAGTATAAGCCGGTAGTACCTTACTATGATCGTTATAAGATGCTCATGTCTATTAAGCATATCGATGAGGTGTATATGTATCAGACAGAAGAAGAGCTCTATGAGCTCATGAAGACCTTTGATCTTGATATCCGTATCTTAGGAGAAGATTATCTTGGTAAGTCCTTTACTGGTGATGACTTATACCATGAGGTTATTTACACCACCAGATCACATGAGTGGTCTACTACTAAATTTAAAAATCGTATTGCAGCTATGACTATGATTCAGAATGAAAAGCTACGCAATAGGGTATTAGCTTTACTAAATGATGAGGATGCATCAGAGGATATACTTAAAGGTAACTTTGCAGAATTAGAGAGATGATAATAGATAAATTTAATTATGTTGTAACTGGCGGTGCTGGTTTTATTGGCTCGCATGTGATTGATGAATTACTTAAGCGTGATGATATCAATAAGATATTTGTTATTGATAAACTTGGTATAGGGTCTGATATTTATAACATTGCTGATGATAAACGAGTTAAGTTTATCTTTGAAGATATTGCTAGTGATAGAGCATACGAAGACCTTCCAGGTATTGATTATATTCTCCATCTTGCTGCTGAGTCTCATGTTGATCGTTCTATTACTGATCCACTTACTTGTGTAACGAGCAATGTAATGGGTACCGCTAAGATCTTAGAACTTACTCGTGTAGATAACGCTCGTCTAGTTCACATCTCTACTGATGAAGTTTATGGTCACCTGCAGTTAGATGATCCAGCTTTCACTGAAGATACTAAGCTCGCTCCTCGTAGTCCTTACTCTGCTACCAAGGCGGGTTCAGACTTATTAGTTCAATCATACATTACAACCTTCGGTATCAATGCTTCTATCACTCGTTGCTGTAACAACTATGGACCAAGGCAAGCATGCGAGAAGCTCATACCTACTGTGATTGGCAAGCTACTTAAAGATAAGCCTATTCCAATCTATGGTAATGGTCAGAACATTCGTGAGTGGATTCATGTTACAGATCATGCAAAGGCAATCGTCGAAGTACTTCTTACTGGTCATACTGATACAGTTTATAATATTCCTGGTAGTTGTCATTTAACTAACCTTGAAATGGTTGATAAGATTATTGAGAAAGTTCTCGAGTTTAATCCTGAGATTAATCCATCTATCGAGTTTGTAGATGATAGGGCAGGACACGACTTTAAGTACTCTGTCAGTACAAAGCATTCTCTAAGTTCAGTTAGAGATCAACGAATCTTTAATTTAACTGATACAGTAGAGTATTACTTGAAAAAACTAGTTGATTAAAAAATAACAGTAGATAAAATATAGGTATGGGTAAAAAGACTTTTCCACGTAAGCCTTTTAGATTTGGTAAATTTATTATCGAATACAAAGAGGGTCCAAAGAGCCCTGTTCATTTTTTGAAAGAAGAAATAAACACAGTGGCTGAAGCAGAGAGTGCAGCTAATCGATTGAAGAAACAGGGATACAACAAGGTATTAATAAAGCAGGTAGGTTAATGATTGATGGCAGCGAGTTAAAAAACATGACCTGCATACACCGAAAGCATTTTAGCGATATCGGGTTACCAACAGAGGGTACAATAGTTAGTATATACTATAAATATGATAAGAACTATAACCAGTTGTATGTTAATGATTATTCAATACAATTAGTGGTAAATGGTATAATTGGTGGTAATGTAGCAGATAAAGATAATATTATATCAAGTGAAGTTTACGAATTTTTTTTTAAAACAACTTATATGGAACTACTTAAAAACGTTTTAACCCAAATAAAATAATAATGGAAGCAAATATTAATAACTTTTTATTTAAACTAGATAAGAGTAATAATACTATTGAAATATATTTTGGTTCTGAAGCTGAGAGAGCTTATGGCTTTATCAGAGTTAAGCCAGATATAACTGAAAAGGAGTTTCATTTTGAAATTTCCGATTGGTTTATTAACAATTCGAATAATTAATTGCATTTTAAATATACGCATCTAAAATAGAGTTATGAAAATAACCTTAACTATTATTGCTCTAGCAGCAGTGTTCATTGCAGTACCACTTATCGTTAAAAAAGAGCCAATTTTCACAGGTACGGAATATGATGGTGAAACACTAACTGCTAATTTATTTAAAAATCCGGTTACATTTACAGATATTAATGGTAAGTTAGTAACTGGTTATGCTGTAAGATATTATCCAGGTACCGAGCAATTGTATTCTAAAGCTAGTTTTAAGGATGGAATTATGCACGGACCGTTTGTTTCGTATTGGGAAAATGGTCAAGTTCAAATGAGTATGGTTTGGGACCAAGGTACACGATACAAAAATATGCGATCGTGGGATCGTGATGGTAAGCGGTTGAAGGGTTCCGGCGACGAACAAATTAAACAGATTAAAAGTATGGATAAATTTTTAAACGAGCAAATGGAAGAGGTGGAAAAGATGAGATTAGAACTTACTACCTCTTGATGATTAGCTAAGTTATTCCAATAGGAACTCTGATATAATAAAAGAGTAATGAAAATAGTATATTGTGAATGTGGAAGTCTGGTTAGACCTGCGCGGGTAGAAGCTGGTTTTACTAACTGTATTAGATGTGCTAATGAGAATCCTGTTGAACCACCTAAAGGGGTAATGATTTATTCACATAAGACTGGTGGAGAGCTGGAAGTTCATTCAGCTGAGTCATGGCGTGAGAAGAAGAAGTATTATGTTCCTAATGGTGCGAGGAGTGCTCTTAAGAACTTTAGTAAGAACGTTTGCGCTTAAGGAACTATAGTATCATTAGATATGAGTGCTAGAAAAGATAAGCAAGCTCGACGGATGGCTTTAGGTCATTATACCAAAGATGCTTTTTTCTTTATGCAAGATCTTCACGAAGCTCTTATGCTTAATAGAGTACAAGAGTTCTCTCAGACTGATGCTCGATATGCTCAACGTCTATTAGAAGAGCTTGATGAGATGAGACCTTACCTGCAAGAGCTAGCTAACAACCTTGAAGCTAATATGCCTGAAGAACTAATTACTAACTGGAAAGACCTTTAGGAACTCCGATATAATATCATTATGAACCCAACAAGAGAAGATTTAATTGAACTAGGTTATCTAGAACCAGGTGATACACATTGTAAGATTCCTAAACGTATACGTAAGATTTTTCTTACTGAAGGGGATTTAGAGTACGCTGAGCGTCATGGGCTTACTCGTCAAGAGATGAAAGACTTTAAAGAAGAGATGATGATTGAAGACGAGATTATTCGCGATCATCGTATCCTAGCTGCTCGTGAAAAGAGAGATAATTTGAACTCACCTCAATCTCATTATTTTGCATGGTAATTAAATCATTTGATTTTGAAACTAAAGAGCGTATAGGTGATTGTGCACCTACATACTCTAGAAGTTGGGAGCTTGATCTGACTGATGGAGTGTATACTCTAAGTGTAGATGGATATAGTCCTGAAATTTTAGAACAAAATAATCGTGAGATGTACTACTTTATATCTAAAGGTAAAAAAAAGCATATTAATGTCCTCGAGAGTAGAGGTTTTAAACAATGGGTATATGCTCAATGGCAGAGTGGTGATGTGTGGGGCTATGCTCCTTATCTCTGCAAGTTTAAAAGAGATATTTTAGTGTTTGGTAATGCACAATGGGCTGAAATGGATGGATTTGGCGACTAAATAAGAAATACAGTATGAGTACAACATGGCATGGAGGTAAAGGTGATAAGCCGAGATACACTAATTATAAGCAGTATACAGATAATTATAATAATATCTTTGGTACTAAAGCAATAGCTACTAGTGACATCTGGGGTGCATCTGGTGATGTAGATATTATTGAAAGTGATACTGTTACCTATAAGGTTGAAGGTGATAAAGTTAGAGTATGTGTTATCATCGAGGCTCCATATAAGTTTGGAGAAGCAAGTGGCAATGCTGGTCACCCTTTATATGTTACTCAAGATGTTTTTGATAAAAAATATAAACCATATCTAAAAATTATATAATGTAGTCTAATTATGGAAATGATGGCCATAGGATTTGCTTTTGCGCTTATATTAGTTGCAGCATTACCATATATGTTATGGAAGATTATATCTATACTTCCTAATTTATTATGGACTTGCTCTAAAGTCGCAACGTTTATAATTGTATTTGGAGCTATTGTTTTTTGTATTGGTAAACTTAGCTTAATGGAAACTTAATAACAAATGGACAAAAATAAAACAACAAACGTATCATTGGGGCGCGATTATTTCTTAAATGCGTTACCGGATGATACAGATATGGTACGCGTTGAGGGTACAGACGTAACAGTAGATAAAACAACACTCGAAGAGCTTGAAGCTCTTGGATTAATTAACCAACCTAAATAAATGTACAAACATATTAAAGATATGCTCCAAAGTGGGCAAGTAATACACGTCGAGTTTACTAAAAAGAATGGTGAAACACGTGAAATGAACTGCACAACAAATCTGGATCTAATACCTGAGAGTGCGCATCCTTCTGAGGATCGAATGACATACGTAAAAGAGGATGTTGTTAGAGCGTATGATATTGATGTTAAAGGATGGCGTTCTTTCAGAGTAGATTCTGTAAATGTTCTAGAGTCAAAGGAACTCTGATATAATTAGGTATGCAAAAGAAAGAAGAAATTCCAGAAGAGGTTATCAACTATTGCATTGATAACAAAGTAAGTATTGTAGAGGGTCTCCAAGCAATTGCTGATAGTAAAATTCAAAGTTTGGAAGAGGATATTGCCACTCTCAAGAAAGATGCTCTAGATGATATTTTTACATTAAAGAAAGGTATCACACCAGTAGAGAAAATTAGTAAAGGAGATATGGATGATATTGAGTCATTTCTCGATTTTCTAGATAAAAACGTTACAGACTAATGATTAATTTAATTAGAAATTTATTCAAAAAGAAGAGTGAGCTTAAGTTCGCAAAATGTCTTAACAGTCAAACATGGCTAGAAAGACAAGTTGATGATGCTCTCTACAAGAGAGATATGTTAAATCATTTTACTGGTAATAATTTACCGAATAACGGTAAAGATGCTGGCTTTATTTTAAAGCCATCCGATAATTGGTATGATAAATATTATGACAATGAATAAGAAACTGACGGCAATTGCAATTGCTGCACTAACACTCACTGCTAACGCAAGTGACCATCATGATGAGAAAAAAGGGCCTAAAGCTAAACCTGCTAAGGTTGCCGGTAAGCGTAAGCTTCCACCAGCTATGGCTAAGTTCGATAAGAATAAAGACGGAAAGCTTTGCGAAGTTGAGCGTAAAGCAGCCCGGGACGCTTTTATGAAGCGATTCGATAAGAATAAGGACGGTAAGCTTGACGAGAAAGAGCGTAAAGCTGCTATGGCTGAGCGCCGTAAAAATGCCAAAAAACCCAAGGGTAAAGGTAAAGGCAAGCTTCCTAAAGGAGCTAAAGGTAAAGTTAAACCTGATCAAAAGAAAGGTAAGTAATGAACAACGACCTGAGTACGTCCGAAAACTACTCTTTTTTTAATAAAGTGAAAGGGTTCATTCAAGTACACATTATAGCAAAAGATAGAGGGTTTAAATATGAAAAGATAGCTGATACTCCGGAATTTCATGATGAGAGTGCTGCTTTAAAATATTGGGAGGCTAATAAAGAACGACTTATTGATACAAATTTTTATAATGATAGTTTAGTTATTATTAGAAAAGAGATCCATAATGTATGTACGAAAAAGTTAAATTAGATAAACAGGAAAGAGTTATCTATACTAAAACAGTAGAAGACGGATTTATTTGTGAGCATTGGTATGAATATACCGATACTGGTGAGCAAGTTTTGGTAAAAGTATTTGAGGAATCAATACCTACAGATTACACTGAGCATATTTAAAATAAATATTTGAGAATAAGCTCTTCTTCCGTAAGGATTTTTTCACCTTCATCTTCTTGAACTGAATCAAAACCCTCTTCATATTCCTCATAATAAGAGTAAATATCATCTGCATCTGCTTCGTAACTAAATGAAGATGATCCTTTAGATGTTTGTACAACTTCATATTTATCTTTAATACCTGCAACGATTAATTGCTTAAGCAATTTAGGGCCTGTTTCTTTTTCTGAACGAGCTAAAAAATCTTTAACTTGGTTACTAGTAAATTTACCTTTGAGGGTTAAAATAGGATCATCATAGAGTCCCCAGACGTGTATAGCTAGATATTGCCTTGTAATATCTGCACAATCCCTTATAACATAGTAAGCCGATTTTTTCTTTACTTCTATACCAGTATCAGGTTTTTTATGAGCTCTTTCTGCGGGACCGTAAAGCTTAGCTATTTGTTCCTTACTATTATCCAAGATTACATCTTCAAACATACATATATTTAGTCTCTCCACTAAAATTAGTAGATATCCATAAGGAACCTCGATATAATTAGGTTGATGATATTATTAGAACCGTCTCCTGGCATCAAAAAGCATACGAAGATTGACTTTGATCTTCTTAGTCAGCTGCTTACTACATTACTAGAATCTAATCATAAGAGAGATATTAATATTGTAGCGAAAGTTCATAAGAGCCGGATCGCAGGTACATCTCTATGTACTCACGAAGATGGTTGTAGATTTCTTATTAACTTAGACGTCTCAAATATCAAGAGACGTTACATATTCGGTTCTATTTTGCATGAACTTCGCCATTGCATACAGAAGAACCTATTTGGATATTGGCCTGATACTCACGCTATGAAGACTTGGAGAGATTACTGGTATTCAAAAGAAGAAATCGATGCTCGTAAGATGGAGAAGCTTACGACACAGATGATTAAAGCATACGACTCGATGATTAACATGAGCATACAGTTTAAGAAGTATAATCTAAATAAGATTGGATAAGGAACCTTAGTATAATAAGAGTATGAAACAAGAAGATAGACAGTTTTTCGAAAATGTAGTTTTTGGGTGTGTAATTATCCTCATACTAGTTCTTGTAACTGTATCAATTTTACCAAAATAAACAAATGCCCGAGCCAGCAGAATCAAAAAGCAATAAACACTTCCGTATCTCGTTAATTAAATCATTCTTACGAATAGGTGGATGTGTTGCAACATTAACTCCATTAGGAACTAACGAATCAATCATAGCTCTAGCTGTATCATTCCTCGCAGCTGAGATCTTAGGAATTTTTGAGGAACTCTAATATAATAACAATATGAAGTACGACATTGTATTCAAGACTAAAGAAGCATTTACAGCAGCTAAAACCCTACTCACTCATCATTATGCTTGTCGATTTAATGACCTTAATGATTATAGAATTGAATTCTATCTAGAGGGTAGACGTGAGACAGCTAAAAAAATGCTACAGGATGTAAATGCTGTTGAAGAAGTTGACATGGAGTTTGTAACTGCTTAAGGAACTCCAATATAATAATAACATGAACAACACCATTAAGCCTCTAGGTAACGGCGACTTCGAAGTACAGAAAGATGCTCCCTCTTCGGAGATTTTAGAATCAGGGAAGCCCAAATTCAGTAAAGATGATAAGGCAGCAAAGAAGTTGTTCCAGGATATCCAATTAGCCTATGATGCTCTTATTATGTCGAAGGTCGATACTATGAGGCCCGGTGCGGTTGTAACACAAGAGCTCTCTGATAAGCATGAGACTCTCTATACTGAGTATGATGATCTAGTTGATATCACTGTGAAGGCTACCGGCGGTTATGCTCCAGCATGGTTTACTGACCCGCAGACATGTGATCTATTTGAGATAGCTGGTATTGATTGTAAAGGTATGACCTACAATGAAATGTGTGAGCTAGAAGGTTCGATGGCGTTTGGAGATTAAATTAATATGAAACTAAATATACTACTACCACTAATAATTATCACTATTGTGTTGATCTTAACTGGATGCACATGAAGTACATGCTAGACTCCCAGTTGGGATAAGGAACTCCGATATAATTAAAGTATGAAAAGAGACAAGTACTTAGTAATCGTAAGTTTTAAAGGACGTGTTGAGCGTATTGTTGTAGAAGCTACTTCTAGACCAGATGCTGAAAATGTTGTTTATGAGAAGAAGAAGCATTTGTTTGATCATGATGTTATTCACGGTACAAACACCATTAATATTATGTCTTCGCGTAGAATGTCTTGATAATTTAAGGAACTTAACTATAATATGATTATGAACATTGAAAAAATAAAGGATAAATTGATTGTATTATGGATTATGTCAGTATCTATCTACATAGGGTTAGATTTACTACAGAAATTTGGTTAAAATAACAAAGGGGGTGACGTTGGTTTCGACGTAATAAAAAATTACGGATGAGGGTTCAAATCCCTCCACCTCCATTAATAAATACTAATATGGCATTTGAACATTTACATCTAGATGATTTAGGTAGAATCATTTATAAATTCGCTAGATCGGTTGGATATACCGAAGAATGGTGGTTTTCATACGATAGCCTAAGTAACAAGACAATCGATAAGTATATTAAAGAGAGAAAGCCATTCTAAGTGAAGAAGTTATTAAAAGCTTTTAAAAATAAAAAGAATCGTAAAATAAATTATGATCAAGAGCTGGACAATTTTAGACAAATGGTAATAGATCTACACCTTAAAATAACTAGATTAGAGAAAGAAAATCGTCGTTTGAAACGAGTTATTAAAAATCTTTCTGAAACCTAAGGAACTTTATTATAATAAGAGTATGAAAAAAGATATTTACAGAGTTCAAAAAAGCCCTAGTTATTCTCTGTATACGAAGAATGGTTCTAATCATAGAATGCACGGTCCTGCGTTAACTATCGGTAAGGATGATTACTTTTATATTGACGGTAAGAGGTTGACTCTCTCTGGCTATGAAGACTATGTTAGGTCCTACCTCATTCACAAAGAAGATTATAGGTTGGAAGAGGAATATTTTAATGAGGCGGAGAAATCTTCAGATGGTATTTTTATTCACAACCAAAAATTAGCTGAAAATGCAGGGTGAAGAACCTCTTTGGTACTTAGAGATCATTCATTTGAATGAAAATTTAATTACAGAGAGCAAACATTTAGAAGGTCCCTTTATAACTCAAACAGATGCTGAATATCGTAAAGGAGTAATTCTCACTAAGCATGAAGCTATACGTGATCAATTGACAATTAATTTAATAATGTTATAGAGTATGCAAAAATATAAGAAATCAACTAAGAAAAAATGGATAGATAAATCGGAGCGTGTTGCAGAGATAGCCAAGCTAGCGGAGTTAATCAAAGAAGGTGAAGAGGATCACCTGGTACACTATAATGAATTAGTACTTAAGTATGCTAAGGATACTAATATGCAGGCTCCTGCTTCTGAGACTGATCCAATAGCTTGGGACTTGTTTTGTGAGTTAGGAGGTGGAGATCCTGGTAAAATTGTGTATGCAGGAGGTAGGAGAGGGTTAAACTATCTTGAAATGGTTAAATTTAATCGAGGCTACTGGCGTTAACTAATTAAAATGGATCCTATACCTACTATCACTCTAGCTGTTGTAATTATTGAGCTTGTTATATTAGTATTCCTCTTTAGATCTAATAAATAGTTCTATGAAGACCTTACTTATATTGCTCGCTTGTTGTCTTATTAGCTGCGAAGGAGGTTATAGCTCGTATACGTACCAATCAGTACCGACTACTACTGTACGTACATATAGAACCTATACACCAGCATATTATTATGCTCCTAGGAGAGTCTATTACCCCCCTCCAGTTGTGAGGTATCAATACAGGACACCAAGATTACATAGTATTGAAACAAGAAACTATAGGAAGAAGTGTCCTTAATAATGGAATTTGTAGTAGAATGTGAAAATAATCAAGAAATTGCTTCTTTTGATAATAAGAACGATGCAATAGATTACGCGTTTGAATATTTTACATCTATTCACGATAATCGAAGTTTGAACCAAGTAAACGTTAAAGATATAGATAACAATATAATATTTACTAGCTTCCGTACACCTACAACCTATTATTTTTCTGGTCCGATGACATAAGGAACTCCGTTATAATAAAAGTATGAAAGAGAGAGTTGAAAGATTAGTTGAATCTGGTGAGCATGTGTTCCTAGATATCTGCCCTAGACGTGATGGTAAGATGTGGTCTGAAGAAGGGGTTATCAAAAGGCTCGATGCTAATGGTTGGTTTCAGATTGAATTTATGGGATCGACTAATGGCTGGCATGTCAATCAAATCGTAAATATTAAGACAGATTAAAAGTTTTCATCCAATAGAGATGCGTCAAGTGAGTATAAACACGGTTAAGCGAATAGGATAAGACGTTAAATAATGAACTATCGTGGGAGTAAGGGTGCCCTCAGAGAAAGACCCTAAACTTTAAGGAACTATAGTATAATATAGAAACAAAATATGGCCCGGTCATCTAACTGGGAAGAACCACCCGGTAGCAATGCTAGCAAGGCTACAACAAGGCGACGGCTAAGTATGGGAGGTAATGCAGGTTCAATACCTGCTCGGGCCTGCTCCTAGTAATTAACGAGGCGTCAAAATCTTCACGCCTACAACCCGAAAGGGGGAGGCTAGGTGGGAGTAGGAACTAGAATATAATTAGGTATGAAAGAGAGTAAGTATGTTGTTGTAGCCTATACTAAGACAAAGACTAATGTACTTAAAGCTCTCAACCTCTGCATTCATGAGGTAAAGGATGAAATACAAAATGTATGGGTAGAAAAGGTAGTACCAGTCAATAGAGAGTGTAAAAATGAGATGGTTAATGGATGGACGCCAGGAACAGAAGAGTTTAATAGTGCATGGCAAGATACAGATCCAAGCGATAGGCCGATCAAATGCATCGTGCATACTGTAAAAGGAACCCGTATATAATAATAGTATGAACGATACCGTAGGAAAGAACTATATTGCTGTTAAA
>Ga0070746_10000229_pt1 | contig 32238 bp, 34 predicted proteins | sample VirMetDEL_Mar_21_FD_77016 | JGI IMG/M metagenome (GOLD analysis project Ga0070746, IMG submission 77016) | Aqueous microbial communities from the Delaware River and Bay under freshwater to marine salinity gradient to study organic matter... | ecosystem: Environmental > Aquatic > Marine >...
CACACCTTCTTTATCCATGGATACTTGAGTGCCCATGCAGGGTAAGGTTTGTAGTTACCTTTATTTTTCCAGGTCATGTTCTCTCCAGGATGTCAGTGCGCAATGCCCAGAACGCAGCGGCATAGACATCAGGTGGTGCTTCACCCATCTCTTCGAGATAGGCATCGTCATTAGATGATGCGAGTAAAACAGCCTTGGATCTGGCGGTATAGATAACCTCGGCACATCCATCGAGTGACTCATGCAGCCACTCATACATGTACTCATCAATAGAGCACTGATCCACATCCTCTTCATCATCAAGTTCCTCCTGCTCCATAAACATTTTGACTGATTCTTCACGCTGATCTTCATACTCATCTGCGTATTCACGAACGACATGCCAGTACCAATTCTCTAGTGCAGCGTATGCCTCTGAGAATGTTGGCGGCTCGTATGGTTCTTCAACTAATACTCGTAATGGCTCTGGCTGCGGCCATCCCATCCATACCCAAACCTTTAGTGCGAACCTCTTCAGTAGCTCAGTCATCTGAACCTCCATCATTTAAATTTAAGGGAGTCATCTTCCGCCCCTCTCGCCCCAGCGAGGGGCGGAAGGTGACAGATTAATCTTCGGTAACTACACCGTAACCTTGGGCTTCATTGTATCCATCCATACCACCCATAGCGAAGGCTTCCATGCCACGCAGGTGTGACTCGCCGTCATCCTCTAGCTCTAACTCTTCAGGCTCACCGGCTAGGGTATAGTGATTGATGCAGTTGCGTAGCTGGCTCACGTTATAATGCGCAGCCTTGAGTGCATCATGTACCTTGATCGCATCATCAGGGGTCAGCCCTTCGATCCATTCCTGGTGCCAGAAGGTACGCTCGAGACAGTGAAGCTCACCGATCATGCGAACAGTAGCCTCATACATTTCATTTCTTTTCATCGAGCCTCTCCATTTTCTCAGCCCATTGGACTGCTCGCAGTATAGCATCACGCTCATACTGCTTAAGATTCTTCGTGTCCTTAGTATAGATAAGCTCACCCATAAGGAGCACGCCTTGCCATACTTTCTTCGTCGGCTTGTGAACAGTGCCCATCAGTTCTCCCTTGGATGGATGACAGCTATAAGCCTGAAGCCTTTGCTTTCAGCACACCAGCTAGGCTCAGACCTACCTATACCTACACCGAATAGGTTCGTGCGCGTGTCCTGGATCACCATCATAGACTCGGCAGCTTTCTCGGACATCTCCAAAGCTCTGCCTCCGGCACGCTTCGGATGACTGTACCAAGTCATGTCACGCCAATCAGTCTCGGTCATACTTAGCCTCCAATGCAGCATCGACCATAGCATCTCGAGCATCCTCTTCGCTCTGCATGAATGCATCAGCACACGCAGCGCCTGCATCCTGAAAGCTCTGCTCGTAGTACCAAATGTCCTCGCCTGGTATTCTCCACACATAACCGTACCGAATGAAGACTTCATAGCCCTGCTTGGCTAGCTCTTTAAGGTGGGCTGCGCAGTTTGTACTTGCGATTTCATTGAGGTCGCAGACTAACTCCTCGTCACGTTCGTTCATTGCATAGGTGGTCACATACCAGTCAGGTCCTGCAATCGTACCAGGGCCATCCTCAGGTGGGTCGTAGTAGCTACTCATCTTTGTGCTCCTCTGCGGTACGATAGCCAAACTTATAAGCCATGATAGCAACACGAGCTAAGTCAGACTGACTACCTCGCATATCTTTAATGAGTTCATTCAACTCATCCCAATCTTTAGGTGTTCGAACTAATTCCATGCGACCTCCATATTATTATCTATCAACCCTATCCCCTCCCCCCCCTAAAGGGGGGGAGAGGGATAGGGGTTAGTAAGCTGATTTAGATTCAGGTAACTCATCATCACCCAGCACATACAAGTTAGACAAGTCTAGTCCTGCACCACCTGAATGCCTAGCCACATGATCCAATGCATCATGAAGCTCACCGATCTCTCGTTCGTTGCGATTGTTCCTAGCCTGTACGTCCATAGTAATACGCATGACTTGGTTTAGCCTGGTGATAGACTTCTCTAACTTCTCACGCTCTTGGCATAGTGCAGTGCGTCTAGTGTTAAGCTCTTCAACTAAATCACTAGGGTTATCACATAACATCTGAATCAATTCGCTAACTAACATAGTCTATCCTTATCTGCGATCGGCAGTACTGAGTGTTTAAAGTGTCAAGTCTCAAGCAACAAACAACAAGAGGACGAAGCTTCATACCATCTGGTACAAAGCTCCGCCCTCCATGCTGTCTGGCTACAGGCTACTTGTCTTCATTCTTCTTAGCTAAGAATTCTTTGTGCAGTGCCAGCTTTGCTTGGCACCACGGCTCAGCCAATCCATTGTCATTGAACACGACGACAGGTACTGACTTCTTAGCCTTCATTGCAGCATCGTACTTCTCTTCAAAGTTACGGTACTTCTGTTTAAGCAACAGCCTTCCTTCATCACCTGCTGCATTGATCATGCTATAGGTAGCTCGGTACTTTGGATTCCCTGTAGACTTACTCGTCAGCTTGACTACTGAATACCCTGCCTCCTCTGGAGTCTTGGGGATATTGCACGCAGCCATCTCTGCAAAGTCACTACCGAAATCACAATCAACATTCTCATTATCAAATGACATATCAGATCCTTTCAAAAATCTTTTGTCTGTTGTGCCTGCTTGGCGCTCACGCCGTGCGCCAAGTTGGCATACAATCTTTAATCTCTAATCTTAGTACGCTTCTATCTCTACGCTTAGACCCATACTTCTATGACCACTCGTCCACTCCTTTATTTTTATAGCTACTTCACCTAGCAACACGTCATTGACCAACCCGTGGAAATAACCCCAGGCTTTCGTCTTCTGGTTGAAGCTTCTTGCATCTCCTACCTCGTGCCACTCACCGGATTCAGTCTCTGCTTCTACTCCCCAATCTACCCACCACTTTGAGTTCGGGTTACTGTTAGGCAGCATGATTGCTACATAACTATTGTCATTGAAGTCATGCCTCAGGTAAAAGCTAAAGCTACTACCTTCAGGCTCGAAGAGCGTATCATTCGTCGTCGTGTTCCTGATCTCGGTCATGCCTTACCCCCTTGCACTTTCGTTAGCTCAAGCTCCATGTCCAGGCCGGGCACAGAGTAGCAGTTGTTCCAGTCACCATACTCCCTAGTGAAGTGAACATACCCACGTCTAATCTCATTGAGCCTACCGATCGAGGTGACAAAGTAATCCCTCAACGAGTAAGCATTCTTCTGCACCATGCACTGCCCACATGTAGGCCTCATGTCTGACCCGCTCTTGTTGACGCCACGCATCAGCACATCGTCGTGACTGTGACACTTGTGACAGCTAAGCGAACCTTCTAGTCCGTGTGTCATCCATTCAAACTCCCAGTTGTCGTGGTTGTCCACGTTCTCCTCGAAGCGTTCTTCTACCAGGATCATCATGTCTGGCACGTCCTCAATCCTCAGACTTCCAAGCTCTCCTTTCTTCTGCTCTTCCATCTCGCCACCCATTACCAATGCCCCGAACAACTCCGTACATTCCGTCAGCTCCATGCTTCTTCCTCCTTAGGGGTGTAAATGTCCCCTCTTGTTATTTTAGTCGGGACGTTAACACCCAACAGCATCTCCATTGCTGATGTCTTGAGTCTGTCTCCCGGCTGCCGTACTGAGGGTCGGAGCCTAACGTGCAGGCGTCTGGCCCTCCCTTCAACAGTGCTGAGGGTCCGCCCCCTCTGTCTGGCTTGGTGCTGCTTTGTTTCTGGGGTCTTGTAGCTATGCAGCTATGCAGCTTGCAGCTACCGCCGAGGCAAAAGAGTAGAGGAGCCGAAGCCCCCCTACCCTCTGTTCCATTCGCCCTGCGGCTAGACCATGTAAGCGCAAACTTCCTCGGTCTCTTCATCCTTTCGGATCTCGGCATCGATCGCCATGCCCTGCCACAGCGTGTTCGCCAGGCCCACAACGATAAAGGCTTCGTTAATTGCAGCCCCCTCTTTCACTCGACGGTGCATGTCCTCCATGAACTCCTTTTGCGCGGGGCAGAACAGCAGCATTAAGCCCGATACGTTCTCGTCCAAGCACGACTGCAAGAGGATGTTCCAACCGTTGCCGGTCGAATTCATCTTCACGCCTTCGCCTACGGGGCGCATGGGTCCGGAAAATGTTGCATCCATCCGCTTACGTCGTCTAGGTGCAGGTTTATGGTTCTGGGCGAAGCTCTCTGGGGTAACGCTCATGGCGCCTCCTTTGTGTGACAGGCTGACCTATTCAACCTCGTCAACTTGTTTGGTTGAATCGTCAGCAACAGACACGAACACCTGTTGCTCGTCTGTCTCCGTGGTATGCCGGGTTGCTCTGCGGTCCTGCGGTTCTGTAGCTAATGCGGTCTTGCGGTCCGGCTGCTTGCGGTCCTGCGGTCTTGCGGTCTTGGGGTCCTGTGGTTCTGCGGTTATTGCAGCTAGCCCTCGTACCTGAGGCACCTGCCCCTCCTCCCGCTTCTGCCCATTCCCCCTTTTATTACACTTTCCAAGTGGTACAATTTTCCTATAAAGGACAACTGAATGACCCGGAGGTGACATGGGAAGAAAGAAAGTAGCAGACGTTAAGTATACCCCTATGCTGAGCAAGCACTTGCTCGAGGGGGCTTTTGCTCAGTGCATGCACCAGGTCCTAGAAAGCCTGCACATGTGCCAGCAGCACAAGCATACGGACCTGACTTTAGAGCAGCACGTTAAGGGCCTGAAAAATATTACGGGCTCTGAGATCGCTACCGCTTTAATGATCACAGAGGATCGTCATGCGGGCTCTATGGTTAAGAAGCACAGCCTATGGGTAAAGCGCGCTCAGACTTGCTATGATCTGCTTTTGAAGTTTGACACTGAAGATCCCGACGACATGGTGCGGCCGCTTAAAGAGATCACGATGTGGATTCAGGATGCACATTTAATTTTGCACGAAGACACGGACAACAAGACTCGGGAATATCTTTCTCGCAAAGGTATGCCCAACGAAGAGGAGACGCTAAATGGGAAACTCAGGGCACCGGGCATCCAGTAAAGCCTATGAGAAAGAAGCCGAGGAAGATGCTATTGATGGCGTCGAAACTCGAGAAGAAGTTCAGCGGAAGGATCGCTACGCTGTGGACCTCCTTGAGAGGTCCCCAGCGGGCGCCATAAAGAAAGTACCGAAGGAAGCACATGGGCGTGTTCATAAAAATCTTCGCTCTGTTATCCGGGCTGAGTGGGAAAGCGGCGAGTCGGCTTCGTTATTGGCTAAACGTCATGGGATTAGTTCTCGGAGCATTAGTCGTTGGATTGCTAAAGAGGACTGGACTAGGAGCGCCATGGATGCCCCAAGTGCAATCTTACAACATGCACGGCGCGAGATTCAGCGTAAGGTTGAAACCGCCAAGGTTGAGGCGACGGCTGCTATCGAAGATGTTCTCGCCGAGCATAAGGGAGCGAGCCATACGCTCAAAGCCCTTTTACATGAGGCGACATCACGAGCCCTTGCCTATCCTCACAAAGACCCCTTCAGGCAATTGCTAACAATTAAAGTGGCGTCTGAGGTGGCCAAGAATATTCAGGCTATGGACCGCAAGACATGGGGCTTTGACGAAAACAAGACGAAGACAACCACACAGATCTTCGACGTTTTAAGCACGATGGAAGACAAAGTTGAGCGACAAGCTCTTGCGGCGGACAAGTCATCCCCTATAAAAGATGGCCATGGAAAATAATGTTTTACAGATGCTCGGTGAGTTTGGTGCGCTTGGCTTAGCCAGTGGCGCTATCTTCTGGATGTACATTAAGATGAGCCAGCGCATGGACAAGATGACAGACAACTTCCAGGCTCAGCTTCGAGAGCAGGCGCTCGGTCACAATGACCGAGAGACTGCGCTAAGAGATCGCTACGACCAGGTAATCGCCACCTACAACGATGAGCGACTAGAGGTTATTAAAGGCATTGGCAGCCGGCTTGAGGTTATGGAAAAAGAACTAGAAGACATTGAAGGCAATTTAAAATTAGTTTTAGAGCTACTCAATGACGGACGCTAGGGCCGAAATCCTTCGCTGCGCTCAGGATTTTGAGTACTGCACGAAGTATTTTAAGATTGTGACAAAACGATCGCGCCTTGAACCGTTTCAGCTTAACGATGCTCAAAAAGATATTATCGGATCGCTTAGCCGCAACGATAACTTAATGATGCTCAAGGCTCGCCAGCTAGGAAGCACGACAGGTATTGCTGCGTATTTCTTTTGGAAGGCTCTGTTTACTCCGCACACGAATGTGGCGGTTGTGGCGCATACCGATGAAGCGGTGAAGAAGATCTTTGAAATCTATCGCCTCTTTTATGATGAGCTACCGGACTTCTTAAAGCTAGAGACGGTCAGGGCTAGAGAAAACCAACTTAAGTTTGTGACGGGTAGTAGCATTCGGATTGGCTCCGCTTCGAGCCAGAGTTTCCGTGGTGGCACCTACCAGCTTATCCATGCGTCGGAGTATGCCTTCTGGGGCAACATGGAAGAGACGATTGCGTCCCTCTTCTCTACGGCTACCGAGACAGCTAAGATTGTTCTTGAGTCTACAGCTAACGGAATGAACGAAGCCTATGACATGTGGAGCAGGGACAACGGTTTTACCAAGTTGTTCTTAAGCTGGAAGATGGATCGGGCCTATGCGCTCGATGAGGCTTCGTTTTCTGACCCGAGTGAAGAGGAATTAGAGTACAGTTACGAAAATAAACTTAGTCAACGCCAGCTTAACTGGGCAATTAAGACGCTGCGTACCAAGTGCGCTAACAATTGGAACATCTTTAACCAGGAATTCCCTGCAAGACCTGAAGATGCGTTCATCCAGTCGGGCTCACCCTTCTTCCCCATGAAATTTGATGTGGTTAATGCCACTCCGGGGTACGAAGAGTACGAAAAACCTAAAAAATTTGGTGTCTATATCATGGGAGTGGACACTGCATCGGGTTCACCCGGCGGCGATTACAGTGCATTCATGATTCTTGACGCTACACAGCCCAAAAAGCTGCGCATGGTGGCTAGTTTCTACGAAAGAATCCCACCGAGCCTGTTTTCGAAGCGAGTTTTAACCGCAGCTAAGCGATATAACGCCATGGCGGTGGTAGAAACCAACAGTTATGGGCTAAGTGTCCACGAATACCTGCAACAAGAGGGCTATCCTAGCCTTTATCGGACAACAAGCTTCGATAAGGTGACTAATCAGTGGCAAAACCGCCTAGGTTTCCAGACTACGGTAAAAACTAGGCCGCTTTTAATTTCAAGGCTCTATGAATACGTTAGTCGGGGCTGGGTTAACCCCGGCTGCCCACGATTTCAGGCCGAAGCCAACCGATTGCACTATAACAACAGAGGTAAAGTTGAAGCTTCCTCTGGACAGCACGATGATATGGTTATGGCAACAGGTCTTGCGTTAATGGGGCTTGACCAAGTAGATGAGATCGCAGAAGAAGTGCAGAAATCGTATCAACCACGAAGCATTCGAGATATTCTTGAATGGGAAGTGAACACTGGCAAGATTTGGAAAGATTCTGATAGGAATTCGTTTGCTGACGACAGTGGACATCAGATTCAGTCTCTTTTCAATGACCTCTCGTAACCGTCACTTGGGACGTTAAACCTCGTATAAAGGGAGAAAGAGTATGTTATCGCCAGAAGATCAAGAGCGGATGATTGCTAGACTAGGCGGCGAAGAACCCGAGCAAGAAGCTCCGGTTGTAGAAGCCGCACCGGTTGAGGCAGTTGTCGAAGAAGAGGTTGCGGAAGCTGAGGCTCCCGTTGAAGCTGCTGAAGTTGATGACGAAGAAGAAGCGACTGGGGGCCATGCGGTTCCTTATGATCGGTTCCGGCAAGTCAATGAACGACGTAAAACACTGCAATCAGAAATTGCAGACCGAGATCGTCGGCTCGAAGAACTCCAGGCACAGTTGAATCAAAAGTATCAACAAGCTGAACAACCTCAAGAGGAATCTCATGGGTATAACTATGAGGAGTATGAAGAGGAAGCAGATCCCGATAGCTGGGCTGCCCGCTTTAAGCAGGTAGAAGCAGCAAACAAGGATATGCAAATCAAACTTGCTCACATGGATATACAAAAAGAAATCATAGAAGCGTCAAAGGAATACCCCGGTGTTCCAGAGGCTTATATGTGGGATATGATCGCTCAAGATGGAAACATAACTGCTCAAGAAGCTGCGCAACAATACAGTTCGTTCGTCGGAGAAGTCGAAGAAGCTGCTATTGCGCGGTACTTAGAAGCGCAAAAAGGCGAGGTTGCGCATGGTGCGCCCCCCCGCCCTTTGTCAAAACAAACTGTAGGTACTGAGCACCTGGCTGAGCCACAATCCCCTCGCTCATTGGACGAGGCCCGGCAAGCTATGGTGATGTATCTTAATTCTTAGATAGGAAAACAAAATGGCTTCGGTCAGTATTTCAGATTTAGAAGCAATTCTAAAAGACTTCTATCTTGGGCCGATTATTGAAGCACTCAATAGTCAGCTTGAGATGGTTGACCTTTTTCAGAAGGTCACTCTTGATTGGTCGGGTAAGAAAGTTATTATCCCGATTCATGTCTCTCGTAACACCGGCACCGGCTTCCGGGGCGAAGGAAACACAATTCCTGAAGCTGGCAAGCAGGGCCATGTTGATCTGACGATTACCGCACGGTATCTCTACGGTCGATTCTCCCTGACTGGTCCTGCTATTGCATCGGCTAAGACGACTGCGAACAGCTTTGCGACTTACGTCCAGACTGAAATGGATGGCCTTGTCACCGATGTTAAGGTGCTGGCTAACCAGAACATGTGGACTGGTGGCGGCTGCGTTGGCTTTATCCATGACCGTGTTGATCTTGCGGCTGGTGTCGCTGGTCCTGCGGCTGGGTTTGCTTTTAGTGGTAACAAGGATGTTGGGCTTGCGCTCCAGAACCTAGACAGCGTTCCTGGTGCAACTTCCCGTTGCAGCGTGAATATTGTTCGCCTTGATGACTACACGCTTGCAAATGCGGTTGGTGTCATGATGGCAGACTTTTCCACTCTTTCGGCTGGTCGCCTTGAGCTTGAGCCTGTTGCTGCTGGCACGTTGACCCTTTCAACGATGTCGGGTGAGTACGCTGCGATGGTTCAGGTTCTTGGTACTGGCAAGCGTGGTGGCATTGCTGGTGCTCGCACCTACACTGCCGATGCAGTTCCTGGCGCAGGTAGTACTACGCTGCCTGCCGCTGAAGCAACGATTCAAGCCCAAGCGTTTGGTGTCTATGCGAACCTTGGTTTGCAGCAGCACTTCGGCAACTTCCGTGGCGGCGCTGTCGCTCCGGCTGTTGACGTTCCTGCGTTGCGCTCGACGATTCAGGCTATCGACGCAAAGGCTGTCGCAACGAACGATGCACTCGACTTTGGTCGTATGCAGGGTATCCTGGACGAGCTTATGATTCTTGGTGGAGAGAATCCGGATTGCTTGTATGTGCATCCGATCTTTCGCCAGGAGTACGCAGGCTTGCTTACCTTCACGAATGCGGCTGTGACCGCCTTCTCGAAGGATGCTCAAGGTCCTGCTGGAACTGCTGAAGCTGGTTTCAGTGCTTATGCTTTTGCTGGTATCCCAGTGAAGATGAGTCGCCATTGCGGCAAAGGCCTTGCGGTCTTTCTGAAGACTAGCACCTGGTGCATCACCGAGCTTCAGAGCTTCGGTATGGCTGATCTGGACGGCAATGTCCTTAGCCGCTTGTCGGATCGTGATGAGTGGGAAGGGTATGTCCGTTGGTATTACAACATGGTTTGCAAAGAACCTAACCGTAATGCAATTTTGTGCGGGATTCGATTCTCGGGCATGTAGGTCTTTCAAGTCCCCCACCCCCTTAGGGGGGTGGGGGACGAAGGAGAGAAGATGAGAGAATCTGCGTACAATCCAAATGATGGTGCATCCGTCATCACAAGGCATCCCAAAAAGAAAAAAGAAGTAAACGCTGGCGGGGTAATAGCTGGCGGTGCATCTGGCGCTTTGGCTGGAGCGGAAATGGGATCTGCCCTAGGTCCTTGGGGCACGGCTGGCGGTGCTGTTCTTGGTGGGATTCTTGGTGCTTATACAGGCTCACAAAGCAAAGGCGATGTAAGTCAGGTTGCAAACGCAAAGCAAAGTTTTGATAAAAACTCGTTGCGAATGGCCGCAGCAGCAAAGAAAGCTAAAAAGCTTAAAGACGCTAAGGGTTCAGCAGACGGCTTCTTAAAGGCTGGCGAATATATTATGAAGGCTACATGAAAAAATCAGGCGTTGTATTGATCTCTGAGAATATTATTCCTCAGGATAAAAGTGTAGAACTACCAAAGCCCGGTACGCTTCAATCTCAGTTAACTGAGTTTACAACGCAAAGGCAAAGGTTCACCCGCACATGGGATATGTGCAGTTTATTTTTGCAAGGCAACCAGCACATTCGCTGGGACAAAAATCTTAAAAACTTTGTGAATGCGCCAACCGACCGAAGGCGCACTCGAGCAACGTTTAATCTTATTATTAATATCTATCGTAACTTATTAGCGAGGCTGAGCATTGCTTATCCTTCTATGGTTGTGATGCCTTCAAGCCCATCGACTGAAGACATCATGAAGTCAGAGGCTTCCGAAACCTTTCTTCGTTACTACTGGCACACAGAAGACATGCGAAGCGTACTGACTACGCTTATTGAGTGGCTTTTGATCTGCGGAAACGCTGGCCTGCACACCTTTTATGATCCGGAAGACGACAAGATTCACACCCGTGTTGTTAGTCCGTATGATCTTTTCTTTGAGCCAGGCGCTACCAAGGTGGCAGAGTCTCGATTTGTTGCTGTGCGGCATATCGTTCATCGAGATGACTTAATGAAAGCTTACCCTGATAAAGCTGAGATCATTAAGAAGTCCGGCGAAAAACCCCAGCGCACTTTCCGAACCTACTTCCAAGCAGCAAGTGGCACAGATTCTAATGAGCTTAAAAACCGCCTCGAGGTTTTTGAGGTTTACATGAAAACCGGTGAAATGGGGATGCTCCTAGGAACAAACTGGTTATACAAATCAAAATGGCCAGTAGGAAAAAGTCCGGTTGAAGTTATTCAGTACACAAAAATGCCTGGTCGTCTTTATGGCATGGGAATGATTGAGCCGCTTCTCGAGCTTCAGACAATGTACAACCGGGGAAGAGGCCAGGTTATCCAGAACGCTGAGCTTATGGGCAACCCAAAATGGCTAGTTCCTAAGTCCTCAGGAATTGCAAAGGATGCGCTTGCTGATTCTCGACCTGGTGAAAAGGTTGTATACAACTCTAACTCTGGACCCCCTCCTCAGCAGGTTCCTGCTGCTCCTTTGCCTTCTTATATACTCGACAACATCCGACAGCTTTCATCTGAAATGCATGATGTTGCCGGCGTACATAGTACAAGCCTTGGTAAGCGAGCTATTGGTATCGAGTCCGGCGCTGCTATCGAGTCACTCACCAATCGGGATTCTCAGCAGCTCCTGGTAACGCAGCACAATATTGAAGAGGCTACCAAGGATGTTGCGCTGTGCATCCTGGAAATGGCTCGCAAGTTTTACACTGAAGATCGAATGATTCGGATGATGGATAACACGGGTCGTATTATTCATAAGGTTTTAAATAGCACTGATCTTTGCAACGATGCTGAAATCTACCTCGAGTCCGGATCAATGTTCCGAGATGAAAAGAAAGATCGAGACCAGCGCGTGCTTGAGATGGTTAAGATTGGCCTTCTTGGGAAAGAAGAAGCGCTTCGTGCTTTGGATTATCGCACCAATAATGCTCGTGTTACTAAGCGCATGGCAGGCTTTAGCCATGCTCATGATATGCTTAATGCAATCAAGGCTGGTCGTGAGATTGAGATCATGCCGACCGATGATCTTAAGGCGTTCCAAGAAGTATTTGAAAGCTACATGCGTACTGAGCCCTACTACAGGCTCCCAGATGAAACACAGGATTATATTCGAGATGTGCTTGTTGCTGTCGCAACCTTTGGTCAGGAAGATGAAGACTTTATAAGGCAAGAGATGGAGCGCACTGTGTTTCCGAAGATGCCTCAGAAGCCACAGGATGCTGCGAGCATGATGGCTAGTGTCTCTAGTCCTGGAGCAGCGGCTCAGATGGCCGACCAGTTTAGCAGCTTAGACCAGCGAAGGGCTGTCGCTGACGATGCTAAGCCTGTTCTTTCTGGCGCTGCAAAAATGGGAGGTGTCTAATGACTCCGGCAAATGTAGCTTCAATGTTTCGGTCTTATATGGATGAAGCTGATACAACCTTTATCACTGAGGCTCAGGTTGAGTTGTATCTGGACCAGGCATACAATGACTTTCGTCAAGCTGTTTGCAACATTGATCCTTTTATTCTTTCTGTCGAGCATCGGCTTGAAGCTACTGGGTCTAAGATTAGTCTAACGGTTCCAACTGGAACTCCGGCGGCTACACTCTGCGGCGAAACCGCAGATGCGGGAAAGAAGCTTGAACGGCTTTTGCGCGTTGCAAGGATTAACAACACTAGTGAAAACGAAGTGCTTCGTTATCTTACTGCTGCACCCTCAGAAAGAAGCATCCCGCTTGGCGGCTACACCTTTACGAACAACACATTAATTATTGGCGGAACTTATACTGATGCTTTTAGACTTGAGTATGTTCCCTATCATAATGTCACTTTCACTGGCGGTGTTCCTAGTTCTTATCTTGACGACCTTGATGGATTCCATGACATGATCCCTCTTTATGCGTACTTAAGGTACGCAGTAAGAGATGCTGCTGATTTGCCACAGGTAAATCAGGAGCTAGCCCGCAAGCTAGGAAACCTTGAGACTTATCTTCAGCAGGGCAGGAGCCACGAAGGTTCCCAGTATGTAAACTATTTCTAGGTCTGGATTGAACAAATGGCTGCACCGGGAAATGAAATTGAATTACTTTCTGGCGGAACACAACAAGACGACAATCGTCGAATCGGCTGGGCCCAGAACCTATGGAACATTAGCGGAACCGTCTCTGTGCGCCCTGGCTGGGGCCAGGTCGCAGAACTAGACACGACCCTTGGCCTGGACATCAAAGCAATCAGCACGGGCGTTAAATTCGCTCCTACTGATTTTGGCTACACTAAGTTGCTGGGCTGCGAGTATATTAAAACCAGCTTTGGCCACGAGCAAATTGTCTCTGTCTTTTTGGCTAGGTGTAATTCTGGCAATACTTTTGGCGAAAACAAAGCTTTTAGGTGGGATCATTATTTAGTCGCAAGAATTTTTGACCTTACGACAAGGCGGCACTGGGAAGAGATTTTCCATCGGCACACATCTGAGCAAGCACTTTCTGCTCAGTCACTAATTGCTGAGCCGGCTTTTGGAGTAGTTTCTCCGTCTACCCCGAGCACATGGAACGGCTGCTATGAGTCAAGCTATGATGTAGACAACACGAGCTTTATCTCGGGCCAAGAAGATAACGAGTGGTTTTTTCAGGTTTACCAGGACAACCTTTATTTTGGCGCTCCATCTCAGGGCGTCTACATGTACCAGCCTGTAGACTTTAAAAGCGTACGCTATCAGCAAATTGAAACTTCAGAAGAGTTTGATTGGTCGCGCGGCTACTCTGAAAGCCCGTTAATTAAACGATTAAATTTTTCACCTGGAATTTTTCAGGATGGTTTTGTTTACGCAGAAAACAGCGGGCTAACTAATGTTAAGTCTTCTGCTGTTTTTCGTGACAGGCTTGCTTACGCTACTGACCATCAGATTTTCTTTTCTGACCCAGGACGTCCTGCTAATGTTATTGGGATTAACTTTATCCAATGTCCTTCGGCTAATAAAATTACAGCACTCGGAGAGTTAAGAGGTAACTTATTAATTTTCACAGAAAGAGAAACGTATCTCTATGTCCCGTCTGAAGGCACGATTATATCAAGGGGCCGCCCCCCTATTGCTGTTAGTACCAACATTGGATGCGTAGGGCCTTCAGCTATAACTACAGCCTCTAGCAAGCTGGTCTGGGTTTCTAATTCAGGTGTCCATTCAACTTCTGATGGGACAACTATCTCCAACATTGGAGAGCCTATTGAAAGCTTCTGGGATGGCAGCGGTCTAATGACCAACCCAATGACAAGCTACTTTGAGACGGCTTCAAATGGCCACGTTGACATCTCTTCTGTTACGCCGCCCAGAACTCTTCTTCAGTTTTCCCCTGAAAATATAACGCTTTGTTACAGTCAAAACAAAAAAGCACTTATAATGAATGCCCCTCACCTTAACGGGGCTTGGTGCTTTACGCAGGGTATGTGGTCCTGGTGGACTTATGAAAGCATAGTAAATGAAACGGGCGCAGGCCCAATGGTTGATACAACTCAAAACTTAATTAACCCTTGGGTTATAGCTTCAGATGATGACTTCTTTACTGTTTGCGGAGTCAACAAAGACACAATGACAAATGATGCCATCTTGTATTTAGATGGTAACGCTACCGGTCTAGCTGCAAGCGCACAGGGTTCTAATTTTGTCATAACAAAATTAGGACACGGTGGTGGTCTTGATCGTTCATGCATGAATGAAGATCAAAGGCTTGGGTCTTCTAAGTATGTAGCTGTTAGCAAAGGCGGGCTGCCATTGCTTTCACGCTTCTATTTCAGGCCTTTAGAAATCGAAGAGTCTGCAACGGGATCTGTTTATTGGTGCCCTATTGAACTTGTTCCTCAGACGCCCTCGGCAACGTGGAGCGGAAACATTGTTGCTTACAACTTAACTTTTAAGTTTGATAACACCGTTTGGAGTTGCAACTCTAACGCTGTTACGGGTCTTATTACCCCTCGAGTTCCCGCCGAAAGAACTAAAAGCGCATCAGGTTTTACCCTGGTAGCAGAAACTGATGCCGGTGGTGCTGCTACTCCTGGCGGTGGTTTTATTACGGTGTCCTGGGTTGGCGCTGGTATCCCAGCCTTAACCTACGTTAATCAGCCAAGTCTTAATCTTACACCAAGGCACTCAAACCCTTTAATTGATTTGCCCTTTACGCCGCTGACAACAACTAAAACCCAAGCAGGGCTTGGCTTAAGGATGCAGACAAGCACCGTTAATGATGACGCTGGGAATGCAGATACTAATCTCGCTGCGCTTGGCTGGTGTGGAATGGTTGTAGGTACAGATAACAAGCATACAAATAATGCTAAGGTCCAAGCCGTAGACTGGGCATACAAAAGCAAAGAGGTCATGCAGCCTGGTATGCAAATGAGAGCTAGAGGTATTTATGCTCGAATGCAGAGTACGGGAATCGGCTCAACGCTAATCAAGCCAAACTGGATCTGGGGTCTTTATAACGTGCTGCTTGGCTCGGACAATAAAGACTACACAAGTCAGATCATTGATTATGCAAACGATATATCTAAGATTGAGAACAAGCTTACAGTCAGAAGCAGATTCCAAAATTCTACTGGCAACATTAAGCAGAGGTTCTTTGGTGTTAGTGCTGCTGATACTCCGAAGTGGGGAAGCACAGCTACGCCAACAGATGGTGATTACTTAATTGATGATCAACAGACTGATACAATTGCTATTTCAGATAGCGTTAAAGGCGAAACGATTAGCTATATGGTCTTTGGCTTTATCCGAAATAGAGCATCGTCTCTTTCTATTGAAAGCCTTCTCGGTGTCTTCCGTCGAGCAGGCGGCAGGCGAAGGACGGGTCGATGAGTAACGCATCCTTTCGCCCAACAGAAAAAGATAAAAGCTCTCTGCTTCAGCTTGGAACTGAAGCTGTTGATAATTTTATTGGGGACATTTTTTCATCAGATGTAAAAGTCAGAATACCACCGGGAACAATGGTAGAAGAGCACTCTCCTTCCGCTAACAGTTTTATACTGGGAAGAGGTACTCATCATGGTTTTAAACTTAGCAAGCCTCATACTCTTATTAATGGAGAAACGGGCGCAATTGTAGACAGGCTTGCAACTGTTCGTAATCACGCAGTGATAAGCAATATTCATTTCAAGCAAACTGGCGACCCTTCAAATAAAGACTTCTTATTGCGGCTTGTGCCCCATGAAGGGGCAACAGCCGCAAAGCCTATCCGAGTTCTTTTCCGTCAGTGTGTATTTGAAAAATTGTATGATGCTTCTACTGGTGTAGGTGCGACCAACACAAAAGCATTTGTTGTTGCTAACAAGTTTTCTAGGGCTGTTTTTACTGGCTGCGTGTTTCGCTCAAACAGATCTGATGGCGTAATGAATGGTGCAGGTACTGTTGTGCAAAGCCTTAACGCAGCAGCAACAGATGTCTATGTGACTTCTGGGGTAAATTTAACTACACATAATCATAACAATGTTACGATTGTTGGACCGGAAATCTAATGTCTCTTCGCCATTTTACTTCTGAACAGTTTGCCGAAGGCACAACAATCGATGGAGATCGTTTAGAGAAAGCGCTTCAGGATCTAGAAGACTGGAGCAACAACATTGAAGACAGCCAGTTTATGAATCGCTGGCTTCAGTCTCAATATGTTTTAAAGTACTTGCCTCAAACAACGGGTGCGGCTGGCACCCTAGATACTAAAACTGGTTTGACTGGAAACTATAGGCACGCACCTTTTCTCCCTGTTTACAATTGGCCTGATGATGAAAACCCTTTTCGGTTTAAGGGCAACAAGCTTTGGTGGCAAACAGATGGGTATGTGTTTCCAACAAAGAACTTTGTTTCAGGTGTAGTTCCTGCTGTTCCTGATGTTATTTATAATAATCAATGCGCGTGGACAGCAGGCATTGCTATCGGTGAAGACCCAGTAATTATTGATGCTGTTGATTTAGTTATGCTGACTTACGCTGATACCATTGGTGACAATGACTATGTTACAGATTGGAAGTATGACTCTGCTTCGTCAGCCTATAATGGATCAGCACCTTCGTATTCTAATGACATTCATTTGCAGATTACAGCAGACAATCCTTTCCTGCCTAATCTCCAGGTTAAGAACACTGTAGTTTTTCATAAGTACCAGTCTATTGCCGAAGCTTCTTTGTTTGCTTTGCAGGCAATTAACTTTGCTTCTATTACCGACATGAATCCAAAACTAAACAGCCATAGTCAAGGTTGGATGAATCCAACTCATGAGCATTCTCTTTCTATGAATCTTCATGATTTAAATATTCCTATTCCTCCTTATACCAGGCTTAGGTTTTCTTTGATTCTTCCTATTGAAGCAGGGGCTGAGCCCTGGGGTTTAACTCCCTGGACAAATGCAATCCCTACTATGACGCTGACACTGCTTGAGAGAACCGTAGATGGCTAAGTTTAAAAGGCTAACAAGGGGCCTTAAGCTTCTTTTCTCTCATGTGTTTACGCCTATTTCTAGCGTGCTTCAGTTGCTAACTACTGATGGTGTCAATGCAGATGACTATGAAAAGGAATACGGAACCTTTAGGGTTAACATTAATATTCCTTATGTGAATAAGTTTACCAAGCTAAAAGACTCTGATCGCTACAGCACGATTACTGTTCCTTTTATCCTGCCTGCTTTTCAGGAAGTTTTTGATTCAGATAACTCTGAGATCAATGACTATGAACTCATTGAGGTTTCGATCAGCCACGATACTAGGGGCGAAGCAAGCCGGCTAAATGGCATCAGAAAAGATAACACTGTTAACGAAGAAGGTACTCAAATCCACGGAGAAGGTAATGCTTACACTCTCCATCTAATGGAAAAAGAGTTAGACACAGCAACCATTGATGGAACTGCCGCACAGAACGAAGTTTTTAAACTTCATGTCCCTGAAATAGCTTTGCTTGATACTTTCAATAGAGCAAACCCCTATGTGCAAACAGGTATTTCTGCTCAGATTCGTCATGATAGATCTTATCTTATTGAGTTTGTTCCCGAGAAAAATGAGCAGCCATTTTTCTCTGTAACTGTTAGTCTTAAGCTTAAGCATAAGTTAACCTTTAGAGATATTGGATCTGACATCCAAAACATTCCTGCGCATAACGGGGCGTTTAATAACACAACTGTTACAGCGGTAACACCTGCAAGCAATGCGGTTATATCTGCTGATAATGCTGCTGGTGTTAATACTAACATGGAAACAGTAGATGCAATTATTGATCGTGGTTTAGCTGGCGGATACAACAGAGATGGAAGCAGGCGCTACAAACAAAACCTAAGGTCAGATGCTGGCTATGATGTAATTGCTGTTCCAATGTTTGGTAGCTGGTCTGTTGTTGAGCCTGCTTCAACAATTCCTATTGGCAGTAGCGCTTCTGAGGTAGCTGCTCTTGCTGGGGATTTGCCATGGTCTGCAAACGCTGTTGGTGGTCTTGATTCTATGGATCGAGCAATTATCCCGCTTCAATATCCAATGACCATCCATCATGTGTTAATCGCAGTAAACTATACCAATCCTGATCGAACACTAGTGTCGGCAAGGCCAACTCAAGCAACCTTTAAAAACGAGGTAGGCGTCGGGCTTTTGCAGGGAATCAGAGCGGAAGACTTTGCGATTCAGCAAGTAGCCTACAATGAATGGCTACCTGCTGATTTGGTCCCCGCTAATCTAGTAGACCAATTTGCTTCAGGCGACAGCACGAAGCCGTCTACTACTTATCTTTGGGACGTGCTTCCTTGTCCGCTCGTTGGCACTGGAGGCAAAGGTTATAAAGCTCAAGGGCATCCTGTCTATGCTGCCAAGGGTCAAACGGGCACAACAGCAAGAAGCAATATTGCAGGCGGAGCACCCGCAACAGCGGGCTGTGAACAAGCACTAGATATTCGTTGGAAGATTTCAGATACTGGAAACCCAACAACGATCAATGGGTCTGTTGTTGGCTGGCCTGGTCATTGGGTTTATATCATTGGTAAGAAACATTTGATTTGAGGTGAATTATGGCAACGATGGCAGACACAGCTTTCCAACGAAGATCAGCAGCAAGGAAACGCGGCAAAGCTGCAACCGAGGCTAGGGTTGGAGTAGCAGAAGATACGCTAGGTCGATTTGATGAGAGCGCTGAAGACCGGCAACGGAACATTAGATACGGTTCGGCCAGGGGGTTTGCAGCAGCAAACCCACAGGGCCGAATCGCTTCGGGCGGCGGGTTCATGGGCGCTGCTTCTCAGGCATCTCTTGACGCTGAAATGGCTGGAATTCGACAGCAGCAACAAGATGATCGAGAGCGCGCAGGCTTAGCCATGGGCGTTGTAGAGGCAGAGCAAAGCGCTGCTGAGTATGATGCTCAATCAGGCAGCGATGAAGAGGATTACATCCAGGCTCTTGGTGACGCTGAAGATGCTATTGAGTTAGCTATTCGAGAAAACCGTGGCTGGGTAAATGATAGTGAGTCAGCAATGGAAAGCGCTGTTCGAGCTGAGGCTGCAAAAATTAGAGGGCGGCACCCAGACGCTGCAAGAGAGCTTGAAAATAAATACCTTCGAGAAGGTGCTTCAGGCTACAAACAGATTCACAATAACTAGGATTAAACAATGGCTAGGATTGTACCCGATTCAGTATTCCGTAGAGGCTCTCGTCAACGTGAATATAAGCGAGACGCTAAAAGCAGAACCCTGGATCAGTGGACATCTCCCGAGGGTGTAGCAACTGCCTGGAAGCTTACCGATAGTGTTGGCGGTGTAATCAATGCTGCTGTCCAGGAAAAGAAGGGTCGCGATAAGATCCTCTCTGAGATGGATAGCACCGGGAAAATGATTCAGCTTAATCGCTTAGCAGAATCACAAGGCACTCCTGAGAATGTATTAAAGTTACAGAATGCACTTGCTGAAGCTGGCTTTGACCTTCCTAAGTCTAGAAAACCTGATGGGTCTTTTGATGCTGCAATGGGTCCTGAAACAAGGGGCGCAATGGATCGATTTAAAGCCAGGCAAAAAGGCCGGCTTCGGATGGACCCCTCTCAGTTGTCTCAGTATGCAACCCTTCAGGATCGAGCCGGCGGTCGTCTCGATCGCCTTGTTAGTGGAGCGGGGAGCCTCGTCGGTCATGACGCTTCTGAGTTAGAATTTAAACGACAGCAAGCTGCGCAGTCTCGAGTTCAAGCATTACAAGATCAAGCACTAGCAGCTAACTCTGCTGCTCTTGGTTACGATATGGCTGCCGGAGCAGAGACAATGGCAGAACGAGAGGCGGCAACAAACATGTCGCTTAATGCTTTCGATAGGACGCGTGCTGCTACGTTAAGTGGCCAAGCTTCTAACCAGGGTCAGGCTGCTATCGCCCAAAACCTTCAGCGTTTATTCCCTGGTCGGGCGCCGCAAAAACGAGAGCCCCGCAAATACATGGGTCCTGGTCACAAAAAAGATAGAGTCAGAGAACCTCATCGTTTGTTCAATGCTGTTCATGGCGGCAAAACCAATCAAGGTCTTAATAGGATAGCATCACTTAAGCGAAACCCTAAGGATGCAAACTACGTTACACCACTAACCGCTGATGATGTAAGATCTACAAAGATTCCAGATGGCACGCTCGCTCTTACGCCAACAAAAGAACAAAAAGACAGAATGAAGCTGGGCGACGCAGCTAGAGTGGAAGTTCTGGGAGAGCTAATCAACGGCTACCAACAGTCAATGGCACTAGCAAAACACCCAATGCTTGATACAGCAATTAGGCTTATGGCTAAGTCGCAAAGAAACCTAACAATAGCACAGCAAAGATCTGCTTATGCTACTGTTGATGATGAGCTTTTCCGGGCTGCTGTGGGTGATCCCTTTGCAGCGTTGATGGCTTCTGGTGCTCCTCCCGGAGCGATCCTTGAGCAGTTGAAAAATAATGCTTCTATGCTTGAATCCATGGAGTCTTATAAGGACTCAAGTGTTCCTGTACAGACTGTACTACCGGTTCAGGATGAGCCTGAAAAGATTGATCCTCTTGAGCCAGACCAAAAAGAATCAGGAATGCAGCAGGATCAAAAAGAACCCGCTAGTCTTGAAGACGAAGTAGCTAACGCTAAAGATTCACCCCTTAGTATTGGTGATCTTTTTAATAAGCTTAAAGACGCTGCATCAGCACCAACTGAACCAACTGAAAAAGTTAAAGCTGTGCCGGCTGTGCCAGCTAAACCAAAAAGGGGAAGCGCTGAGCACGCTGCTGGCTTAAAACCTTATGACCGAGGCACAAGAAGCAAAAGACAGATCGAAGAAGATAAGAAGAAAAAAGCAGCCAGGAAAAAACGAAGAGCAAATCGAGGCCCATTGGTTCTTGAGGGCGACAACCAAACTAGAGAACAAAAACTAGAAGCTCAGAGCAGAAGGCTCGCAGCGCAAGGTCAACCTAAAGCAGGTAGCACCCGTGCTCGTGGTGTTGCTCCTGCTGAACAAGAGCGTGCTAGTGGTTCAGCAGCCGAGCGCAAAGCTCGGACTGCTGAAGCAAACAAATCAAGCAAAGCTGTTAACCGCAGAAAAGAAGTAGCTAAACAAGTTAGATCTTTAATGGGCAGACTTCCTAAGACAACCTTTAATCCTAGAACAAAAGCAGGCCGAGGAAAGATTAGAGAATTTAAAGTCTGGGCAACAAAGACTTTAATGGCAAACGACAACGCAGAAACATTTAAGAAAGTTAAAACCGCTGCCAGCAAAGGACAGTTCTAAATGGGTTGGGGTGATCCAGGTGATCTAGAGCTTGATGAAGATTCCTTTCGGACTACAAAGGCTATTGGCCGTGGCATACTTGCCGCTGGTGCATTTGCCGGAGCAGCCAATCCAATCTCGGGTCAAGCTGCTTATGCGTACCGCCGAAACAAAAGAAAAAGAGCAAAGAACGAAGAAGTAGAGCGGATCAAAGAAAGCTTAAGGACTCACGCTGTTGAGGCTCAAGGAGATAAATATCTTCTCGATAACGGCTGGACCCAAGAAGACATTGCTAAGCTCAAGGTTGCTCGAGATGAGCACCTTGATAACATGCGCGTGCCCAGGACCGAGCGTGCCGCAAAGGCTGGCTACCCAGGAAGATTCAAAGAGCGGACACCTGAACGTAATCGTTTCATTAGCGGCTTTAATAATAACATTAAAATTTCTAATAAAGCTCGTGGCATCGGGGATTCAACCGATCTCAATCAGTACTCTTATGAGCCCCTTGTTGGGGATGCTGAAAACTCTAGGCCAAGTGACAACCCTTATTATGCTGCCTTGCTTGCAAACCGAGATGATGGGCAACCAGGGTTTTTTGAGCAGCAATTTTTAAACATAGAAGCAAATCAAGCAGGCCTAAGTGAAGAAGACCAGAACCGATTAAAAAGCAGCTTAAGAAGCTACCGACAAGGCTACGTTGGTATTGCCGATCGCCATTCTGATTTTGAGTACAGCATGGAATCACCAATGGTGAGGAGTCATGTTGAGTTTGTAGAGGCTATTGAAGACATGAAGCTGCTTAATGAGCAGCGAGTTAGAGATGGCAAAGAGCCACTAGAGTTTGAAGATATTCTTTTTGGGCATGAAGCAGACATTTTAAGAGAAGGTATTCTTGCCGCAGCGATGGCTGCTATTGGCAAAGGAGAGCCTATTATTGATGCTCGGACTGGCGAGTCAATGGCCGAAGACTACCTTGGAACTGCTGAGTACTACGGAGAGTTGTTTGGTCTTCTGGGTACCGCCGGCATGGCTTCTGGTATGATCTCTGATCCAGGTGGTACAGCGCGATACAAACCCTCCATCCCTGCTTTGATTGCGCTTCCTCTTATGGTTAAATTTCTCGGTGGAAAGCTGGCTCCGGGGATAGCAGGCAGAATTCAAACCCACATAGAAAAAGTGCCTGAAGGCAAGGTTGCTCGGTTCATTGCCCCGATAACTGATACCGCTAATAGAGCAGTAAAAATTATCCCTGAACCTGTAAGGGATCTTAATGCTAGGCTCCGCCCTAAAAGGCGGACGCCGGGCGGAGTAGAAAAAGGAGCTAAAGCTGTTGAGGATGCTTATGCAAAAGCAGGCAAGGAAGGCTTGCTCGAGCTTATTGAAAAGCCGTTGCCTGGTCAGGTTGTTAGCTACAAGAAGCGCGAAGCCTTAGGCAATGTCGCCATGTGGTACCTTAAGGGTAGCCTGCTTGGCATTCCTGAGATTGCAGGTATCCCGATAATTGGTCAGCTAAGGAATGCTCTTCGTGCTGTTCCTGGTTTAGAATCTAGAATCTTTAAGACGCTAGAAGAAAGCTTTTCAACCGAAGAGGGTTTTGCAAACAGGGAGCTTTTAGAAAAGGCAAGGGAAGCAGCAGAGAACCCTAAGCGAGTAGACGAGTTGCTTGCTGGTTTAGTTGAGTCCGTTAAGGAAGAGTACGGAGTAGAGGTTAGCGATCCTCTTTCTGATGGAATGAGAGACGGCTCATCAAAACTTCCTGATGTTGTAGCAAAAGAAAAAGAAATATCAGGCGAAGTTGTTATTGGAAGTGATACATCTAGAGATGTTCAGGCACCTGATTTAATTCTTGATGTTGATGAAGCTGCCGGTCCTGAGGCGCAAGCTGCTAAAGCTGCGCCTAAACCAAAAGCAAAACCAGACAGCAAAGAGTTTCAAGATCTAGAAGCTTCGTGGGATAAGCCTAAGCAGCAAGCTGAAGAAGCTAAACCTGAAATCAAAGGCCCCTTAGCCGATCTAAACGATCGTATTGAAAATCTAAATCGTCAAATTGAAGAAGGCTTTCCGGTCAAAGAAGCTGAAAAAACTAAGCCTGAGACCCAACCCGTTAAGCCTAAGGACCCCACTCGTCGAGGCCAGGCTACAATTCCTACCTGGAAAGAACTTCAAGCAGCCAAAGAGCGCTACAGCAAAAGCCCGTCTAAGAAAAATAAAGACCTATTAGATAAAGCTACTAGAAAATGGGAGCGAGCAGGAAAGCCTGAGCCCAGAGCCGTAGTCGAAGACAGGGAAAAACTCCCAGAGCCAACAGACCTCGAGCAAGATTCTTATACAGTCGATATTGGTATTGGCAGTAAGGTAGAAGAAGTTGTTGTTGTTACGCCGGAACAGGCAGCTAGAGATGCTCGCATTGCTAATGCTGAGCTTAATGTTACTGGGATTAGAAAGGCTTATTCAAGCCTTGGTGACGAGATTCCTGCTGGTCTAATTGAAAGCATTAGAAGCTCAGATCTTGAGCCGTCTACAATTAGAGACTTAATTAAAACCGGGGAGCCTGACCCCTTTGTTCGTGATGCTATCGCTGATGCAGTCATGTTTGAAAAAGAAGGCCAGGTTAATTCAGCGCAAATCAAGACCCTTAAGAGATTACAGAAAAGATATAAGAAACTTATCTTAAAGGGCGAGGGTATGGATACAGTCCTTCAATCACTCACCCCTAAGGGTGAGTTGATTGAAGGCTCTAAACTGTTCAAGCGAGTTAACCAGGACGAAGGCTTCCAAGGGAAGAGCGGAGCAGTACGCCGACCCCTTAAGAGCGATCAGATTAGGGAGCGTGACGCTGACCTGGAACCCGGTACAAGTGCCATGGTAATTGCTGAGCCTAAGTTTACTGGCTCAGGAAAAATTGCGGCAGGTGTTCCTGAGATGCAGGACACTCAGGGTAAAAGCAGAAAAGAAATTCAAGAGAATAAAAAGGCTTATCAGTTTGAGCAAGAGCGGAAAGCTGGGCTTACAACAAACGATAAGGCGAGAGAAGCTTTTCAAAAGCTCCCCCTTAAACAACGAGCCAACAAAAGAAAACAAGCCAGATCAGATCTACAAGCACTAAAGCCTGATGATCTTAAAAACATGGAAGAATCATCTATAGCAAAACCGCTTAAGGATTTGAGCCTTAAAGAGCTTAAAGAAGTTGTTAAGCAGCATGCGCCAGAGATTAATAATAAGCCCGGCAACGAAAGAAACTCAAAAGCAAAACTTGTTAGACTTTTAGGCCATAGCGGGCGAGCTGCCTATCTAGCTGCAACTGATATTGTTGCGGGGCAAAGAGCTACGGAATTTTGGCGGCTATTAAACCAAGCAAAAGAATCTGTTGCGAGCGTAAAAAGAGGGAACCTTAAATCTAGAAGAGTCTTACAGAATATCTTTAAAGAAACTGTTGGATCAGGATTGCCTAACTCTTTAGTTCAGGCTGTCTTAAATGAAATCCAACCTAGCATTGAACAAAGCCCGTTAAGAACGCAGGCCGGACAACCCTACCAAAGTCTTGGCTCGCATATTCCTGACTACCCCTTTCCTGATCTTGTTCAGGAAATTGAAGCAGGCAAAAGGGGTGTGGTAACAACCACGGCTGTTGCTGGCAAAGTGAGTCGCCCTCTTAAAATTAAAGTTAGAGATGAGATCGGAGCTATCTTTCAGAGCTACGAGTCAGCACTTTCAAAGCTTAGAAGCAAACCGGATGAGTACGCAGGAAAAGCAAATGAAGTTTTAGAGCGCGTCCGTGATGAGCTTAAAGAATTAAAAGCTGATTTAGATGCTGCTACAAGAGGCGCTAAGGGTGTTGTTAGTGGAAACTTTACTCGAGGTTTAAACAAGTGGGTTAAGTCTTCTTACTTTGGCGAAGTTGAAGTGCTTAGAAGAAAGAGGGTTGAGAACTTCCAGAAAGATAATCCTAATATTAATGTCCTTGATACTGATGGGACTCAGGCGGATGTCTTTAAGCAAATTATTGAAGAGGTTTCTGTTGGAGTACAGAAACTAGAAGACACAATTGCTTTAACTCCCAACACTCAACTTAACAAAATAGTTAGAGCCGTTTCCAGTGAAGCGTACGGAAAGCCTCAGAAGACTGTATCTCCTAAAGTTAAAGCTGTGCTTAAAGAACTTGGCCCAATGGATACAGTTGTTCCTTTTGAGAGGCTTGATGAAATAAGCAAAAGCCTAGATCAAAGAGATTTATCTGCTAATGAAATCTCAGCTCTTCGCCGAAACATTAATAACCGTCGAGCTATCTCTGCCCCTGATCAGCCAGTGCAAAATGCTGGAGCTACGGTGCCAGTCACTCCTGAGCAGATCCGTGAAGTCAGACAAACCAAACCTCTTAACAATGACGTTGAAGCAATTGAAGTTGGCAAGGACACTCCGAGCGAAACCGTTTCTCAATTCGTAGAAAAAGTTCGCGAGCCAGAGGTAAGAGACCTAGGTGCAGAGTTTGCTGCGCAAGTAAAAAGCGACAGGGTTGCACCTCCTCGTTTGCCTGAAGAGCTTAAGCCCAAGGCAGATGAAGCACCTGAGTCTAAGCCAGCAGCTAAGCCCACTCTTGGTGAGGTCTTTAATTTCCTGGATGAAACAGAACCTACTGCTAAACCTGAGCCCACTGCTAAGCCTGAGCCTGCTGCTAAGGCAGAAGCCGAGGTTCCTGATTACGGTGGCAAAGAAGGCTTTAAACCTAAGGACAATGAATTAAAACCTGACCCACGCCCAGTCAGAGAAATGGTAATGGATACCACTGAGTGGGATGCTCACCATAAAAAATATTCTGATATTCAGGCAAGGCGCGAGCTAACAAAATCAGAGCAAGACTTCTTTGATTCAGAGAACGCTCGCTTTAGCGATGAATACTGGGAAGGTATAGTCTCGGAGCCAGCACCCCCGCCTAAGACTCTTGTCGATGAACTTGTAGAACAAGGCGAAAGAGAACGAGCGGGACTTAAGGCTGAAGAAGCAGAGCTTGCTGATATGGTTCAGCGCTCTAAAGAAATGAAGGATGCTTCAATCCCTGAAAGGATTGAAGCAGGCCTTCCCCCTGTGCATCCTAAATTTAGTGGAGAACAGAAAGCTAAGACTCCGGAAAGTACCGAGAAGACAGGGCCAAAAAGAACCCCGCTTCCGCAAGTTGTAATTGAGCCTCCGCCTATGACTCGCCGTATGTGGAGCGCAATCTCTCGTGTTGTAACAAAGTTTGAGGGCAAGAAAATTGGCTTAAGCGAGCGAGAAACATCTGCTTGGAAAGCTGGCATTTATGAGATCTTAAGCAACGGAAGATCCCTGCTCGCATCAGACGCAATGAGGTTTACTGTTCGCAATAAACTAGCAAATTTAATTGCTTTAAAATTGCCTGAAAGCTTTGGCGGAAAAGCTAATGCTAAAAACTTTGAAGCATTAAAGAGTGCCATAGATCACTACCTTAATAAGTTTAAGGTTCCGTTTATTGGGTCTGACAACATTGCGTCTTGGATAGAAGGCGACGCAAAGAACACCCTATTATCAGAGGCAAGAATTCTTAGGCAGGTTCCAGGTAAGCTTAGGATCCTAGGAGACGCAGAGACAATCCTTGGTGAGTTCTCTGTTGATGAAGCAATCAAAGCTGCCATTGTAGATCTTGAGGGCTCTAAGGGGGCTATGGATGCTATAGCAATGGAAGCGCTAGAGCAGGTTAACACCAACGTTGCTGGCATTGCTAAGGGCAGATCAATTGGCCGATCTATTATTAATGATCTAAACAGGCGCAACGTAGGAGAGACGCAGACAGGCACTCAGAACTTGAGCCGCCTTGCTCTTTCTCATCTTGTTGCTCGTGAAGCTGAGCCACTCGGCTTGCCTAATCGTGTGGTTAACCGAGAAGGTAAAACTGTTAAGGTTACACCTACAGAGCTTATTGATGGATCAGTAGAAAAGAATGTTGCGTCAGCTCAAGCTGATCCTCGATCCTTTATAGCGACAGTTGAAGAGGCTATTGGGCGCAAGCTTACGGACAAAGAAGTCACTGATTATGTCGGTAAGCAACCAGAAGACAGCAGCAAGTGGACGGTAAACTCAGACTCTGTTGTTGGGAGATGGCTGGAAAGTTTAAAGGAGTACAAAACGCTTGGAGAGCGGGATAAAAAAGGAGTTAAATCAGGAGTCATGAGCATTCTTGATGACGCTTTGCCTGATGAAATTAAAAAAGCGCTCAAAGAAAAAGCGGAAACACAAGAGCAAACAAACCCTGTTGAGTTCCAGGGCGACTTTCTTAACGATGTTTATGTGCATCCTGATTGGCACGGCAGAATGTCAGATCAAATTTGGTTTAAAGATGCAGCTGCTAAATACCAAGGCTCCTATATGGGTTGGTTATTTGGCAGGCAAAAGTCAGCCATCACTGTGATGCGCGCAAAAACAAACCTTGGAAACACAGGCGGTCATCTTATTAATATCGGACTAGCTACCGGGGAAAACCCTGCTGCTATTTCTTCTAGGTTTGCTGCTGCAATCTTTAATGTTTGGAAGTACCGCAAAAACCCCAAGGCTTTTGCTGAAAGCAATCCGCAACTTGGTCGAGCTATGTATCAAGCTAAGCGGCAACGACTTGTTAAGACAACTTTTTCTGAAGTAGAAATTGCTGGGCTTATTGAGCAAGGTTATTCGCCTGATCAAATTGTTGAGTTTGCGCAGAAGCTAGGTGTGCCACCAAAGGTAATCAAAGGCTGGCAAAAGTTCCTTGATCTTGTTCCTCGGAATCTTGAGCGAGGACGCAAGGCTCTTTATGCGTGGGAAGATTCATTCCCTAAAACGGCAGAGTTTACTCGGCACTTTATAGATCTAGATAATTACCTGGGCATGATTAAAGCAGGCAAAACAGTAGAAATTACTACCGGAAAAAACAGAGTTGTTACGCTAGTTAAAGAACCAGGACTGGCGGGAACTAGATCCAAATGGAGAAGAGGGAAGCAGCAACTTTCAGGCGCTCAGCTTGATGAGTTAATCTCGCAAGCAGCTAAGTATAAGACTGACTTTTTAATTCCAGATTATAATAAAGTTCCTCGTGCTATTCGCAATGCTAGATCTGGAGTTGGCATGCTTGGCCTTAACCCTCTTATGCAATTAGCTAGTCCCTTTATGAGCTTTGCTTACTTAATGCTTGACGCTCCAGGTAAGCCCGGAATCCTTGCTAACACACTGCTTGGAAACAGTTTAACTCCTATGTTTAAAACAAATGACATGGGAGTTAATCTTACATGGGCTGCCTCTGAGCTTGGCAAAGGGGTTCGCAAAGCAATCATGACTCAGCAAGCAGCGCTGCAATACAGCAAGGAAAAAGATTACTACCTTGCTGCTGGGAGGCGTGCCCTAAGGCACAGCCTCCAGCAGGGGCCAAACCCTCTTGGTCTTTTCAGGCCATCAGATACAGCGGGATGGATTAAGGCGTACGGAGTAAATAACTTTAATGCCATGTCTCAAAGTGAATTGTTCTGGAGCCAGCTTGCTTATGCTGCTGCGCTAGGAACAAGCGGGTTGCCTAAGTTTGTAGATAAAGGACTGCCTGTTAAGATCGGCCGTGGTTTAGACTCTGAGGTTAAAGAGATTGAGTATGAGCCTGGCTACTTAAACTCACTAAGTAGATCCCATCGAACTATCTTGAAGCGATCATTAAGAATTAAACAGGAACTTATAATCACAGCAAAAGAAAAGAAAAAGGCACTGCGTGCAAAAGATCTATTTGCTCTTGGTTTTCTTAGTGGCTCTCCACTAGCAGAAATCTTTAACAGGTTTCAAAGCGGCAAAGCTTACGGACGAGATGTCGAAAGCCCTTACCTTACTTTGATGTTTGATCTTGGAGTAGCAACTTTGCCGATGGGCGTTGATACCGTTCAAGCAATTAAAACTTTGTCACCTAAGTATGGACTAATAGATGAGAAGAGTGAGTTCTCTGCTTATCGAAACATGATCAAACAGGAAGAAAGAAAGATCGGTAAAGACTTTAGTACCTGGCCTAGAGAGCAGCAGATTAAATTCATGACTGATCACATGCTCGACGCTATGACTCAGATTTATTTCCGAGAAATAGAAATTAGTGACCCGGCTGTTATTGATCCTAACTCAAAAGAAAAAGCAAAAGACCCTCATTGGTTTAAAGATTTTTATGACGGGTTCGACACTTCTATTAACAGTTACTATAAGCACAAAATTAAAACGGCGAGCAGCCCAGCAGAAAGCCGCCTTGCTCAAGACGACCTTGATCATTTCATGAGAGAAATTGAGAACCACAAAAGAAAGAATCGATCTTTAATGTATAGCATGGGTCAGCTTATCAGTGGGAACAAAGGTTATATGCCTGATGTTAAAATCAAAGGTATGCCTGTCCAGCTAAGAGATCGAGAGTCAGTCATGAGCGAGGAGCTAGACTTGAAACAAAGTCGGATTGACCTTAACAAGGAAGCGAGAAGACGAGCTGCTACTTTTGAACAGCGAGTACAAACAGAGAAGGAAAAATAAAATGGCTGAACTAATTAAGTATGTAGGACCAGAGGGAACTCGTGTCGTGGTACAGATTCCCGATCCGGAACCCGTAAAGAAACCAGCTAAGAAAAAAGCTGCGCCCAAGAAGAAGAAGTAGTGAACCCGTTTCTTATCAATCAGCGCCCTGTAAGTGATGCAGACATTTGGTTTTCTCGTCTTAGTGGTGAGGAATCTACTGCAACGTGGCACGACATTACAACCAACGGGAACAATGGAACAGCAAACAACGCAGGTGCTTGTCTTGCTAACTATTATTTTCGAGGAGGCGGTGCCGGCTCAGATGATATGGTAAGCACAGCTTTTGCTGGCAATGTTATCAAGGCTGGTGAAGCTTTTACTTTGGATGGCTGGGTTACTCGTGATGCAGGCGAGCTTGGCCAGGTTACTCTTTGGGGTTGTCGAAGGACTGGCCCTAACGGCGGATGGGTTCACCGAGAGAACGCGGTTGGGGCTTCCGGGCCTTTAGACTTGGACATGTACAACCCCGCCTATTTTAGTTTGCAAGATGTCATCCCTGATATCCGAAGTGGTGAATGGCATCACATTGCTATGAGCTGGTCTCCTGACTTTACGCCGGGAACACACGGGTATTGCCGCCATTATCATAATGGTATTCAAAGCGACGCACAGAGTGTGCAGAATTTTGCAGATGGTGACATCTTTGAAATAGCGGGAAGCACTTACAACCGATGGACTGGGTACATTGATACGGTAAGAGTTTATCCTCGTGTCTTGAGCGCCGATGAAATACTTAAGAACTATCATGCCGGCAAGCCGGCGCATTTATAGGAAGAACGATGAGCGTTAACTCACATCTTATTGCTAACAACCCAGTATGGACAGATGCTACTGTCGTCACTGATGTTGCTGCTGCTGGTGCATGGCCCGGTCCAGGTACCCCAGTTCCAAGCTTGGTTCCGATAATCCTTGCCAACGGACAGGTTGCAACTTCTGTTACTATTTCAAACACGGGGCCTGTTAATCTTTATGTTGGCTCTTTAACGAATCACGGGATTCTGCTTCAGCCAGGTGCCGCTATTTCTCTTGCCCTTAGTTCTAGTGCTGCACCTTATGTCCATGACCTAACACCAGTAACTGGTACAGGTACATGGGCAGTCGTGGCCTACGAATGACACCCGGATGGCCTCCGAACTTCAGTCCGATCGAGTTCCGTTGCAAGTGCTGCGGGACCATTGGGAACGAGCATACCGCACGCCATCTGGCGTGGGAACTGCAACGTATCAGGGATCTAGTAGGCCCGCTGAAGATCAACAGTGCTTACCGATGCCCGAAGCACAACAAGAAGGTAGGCGGAGCATCGCAAAGCCTGCACCTTGAGAGCATGGCAGCAGACCTGGTTAGTGCAGAGGTCACGCCCGACAAGCTACAAGATACGATCCTTGGTTTGATGGAACACAATCGCATTCCCAATGGTGGGCTTGGAAGGTACAACTCCTTCACTCACTACGACATTAGATTAACCCCAGCACGCTGGGATCACCGGAGCAAGTAAGATGAGGGACAAGAAGAAAAAGAATATTAGCTATCCAGAAGTCAGCAAAAAGCTCGGGCCTAAATACGGCAAGATGCATAAAGGAAACGAAGACTATAAAGAAAAAGAACTTGGAGCTAGAGGATACGCCGTCCCTGTTCCCGGTGTAAAGAAATCTGTTAATGATAAAGATAAAGCTGATGCTGTTAAGAAAAAGTTTAAGGTTTCAAAAGTAGAAGACCCAAAAATGGCTGCACGAAAAAAGTCAGCGGCAGTCCTTAGAAAAATGCAAGCAAGCAAAGGTAAAAAGTAATGGATAAGATGAAGAGTCGTAAGCTGTGGCTGTCTGTGTTGGCAGCCCTCCTCCCTGTGCTAGCTAAGCATTTCTTTCCTGACCTGCCGACCGAAGCTATCGTTGCTTCAGTCATCGGCGCTGTGTCTGGCGTGCTCGGTATCAGCATGGAAGATGTAGCTAAGCAGAAGCGGGCTGCCCTGGAGGCAGCCGCTTCCACTGCAAAAAAGCCCTCAGAATAATACCCCCTGTTATACTACGTCCTGGCGATAGCGGCGGCCTTGATCTTTCTCTTAGTGGGAATCATC
>Ga0070746_10000230_pt1 | contig 32234 bp, 46 predicted proteins | sample VirMetDEL_Mar_21_FD_77016 | JGI IMG/M metagenome (GOLD analysis project Ga0070746, IMG submission 77016) | Aqueous microbial communities from the Delaware River and Bay under freshwater to marine salinity gradient to study organic matter... | ecosystem: Environmental > Aquatic > Marine >...
CGCTGCTCGCTAAGGTTCGTGAGATTTCGCTGCGTGAACGCCGCGCTCAGCATGAAAAAACCCGCAAGGCCATGCTCGGGGCCATCAAGCATTTTTAACGCAACAGGGGACCACGCGCCCCGGCAACACAAGGAGGGAACGACATGGACACAGATGGAAACATGGCCGCGCAGCCGCGCTGGATCCCTTGCCCGGAGTGTGACGGCGAAGGCGTGGCAGCGTTCGAGGAACCCCGACCGGATCCGCACAACGGCGGCGAGCTGGTCGAGATCTGGTTGGAGTGTGAAAACTGCCACGGCCAGGGAGAGATCGAGGCAGACTTTTGGGATTACATGGACGACGAGGAGCAAGAGCCATGAAACAGTTGATTGAAGCCGCGCGCAACATCACCGCTGGCGACGTTCTCGGCATGGTGGCGATCGTGTTCATCATGTTCGGAACGCTCTGGGCCGGTGCCATTTTGGAGGCGATCGTGCAATGAGACAGCTAGATCTAAGCCACGTCGCGCGGTGGGCGGAGGAGATCCGCGCAATGACCGACGACACCGAAACGTTCCTGGATACGCTAGACGGCCAGACCGACGCGATCAATGTGCTGCGCCGCGTGGTGCTGGCACGCGCTGAGGCGGCCGCACAGGAGCAAGCCACGAAAGACCTGGCCAACACCTACCGCGAGCGAGCCGCCCGCCTGGCGGCCCGTCAGGAGCGCCTTAGCGTGTTTCTGGGCGAGATCCTGGACGCGATCGGGGAAGCCAAAGTCGCGCTAGACGTGGCAACCGTGGCGCGCACAAAGGGACAGCCCAAGGTCGAGGTCGTGGACGAGTCCGAAATCCCGACGCAGCTAACCAGGATCAAGCGATCGCCGGATCTTGTAGCAATCAAAGCCGCGCTCAAGAGCGGCGAGGAAATCCCAGGCTGCCGGCTCACAGCAGGCACGCCATCAATCACAGTGAGGATCAAATGACAAACGCTCTGACACTAGCTCCGCAGACCATGAGCGAGGCGATAGAATTTTCTAAGATGATATCATCGAGCGGCATGGTTCCGCAGGCATATCGAGGCAAGCCCCAGGATATCCTGGTTGCGGTGCAATGGGGATACGAAGTCGGATTGCAGCCGATGCAGGCGCTACAGAATATTGCCGTCATCAACGGCAAGCCCAGCGTTTACGGTGACAGCGCGCTTGCCTTGGTCAAAGCGGATCCGCGGTGCCGCGGCGTCAAGGAAACCGTCGAGGGCGAGGGCGATGCCATGACCGCGCGGTGCGTTGTGCGACGGGCCTACGGCGACGAGATCGAGGAAACCGAAGCGACGTTTTCGGTGGCCGACGCGAAACGCGCGAAGCTCTGGGGCAAGTCCGGACCGTGGACGCAATACCCGAAACGGATGCTGGCAATGCGCGCGCGTGGCTTTGCAATCCGTGACGCTTTCCCTGACGCCATGCGGGGAATGATCACGGCCGAGGAAGCCCAGGACTATCCGACCAAGGCACCCCGCGACGTGACGCCCGCCCAGGATCCGAAGCCAGAGCCAGAGCCGGCACCAGAGCCAAAGAGCAAGCCCAAGAAGGCCAAGGCCGAGCCGGTCGAGGATGCCGTCGAGGTCCAGGACGTGCAGCCCTACACGCTGCGCGATCACGAAGGCAACGCGCTCTCACAGTATGAGATCCACGACGAAGCGATCGCGCACTTGGTGCAGAAGCTCAAGCAATACGCCAAGACCAAGATCAATAGGTCCGGCGAATCCGTGACAGCAGAACAGCGCGCCACGCTCGCAGCGCAGCTAATCAAGGCCAATGAAAATATGATAGCGGATCTGAGCGCGCACGGCTTGGAACGCTGGCAGGCGATCGAGGACAAGATCTTCGCCGCATTGCAGGAGGAGAAAGAGGCCAATGGCTAAGATTGAACAGCGTCGCGAAGAAGTGGCAGGATACCTGCAACAGAACGATGGGCAGAAGATCCGGCAGCGCCACATCGCCGCCAGCCTGGGCATATCGCAACAGATGATTAGCCGCGTGCTGTCGAACATGATCGAGCAGGGCGCCGTCGCGCGCTCTCGCAACCTGGGATATCAGTGGAGGGGCGACGATGACTGAATACATTACGCAAGATCAGGTCGTCGCCAGGCTGAGAGCGATCGCCAAGACCGGCACGCAATCCAGCCTGGCCACCGAGATCGGGATCTCGCGCAGTTTTATGAGCGAGGTCATCAACGGCACGCGACCGCCGACCGGAAAGATCCTGGACTATCTGGGGCTGCAATCGCGCACGGTTTATGTGGAGGCATACCGCGATGATACCCCCGCGGATTGATATGTTCTTTACGATGTATGCCATCGCGGCGGCGGCCGTTTCGATGTTGGCTCTGGCCGCCATCGCTGCGATTGCGATTTACGTCAACAGCAACAGGCCGGTGCAGTATATCATCGATCCAGCCCTGGCCTGTGTCGCGATCGAGCGCGGGGAATGGGACGAAAATCACGGCTGCATATTACAGGAGATCTAATGGACGACGACACCCCGATCGAGGATCTGTGCCGACCGCTATCCGCAAAAGTCATGCCACGGTCAGCCCTTTTCAATCAGAGCCATGAACCCATGAGCGCGGAAGAAGGCATGAGGCGCGCGCGCCAGGCACAAAGCGAACGGTTTTACCGCAAGAAAAAATTAGCCGAGAGGAGCAAGGACAATGACACCTAGCAGGCACGCCGCGCTACGAGCGCACCCGATCCCGCCCGCGCACCCGGCAACGCTCAAGCTATTCCCAAGCGATCCAGATGTGTGCAGACGCTTGGAAGAATGGATGCTGGAAGCAATGCCGGCATACGCTCACAAGGAAAACAAAGCAGCATCCGCGCAGTTCACGGGCAAGCCCACAGACAGCATGAGCGGAGAAGAACGCAAGCGTTGTATGACGACAAGGCAAAGCCTCATCATGACAGCAATCAAAATCATGAACGGGTCCGCTTCATCTATCAATCTATCTCACCAGCTAAAGCTGCCCAACGCTAGCGTTCATCGCACGATCACCGATCTAATGATTGCCGGGAAGATCGAAGCAATCAATCCAACGTCGAAGCCAATCTATTACAGGGAGAAAGCCAATGACTTACCCGAATCCAACAAATAGGCTATTCGTTCACTGGCACGACAGCCGCATCACTGGCAAAGAAGCAATGACGCGCTACCCTGAGCCTCAATTCTTTATGCGCGCTCGACCCTCCATGACCCTTGATGAATGCAGAGAATACCTGCAACGCAACGCCGACGAAGCTGCACGCGTAGTAGACATGCTGCGCAGCAATGCGTCCTTCAAACAGAAGGCACCAATCCTGCACGTCTGCAACAAGCTGCACGACTTTCGCATCAGCATCGACATGCACGGCGGTGAACAAGGCAAGCCGTATTTGTGGGAGGAATAAAAAAACCCCCGACCGCTAGGGCCGAGGGAAGTAGGATACACTCAAGCACAGGGAATGCGGTGTATCACCGGGAGACCCCCGGCAGGTATTGCCGTCATCGGCAATCAGAGAGGCCAGCGCAAAGCGTTAGCCAGGTCGGCTAGGAGATGAGGCCAGCGCGATCGAGGGATCTCCGCAATCATCTCCCCGTCTTTGTATATCCGCAGGCTTTGCATAGACAGATGCCAGGAGATCACGGGCGCCATCCGCAAAGCCTTTCGCCAATCGTATTGTGAACCAAGATCTGACGGGCCGTCTCGCTTGTCAGATCATCCTGAACGCCAGGCCGGATCGGCTGCGCCCAATCGCACGATTCATGGATCACGCATCCACCGAGTAAGAGCCCGGTGCATATCGTCATCGCTAATTTGGCGGATCTCATCGTGAACACTGTGTGCCTCTTGCATCGCATCGAGCCGGCGTGACGTGCGCTCCGCCTCGGCCTGTTGCTTGCCCTCGCGCTTGCCGACAAGCCAGGCCGCTAGGATCGCAGCAATCATGCCGCCGATCGAGACCAGCCACAAGCGGATCCGCGTCATCGCGCACCCTTCCGGAAATCTTTAATCCGGTTCCAGAAGAACCAGATCCCAAACGCACCGAGAACGACGCCGGCGGCAACCGCGATCTGTTGCGCCTGGCCATCGAGCGCAGCGATCCCCGTGACGACAGACGCAGCACCCGCGCCGACCTGGCCGATCGACACCTGGCCCGTCTTGGTGGCCGCTGGCCGAGAGCGAGGAGCCTGGACACGACGCACGCCCAGCAGGCGATTGTTTGCATACCGGGCGATCGATACCGCGTTGCCTTGGTTGCCGCCCAGGACGAGGATATAGTCGCCCTGGATCCCGGCATAGAAGCCAACGTGCCCTTGCCATCCGTCGCGCGACCCGCGCCAGAACACCACCACGTCACCGGGCTGCGCGTCATCGAGCGAAACAGTCTCGCCCCATTCCAGATAGCTGCGTGCGTTGAGCCGTCCGGTGCCCTGAATCCCTACCTGAGCCAGCACCGCACCGACGAACGAAGCACACCAAGGCGTTTCGTCATCTTGCACAACGTTGCCAGTGGCCGCAGCAAACTCAATGATCTTCGGGTTGTGCCGGGCGCCAGGGTATTCTTCTAGGCCAAGATATTCATGCGCCGCTTCATAGATCGCCTGCATCAATTGGACCCCTTCGCGCGACTTTCCAAGAGCCGATCGAGCTTTGAATCAAGAGCCTCAAGCCGGCTCATCACGCGGTTGATATCCGCATGGACTTCGCCTTTCGTAATATATTCTTTGGCCATCTCTTCGCGCGTCCGGTTCAATAGGATTGTGACCCGCTGCAATTCCGCGATGTAATTGCGCAAGATCCAGCCCACAATACTGAGAAAGAAAGTCAGCCCCGCCGACCAAACAACGCTAAGATCTGCCATCACGCCCTCGATTTTTATGGCTTCGTCGGCCAGGTTATGTTGAAAGGGAAACCGGCTTGGGCGGGGATATCTCGCAGCGCCTGGCGGTAGTCAAGCCAGACCAGGGGGATCTGGATCCCAAGGCCATCGGCGGCATTTTGCTCAACCGCTTTTGTTACGATCCAATCCGATTCCGCCAGTAGATCGTCCCGCCGTGCGCGCATGTTGGCCGCGGCTTCATCTGTCGGCCTGGCCGAGACGGTCCAAGTTTTTTCCCACTTGCCACCGATCGAAACGAAACCGCCGTCCTGGACGCTTTGCAATTCCGGAACCGTGGCAGGCTTCGGTTGGATCGTGTAAGGAAAGATCTGCATTTCTGCCAAGCGAGCCTCCGGGATCACATCCGGAAATGATGTATTCGGATTGTCTGCGCGTAGCTGGCGCAGCGAGTATCGCGTGGGCTGACCGTCTATGATGCGAATAAAGTCCATGTTTAACTCCAGGCTGCGCCAACAAGGCAGGCTTCTGTGTTGGCCGTGGTCATGGTTACGGTCTGGCTGGTCAACTGCGTCGCTGTCACAATCTGACCAGCAATGCCACCATAGTCATAAGAGCCGCCGCCATCGTCTAGGCTTTTTGTATCTGTCACAGGTGACGAGAGGGTATAACCACTGCTGTTGTCTTGAGAGCCGCCAACGTAGAGCGCCACGCCATTCGCGGGGACTGTGAACGTGACTGCGCGAGACGTGACGCCTGCGCTTCCCCCATCCGTCCCTGTAGCAGTAGGCGTGGCAGAGGTGTAGCCCGTCAACAAATACGCCGCGACACCTACGGAGCGACCCGTAACCTGTCCGGAGATGGTGACTGCGTAGCTGCCCGCCGTGACAACGCGCGTCCTGATTTCAGCCTGCGTCCGTTGGTTTCCATACGTCCCGGCGGTATCTTCGACTAAGGTGCCGGAGACGCCGCCGATTGTGGTGTCTGTCCAAGTCCGTTGCGAACCATTTACTGACAGGCACATGGCGATGAACAAACCACTTTCAGAAGCCGTGAATGGAGTGGTCGTCCACGATGAGTTGTTTCCATCGTCAATGAAGTCACTGCCAAGGTAAGTCAAAGTTGGACCTGAGGGGGCTGCACCACCAGCGCCTATTACTTTATGCCAAAGCATTAGGAACCATCCCCAACGAGCGCGCCGTAGAGCGTGGTCGAAACCTTCCACAAAGCAATCACGGTGTAGCCTGTCGTTGCAAGCGTAGGCGCAGAACCGGCATTGTTGACCCAGGTCATTGTTGGCCACGTTACGTTGAAGCCGGATCCGTCATCGATCATCAGCGTCACGGCCTCGCCGGCCGAAAAACCATCGGACGCGGTGACGTTGCCGGTGAGCGTAACGGTCTGAATTGAGCCGTTGTCCGGTTCGATCGTTACCGCTCCGGTCGTCGTCGCCCAGGCGTAAACATCTTCGTCAATCGTTCCGACAACCGTGGGATTTGTAAGCGTCCCGCCGCTGGCCGCAACCTTTGCATCAAGTTGCGTTTGGATGTTGCTTGTCACGCCATCCGTGTAATTCAATTCAGCCGTCGTAGCCGTCACGCCGTCCAGGATATTAAGCTCTGCGGTCGTGACCGTGGCACCGTCAAGGATATTAATCTCGGCCGCCGTTGCGGTGATTGCTGTCAGATCCGATAGCGTGACGTTGCCGCGAATATAACTGTCAAGCTGCCCGCCCGTCACCTTCTTCGATGTGCCGCTTTCATTGACCTCAAACTCTTGTGTTCCAAGAGCGGCCGCCGCGGCCGTGAGATCTGAGATTTTTACGTTTGCCATGTCATCGGATCCTTAGCCAGCGCGAACCATCATGCCGATATATTGCGACCGGGATTTTCCATTCCCCATCATCATTAACATATGGCACAAATATTTTCCATGTCCCGTTGTCGTTGTAATAGCTATCGCTTCCGAACGGCAGGCGCGATGCCAGCGCAGTGAATGAAGATGTGCCTTCGTTTTCCGGATATTCTACAACGCGAGCGTCCGAACCCTCCGTGATCCTAGTGTCGCCCGCTTCTGTTTCTCTTGGCGCCTCTATGATCCCAGAGAAAAACAAGCCCTCGAATATGCCGCTTCCATCCGACGAGAACGATCCCGCTCCGCTCATGGACGCGGATGTAAACACAACCTTTAGGCCCGCCGCAGAGAGCGCGCCGTTGCCGGACAGGCTTGCAGCCCCCGCAACGATTAGCTGGCCGCTTGAGGATAGCGCCCCATCACCCGACAGATCCGCAACACCTTCACCTTGAAGCGCGGCCTGGGCCGAGATCGATCCAGTGCCGCCCAGGCTTATGCTTGCCAGCAATGTGCGCCTGGCGAAAGCCGCGATCGATCCGGATGCAGAGAGAGATACGGATCCGCGGAACCCGCCCGTTGCGATTATGAACTTGGATCCCGCGCCCGCTAGGCTGGCCGAGACATTCCGCGTCACGCTACCAGATGCAGCGAAGGATCCGACGCCGGAGAGAGAAGTCGCCGCCCCCCGGATCTTCGATCCCGAAGCCGCAAGAGATCCGGCGCCGGAGAGAGATGTCGCCGCCAATTGTATTTTTGCTGCGCTGGCAGACATAGATCCGGACGCGGAGAGGCCGGCCGCCGCGAGAACCAACCTCTCCGTTATCCGGAAATCAGACGCCTCGGTGATCCTAGAATCACCGGCCTCCGTTATGCGAAAGCCGTCAGCCACCGGCGCGCCCCTTATGCAATCGTCAGGTCAAGATCCCCGATCGCAAATTGCAGCGAGTCGCCGTCGCCAATCGTCTTAGACGCAGCAAGAGAGCCGTGCCATAGCAGGTTGCCGGATGTTGACGCATCGAAGATACCAACATGCGTGACCGTGCCGAACGATCCACCAGATGCCGTAAACGTCACCGCACCCGTGTTGCTGGTGGTGCCGGCTGGGCTGCTGGCCGCGGCGAACGTCACCGCCTGGCGAGAATAGCCAGATCCAGAAACCTCGGTGCCACCACCGCTGTCGCTCGGCGCTGCCGTGTAGAGTGCAACATACCATGCGGTCGGGCGCGTTGCCGATCCGTTTGTCATCATCCAATCCAGGATGAGCTTTTCCGCGTAGTCTGAAAGGGCTGCCATTGGAACCTCCGTTAATTGGCGAGCTTAAACCAGAGATCCCCATCGACGCCGCCGGTAGGGCTGGACGTGCTGACAGTGATCCGTTCTGCGATCGTTTCATATGCGATCGGATCCCCGGTCGTTGCATCGAACGCCAGGTATTTACCCGCGCGAACTGACTTCGCCGGGATTTCAAAACTGCCGATCACATCGCCAGCACCAGCGCGCACCGCGCGGCTTATCTTTTCGTCAAGCTGCTGCAACAGTATCAGGATCGAATCCAGATCTTCATTTATTGCAGCGGAAAATAATGACTCGCCAGCCTCATAATCGCTTTCACGCTCAATCGGCCGATCGCCCAGGATCGTAAGCACGTCTGCCGTGACAAGTGCTGTGCCGTCTCCGGATCCCGTCAGCGTAATCGAGCCAGTGCCGTCTGCATTTGTGCTGACCGTGTATTCGCTCGACAGGATCAATTCCTCGGCGTTCTTTATCACAGTGATATCGGTCTCGTCCAAAATGTTGAACGTGAACGCGAACGGACCCAGGCCCGTGTTGCCGGTGAACTGAGCTTTTCGCTCGGTTGCTGTGATCGGAATATCAACCATAATGCGACCCTTATATCAGAGAAACCTAGCGACCCAAAGCGGCGCCGAAATCCGGCCCGCGGCTTGGCCTGGATTGTCCTGGTCTCCACCAGTATTCTTGCCCGCGCTCGCGCGCATACCGCCGCTCCAGCCGGCGCATTCTCTCGGCCGCCCGCGGGTCAACCATCATCTGCACTTGGTCCGTAACAAGGCGCTCAAGGCCCAAGCGGATATACCAGAGAGAAGATCCCGGCGTGTATCGTGCCGCGAAGTTTACCATCTCGCGCCCAAAGTTTGTATCCTCGCCCGTCACAAGCTGCAGGATGTTGCCGATCGTCAGGTTGCGTAGATCGTTGGCCAGGCCCACCACCGGGCCCGATACCGTCTCGGCAAGACCGCCGCCGAAACGATTGGTCTGCGAGAACATAAAGTCACCAAAGATACCAAGCCCCCCGCCTTGCAGTATTGCCGCGCCCCAGAACTTCGGATTCTCGATCGGGTTCATATTTATCGGATCACGCCCCTTGGCCACTTCCTTTAGCTGCATGGCCAGCGCGCCCATGAGGGTCGCCGTCACGAGGAACGCGCCGAAATACTTGCCTCCTGCCGCGACGCCATTTAAGGAAAAACTGCGCGCGACGTGCGTGTTTAGAACAGTTACCGGAAAGTTTTTATACATGGCAAAGGATCGAGTCACCTCGCCCGCGATCGTTCCGGGGCGGACATTGCCGGTGAGCGCCAAACGCCCACGCATCGATGTAGACGGCACCGCGAAGTTTGTTTCTGTGTTGACCATAATCAGGAGCTTGTCTGCGAGATCGTCCGCCATCCGGGGATCGAGATCTGTGCGCGCGGCAATGTCATCGGGCCGCAAGAATGTGGCGCCGTTATACTCATAAAGATCTGTGGCCCGCATCATCTCCCATCGATCCGCGCCGATCTGATATCGCTCCAAGGCCGAGCGAAGTTTGGGATCTAGCTGGTCAAAGGTCTTGCCCACGTTATCGGCAAGGGATCCGAGAAGCTGCATCCCAAAAGACCACCGCCCCGCCGTTGTCCAAGGCGACAAAAGTGACGCGCGCATGACCGCATCCGAGATCCGGCGCGTTATCTCCGGGCCCGACATATCGCCTACAAAGCGCATCTGTGCCGCCGCGATCGTGGTGTATCCATCTGCTATCAGGCCGAGACGGATTGCCATCTTCGCCCGCTCGCCACGCGGAAGCTGCATAAGCGTCCGAAGGGTCTGGGAAATCGTGCCGACTTGCGGAAGCCCGTTGAACTGGCGCGTCATACGCTGAAAGTTAAGATCCGTGACGGCCGCCAGGCTTGCCGATCCAAGCTGCGCCGCCTGCAAAAGCTGCCTGGTGCCCGCCATCGTATAAGCCACGCGCGTATCCACCGGACTATTGTTTCGCCCCATGAGCGCGCCATAGAGATCGTCGATCGCCACCGCTTTTGTATTGGCACGGTTCTCCATCGCGGCATCGCCGGCAGCCGCCTTGCGGATTGTCTGCTGCAAGAAGGTAATTGTCGAGGACGGGTTTGGCCCAAGCCGCTCCATCATAGCAATGTCCCGCGCCATCATGTCGATGTGGCCGATCATTGTGTCGAACGGATCCGGATTGCCAAAGCGATCGTTGTATTGAAGCCAGGAATCCGCGTTCTTGAAAACCAGAAAGCGATGATCTGTGCGCCGCGCTGCAACAGACTTACCCCCGCGAACGCCACCCGGCCGCACCTTGCTCATGCCGTCTGTGCGGATCGTCTCGTAAACGTCGCGCAGCGCAAGCTCCAGCCGATCCGGCGTGAACTTGAGCCCGGTGCGCTCATCGATCATGCGATCCGGATCCAGGCGAGGCAGGATATAATTGCGCCACTCATCATATGGCACCGCGCGCACGCGCTCTGTGCTGTGTGTCTGGGGAAGCCCCCATTTCTCGCGCTTGGGAATTGCGCCGCCGGCCGCATTGAACCGTTGCCGCAGATATTCCGCACCCCGGCCCCATGCACTAGCAAGCTCGCGCGCGCCCGCATCCCCGGTGTTTTCACCGAATGACTCACGCACAAGGTTTTTCATCTTAGCCTTGTTTCGTGTCCGGCCCAAAATATCCCGCTTAAAGGTCGTCAGGAACTCATCAAGCTGTGATGTGACGCGCCTGGTGATCGCCTGCTGGATCTGTGACACGCTTGGATATCGGCTGTAAACGTCTTGCTCCAGCATCGCCAAGGCCGCATTGCCCATCTGCCGCGGATCTCCGTTACGATAGCCTTGCATGTCCATCGTTAACCGCTTCCACGACTGGGCCTGCAAGAGCGTTCGGCGCTTGCGCTGGATTGCCTCAACGCGCGCAGCCTGGGCCGCATCGGCCGCCGCCTTTGTCTGTGCTGGGCCCGGCCCCATCTGGCGGTTGTATTGCTCAACCAGATCGTCAAACAGGGAAAGCGTCTCGTCTGCTTTCTGCTGAGAGATCTGGCCGTCAGTGACGCCGCCCTGAATACAGTCTCGAAAGCTCATCGTGTGCAGAACCCTAGCCGGTCGATAAAGGAATCTTCCTCATCGAGCATTGTTTTCATATCGCGCAGCGTTGTCGTTTGCGCGACCACATTCCCCTCGTCGTCCACCAGCGCGCCGATCGGGATCTCCTCGTCCAGATCTGCCCCCGCAAATAGATCCTCCTGGGCTCGCGCAGTCTCATCAAACAGGCCGCCCTCCGGTGGCGCCTCCTGTCCCCCGCGCATGCCCTCTGCGCCGCGCCGCTCGGCAAGCTGGCGATCGCTGATCCGCTCCGCGCCGGGAATAACCATTTGCTCGCCCGCTTGCGTCACCTCTGTCATCGGGATCGCTGGCTCTGGCTCATCGGCTCGCGCGGGTGGCGCCTGCCCAGGCACGTCCTCCGGGAACATCTCCCGCGTCAGGTCATCCGCTTGCTGCTCGACGGCTGGCCCGTGTCCTGTGGGCTCGTCGAATCCGGCGAGGCTTGGCTCCTTGCCAACCTCACTGCGGCGGCTCGGCGGCGTATCATCGACAAGGCGTCCAGGTTCGCTATTAGCAAGCCTCTCGAAATCGCCATCTCTAATTGCTCCTCGGATAGACTCGACAAATTGTCGGGTTGCTCCTGCGATGTTTCCATCTTTGGCGACTCTGGCGGCCTCTGAGAGCGCGTCTGAGAGCGCCCCTTTGCGGTTTGCGAGGGTTTGGATAAGGCTGATCGCTTGGGCATCTAGGTCGGCCCTCCGTTGGTTGACGGCCGCATCGAGAACATTTCCCGCGGCCTCGATCGTTTCTGCATTCCGCGTGAGGCTGGCAAAAGCCGCCCGATCCTGGCGAAGCTGTCGAACTGCCCTATCCAGCACCTTTGCGCGCTCGGCATAAAGGCTCTCGACCACAAGCTCATCGCCAAACAAAGACGATTGCGTTGCCACATCCGCATCGGCCTCGCGCACCTGGCGCACGATCGCCTCGGCCTGGAACACGTTAGGCGGTTCTGCCTTCGCAAGAACCCCGATCGCTGCCATTTGAAGATCCGGCCGATCGGCAAGGACACGGCCAACCACCGCCCCATAATTTGACGGCACCACGTCATTGATAACCGCACCGAATGCGTCCTGCGTTAGCGTCATCATATCGCGCGCCTGGCGCACAAGCTGCGACGTAGGCGGCAAGGTGCGCCCCACCAGGTCGTTAAAACGATCTGGATCCATGCGAGCGATCTTCGCCGCGTCGATTGCAGAGCCGGTGCCCTGCGCGATGTTTGTGATTGCGGCCGAGACCATCGCCTCTTGCGGAGTGATCCCATCCACCTCGCGCAGCCGATAGCCGAATAGCTTAATGTCTGCGTTAGGGTTCTGCGCCAAGAGGCGCCGCGCCAATCCTACACGCTGGTGCCCGTCAGCGATGAACAAGCGACCGTCTGCAAACTCATAAACCGTCACGACACCGGCAAGCGCCGGATCCCATTCGGTGATAAATTGCAGCCGATCGGTAACGCCAAACTCGTCGCCGCCCTCCTTGAACTGGAACGTGCGCGCATCGACCTGGATATCACGCGGATCGAAAGCATAGAGAACGCCGCCCAGGTTATCGACCTCCGGCTGCGCCGCGGCCAATGCCTCCGCTGGCAAAGCCTCTGGCGGCCGGTCGATCAAGTCTGCGGGGATCCGTCCGGACGCCACCGCAAGCGTTGCGCTATCCAAAAGGCGCGCATGCTCCGCCTCCGGCAAGCCTGGGTTTAGGATGCTATCTTCTTCAAAGCGGAGAGACAGGCGATAGGCGGCCGTGGCTTCCGAAGAAAGCCGAACCCCGGCGGATTGCATGGCCTCGACCCCCGTCCGAAGCTGCTGCATCGTAAGGGCTGCTATCATGTCCGGCTGCTCTGCATCCAAAGCCCGCGCAAAGATCCCCGCATCCCGGCGACCTAATGCTCGGTCTATTGCGGGTGTCAGGACGCGCGACGCCGCCCCGGCCGTAGCGCCCGCACCTACCTGCAAACCGCGGACACCAACCGCAAACGTTCCGCCTACCGCGCCTGCTATGGCAACGTTGGCGATGAATTGCGCGCGCGTGTATTCCAGGCCAAGCTCGTCATACCATCGCGCCACTTGAGGCTGTCGCATGACCTCGATCCCGGCATTGAGAGCCGCCTCTTGGAATACAAACCTCAAGAGATTGCGAGACATTCCCGCAACAATCGTTACTGTTTGCGAGGGGTCTTGAACAAACTCCTGCATCCCGCCGGCCAGACCGCCGAGAAAGCGCGGCAAGCCGCCCCCGCCACGCGGATCCGACCTTAATTCATTAAACGTATCGCGCGCCTGGACGGCCTCCTCGCGGACCCGATCCTCGATCGCCGCAAGATCCATTAGCTGCATGATCTCCGGCGAGACGGTTCCGGGCTCTGCCTGCTCAATCCGGCGCACCTGGTCGATCACGCGCTGCGCCTCGTATTGATAGCGCGCATCACCATTGCCGTATGAATCAGACGTGCCGAAATAAATGGACGGATCCGGAAAGGCGCCCGTCGCGTCCGTTCCCAAGCGCATATATCGATCGCCAAGATCCGTATTCAAACGATCCGTCAGATCCCGCCAGATACCTTCCAGGCCAAAGCGCCGCCCCATGACGCTATCCACGCGCGTAAAGTCACGCAGTGCCACCTCATAGTTTTCCTGCCAGGTAGGCCGGGCTTCGCTAAAGCCTTGCTGAAAGCTCACGGCAAGAGGATCTGGCCGATCAAAGATCATTCTGCACCTCGATATCGCATCATCGACTGCACGCCTAAAAGACTGACCAGAATCGGGTTGCCCCGATCATCCTTCCAGTATGCTAGGGTCGCCCCCTCGCCTGTGGCCAGGTAGTAAGCGTCATCTCCTGCAAGTATAGGGTAGTAATCCCCGCCTCTGATCGCATCAAAATTGACAATCCCAAGATCCGATCTGTTGCGCACAAGCCCCTCGTTTGCCACCGGATCGGCAAGCCACTCCTCGATGAAGTCAACGTTTAGGTTTTCACGCTCCAGGAGAGCGGGGTATCCATTAACCTGCTCAAGAGTTAGCGGGCCCATCGCCATATCGAGTGCCCGATCATACATGCTTGTCTGAAAAATATCCGCGCCAGACCGATCTCTCGCGGCCAAAGCCCTATAGATAAGATCTGCCGTTTCTTGAATGGTGGCCCGCGTGCCATGCGCGTGGATAAAAGCTGCGCCCGTTATGCTGCGGAACTCTGTGCCAACCGCATTGCCGGACAAGGCCGGCGGAGATTCAAGGCCCATCCCCTCCAATGCCATCGTCGCCGCGCGCGGGCTGCCCGTCACCATCATAGAGCCAATGTGTGCGTATAGACGGCTTTCTGGCTGATTGAAGTCCATAGAGCTAAACACGCGCAAAGCCCGATCCTGGCCAAGCTCCGCGATCGTGGCGAGTATTACCGCCTGCTGCCCTGGCTGCGCCGTCTCAAGCATCGACTGCAAAGCGGCAGCCTCTTGCGGCAACAAAACATTCTGGCCCGGAGCGCCATAGCGCGTCTCCACAAAGCTAAGTTCACGGAACCGCGCGTCAATGCTGGCAACCGTTGCCGCAGGATCCGCAAAGGTTAGATCGATCGGTTCCCCCACAAGGCGAGCCGTTCCGGTAACGGGATCTTCAATCATCTCCTGTTGGCTGCGCGCCCATTCTATAGCGTTGCCGCTTCCGAGTGCCTCTCGCTGCGCGCCGGCAAAAGCGCTCAAAAGACTAAGCTGCCTTTGCTGCATCAGGATCGCCTCGACAACCGTCACGCCCTCCGGAAGATCTTCCTCGCGCGGCACCTGCGTGCGCAGTCTCTCCATCTCCGCAGACAATTCCGCCGGCAAAGCATCGCGCCACTCGTCCAGCGCGGCCTTCATCTGCTGCACCTCGATGACCGCATCATCCATGTCGTCAGTGCGCAAACTCGCCGGGATTGCAGCATAGGCCTCCGAGATCTCGTTCAAGGCCACCTCAACGATTGCCGGGTTAGGACGAAGGTCTCGAAACTGTGCATCAAGAATTGCTCCAGCATCCTCAAGCCGGGCGAAGTCAGGCTCGGCCGCCTCAAGCGCCGCCGCAGTTTCCTGGCGAAGATCGTCAGCCTTTGTGCGAATAAGCTGATCAATAATCTGCGCCTGCCCTTGCTGCATCAAGATTGCTTCGGCAACCGTTACGCCTTCCGGCAAATTTTCTTGGCTGGGAATCTCCGTTCGCAGCCTCTCCGCCTCTGCGGATAATTCTTCTGGTGAAGCGTCGCGCCAACGATCCATTGCGGCCCGAATCTGCTGCACCTCCACAAGCGCATCGTTTATTTCGTCCGTGCGTAAGCTCGCTGGTATTGACTCCGCTGCCTGTAATGCTTGGTTTAATGCGAAATCCACACGCTCCGGACCAACAGAAAGATCTTGAAACGCCACACCCAAAATTTCGAGAGCATTCTCTAAGCGCGTAAAGTCAGGCTCGGCCGCCTCAAGTGCCAATTCTTGCGCCCGAAGTCGCGCGGCCTCCGTTGTGCGAATGACCTCCTCAACGATCTGCAAGCGCGCGACCTCGCGGGGAGTATCAAGACCAGGCTCGCCAACGCCGGGAACGCCACCGGATCGCGCAAGCCTCTCGGCCTCAAGCTCGGCCGGGTTCAATCCGCGCAGCATTGAAATATATCTCTGGTCGTCAATCAACCGCTCTGCTGCCGCCGAAAGCTCTGGCGCGACGATAGCAAGCCGCTCCGCCTCTGCAACGATATCCGCCTGCGCCTCCGGGCCGATATACCCACCCGCTGACAGAACGGTATAGCTATCGTCGATCCGGCTGGCCAAATCTCTAGCGTCAGACTCGTAAGCCGATCTCCGCGAATTGTAGAGCGTCGAAAGACGGTTTCGCTCTGTCAACGTCTCCGCAAGCGTCATGCCGGGGAGCGGCGTGGGATCCGTTGCCCCGCTCTCGACCAGCGCCCCAAGCTCGTCGATCGGCATTGTCATGCCCCGGAAAAGCGTGTTCTCCCGAACTGCCTCCCCATATGTGCTTTCCGTCCACCGCTCGACCGCGCTCTGCGTCATGCCAGAATCCGCAAGAGATTGCGCGCCAGCCTCCACAACCGCGCGCAATTCCTCCGGGGTCGATCCCTCCATTCGCGCCGCAGCCAAAATATTGACTTCTAAATTGTCAGCCGCTTCTGTGCGCCGGACCGTGGCCGCTGCGCGCGCCCTTGCGCGATACGCCGAGGCATATTGCCGGCTCGCCCGCTGTGTAGCCCCCTGCAAGCGAAGCTGTAACTCACCAGCCGCAACCGGGTTGAGATACCCCAGTGATGCCGAGAACCCGTCCACAACGTCCTCAAGCTGCGCCGTGACCGTTGTAAAGCCAGTGCCCGATTGCTCCGCCGACTCCAGGATAGCGGCAATTTGGTTTTCCGCTTCAAACTGGATCTCGGCAACCGCAAGCCGATTGGCCGCCTCATAAGCCGATTGCTCCGCGATCGAGATACCGGGCCCACCTTGCTCGGAAAGACGCTGCAAAATTGGCAACGCACCTTGTTCGCGCACCGTTTCCTGCCCATCCATCTCCGCGCGCCGTGCTTGCTCGCGGTAAACAAAATCACTCATGCGATCGACGTTGCTGGAAATAGCATTGCCAAGCCGCGCGCCCTCTTGTGCAAGCGGAGAGTAATCAATCCGCTGCGGGGCTGCGGCCTCGACGCCTAATCGTCTGTATCGTGGAAGAATTGCCATTGTTTACACCGCCGTCGCGCCTGGTTGCAAAGTGAGCGATCGCTGAATGCCCTGCCCCATTGTGCCGATTGCGTTTACAATGCCGGTAGCATAGGCCGCCTGGCCGGACATGCGATAAATCTGCGCCTGTGCCGCCGCACCTTCTTTCGCCAGGATTGCGTTGTCCTGCGCCGTGCCAAACTCTGCATACGCCTCTGCACGCGCAAAGTCCTGCAACACCCGCGCGCTGCCGCTCGTCGGATCCACGTTGCCAGCACCAGCGACCGCAAGCGTGGCCGCAAGCGTCTGGTTCAAATTGCGAAGAACGTAAGCGCCCTGCTGCTGATATTTGATCGCTTCGCTGCGCCCCTGGATCTTAGCCTGTTCAGCCTGGGCGTTGTAAGCGTTGCGCTGCGCGGATGCCGCGTAAAGCTGACCACCCGCTGAAATTGCTGCCAATCCGATTTGCGCGAACTGCGTCATCTTAATTCCCCAGGCTTAGGCGATATTCCATCGCAATCAGGTTTAGCTTCAAAGGATACGATTGCGTTACTGTGATCTTTCCCTCGTCAGTATAGCCAAGAAGGCCGTGGACCGTCTTGCGGCCCGTGAACTCTGGCGTAGGGCTGTCGAGCGGCGTCTTGCCGATCTCCTGGAAAGCGACAAGCGTTCCGTTGATATTCATGTGTTGGCTGTCTTTTACAAGCGCATCGACCTGGATGATCCGCTTCTTAACGCCGACGCTAGTGCCGGTTGGCAAGTTTGGCTCTTGCGGCATGGTAACAATCTCGACCGCAATATCGATCCCGACCTGATAGCTTGCCTCCGCCGCCGGAGAGAACGCCACCGTATAGGGCGATGACGCCGGGACGGTTGTGCTAGATTGCACCAGGCCATCGACCACAATATCAACAGACGTGTTAGGAAGATGATCGACCGTGATTGAAGCTGTGGACGACACGACTTCTGCCGTCAGCGCGCTATCGACAAGAGTGTTGCGATCGAACTGCTCAAGATAGTATTTTGTTGCTTCATTGATCGTGCGCTTCACAATCACATAGACGGTATCGATCTCGACCGCGACCGCGATAAACTCATCGCCCCCGTTGATCCCCGTAATGAACTCGGACGCTGCAATCACGCCCTGGCTGGACAAGACGGAATAAACCGTCATCGAGCCATCTGTGCCGTTTACGACGTAAAGCGTATCCGTTTCGTCCGTGCTGGTTCCGCGGCGCACCGCGATATCCACCGGATCCTTAATTAAGTGCGAACTGAGAACCGAGAGCGGCGTCACGCCATAGCTGTTTGTGCTGTCACTATATTGAAACGCATTGAGTGATTGACCCTGCCGCTGGACAAAGATCGACGCACCATTGAGATCTTCGATCGGCACACCAGCCTTTGCGCCCAAGCGCGTTTGCGGCCGCACCAAAAGAGTGCCCGGAGTGATCGGAGAGCCTTGCGCGTTCGTGATGACAAACTCGCCGCCGCTTGTGAATATCCGAAGATCCGACTGAGACGCAATTCGCGTGATCGCGTTGTATTGGTTGGTGGATAGCGTGGCCTCAACCGACTCATCGTCCAGGCCGGTGCCCGGATCAAAGTTGAAGTAATCGACAACGCGGGAGCCCCAGATCGTATTGGTCCGAGACTTGGATCCACCAAAGTAAAGACGGCCCTGGTGGAACGTGGCCGATCGTGGCCAGCCCCGCGTGCTGCTCCATGTCGCCTCGTATCCGTGTTCGCTTTCCCAATCACCCGCAACAATCCCGGACGTGTCAAAAAACGGGATCGATGTGACCGCTTTCATCTCTGTGTCGCTGACATATTCCACATAACGCGCGCGACCGAACCCGCTTTTAACCTGCAAGTATTCATCGACCGCGGCCGGAGAAAACGCCGCGACCTTGTAATTGCTTGTCGCGTCAGGCGCCGTGTCCCAAGCGGGATAGACCGTTACGACCTTCGTTGACGCAACATAATCCTCAACGTGGCGCGTCTGACCGACGCCCGTTCCGGATGTGATCTCGATGAACATGCCATTCGGCTGGTCGTCGCTTGTGTAGCTTGTTGCGCTTTTGAGCGTGATCGTATCGCTAGATCCAGCCTGCGCTGTGCCCGTGTCTGTCGTTACCGCTGAAGCTGTTAGCGTAATGTTGCCAGTAATTGCGCTTGGCGTGACCGTGAATGTCGGCTCATGCGTATCAAAGGCGTAGGCGTATTTAGGGATATTCGTGAATGGGATTGCCTCCCAGGTCCATGACGTATCGCTGTTGCGGACCAGGCGCTTAGTTTCAAGATCTTCGTGGCAGAGGATCAGCGTATCAACGGCCTGAGTATAATCAAGCTCGTCAAGCATCGCCGCTGTAAGGCCCGTTGCCGTGATATAGTCGTTGCCAGACCCGTTGATATTGGTCTGCAAAACCCCGGCCTTGTAGACATAGATCCGGCCCGCGACGAAAACCAAGAGATAGCTGTCGGTCGTAGAGAACTCAAACGGGATCAATTTGAAGTCTGTGAAGCCCGTCAAATCCCCGATAAACTTTAGGCCATCACGCCGGCGGACCCCCCCCTGGGGCTGGATCATCACATTCTTGGCGCGCTCCAGGCCGTTCTGGTATTGCTGCAAATCCGATCGGCCGCGCAGAAGCGGATCAAGCTCGCCGCTTGTGAAGTTTGTGGCAAGCCGAACGATCCGCATCAGTCACGCACCTGCACCAAAGAATGATCGTCAATCGATTTTGTCAGTTGCCCGCGGCTGTCGATGTTGGCCGCCTCGCGGAACAAACCACCCCGGCCATTCTCCCCAGGAGATCCGAACGTGATGCCGCGATAATATTCCATTTTGCTCGCCTGATCGGTAATCACCATTGCTACCTCGGCCGCCATCGCCATGCGAAGAAGGCGCACGAAGTAAGGCGGCATGAGAGATTCGGAAACCGTTTCTTGATAGTCGATGTAAACCGTCTCAAGGTTTGTATAGAGCTGCGATCCGTAGATCTCCCAACCGTAATTCACGGGACGCGCCGCATCGCTGCCGCTGTCAAAAACCGCAATCACTCCTGTCAGCATGTCGCCAGGAAGCTGATAGGCATATTTCCATTCGTTGATCGGAGCCGTCGCCAGGCGCGCAATCTGCACCTTGCGGAGCGACCACGACCAGGGATACCGGCTTAGAAGGGTGTCGCGCAGATCCGGATAAAGCCGTGAGCAAGCCGTCGCTGCTGGCGTGCCCTCCGCAAAAGATGAAATTGCGCTGGCGCCAAGCATAACCAGCGCATCAGAACAGATCGAAACGTCAGTATCGCCGGCGGCCATTTCGTCACCTCATTGTGGTGAGAGGGGCGACCGAAGCCGCCCCCATCTTTTAGATCACTGCCGTTGTGATAACGCCGGCGGTATTGGTTGCGACCAGGGTCTGACCACCGTCCGATCCATAGGTATAAATCCAATCACCAGTTGTGATGATTGCCTCGACACTGTTGAAATAACCAGAGCCAGCGATTGCCGCCTTGTTATCAGATGCCGATTTATAGCTATAAATGCTCGGAGCATTGCCAGCCTTGGAAGCCGCAACAGTTGCCCAGTTTGCTTGCGCAAATGCCATTGTTCAGACCTCCTTACGCTTCGGTGCAGGAGATCTTAACGATCCCCTCGTCATCGATTGAAACCGCACCGGCCGAGAACATCGAGGAGACCAGGAAGCTGGTTTTCTCCGGGATATAATTGACCTCGGTTTTCTGAGCCATCGACTCGGCATAGCCAACCGAATCCATATGCCATGCGAAGCAAGTCCGGGTGGACGGCTTCGGCACGCCCCCTTCGTCACGATCACCGACCGTGATAAAGCGGAAGCCCATGAACGTATCGATCTCACCGCGGACAAGAGCCTTGACCGTTGCAAAATCGCTCGATGTGGTTTCGGTTTCACCAAGAAGAGCATCAAGCTGGGATGCGTGCATCAAGAGATGACGGCCCTCGGAAGGGACATTCTTCTCGTTCAGCGCCTTAGACGCCGCACGCAGCTTGTCGATGTTCATGTTGGACGCCGCGCCACCTACGGACGTGGCCACCGTCGAAGGCGACGATGCAGCATTCAGCGCATCAATGATGAGCTGATCCATGCGACGTGCGATCGACTTCGACACCACTTCAACAAGCTCACGACGCTCGTCAAAGTTAATGTGCGACTGGTGGAAAATGTCCGAATACTCGGCCGCAATGTAATCCTCCATCGTCGCCGTGATCTGCGAATAGGTCACGTTGAGAGGGGTTACATCCGTCTGAGGGACGCGAGGGGTGGCAACGCCTTTCCCGATCTTCGGGAACTTGACAGTGTTGCCTTGAACGCCGGTGCGCATGCGGGTTGTTCCACGCAATACGGACTCGGCTTGATACGCCTGTTTGACCTCCGACTCGAAGAGGGTAACAAACGCCGTTGTGACGTTCTGCGCCATAGCAGAAACCTCCTTAACAGGTTTTACCAAGACGCGATCCGTTATCCAGAATCGGGCGGTTCGCTTGCGCGTTGTGGCCGCGCCAGGCCATCGGGATTTACCGAGTAGACGGGCCGGGCACGGTTAGCCGTCGAGGCCATAATACGCGCAAGCGATAGCTAAGTAAAGATCAAGCCGATTGGCTGTCCATCCACTGCCGCTCAATGCGGCTTCGGAATGCCTGGTCGGTTTTCCAACGAGGATCCGCGATCGCCGCCTCAAGATCTTCGCGCGTGATTGCAGGGGTGTTCACCGCTGGCGCCACCGGGATGCCCTCATTGGTGATCGCCTGGTGGTATTTCAGAAACGCATTGATCCCGGCTGCGCTATCCAGGCCAGACGCAATGGCATTGCGCTCATCCTCGGAGAGCGGCGCCTTCATAAGCAACCGCTCCGTCATCGCGATCTTGTCCTGGGCGCGCTCACCTAGCTTTGCCATCTCGGCCTGGCGATCGATCTCAAACGTTTCCGCCTGCGCGCCGGTTGCCTCCAGGATCTTGCCGGCCAATTCTTCAAACGCCGCCTGGCTTACGCCGTTATCCTTGGCCCAATCTTTGAAGATATCCATCGAGGGATCTTCTTCATCCAAGCCACGCTCGACCAGGCTAGAGATATCGTATTCCTCTGGCGCCTTGTGCTTGCCGCTCTTGAATTGCCTTTCAAGCTCCGTGTAGCTTTTCGCCAGCTTTTCAACGTCTGGCCCCTCATCCGTCCAGAACTTTTCCGGGAACCCTTCCGGCCGCTCCGCGGGATCTGCTTTTTCCTCCGGCGCGGGCGCGGGCTCGTCATGCAGGGGGATCGCTCCGTTTTCCTGCTCGGTCGTCGCGTCTGCTTCCGGTTGGCCACTGACGTTAATCAGCGGGCCGTCAGCCTGTTGCGCTTCACTCATTTGATCTCTCCACTCGTTTTTCAATCATGCGAACCACGTCGCACCTTCCGGCCCGGAAATATCCCTGGCTCGGATCCTCTCCCGGCACAAACACCGGCTGCTCGATCGTGGCTTGGCGAAGATATGCAAGGACGCGCTGGCCCTCGCTTGTCTTAAACACCTTGCCAAACAGGATCGTCATTTCATCGGCTACTTGCGGCGCAAGCGTGCCGTCCATTGCATCCCAGCCTTCGCTCATTGCATGGCCTCCTGGGGCGCTGCGCCTTGCTCGGCCATCTGCTGCTGCTGCGCCGCCTGTTGCGCCGCCTGCAATACCTGCATCTGTTCCTGGCTGTTGTTAAGGATCTGGCTGTCGATCCCCATGCGATCGGCCACGAACTCCAATAGCCGCTGGATCGATACCGTTGCCGCGCCCTGGATGCCCATCGACATTGCGATCTGCGCATATTGCATTGCGTCCTGCACCTCTTGCAGCTTTTGAGCCTGGGCGAGCGGAGACACCGGCGACACCTTCACCTCTTGCCCATTCACCCGGAGCGGCAGATCAATCAAGCCCTGGCCGTCCATGACATACAGGATCCGGGTCACGATCGGGATCATCGTTTCATTGATAAGCCGGCCGAACGCGGAACCCAGGTTAGTCGCAAGCTCGCGCGTGCGCTCCGCAATCTCTGTTGCCGATCGAGCCGACATATTATCCGGCGGCAATGTGTCATCCATCATCACCTTTTTGATATTCATGCGAAGATCATTAATGACGATCTGAGAGACATTGAAGTCAGAGGCGCGCGGCAGTGGCGCCAGGCTCGGCCCCTGCGGGCCGCCGTTGCGCGCGACCGATACGATCGCACCAGGCTTGATCTGAACATTCTGCGGGTTAAGAATCCCATCATCCGCCGCGGTATATACACCAGCAACCGCGATCGAGGCATTGCGCAGCACAAGCTCCACTGTCTTGTTCAGCGTCTTGATATCAGGGATCGCCGTGACAAGCGGGCCGCGGCCATAGATCTCGCCGCTCGCCTTCATGTATCGCGCCACCACAAACGGATTGCTCCGCATCGTGCGATATACAAGCTCCTGCTGTGTCTGCGGCCAGATGACATGATAGCAGAAAACCGCGCGCTCGGTGTCATAGATCACCGCGTCGATAAGATCGACCTCTTTGCTTGGATTCCGATCGATCACGTCCTGCAACTGCTGAGAGATCTGCGCATCCGGATACTCCTGGACGATCGCCTCCGCCTTGAGGCGCAGCTTGCGGAATACGTTATCGATGTTGCCAAACGGGCCTTCTTCAAACGCCACCAGGTATTGCGGCACTGGCGTGAACCGGATCGGTGTCACCTCGTCGCCGGGCATAATCATCATCACGGCCGTGCCGACCGCCAGGTCGAGCAAGAACTCGCCCATCGCCAAATCGAAATTAGTCTGACGCAGCGTGTCAAACATGATCTCGGTATAGGCATCGAGCGCCTGCTGTGCGTCCGCCTTGCGATCGTCCGGAATCGCCGTGCCAGATTCTAGCCGGCACCATTTCTTGTAGGGCGGGAACAATCCCGCCTGGATCCGGTTGGCAAATCGCTGGGTCGCGTGGATCGCGGTCGAGTCGAATACATTGGTCATCTTGTTTTGACCAGCGACACCGCCCTCCCAATATCCGTTGTAAAGATTGCGCTGCGGCAAGGCGTAACGATAGCAATCCTCGTAAACCGATCGCCATTCGTCCTTGCGAGCCTGGGCTTTAGCCTCACGCTCGATGATCTGCTTCGCATTTAGCCTAGCCATCGCGCTTGGCCTCCAATCGTTTGCTAATATTCCGCGCCTTAGACCGCGCGTCTGCCTTGCTGCTTGCGCCCCACGCCCGAAGCGACAAGAGCAAACGGGTCGGGCGGCCCTTGCTATCGCGCTCCGGGCCGGAATTGCCGGCCATTCTCGCCAGGAAAGACGCTCGGCGCGGATTGTCCCCAGACTTCACCGGCCTTTTAAGGTTGGCGCCCTCCTTGCGGCGGTAATACTTGCGGCCGGCTTCATTTAGACCGCCCTTTGGGTTTTGATACCGCTTTGCTGGCATTGCCCTCGATCCTCTTCATCGTGCCATAGACGTAGGCGTCACGCCTTTCGCCCTTTAGTCCCTGCCGGCTTGCGCTTAACAGGAGCTTTCGGTGCAGCTTTTTTGGCAACAGGCTTCTCCTTGACGGGTTCCGGCTCTTTCCATTCCGTGACGGGCGCTAGGCGGCGCGTGTAAACGCGGGGATCTTCCTTGATCCGCGTCATTGCATCGATCCCCCGGACGTGCCCAGCGTTGTCCCCAATGCCGTGCTATTCGGACCCTCACGGCGCGCCGGCGAGAACAAAAGCCGCAAGCCACCAGTGGACATAAGCCGCATCCGGGCTGCCGCGGCGGCCGATTCCTGTTGCTCCATCGCGGTCGCGCGATCCTCTGCGCGCTGCTGTGCGGCGAGCGTCTCTTTAGACGTTTTTGGGGGCTTAGGTGCTGAAACCATGATCCGATATCCTTGACATTAGGACACAACTCGCACCGGGCGAGCCGTAATTTCTCATAATACCTTCTACCTCAAACCCTAGCCCTTTGGCAAACCTCAATGCGGTATCGTTATCTGCCATCACCCCGATCTGGATCCGGCGAAACCCCCCGTCGCCAAGCAAATCAGAGAATATCTTGCGGCCACCGCGGACAAGCGATAGCGCATGGCGGCCAATTTCCTTGTCTGCAATCAACCACGCCTCGCCCACCGCCTTGTAAACCGGCCGTATCCCAAAGCAAACACGCGGCTCCCCGCGATACATGCCCGTCCAGCTTGCGCCGGGCGCTGCCACAGTTTCGATATACTTTAGAAAGTCCGGATCCGTGGCGGACCAGGACAATTCTGGTTCCCGCAGGCGCAGTTTTTGCAGGTGCTTTCCGTGAAACCGAACGATCGACTCGCCGCGCGCGGTCTTGAACAGGGGAAGATCCACAATCAAAATATATCAAAGTCCATTTTTGCCGTGTGAACCCCGGTCAGATTGACCTGGCCCGCCACGCCGCGGCCCCGCAGCCGCCTTTGCTCACCGCCACCCAGGCACATATACCCAAACGCATCGCCAACGTGGCTGTGTTCGTTCTTCACCGGCGCATCTTTGAACCGCTCCTGCCCCGCGCCCAGGCTTTGACGCTTGAAGAAATAGCCGCCAGAGAGCGCCTTGCGCACCCGTAGGCACCGCTTATGCACCAGAAGCCCAGGACGGCCGCCCACAAGCCGATTCATGGGCGCTGCGCCCGCCTCTCGCCGCACCTGGAACGCATTGCTGTCAGTCGGTTGCGCCTTGAGCCCAAGCGTCCGCAGGTGATCGAACGCCGTCACCTCGTAAATCTCGTCGCGCTTCATCCCCGCGGGATCGCCCCACACCAGGATATCGTGCTTAGAAAAGCGCCGGGCAATGTGACTAAGCAATTCCTGGCCAAACCGCTCCAGGCCCATGTTAAACGTCACAAGCTCGTCCACAATCTTCCAGGATCCACCGGCCGTGCGCTGACCAAACACCGCCGCCGGCGTCAAGCCAAAGTCGATCCCGATATGGATCGCGTATTCCGGATCAACGTCGAAGTCATCACTCATCAATTCGTCATCATACTCCGGCCAAACCGGCCGACCCTCCTGGACGAACGTATATTTGGCCTCGGCATAGCACCGGATCCAATCCGCATTCTTGCCGCCAAGCATCTGCGGGTAATATCCGGGCGGCAAATTGTGCAGGTTCTCGGCCTTCGAGTTGATCTGCCACCATCGCTGCGCCGCATATGTATAGCCCTGGGCCTCGGCATGTTCCGGCACCTTGTCCGGATCCACTTGAACCACGCCGCCGGGCTGGCGAAAAAACGTCCAGGGATACCGCCCCTTGATCGGCTCTTTCTCGGCCAGGTTATGCCACCAGTGATCGCTGTCGGGCGGGTTCGTATCCATCCAGATCCCATACCAGGACGGCCCGCCATCGCTTTTCGTCGGATATCGGCCGACCCGGTGCGTCAGACCGTCGATCACCGCCTTCGGCAATTCCCGCGCCTCGTTACACCAAGCCCCGGTAAGCTCCAGCGAAAGCAATTTCCGCACGTCCTGGGGCGTAGAGAGCGCCATAAAGATGACCTCGCAGTCGATCCCGGCAGCATCACCCCTGGGCGGCAGCTTCAAATGGTGCGTGATCGGCGGTTGCCACCGCATCGAGCCCCATACATCCTCCGGGAAAAGCTCCTGCCACGTCTTGATCGTCGTCGTGCGCAATTCCGGGTAGGTATTCCGAACCACCACAAACCGAGAATATCGGATCCCGTCCCGCGGGCTGGGCTTCTGTTGCACCGCCTTGAGCATGATCTCGGCCGCGCACGCATAACTCTTGCCAGATCCAACCGGACCCATCAGGCCGCGCACAAACCCCTTGTCGTGCAGAAACTTCCACACCACCGGAGACCGAGAGAAATCAAGGTTTAGGCTGGGGAGCGTCATCCGCCGATCGCTCGCATAATCACCAGGTCAGGACGAACCGTTCCCTCCATCATCGCCCGGATCTTGTCCTCCGGCCGCCCAAACCGATATGCAATCTCGCGCGGTGACAAACGTGACGCCAATATCGCTTTGTTAAAAGCCTCGGCCTCAGACTCATATGGGCGCGCCTGTTTCCGCGGACGGCCCGGCTTCCTCTTCTCCATTGCTCTCTCCATTCAGCGCCCGATCCGCCAGCATAGCGTAGAACTCAACGCCCTCGCTGATCGCAGCAATGTCCCGGATCTGAATCAACGCAGAACGCAACCGCTGAATCTCAGCACGCGCAACGCGCAGCTCAATCTCCATCAACCTCTCCCGCATCAATCACCTCATATTCCGCAACAGGCTCCGGACCCCTCATGTTGATCCCAACAATCGAAGGCTTGTCCTGGTTGCTCTCAGTATCCAACAAGCCAGACGCCTTCGCCAAAACACGCAACACGCCAACCTTGTCAAATAACTCAAGCTCAATCCCCGCATCCGTCACGCGGATCTTCTTAATCGACGCCAAAGCATAATCCGGAATCTCCTCGATCGGCTTCACAACGCCAGTATGCAAGTCAATGATATCCGTCAGCCGCGTCGTGCCCATCGCAATCAACTCAGCCGCAATCACCTCCTTGTTCTGAAACAAGGTCTCCGACCGACCGATCGAACGCTGAACCAAACCAGCGCCACCAAACCGGCCGATCGGCGGTAATTGCTTGCGGGTCCGCGCCATTACCAGGGAATCTCGTCACCACCCAAGGAATCCGCAACACCCTGGGCTGGGGAAGAAGTCTGCTGCTGACCGCCGCGAGAACCATCGTCCTCAAACAACCTCAACCAAACCTCGCCCTTGTCATTCGGCAAAGGCAAACTCTCCAGCTTGATCGAGATCCCCTTGTCACCCTCAAACGCAATCCCATGACGCAGCCACACCGGCTTGTCACGGCCCTGAACATCCTTAGCTTGAACAACGCTATATCGCTTCGACATCGCTTAAACCTCCGTTAGCGTAGAAGGAAACGATATCGCAGAGAGATCACCGCATCAAGAGCCGACGACGCCCACGCTTCGCAGTCTTGGCACTCTCGCGAAACGCCTTCGCAGTAGGAGCACCAGCACTCCCAGGCTTGCGCATCTTCTCGCCACTGCCACCAGCAATCCGCTTACGCTTCGCGTGGATGTTCGCATAAAGTCCAGGTCGCTTCGCCATATCAGCCTCCGTTGTTTGGGCAGGTATAACACACCATGAAAAACTGAAAAATATTTATGTGAGGGACCGCACAGTAACGGGCGGGGCCGGGGGGCCGGGGGCGGGGGTCGCTCGATTTCGCCGCTGCGGACCGGGGTAGGGGTAGGTCGATCTGCACCCCTGCCGGCCCTGTCGCGGGGGATTGGGTGGACATTTAGGGGGATACGCCTCGCCAATGCCAGGCCCTATTCCCTTGCTTTGCTGGCCGATCCCGCTGCATGTTGGTGCCTTGCATGGGCACCACGTCCCCGATCCCGCCTCGATCCCGGTGCCGATCGTGCCAGCCTGCCCGGATCCCGACATATCGTGAGCGGCGCTGTAGCGGGGTCTACACGGCCAGGTCGTCGTCGGGACGGTCGAGATACCCGAGAACGTCAGACGGGCATTCAGCGGCCGCCCTATCGACTCTCAGGCACCCTTGCGCCTGCTCGGCCAGCGCACGAGCCGCCCGGCGCGCCTGGGTGTCCGAGATCCACCAGCCCCGGCCCCGCTCATCCCGAAACACTTGCTCGAGTAACACTACAATTCGCGCCCTTAAGGCTTTCCTGCCCTGTTCTTCCTCGCTGATACCTGACTGTTTTAGTCGGGCTGTTGCTTTGATTTCCCTTTCTGCCTCGGCCAGTTCCATCTGATCGCGTGGCGTGAGGCTCGATCGGATGGCTTCCTCGGTCATTGGCCTTGGCGTGTAGATGATCCTGCGGCTTTTTGATCGCTGCGATGCGTGCAGCGGCCTTGCGTTCTCGATGTATCCCAGGTCTTTCAGTATTTGCAGATGCCGGCCTATCGAGCTTTTCCCGATGCCGGTATCTGCTGCCAGGCGATCACGTCCGACGAATGTCCTGCCCATGCGATCGGCGTAAGCGCAGAGAGCCACCAGCGTGCGCAGCACGGTTGCCGGGATGCGCGGATCTCTGGTCGCCATGATCGGCACGACCGCGTATTGGCGCAGATCCCTGGGCTTTGCGATTGCGGGTTTTACCATTGCACGTCCTCGATTGGATCCGGCTCTGGCGCTGCGTCTGGCTGTTGGCTGCTGGTGATGGCGCGCAGCTCGTCCAGGTATCGCTGTGGCTCTGCGACTTCGTGCGCCGGCAGCACGACCGCAAAGCGATGGCGCAGCTTCATTGCTTGCTCGACGCTGATCGGGTCGTTCCAGAAGGCCAGGGTTTTGGCGCCTTGCTTGCAGAGATCTGGGCTATCGAGCCATTGCCGGGCTTTCGGCAGGATCTTGTTTGCCAAGAGCGTCGTTTCATCCGGCGTCAGATTGTCCACCGGCGAGGGCGGCGCTTGCTCGATCGGTCTCCGGGTCTCTGCGTATTGCAGCGCGCGGGCTAAGATCTCGGACGGCACCGGCCTGCGGCGCGTGTTGTCCTTGAGATATGCCCGGCAAGCGTGATCGATCGCAACAATGGGCTGGCCTGCGAGAGCCGAGACCCAATCCTCGATCGCGGCTTCCGTCACCTCCGCCGGCTGATCTGGCTGAAAGAAGTGGCTTAGAAGGGTTTCGACTCTTCCGGTGATCCATGCGATGTGCTCGCTAGAGCAATCCTGCTGCGAATTTTGCTGCGATACGCTGGGCGCGCTCGTGGGCTTGTCCGTCGCGTTTTCCATGTGTCTCTCCACTTGTGGTTATCGGTTTGAAGTAGGGGCTATCTAGCCAGGTGACGAAAGCCCGGTCCCAGTTTGCGAATGTCTTGGCTTTTGCCAGGGCGTCGTTCTTGAACCGCTCGAACTGCGCTTCGGCCTCTTGCTGTGAATGCCCGCGCTTGTCTGCCGCTCGCATCATTGCTTCGGTGATCTCCGCTTCCTCCGAGATGCGGCACTTTCTCGGCGCTTTCTTTGGAGATGCGTAAGCATCTCTTTCTTTAATATCTATATCTGTATCTGTATGGTTGAACGCCCGTTGAACGCCCGTTGAAGCCTTGCCTTGTTTTTGTTGCCTTTTTTTGGCACTTGCTTTGCCCGCCGCGGATGCAATTTTCAAATCGTCCGAACGATCTGCAATTTCAGCCTCGGCCCTGTCGTTTGTCAGCATCCCATCTCGGCGCCTGATTTTTCCGAGCGCCACGAGCTTATCGAGGGTTGCCGTGAAAGTCTTTTCGCGCATCCCGCAGTAGGTCGACAGGCGCAGCGTATGGTCCTCGATCGCGCCGCTCTCCTCATACATCCTGCACAGAAGCATGGTGTAAAGCCCGACCTCTTGGGCGGACAAGCCGCGCACCCCGTCCATGAAGTCGGCGGGATAAAACCTGAACCAAGGTATTCTTTTTTCGGACATGCTGCCCCTTTCCTATGGGGCCGGGATTGCGCCGCGCTCCCCAGCGCGATACAGTTTCCCGGCGTTTTCGTCACGCACATCCTACGGCGGCTCCCACCGCCAGGCAAGCCCCGGTCTCGGCCGGGGTTTCGCTTGTCTGGGTCTCCGCTCTGTGCGAAGATGCGCGCGGCGTTGCTCCTTCCGCCGGCTCCGATCGCCCTCCCTGATCGTCGAGACGGTTGCGCCACACCTAGGCGGCCCGTGTATGGTCATGGTCACGGGCCGCCCTCTTTTCTCACTAGCACATGCACGCCCGGCTCGTCCGAGAACGTCTTGATCGCTTCAAGCATCACGACCTGTGCATCGTCCTCAAACGTCACACCATTGCAGGCATCCAGGATTAGCTTCACGACGTTATCCAGATCCGGCTTGCCCGGCTGGATCTCATGCGATCGAGCGGCCGTTTGTTTCTTCTTCGTCCAGGATGGCGGGATCCGGTAGCGCGCGACGATCACGACCGAGACCGGGCCGGTGAACGGATCGAGCCCGGCGTCCATCATTGCATCGGACGCGATCGCGGCGGCGGCCCTCTCGGCCTTGGCGGTTGTCGCCGGCGTGTATGCCCGGCCATTGCCAAACCTGGGCCGGCCTTTGCCGATCGGCTGACCAGGCACGCGAAACGCTACAGTTTCGCCAGCCACGCCGACACCCTGCTATCTGCTTCCCGATCGGCCAAGGCATCGCCCAGGATCCGCGCCGCCAGGGCCGCCTGGCTCACCTTCTCGGCCTGCGCGCGGGTCTCTAACGCCGCTTTGATATCGGCAGGAAGCCGGATAAACACCGGAACCAAGCCCGGATCGGTCTGTTTTTTTCGTTGCGTTTCAGTGTCTTGCATTTTTTTACCACTTTTTTTGCGATACCCTGTTGACGATACGATATCGGATATGCAAATGTCTAGTTGTAAGTTGAGCAACAAGCCCAACACCAACCCAAGGAGCAAGACAATGGCAAAGCAAATGAGCGAAGCGGCCCAGGTGGCCAAAGAGATCCGCGCAATCCTCAAGGCGAACGGCGTCAGCGGCAACGTGCGGTCGAGCAATTACAGCGGCGGCAATTCTGTGAGCGTTTGCTTTGCGGCCGATATCTGCCCGGAGGATTACGACAAAATCTATTGGGAAGCGGACAAGTTCCGGGCCGGTCGGTTCAACAGCATGGAAGATATTTATGAGTATCGGCACACCGGCGGGCCGAGCGTCGATTACATCTTCTTCCGCAGCGCAGAAGGTTACTCGATGGGATACCCGGAGCCGCAGGACGCGTGATTTCTGGTTCGGCCCCTTCGGGGGCCATTCTTGAGACCATGACAGCAACGGAGGAACACACCATGATCCGCATACCACGACGCTTCTACGACGACCACGTTGAGCGCGACCTTGAAGCGCCTGCGGTCTTAAAGGCCACGAAAGCTCACTACTGGATCGACGCGCAGTCGCCCCACATTGATGAGCTTCTGTCTGACGCGGACTATTACGCTGACAGCGCTGGCGATATGGACAGTCACTTGTTTGGGTTGTGCGCGTCCGCTCGTGCAACCGCGCGCGCCATCCGCGCCGCCGCCTAACACAATCGCCGGGACCACGCGCCCCGGCAACACAAGGAGGGAACGAAAATGTATCTCAATTTGATTAGTGACAACGGTGAAGAAACGGTCGTTTGGATCGAGCGCGTCACCAAAAAAGCGGTGCTTGTGAAGGGCGCTTGCAGCGAATGTTGGTTTCCCAAAAAGGCGATTGGCGAACATGGGCAGATCGCGGCTTGGATGCCCGGATCTATGTCGCGCGCGTTTTTGTTTGAGGCGCCAGCAAAGTAAGAGGGAAAGACAGATGAACGTAGTGGAAAGCAACAACGCCGCAAAACGCTGCCTCGCGGTGTGCAACGAACAAATCGCCCGAATTGATGAGGAACTTGCCGAACTGGGGGAAAAGTTTTTCGCTGGTGAGATAACGGAACTGTTGGTCAAGGTTC
>Ga0070746_10000236_pt1 | contig 32018 bp, 60 predicted proteins | sample VirMetDEL_Mar_21_FD_77016 | JGI IMG/M metagenome (GOLD analysis project Ga0070746, IMG submission 77016) | Aqueous microbial communities from the Delaware River and Bay under freshwater to marine salinity gradient to study organic matter... | ecosystem: Environmental > Aquatic > Marine >...
ATACTTGAGAAATTTATAGCCTCTTGTTTATCTGATTGAAAATGAATTGATTTAAATAAAGGTTTTTTCTTAAGCCATGATATAAAACCCGTTTGTGATGAGTTCATAACCATTCTAAATGGATCTTCTATAGGTGTTGGATAACCTCCTGTTTCTGTTTCCCTGACTTTTCTAACATGTAACTCACTGAGCTTCCTTATGTTATGGTCTGGTGATTGAACCTTTCGATGAATAGTCAGGAAGCAATCAGCTCTGTTTACGAACTTTCCGCCACCCTCTGTGTCTTCAGCGTATGGAGCAACAGGTAATCCGTCTGGTCCTTTTCTTCTTTGCGCTTCTGTAAAGGCATGAGTGTTTAACCATACAGCAATGTTGTTTGCTTTAGAGAATGTAAGAAAAGAACTAGCTGACTCATAATGATAATCGTGTACACCGATGTTACTTCCTTTCATGTCTAATTTAAGGCTATTGTATGGATCTATAAACACACCATCTACTGGCTGTTGTAATAAAATCTTTTCCATAAATAAGATTATATCTGAATAGCTGTAAACTTGATTGTTATTGATGATAGTGAAGTGCTCGTTTACCCATTCATAAGCAGCTTTTCTTTCATAGAAGCTCATATCAGAAACTTTTCTGTCTGATGCGAACTGCATTAATTGCATTTTAATAGACGCTGTTCTGTTCTCTGATGAATAAAGTATCCACTTCCATTTGTGTTGAATAACAGAGTTTACAATTAAATATAGTGCTGATGTAGTTTTACCTACGTTACTATGACCATTTATAATAACAAATTCTTTTTTATATCTAAAGTGTTCGTCAAGATCCTGATCTCCAGTGTTTAATCCAATTTCAATTTTACCCTGAGAGAAGTCATCTATCCATCTAAAGTCTTCATCATCAGAAGATATGAAAGACATATCCCCATCATTTATAAGTAGATTCCTTTCAGCTGACTGTTCGTTATCTATTAAGGCTTTGATAGGCATCTGCTTGCCTTTTTCAATACCATCAATAACAGTAATTTTTGCATGCTCTAAAGAATCAACATCTCTCTTCTCTATCTCCCTCATAATGACCCTTATAACCTCGTCTTGTTCCATACGTCCAGCAGAGATATATCCACCACAAAGTATAGCAGCCTTGTTTAAGTTCACCCACTTCTCACCATCTGGAGCATTACGTATCATACGTGCAGCTAAGTTTAGCTTCATGTAATCCGTATAAGAATATGCTTCGTTATCAGGTGTTTGTTTTTCTGCAAACTCAGATGTAAAAGCCCCAAACTTTTTTGAATTATCCTTGATGATAATATCAGGATCAAAAGATTCAAAGCAAGCCCTTGATTCATTAATGCCCGACTCATCAACTTCTAAACAATACTGTTTGTTAAAGTATGTACATAAAGCTCTAAAGTGATCACGATGTCTTTCTGGATTTGTTATCTTAACTAAGGCTTTAATACCATCCCCACTAGGTGATACCCAGCATGAATGGATGTACTCATCAGTTGCTAATGCTTTTTTAACCTCAGCAACTTTAACGTGGTCAAAGTCTAATATAATAAATCCTGAGTGCTCGAACAAAGCATCATCAGCCCTAGACGAAAACTCCCCACTGAAACAAACAATGGGGAGCTCTTTCTTTTTAGGTTTTTCTCCAGACCTAATCTTCTCTATAAGAGACTCCGACTTCCCCTGTTGTATGCGTCGAAGCGCTGTTGGTATCGTTATGTGATGTGGACTCTTCGTATCCTTTATACTCTGGAATATTGTTACCTTCATTGTCTAATGCAATCATTAAAAGTATAAGATATCCAGCCAGATCCATAACGGTATCTTCTGTTTCTCCATGTACTCCTACGTTTTTTATTCTATTTAATTTATCGTCTATCCTAGCCTTAAGAGCTTCTATTCTGTCTAGATGAGAGAATATACCTCCAGGTTGTAATGCGCTATTACCGTAAGCAGAATTCTTTTTTAAAAGCAACTCTTTAATCTCGTCACTCTTTTCTATTATACTGGCTCTTATGTTCATCTAATGTTAAATTTGAGTGTGATAACTCCACACTATCTAATATCTCACGTATGATAATCTCTTTGTTTTTAGACTTAGCGGTGTAGTAAGTGTTACGTAGTCGTGACATTACTTTTTCATCATAACGCATGATATCAGATGGCGTGTCGTATATAGTGACAATCCACTCACAGCGCTCATGTATTTCCTTCCGTTTCTTGAAGGCTACACGAACCTGTGAGTGTTTTATCATTGGCCTTTTAGAAAGGCATTTCATCTGTAGCCATCTGAGCTGCTTCTTTTTTAGCTGCTTTTGCTGCTCGATCTTCCTTAGCCTTCTCGCTATTGTAATCATACACCGTAGTGTATGGCTTACCATTTTTCGATATGCCAGTTTTACAAAAAACATTTCCGCCATCACCATTCGCTTGAACAGGTGTTGCGTATTTGTCTATCATCTCCTGCAGTTCAGTGACTTTATATTTCACTGTTACACCTGCAAACTTACCATCGTAATAACGTGGCTCTTCTGTGTACCCTACGAGTACGGAATCATACTTAGTATCACTCATAATTAAAATAATTTATAAATTATATTGAAAGCAAACTATTTGCTTTTACAATCTTATACATCGAAAACTGCGTAATGCGTTTCCGTTTTGTGTCCATTAGCTAGCCATTCTTTAATATTGACTAGTGCTTCATTAAACTTCATCTCACCCCTGAGCATTGTTTCGTCAGTGCATTTAACTAATGCAGGGTAGTAGGGGTATGCCTTCTCTTGCACAACCCAATAGTAATTATCTATACCAAACACAGTTGAATATATGTATGCTTGAATATCATAAGACCAGCTGTTAACGTCATACTTAAATTTGTTTACACTTCTAGCGCTTTTGCTGTCTGTAATAAACCCATCACCCAGACAGTCAAGGAATCCTTTAAGTGGAACACCATCAATATCTTCATTGAACTCTACTTGGTATCGCCCTTTAAGATATGTATCTAACAATCCACAAGCATCTAATCTTTCAATCATTTCGTTAGCTTGTTTCCAATCTTCTTCAGAACATAACTCTTTACCTAAAGCTTCAGCTTCTTCTTGCATGTCAGACTTTATACTCTTGTACTCTGCAGTCATAGCAGGTCTTTTAGAATCTTGTGTTTTCTGAGAGCATGACGCTAGGATCTGATCTGAATCAATAACCTTATATGTCTCAATAGCTTTATCTTTTTCGAAAAGAAGCATGTCGTATAGTGTACCAAAAGTTAAAGCTTCAGATTGCTTCTTGAGTTGCCCCCTCATATACATCTCCCAGAGACGCATGTCTCCAAGAGCGTATTTAATAGAGGAATAGGATAAGTGTTCCTTACCTACTGCTTCTTTAAGTTGTTGTCTTAGTGTCATTGTTTAATTGTATTGTAACCTAAAGCATGAATTATCATATCTGTTTTATTCATTTCAGTTTGGGTTGTATTAATTTCAGGCTTTTGCCTGTCTATAATTTTTAAGCTCTCCTTCCAATCTTCACTCATAGGTGTAATATTTTTCCAATCTATAGAAGGAATCATTTCTAGAGCACCTAAAAAATCACCGTTCTTTAATTTTTTTTCATACTCTTCTCTCATTACACGAACTTTTTTAATCCTTCTTTTTGTCTGTCTGTAAGTTCTTCACCATACTTAGATAACACATTGTCATATGCTTTCTTCTTGTCAGTTGAAGATTTAATGTAACCTACAGCGCTGTCCATGATGTTAGCTTTAGTTTTTCTCTTCGGAGTTGATGCTGTTTCTTGCTGATGTATAGCATCTGCAACTTCTCCAGCCGAAGCCATAGAGTCATCTACTCCAATACCCATAACCGCTAATGCTCTACCAATAGCTGATGTCTCACAGTTTTCAATGTAAGATGTTTTGTTAATGTTACCATTAGCTTGAATCTCATGAGCATGACCAGTAGATATAACTCTTTGCGCTGTGTCTGCAACCGTTGCTTTACATACACAATGCTCTGAATCTAGCACCGTGAACTCTGTTGCAATGGTCCAATTTTCGTACTTCTTTTCTTGACGGAAGTACTTAACTCTTTCTTTTACCTCGACATATTGTTTGCCTCGGATGTTTACTGTTTTGAACTTGTATGTTCCCATAATGTATTTAAATTAATTGTGTGTAAAATTACGAATAATATTTTAATATTCAACTGTTTTCTCTATAGTTTTTTTTCTTTCTCTTAATATATTTATCTGTCTATCAATAAATTGTACTTGCATGTCTTTAGACTTAATCCAACGTTCAGTGACCATTTTAATCCCTACGTTTTCAGTTAGTTCGTACAAAGACTTAAAGGTTTTGTTTACCTTTATTTCCCTTTCTACACCCTTATGCATGTCTCTAATTTGAAGTAAGGTATAGTCGTTAAAGTATTCTGATATAGCTCTATTTGTTTTACTTCCATATCTAAACATATTCTCATTACAAAACTGTATGAATAACATAAAGGATGTTTTTTTGTATTTAGAGTATAAACTTTCTTCTCTCATTTCAAATGGTCGCTTTAAGAATATAGTCATAAGCGCATTTATTTCTTTTTCTAAATCTTTAAAATCTTTTATAGATCTATTAGTAAGTATTGTCTTGTTCATCTATTTGGGCTTTAATAAATTCATGTATTGAATGGTATTTTGTTAGTACGTTCATCATTTTTGTAGAGGCTAATGCTATTTTTTTAGACTCGTATAAGGTGTCTATTCGTTCTTGTTCCGATCCTAGAAGCTCATCTATAAGGACTTCACCTGCTTGTTGAGAATCAATTTCATCTATCAAATCTTTAACAGAATCGTTTAATATCTCAGAGAATATTTTTGATATGTCAATCGAGTCCCATAATATCCAGTCTTCCAGACCGTAAGCCTCTATATCGTGAACACATAAATCTGCAGCGCAATTTGTGGAATCGTTATTGTCTAGTCTCATGGCGTTAACCCATGATAAAGCTTCTTTATCTGTCATTAGAACCCATAGTTTTTACACTCTTTGCGGAATACATCCATAGAGTTTACAAAATTGAAATTCTTTATAGTGTTTGTCTTGTCGTACCTGTGCTTATCGTAAGCTTCGACAAATAAATTAAGCAAGTGTAAAGCATCAAGATGTTCTGGTGTTAGTTGTCTAGATGGATATGTTATATGTTCTTTACTCATTATTTATTATTTTGATAAGTTAGATAAATAGCTGTTATTACATAGAACAGCATTATAGGTATTATTATATTCATGTTAATTAAATTAGTGTGAGTGAGGGGAATCGAACCCCTCTACTAAACCAAATAAAAGCAGTCGGTCATATGATAATAAATCATGCAAAGGACACAACCCCTTTACAGGAAGACCGAATCCAGACACTCACTATGTTTTAATGCATAACCAATCCTACTTTATTAGAACGGTTAAACCATTTAGTAGCCATGACGTCTGACTCCATAGCTGAGGTATACCCTGCGCTAACTAAGGACTCCATGTCATCAAAAATTTTACAATGCCTATGATTGTTATAATCAATAAGGTCATCACGAGTACCACCTTCACTGTATATAATATCAAAGTTTTCAGGCATGTTTGTTTTTAAAAATAAAGGAATAGATTTCGTGTAAGAATAAAACTTTATGTAAGGTAAAGCCTTAGCTATAGCCACCCATTTATCTATGTATTTTTTAGAGTAGTAATCTCCTGAGTCATGAACTCTTAGCATGTCTACATTTTTTTTCTTAAGCTCGGCTATCATTTTATCTACAAATGAATCGCATTTAGTAGCTAAATATCTATGTTGAAATGCAGGTGATACGTTACTCCAAACATACGCACCTTTTTGAGCATAACAAAATTTAGCACAAGCCCCAGCAAAAGGACAGGTTCGTTTCCCTTCTGAATCTTGGAATGCAGGTATACCAAAGTTAAAGACTCGCTGTCCAATAACATTGCTTGTTTTTTTTAGTTTAGTGTTTTGTGTTATTAAATGTGGCATCGGTTTCTTATTTAAGAGGTAGTGTATTATATATATAATTCATACTGAATTATTATATATATAATACTACTACTCTCTAATGTTTCTTTATTCCATATCTCTCCAGTATCCACCAGCACAATCCTTAGAGCAAAACTGCCCTTCTTGTTCTACCTCATATGTGTCGCAGTAATTGCATAGGTGAACTTCTTCTTCATTCTCCATCTTTATTTTCTTTTAATTTATTAATTTCTATTTGTAAATTCTCAGCCATTATACGCCATTGCATAGCCGCTTTGAGTAAGCTAGTCTTGGTGTTGGCTTTGAGGGCTGACTTAACTTGATCTTTTGTCCACCCATCTAATGGGTTAAATTCTTTTTCTTTACTCATTTATTTTGTTTTGTATTTCTCTCCATACTTCAGGGTAATCGTCTATCAGTATGCGCTTGAGTTGCTGTAACTCACTCCACATATCCTTGATTACCTTAGCTTGGTTCTTAATTGTTTTAGCTCTGTCTATTCGTTCTCTGTTTTTAGCTCGTTCTTGCATTCCCATTTGGTTATACTATTAGGTGAGTTGATTCACTTATTACTCTTGTTGTGTATTTTTATTAAATGTACTGCTACGTTATATAAGTCCTCGATTGAACGCCATCTCTTCTGGTTGTTCTTCCTTAGGGAACCATCAATCAATTCATGCGGATCGAGTCCACCATTTTCTATCTTCTCTACTACAGGCATCAACCAATCCCATGAGGTGTGGAACATGAGTTCACCAACCTTATAATGACATCCGTTGTAATCATATAAGTTAAACCCCTCAGAGCCTTCTTGCATAAATTCTGCTATTAGTTTGTTATTTTTCATCGTTATGTATTTTAATAAATTCTACTACTGATTGGTGTACACCTTTAAGATTACATACCAATAGATGTCTCTTGATTTCATCTGCTGATGTATCTCTTGCATCTAATCTCTCAAAGCAAGACTCAACCACGGGCATCAACCAATCCCATGATGTATCGTAGAAGTACACATACTCTCCTGTACGAAAGAATGTCTTTTTATCGGGATCTGCACCCATAAATTCTGCAATCATCTCATTATCTGATATGCACTCATGATCCATCACATCACCCTCGTCATCGAGGATATCGTAGCAACAGTCGGGGCATGTTTTGTATTCGTTATCGTTCATTAGTTTACATATGTTACGTCTTAATCTACCTACTTTGAGCTCATACATATTTACTCTTGCTGAATAAGCAAGTATAGTTTCTTGTAGATGCTTGTTCTTTTCTGTTAGTTTTTCTATTTCAGTCATGTTTTCTTATATGGTTTTAATTTCGTTTGTTGTTTCAATCCAGACCTTAGCCCCACAACTAAGCGGTTTATCAGGTGAGTAGATGAGTCGTGCTGATTCCTTCCCATCCTGACCATAGATTACTACGTTGTGTGCATAGCTATTAGATTTGTATGTCTTACAGGTTAACACAGGGTTTCTCTCTGAGTTCTTAGCGTTGGCTTTTATTACGTGTTGGTTAACGTGGATTACTGTTTTCATTGATGCTTTTTTATTTGATTTAATTGTCTACCTATATCGAGTATGTTCTCACCCTCTGCCATAGATAGATTATAGTGACTTCGCCACGCATCGCATGAAAGAAAGTTGTTGAACCAATCAAGGTACATAGCTTCTATTTGTGTGTTAGTGTAGTTCATCTTATTTTTTCTCTTATTGTGTCAGCTATTTCTTCGTTAATGAAGTGCATTATAGCTTCGTTGTCTTCAAACGTAGCTATGAGTATGCTCTCGGCTTCCTCTTCGGTTAGCTTTACGTCTAGATGTTCAGCATTAAGCATTACATCGTCAGTACTCCATTTGAGTTCGTTTCCGTTGTAGTATTTCATATTCGTGGTAAAAAGTGTTCGTCTTTATTAAGCAGTCCCTTTATGTCGTGTACTATGTCATTAGTAAACAGCAGATTAGTACGCTCTACCTCTACCAATCGTTTACACCAATCCTCATGGTCTATGCATGTCTGTATAACATACCATAAGTTCTCTCTAAACCATTCGGGTAGGTTTTCTCTTACCACGCTTATGGCTTGTGTTGTTACGTCTGTGTTAGGTATTCCTTCTAATGTTTCTTGATTCATAATTAAAAATTTATTGTTGCGTTTACTGTTTCAGCACACTCCATAAGGAAGTCATCATCCCAGTTTATAATCCCCATCTTGTGTCGCTTTATTTCTTTCTTCGTTAAGTCGGGGTAGAAGAACTTCTCGATGAACTCAGTGCGTGTCATAGTCGGTGGCTTAGTGTACTCATCCACCATCTTGCATATGTCCTCGTATATCTTTTCCTTGTTACCTTTAAGTCCGAAGTACCGCTTGACATCAGTAACTTTCCAGTGTCTATGCGGTTTCATCCCTGCTTTCCATAGTCCTAAGTCACGCTTGGATACGATCAGGTTGTACATACCTTTGGATGATGCGGATCCGTTGATGCTCATGTCTTGCTTTAAGTCTTGTTCAAATTGTGTCATTGTTATACTCTTTTATAAATTCTACTACTGCTTTGTGTGTATCTCCTATATGTCTTGTAGATAGTGCATCTTCAATGCCTTTCACACGAGCATATTGTAAGTGGTCAATGTTCTCAATTACGGGCATCAACCAATCCCACGAGGTGTGGAACTTCATATCGTCAGGGTGGAAAACATTATCATCGTTTTCATTATGTGTATTATTTATATTCATGACACTTCCTCCAACATCATATGCTATTGTTCTGTCATCTACCGCATCTGTCATAGGAGGGTATCCCATAAATTCTGCTATTAGTTTGTTATCGTTCATGATGTTATTGGTTATTATCTACACCATACAACATATCACACGCTTCATCTTCGGTGTCGTGATTGTTGTGTTCTTTAATAAATTCTACTACTGCTTTGTATGTATCCTCTATAGATAGCTGAGATAACATCTCATCCTCTATGTGGTGGTACTTAAGTGCGTTATCATCACTGCAATAGTCCACTGATTCTTTGCATTTAAGTACTACGGGCATCAACCAATCCCATGAGGTGTGGTAGGGTAGGTTGTCGTTGCTACGAATCCCCATAGGAAATTCATTATTTTCATCGGTGTAGTAACACACACCTGCTTTGATTGATAACCCCATAAATTCTGCTATTAGTTTATTGTCTTTCATGGTGTGTATGAGTTATAGGTTAATACTTCTTCGTACTTCTCTTGCATAGCTTCGATTAACTCCCTACCATTCCTAGTATGGAAGCCGTAGCTATGTGTGTATAGAGAGGGTATCGGTGTGTTGCATAATAGCAACTCCATTAGAGCATAGCTATCGTGCCCAACCTCTTCTGCTACCTCGTTGATAGCTGATGCGAGTGCCGCACAGTTGTGTCGTGGTGTACTATCTAGGTCTGTCCTGATGTACATTTCTACTTGGTTTTTAGTCATGTTGTTATTGGTTTTGGTGTTGATGTTGGTTATCCTCAGTCATAGCATCGTATTCATTTGCGTAATACTCGACTTCTTGTTGTGATATAAGGAAATCATATACCTCTTCAAGGTATATATCCCATACGTTAAGAACGATTGCCTCGCCCATTATGTCATGCCCTATGTTACGTGCATCTAGTCTATCTGATGCTTTCTCTACTTGTGTCATTGTATTTCAATTAGCTTTCCGTTTATCTCTTCGTATTGGAAGTCCTCTTCACACTCCCATTCCGTATAGTATAGGTAGTCTTGCTGATATGCTATAAGCAGTAAATCTTCATCCGTTTCCTTACTCTCTTCTGCTCTACCTATTGCATCCTCTAACTCATTCCACCTTTCTATGTCTTGTACGTTATAAGGTATCAGCAAAGTCGGTATAAGTTCATCTATCTCAGATAAAATAGCTTCTCTATCCCTCCTACATTCAGCTAGGGTGTCCTTCTCATGCTTAGTGTAGAAGATACCATCTCCCCACACCCAACCTTCGTTCATTCCTTCGCCCGTTATCGAGCATTTTCTAGCGTATTTCATGCTCCCATTTTTAATTCAGATGCGTTCTCTTCATCTATTTCACCTTGCTCAAGCCTAGCTTGTGCAGCATCGCTTCTATCGTAGAAGCATTGCTCTCGGTGTGTAACTCCTGCAATCCATAGTGATGTTTCGTAGTCGAGTTCGTCTTGCTCGTCCCAATGGTTATCTTCTTCCATAATTAATGTATTTTATTGGTTTTTAATTTCGTCTTGTTATCCTTTTTCTGATGTAAACCCTAAATCTTTAAACACTTGCTCGCCACTACGCTTTGGTTTACCTAGTGGTATGCGGTAGTCATAAGGGAAGGCTTCTTCTAACCTACGCTTGTTTTCGTTATCGGCTCTACGCCATGCTTCTACGAGGTAGTGTTGAAATCCTCCACCGTATTTCTGATTCTCTAGCACCCAGTCGATATGCTCTATCTCGGTGCAGTCGTGTGTTAATGTATTCATTTTAATTCGTCTTGTACGTTTTCTAGTGCTATTTTGTATCCGTATTGCACAGCCATTTGCATTAGCAATAAGTCCATAGAACCATTATTTGCAGTTGCAAACGATTCTAAATACTCTCTGTCCTGAGGTGTAGCTACGATGCCTTTATCTAGCTTACGCATCTCCTCCTTAATGTAGTCTTGTATATTCATGCTTATTTAATAATGGTTTTTAAATTTTTGATTACGTTCATGATGTGGTCGCTTACATCTATATCACTAGCTACACACTCTTCGTAGTGTTCTTCTTCGTGAGGTTCGATGTATTCTACTAATCTCTCTGAAAGCACCTTGAACTCATCAAACTGCATACGTATTTTCTCGTTTTCTTCACGCAAGTCCACAACTATGTTTCCTGCTTTCCACTTAAGTTGCTCGTTTTTATCACGCAGTTCTGTTATCAGTCTGCCTTGCGTTTCGATAGTTTTGAATAATTCGTTGTTTGACATTTCGATTTGGTTTTAATTAAGAGGTAGTGTATTATATATATAATTCATACTGAATTATTATATATATAATACTACTACTCTCTAAGGGTTTGACGTTTTTTAGAGTTCGGCGTGTATGCTACAGCCAAAATCAGGATTTTCTTCTAAGTATTCGAGTATCTGCCTACCTAATCGTAGGTCTGCATACTCGGATAAACCTTCTTTAGTAACCCCGTACTTCTTCTTAGTTTCATCATTATAGCCATCGTTTTCATCGCACATCTTATCTATGCGCTTGATTTGGTCAGCGTGTTCGGTTTCAATTTGCTTGACTTCCTCACGCACCTCATCAATTTGGCTAGAGTCTATGTAGTAATCTATATAGTTTTGATTTTCTATTGCACCAAATCTTTCAGGTGCGTTACTGCCTTGTACTGCGAACATGAACTTACCTTCGATGTCGCCTGAATAATATCTACCCATGTTTTCTATTTATTTATTTTGTTTCGTTGTGGTATAATTCTAATTCCTCCTCAATTTCACTGCTATCCATATACTCTCGTAAGTATGGGTGTATCAGCCAATCATCTTCGGTTTTGAATAGCTTCGCATCGGTGTAGCCACCTCTAGCATCACAACCTCCGTGTATCTGTAAGAGCAGGTATGTATCCCCGTCAGCATCTTCCAGCCATGCACCTTGTAAGATTTGGGATAGGTCGCTATCTCCGTTGTATGTATTAAATTCGTATTTCAATTTCATACCTATCAACTCAAGGAAGTCAGCACCCTCTTGTGATACTCCCCAAGCTAAATCTCCGTCCCAATTATTACAGTCAGTATTCCGTACGTTAAAATTAACGCACAGGTGATCGAGTTCGAGTTCGCTTAGGTAGTGAAAGATTGACACCGTACGTTCGTACTCGGTGTGAGTTTCTCCGTATCTATCAGTCCATTCAGACTTTTCGATGGCTTGTGGTTGCTCGTTATTAAAATCCTCGATAGTCTTGGCTTGGTTTCTTGACCAATTCCTACCATAAGCACCGCCTGAATCACATATGTGGCTACCTGTGTTTTCCGTAAGCATAGCATACACTAGCTTCTGTGTGTCTGTAAATTGTTTCATTTGATTTGGATTTTTTCGATTGCTACATCATCGTATCCACGCTCAGTGAAATGACTTGCTAATTTCTCAGCATTTTCAAGGGTTTGGTATTCGTCATTGACTTCCACACCACCTACCCATACGCTATATATTCTATTCATTTTGATTTGATTTCTAAGGTTTCTAACTGAAGTTCTAACCTATCTAAACGCCCTTCGGCATTACGTATGATGGCTTGTTGCTTCTTGATTTCTTCTTTTGTTCGCATAACTACTGTCGATTGAAATGTTTTCCAATCACGAAAGTCTGCTTCCGCTTGGGTTAATACTGTGTTTTCCATGTGAATTGGGTTTTGGTTTGCGCTAATGTATAAACTATTATTTCTATATCCTAATTTGGTTCCGACTTTCTCGGTATTAAGTAGTATATGTATTATATATCTCTCAATTACATTGAGATATATAATACTATACTTCTAAAGGTTCAGCCCTCAACCTCTCCTCCTTACTACGTAGGTACGCCATCTCTGCCGTTTCCCCATCTCTAATTTCTAAAGAAATCGCACACCTCCGCGCTTTGTAGCTCGGTTCGACTTCACTCTTCAGATACGTAGTACATATGTTGGTACGTGCTTGTCTATGTTCCATTCTTTGGTTGCTATTCAACCCTAGCCTAACCTTACGTGCAAGGTTCCTACCGCTGAAATCTTCTACCTCCTCTAAAGAGGAGATGTGAGCAGTCATCTCTTTGATTAAGCGCATAGCTATACGCTTGTTTTTTGTAGTCGGTTGCTGTTTAGCTAGTCGTACAGCTGAACGTATGTCTGTGAATTTCATCTGTTTGGGTATGAGTGTGCTGTGAATAGAATAGAGACTAAGATGATGACAATAAAGCACCAAGCTATGTATGTAGCCATATGAATTGAATTGATTTGTTACTGACTACCCCTAAGGGGGTAGTTTCGTCCATTCAGGACTCATCAGAGTAACTTACTTACTTAGCGTGGCTAAGTGTTCAAGCAGTTGTGCTTTGGTCATCTTCGACAACCCCTTAACAGGGATAGCTTTCGACTTGGCTTTGGAAGTCTTCGACTTCTTCTCTTTAGGCACAACCACCTTCAAGGCTTCCACTTCAGCAGTCAGTTCCTTTAGGAACTTCAAGGCAGTGGCCTTCTTCGCTTTTGTGCAGTTATACATAGCTTTGTTTACTGCAGACTTTGTCTCTGCAAGGACGGATTTTGATGTAGATTTTGACATCTGAAAAATGGTTTTGATGAGAGGGGGTTTGCATATTTAAGTTGTTGTATGTTTTAAATATATCTCTCAGTAAGAACTGAGATATATTTAAAACTACAACTACTAAGGGTTCGGAATGAGGTCAGTTTGTGGTCAGGGCAGAGTAGTAGTAACTACTCTATATAGTAGGGTGGAGGTTGTCCCCCAAGCCTATTAGACTAGGTCAGGAAACCGCGAAGTAAACGCCTATACACACAGGTAAAGTCGTACGTGAAGTGGGTGCAGCTAAATGACTGTCTGACAATGCTGTAACAAAAGCTGAAAAGTATGCAGAAAACCGCAGGCGTAGTAGAAATACGTGAAGCAAGGTGCGTTTCGGTAGGCGTGTGCTGGCGTGCGCATGTATATATAATCCCCCAGGCCTATATTTCTCAGAAAAAATTTGCGCTATTTTTTTCTTCAGACCCAATTTTAGCCGATTTGTGAATTATTATGCGGTTGCGAAATTCTTTACGATCACATTTTATTTTTATAACCCTTGTATTTTCAATACTTTACAAATCATCACTTAAAGTAATTATTTACGGTTGATTTTAAGTTTTTTATGGGTTAACTTTGCTCAAGTCTACTAAACGAATAGCTTTTGTAACTGTTTATGATGGTTTTAGTGTATTAGTTATTTTGTTTCTGTATGGGTTGATCAAGCCTTAGCTATGTTTGCGTCTATTATGACTTTCCCCCTAATATATGGGGGTTTTTTATTTATTATATTTGCTTTATGGCTAGAGTAAAAAAATATCAGAACGGCGGTATAGGAGATCCTAAAAAGCCAGTTACAAGACAAGATAGCTTAGATGTAATAAACAGTAGCCAGCAGATGGTTGACGCATTATTGGCCTCAGGATATGTACCTGATGGTGATTTGCAGCGAGGCGGTGGGTTCTCATCAAAAACAGACGAAGAAAACCTTGAATTTACCAAAAGGTCATTAGAAGAAACAGAAAAATGGTTTGAGGAGAATAAAGAGAGGATACCTGAAGATAAACAAGAGGCAGTATTAAAGAAGATAGAGGATTATAAGAAAGAATTAGGAAAAAAACAATCAGAAGCCTTAGACCGTAACGCTAAGATGGATCGTGAATATAATGATGACGGCACTTTTTTAAGTCGTGAAAGTGATACTTCTATAATAAATGAAGACCTCCCTAAGGTTTTATATAATACAAGAGTAAATCCTACTGGTACACAAAGTTATTATAACAAACAATCAGGGGATGTAGTTAGTGTTCCTGTTTATGATAAAGTTAACTGGGTGAGTGGAGATGTAACCCCCCCTACAAGCGAAAAAGAAGCAATTAGTAATCTTAATAAGCCTGTAGATATGAAACCTCTTGAATTTTTACTTAAAGAAATAAAGAGGGGCTCAGTTAATAAAGAACTTCAAACTAGCACTAGCTCTATACCTACATCTAGACGCAATACAGAACTTATGTACAAGCTTAACGCTAATATGCGTACTGGGCAAGAACCTGACAAGTATAAAGTTTGGGATGAGAAAAGTAAAAGTTGGAAGATGAGGGATGTAGAGCCTGAGGAGTTAGAGCGTTACAAAAAAGAAAACCAGATTAAAAATAGGGAGATAATAAAAGCTTCTTTTGGTAGTGGGGGGATGACTACTGACCCTACCGATCCAAAGAAATCGGCAACCGCATCAGATAGTTTAAACGTAGCAGCTCTTAAGTCGGGTATTTCTCAGGTAGAAAGTAGTGGTGGTCAGGAGATTTTTATGATAAATCCTGATCCTAACAGTACAGCTACTGGATTATACGGTCAAAGGTTTAGTGAGATACAAGATGAGTATGATGGTAGTAGGACAGAGTTCTCTACAGACCTAGAAGCTCAAGAGGAATATATGAATAAAAGGATAGAGCAGGGTATTAACGCCCCTTCTTTAAAAAGGAATGCAATAGACCTTACGGCAGAGTATAAAGATCAGTTAGGTGATAATTGGGACTTCACTTTAAATGAGGTTGCTGCGTTGAGCCATTTCTTGGGGAGGGGAGGAGCGAGAAAGTATTTTGCATCTATCCGTGATGGGGAAGATTATGTTGTTTCTGGCACTAATAAGACTCCAGAAGAGTATCTAGAGATATTTAATGAAGGGGAATCAAAAGTTAAAAACTATGGTGGCTATGTAAGGCCTATTAAAAGAGGTGACAACGGTGTTACTGTTGATTACGAAACAGAAGATGAGGAGAAAAATCGTAAAGAAGAAAAAGATTTCTCATCAAAAGTAAGAGATACAAGCGATTATAAAGACGTATTAGACACGTTAGGTGGATTATTAAAAGAGTATATGTCTGGAGAGGGAGTTACTTACAGCAATCGTAACAACCCACAATCTGATCGTCAGATAATGGAACCTGGCAACCCTATTTTAAATATTGCAAAGCACGCAAAAGGAATTCTTTCTCAGGGATTAAATAAATATATACAGGAAAATATAAGGCCAGCTGATTATCCTGACACGAAAAAATTATTAACTGAGATTTTATTTGCAAATCCTGACGGTACCTTAACTGTTGCTGGTAAAAATTCGGAGAGCAGGGATATTAAATTGGCAGGGCTTATGAGTGATGACCCTATGTGGACTGATACTGAAGGGGATTTAAATGTAGATGAGGAAGCATACGCTATGGCTCTCGGTAGACCAGTTAAAAACAAACATTTTCAGATATCAGAACATACTCCTTCGAAAGGTCATAAAGAGGGAGATGTATATTATAAAAGCCCAGATTTTGTATGGGATGCCTTGTTATCTGAAATGAACACTGACCACGGCGGAGGATATCGTGAGACTTTTACTGGAGCTGTTAACAAAATTAATGGGGCTTATTGGGATACCGAAGCTTTAGGGCTTGATGGGGCAGATCCTTATCAAAATTTTACCGCTTATGTTGGGGAAGATGAAGGAGGTACGTTTATATCATATTATGATAAATTTGATTTTGCTAGCCCTGCTATAAACAATGTAATAAAAATGGGTGGTGGTAAACCAGTACAATTTTATGATAAGAAATATGTAAATAGAGACTCAAGCGGTAAGTTGAGTTTTGTAGATTCTCCAGAAGAAGACCCCACTTTAAGGAGTAGGAAGTTCCGAAAAGATGGTGGCATTGTAAAACCTATTAAAAGGGGTGATAATGGTGTGACTACAAAGGAAGGGGCTTTATCTAGCTTAATAGATCGGATGAGAGACAATAGGGCTAAAAGAAGGGTAGCTAGAACAAATGTTAAACAGTCTGAAATGACTGATGAAGAATTAGAGCAGATGATGGATATGATTTCATCTACAACAGGTGGAGATCGCGTTCCTTCTGCTGGTTATTTTAATCCTGCTACTAGAACTGCAGAAGTAGACTTTGATGAAAGATTTAAACCAGACGACTTAAATAAACCTACAGATCCTAATGAGATATTAGGACATGAATTAATACATAGCACTCAGTTTGGGCCTTTAAGACAATTAGCAGAAAAGCTTGGGTTTAATACAGCTCCTAGAGTTCAAGACCCAGATATAAGAAAGTCTTTTAGAAAAGTAAAAAGAAGTATTAACCAGCGCGATATGGGTGATGGTTTAAGTGATTACGGTAACTATATGGCTGGCAGTAGAAATCAAAGGGGTGAATATGAAGCTATTATGAAAACAGGTATTACTTCTGCTCTTTCACAAGGTGTAGACCTTTCTGGTGACTTTGATTCTATAGCGAGAAATCTTTCACAAAATGCTGGTTCAACCAATATCAGACAGCTTTCTGATTTTATGAATAATAATAATTGGGATAGTAATCAAAAAGACATTATCATGCAAGCGATTAGAGCTAGTAAAGAGTTTACTCCTTATAATATAGAGCAAACTCTATAACAAATAATATCTTATATTTGTAAAAATATCACATGGCAACACTTACAGTAAGCATACAAGAAGAATTAATCCTAAACGGAAAGGATAGGGGTAGTAGTTATGTAACTACATTTAACGCTACTGAAGTAGATAGCAGAATAGTTACAATTACTAATACTGAAAAATCAATACTATTGTTTGGAAGTGCTATTGAAGCAGGAACTATTAAAGATGCGACCCTAACTTACCTAAGGATTACAAACTTAGACACATCTACAACAGTAGATTTACGCATAAGAGATGCAGCGCAAGAGTTTATTGTGAGGTTGAATGCTGGAGGCTCTTTTATTTTAACAGAAGATAAGTTAGATGCAGATGCTACTGGTAGTGCTGAAACAATTGCTCTGTCTCAGATAGATAGTATTAGCGCTGTATCAGGAACATCTACATCTTCTTTAGAGATATTCGCAACGGCATAATGAAAGTTATAAGAGCAAATAAATATCAGGGTCTTTTAAAAAGAATGGATGAGGGTGGAATATCAAACCCTGTACTAAAAGGTAATAGGAGTGTAAGTAGGTCAAAGTTGAAAAAAATTAAAGACAGACAAATAGCACCTATTGAATCCTTATTAAGGAAGATCGTTATGAAACAGGAATTAAAAAAAGGTGAGAGTGAGGGCGATTCAATAAGTTCTGAAGGTGTAGACTTTAATAGTGGATCAGAGGGAGACTCTTGTAGAGAAGTAGATGGAGAGATAGTTTGTGGGGCTTATGATTCTGACCAAGGAGACGCAGCAGATTCAGGTTCTGAAGAAGATCGTGAGAGAAAATCTATGGCTCTTATATTAGCAGACTTAATATCGGGAGGAAGAGACGCAAGGCAATCAAGTCTTAAGAATAGAATGAAAAATGTTGGTGGAAGAAGAGAGCTTTATTCTAAAGACAAACAAGTTGGTATGAAGAATCCAATTGCTAGAGCTAGATATAGATCTTTACAGAGGAGGTTAGCTAGGTCTGAGGGTAGAGAAGATGCAGCAGAAAATCCTGGATTTCAGACAATAAAGGCTTCTTTTTAATTGAATAAGTTTTACTTTAATCCAATAAAGAAAAGAAAAGATCACGCTAAAGAAGCAGAAAAGATTAGACTTAATAAATTAAAAAATGAAATTAGAAGTAATAAGGTTCAACAAAGGAAAGGACTCGACTAATGGATTGCTATTTGATGTAACAAATGAAAGAAAATTTTTATGCTATACTCTCGAAGATGAGAGCCGCACCGAAAAAGTGCGTGGAGAAACTTGTATACCTGAAGGAGAGTATTGTCTCGGTTTTAGAACTGAAGGCGGCTTCGACGCCAAATACGCTCATAGGTTTGCTGACATACATATGGGGATGCTTGAAGTGTGTGATGTCCCAAATTTTAAATATATTCTTATTCATTGTGGTAATACTGATGAGGACACTTCGGGATGTTTACTGCTGGGTGATTCGCAAGAAAACAACAACATCAAAGAAAACGGATTCATTGGGAGAAGTACCCATGCGTACTACAGGGTCTACCAAGAAATCGCGGAAGCCGTCGAAAAAGAAGAAGAAGTGACTATAGTGTATAGAGACTTCTCTACAGCGTTAGTCGTAGATCCATTATCTTTGTAATATGTTAGGATTAGTAAACACAGTATCATCAGGTTCAACACTAGAGGCTTTATATAGTATAATTCTTAATGGCAGCGATGATTATGTAGATTTAGGCGAGACTTTTAATAGTGTCTTCCAAGGCCACTTTAGTATTTCAATATGGGTAAACTTTGCTGATAAAGATCCTTCTGGAAACGAATACGTTTTTGGATCAGAGATAGGAACTGAAGATGCTATCTGGTTTAGCCAAACCTCCTCTCAAACTTATGTTTTTCACTTCAAATCTAATAATGATGAAGCAGATTCTAATGCTTGGTCTACTGGATATAACGACGGAGATGATGGTGAGACGGGGTGGCAACATTTTGTTTTTGTTGTAAAAAACAGAGGAAGTAGCAACGCTTCTCAAATCCTTTGCTACCAAAACGCAGTATTGAAAACTGCCGTTACAGGTGGCCTTACAGGAACCAACCATGCTGCTTTTACCTCTACTAATCTTTTTTTAGGGGCAAAAAATAATGACGGAACAGCCGAGCTTTTTTCAGATTCTAAAATAAGTGATTTTGCCATATGGAACGCTTTATTAGATGGAGCCGCTGTAACAGCTATATACAACAGCGGTAGACCGACTAACTTAACTTTTGACGATGGAGGTAGTTACGATAACTCTTCTGCGTTACAAGCATATTATAAGATGGGGAATGGAAGATTTGATGATAAACCAAACGGAGTTATTCACGATCAACATGCACCTGGGTTTGAGGCTGATTTAATAGCTGCAAATGGTGGTCTAGTTGACAGTTTCTCAGGAAACTTTACTCATTCTGGTGGGTTAATGACTGTAACTGCGGATGGAAATCAAAATTGGAACGGGGGTAATGTAGAGGCTTTGACAGTATATAAAGCTACTGTTGATATAGTATCTGGCGTAACAGGTAAAATTTTTATAGGAGGTACAAACTCAGCGGTTTTTTCTGGGAATGGTGTTAATGTTAGATATGTAACCACTGCTGCTTCTAACCTTAATTTTGTTTCATTTAATGACTGTGACGATATGGTCGTTAGAAGTTTGAAAGTAGAAAAACTAAAAGGTTTCCCAGGTTTAACTTCTGGTGGACCAACATTTAGCTCTGATACACCTTAATAAAACAATTATGGATACTACATACGTAATACTAAATACAACAGAGATCACGGATAAAGATTCTGTGATAGATTTTTCTCAGCTAGATAATCGCAATGCTAATATGTTACGCTACAGCAAGGACGGAAGTAAAGCCTTAGTTAAGTATAGAGGAGATCAACCATCGTTTTTAGATGGGAAGACAACGTACACACATGCAGAGATAATGGTTGTGTTAAGAGATACTGACGGAGATTGGTATACTGAAGATGTGACATATCGGACCTTGCCTGCTTAACGATCTAGCTCTCGGTATATTCTTTGTACGAGTAACCTAGCTTTCTGCGTTAAAGCATATCTTACTCTATAGTTATATTTAGTTTCATCTCTAAATAAATGGTCTTCATATGTGTCTGAAGGTGTTAGTTTATCAAAGTGTTTATATATGTATCCGTGTCTAACTAATGGATAAACATATCTTTTACCTATATTAGATCTGCTCGATTCAAAACTTTTGCTAGCATAATCTAAAGTAAAAAACTGTAAGTCATATGCCCATAACATAAACTCTATTTTAGAAAAATCCATTTCTAATTTTTCCGAGTATTTACTCTTTAAAACTTTTAAGTTTTTAAGATAGTTGTTGTTAATATATTTCTTATCTTGTTTAGCAAAGTCTCTAAATAAGATTTTTCTCGATATTTTACTTTTAGGCATTTGTATTAAATTTGTATTAAAGCAAAACTATGACAAAAGACTTTGAATTCTTACTTCATATGCAGAGACTTATGTTTGAAGCAGAGGCTTTAGCAAAGCAGTATGATGTAGAAGACAGGTTTATTTCCATTATGTTTGCAGGATTAGTTGATCCTTTAAATGGTAACATATCAAAGCTTAATGCAATGTATAGTTACAACATACAGGATATTGATGAATTATTAGAAATACAAGATTTTATATTTCAGACATATGACATTGATGATAAGGATGAATTAGATAATAGAGATCTAGGAAATTTGCTAGATGGAACTGGAATAGAATTAGAATAAAATGGAAGGAATTATTAGAAAAATTATTATTGGGAAAGACCCCAAAGATGCTATGGCCTATTATGTAGGTATGAGAGCAGGTAAAGGAGAGGTTAGCGCAATAGTTCGTGATGAAAAACATCTTCACAGGTACGGTAAAAACAGATATTTAGTATATTTACAAGATGAAAAGGATAGCTCTCAGGCTTTATGGAAAAGTGTAGACGATATGCCTTGTATGTTAGAATTTGATTGTAATTTTTAAATGGTAAGAACTGAACTATATACTGCTGGAGGTGAATTTAAATTGCCAGATGGATCCGAATATATTGGTGCGTATCACGTTCACATTAATCGAGGAGCTATGGTTGGTGGGTTCCATAAAACAGAATATCACGAGAGACTGACTCCTTTAAATAGAACGGCAGAACTTTTAGTTCAAAAAATTATGCGAAAACTTTCTGACGATAGAACTCAACAAACAGCTATTAAATCTATATACAGCGGAACATCTACACGATCTAGTTCTGGAGGTTCTAGCGGATCTGGAGGATATTAATGAAAACAATTAAAAGTAAAGGATTTGGAGACACAGTAGCTAAATTTACAAAAACTACTGGTTTAAATAAGTTAGCGCCAGAAGATTGTGGGTGTAATAAAAGACAAGAACAATTAAATAAAATATTCCCTTACAAAAAATGAAAACATTAAATCTATTTATTGTTGAGTTAAAAAAAATCATTAAAGATACTATTACTACTGAAAGTGGTTTTGAGTTATATGTAGATTCTAAATTTGAAGGTGGAGAATTTGAACACAGAATTACTGAAGGTCCTGTAGTGTGTGCACCTATGAAATATAATACAGGTGTAAAAACAGGTGATACTATATACTTTCATCATCTTGTTGTAGTTAATAAAGGGCAAGCCTTAACTGGTGTAGACGATCATTATTTAATCCGATATGATGATGAACATACAATAAACAATCAAGCAATAGCTTACAAATCTAAAGATACTGGAGAAATAAAACCTTTAGCAGGATGGGCTTTATTAGAGCCTGTTGATGAGGACTTGGATATTAAGTCTGATGTTATAGAAATTGTTTCTTTAAAAAAACAATTACCCTCTAAAGGAAAAGTATCTTTTAATACTCCTTGGTTAAAAGAGTTAGGTGTATTTGCAGGTGATATTGTTGGATTTGGAAGGGATAGAGATTATCGTATAAAAATAGATGGTAAAGAATATTATCGCACTCGTGCGGAAGACTTAATGTATATTTTAAATTAAATAAAAATGTTTGACAAAGTAGAATTATGGGAAGAGCTTGAAACTAATGAATGCCTTTTAGCTGATGGATTAAATGAAGCTGTAGTTGGTATAAGTTATGGAGCAGAACCTAAAACAGTATATAGTGTTCATAGAATAATTGAAATCCTTATGGAGGATGGGATGGAGTGGGAAGAAGCCATTGAGCATTTTTCCTACAATATAGGTGGAGCTTATGTAGGTGAAAAAACCCCGATTTTTATTTATGATTTAGATGAGCAAAAGTAAATTTACTACTATATCTGCTTCTCAAAGACTTATGAAAAGTATGGAGGAAGCTATAGATAATATGATAGAAGAGATTAAGAAGCCTGTTGATCCAGAGATTAATGGTAGTGCAAGAAAGGCTGAACTTCAATCTATTAAACAAACTGCTACTGATTGTAAAGAGCTTATTATAGAAAGACAAAGATTAGATCAGATGGTAAAGGATTTAAAAACAAGCGGAGAAATAGGAAGTACACAAGACTATACTGGGGGGTTTGCTGAAAGATTCTCTAAGTAATGGGATACAAAGACCTTAAAAAACAAGCAGCTGCATCAAAACGTCATTATGAAGCTAATAAAGAAAAGATTATAAAAAGGTCTAAAGAGAGAAATATTAAGCAAAGAAATAAAAACAGGCTTTATGTAGAAAATATAAAAAAAGAATCAAGTTGTATTGATTGTGGAGAATCAAACCATCTTGTTTTAGATTTTGATCATATAGAAGACAATAAGCATAGATGTGTTTCTGATATGGTTTATGAATCTTACAGTATAAAAAGTATACAAAAAGAAATAGATAAATGTGAAGTAAGATGTTCTAATTGTCATAGGATAGTTACATATAATAGAAGGAATAATAATAGTAACTTGCAAGAGTTATGAGAGCTTTAAAAAAGAAAAGAAATTACAAGAAGGAGTATAAAAAATTTCAATCTTCTATTAAGGAGAAAAAAAATCGTGCTGCAAGAAATAAAAGGAGAAGGTATGCTGTCAAAAAGGGTAAAGTAAGAAAAGGTGATGGAAAAGATATTCATCATAAAGGGAATAAAATTAAAATAGAATCTAAATCTAAAAATAGAGGTAGAAAAGAAAGGTCTAGACTAAAAGGTTCTAAACGTAAATAAAATTATATATAATGAAATATTTTCTTATCCTCATGGCGGCTATATTATTAGCGTCATGTTCTGTGCAAAATAAACACAGACGATCTCAAGCACGTAAGTATAATCAATGTTGGTGTATAGATCCCTGGGGAGGTGCAGGAGAATGGTGTTGTGATGGTCCAACCCCAAAGTATATGTCTCCATATAAACATAAGTGGGGTTACGTTAAAGCAAAATTTTAATAAGATGGCGAAGTATAAATGTAGTTGTTCGGATCGCGAAGAAGAGATAAGTAAGGTGACAATATCGGTGAAAGACGGGAAAATAGTAAGTTCCGCTCAATGTCCTTGCGGTAAAACCATGGAGCTAGCACACCCTAAAACAGGATTTCCTTCTTTAGGTAGAATGAACCGTAACGGTAGTAGCTATTAATGAGTGTCTTATTAGACGTAAAAGACTATGAAGAACCTGCTGTCAAAATTTGTCCCAACGGTACGGAAGGTGAAATTATTGAACTCGGTGGGTTACTCATTTGTCTTCCAAAAAGGCCGCCTAAGAAAGAAATTTTCGGATATAAAGAATCAGACTCTGTGCAAATGTGGAGAAGGATATCTATGCCGAAAGAATTGTTTCGTATTCGTTCTATGGATGAGTGGGCGGAAATGCCAAGAGAGTTTAGAGAAAAGTTTCGTCCATATATCGAAGAAGAGTTTCGGCGTAGGCGTGAGGGTTTTTGGTTTTATAACAACGGTGCAGCTACATATATTACGGGGCGGCATTATATGATGCTACAATGGACTAAGCTAGATATTGGCTATCCATATTATTTAAATTTTCAACGTGAGATATTTTTACATATGGCTGCTTGCGAGACTGATACTCGTTGTATTGGTCAGCTTTATACTAAGTGTCGTCGTTCTGGCTACACCAATATATGTTCTGCTGTACTTGTTGATGAAGCTACACAAGTTAAAGATAAGCTTATGGGGATACAGTCAAAAACAGGTAAAGACGCCCAAGAAAACATTTTTATGAAGAAGGTGGTTTTTATGTTTAGAAACTATCCTTTTTTCTTTAAACCTATACAAGATGGAACAACTAACCCTCGTATGGAATTAGCTTTTAGAGAACCTTCAAAACGTATTACTAAAAAAAATAAAACAGCTCAAACAGGTGAAGCTCTTAACACTGTAATTAATTGGAAAAACACAACTAATAATGCATACGATGGTGAGAAATTACACATATTATATTTAGACGAAGCAGGAAAATGGGAAAAACCAACAGACATAAGAGACGCTTGGAGGATACAGAGGACTTGTTTGATCGTAGGGCGAAAAATCATAGGAAAAGCTCTAGTAGGAAGCACAGTAAATCCAATGGGAAAAGGAGGAAAAGAGTACAAGAGTTTATGGGAGGATTCGAATCCTTTAGAGAGGAACAAGAATGGGAGGACTAAAACAGGTTTATATAGATTGTTTATCTCAGCAGAAAATTCTCTTGAAGGATTCTTTGATTTGTATGGCAATCCTATTACTCAAGATCCAGAAGAAGCAGTAGAAGGCATAGATGGAGAAGAGATAACTATGGGTTCTAGAACGTATTTAAAAAATGAAAGATCTTCTTTAAAGAATAACGCTTCTGAAATGAATGAAGTTATACGTCAATTCCCATTTACTTCAGATGAGGCTTTTAGAGACAGTATAGAAGGTAGTGTATTTAATATTGGAAAAATATATGAGCAAATAGAACACAATGATGAACTTTTCCCAAATCCAGTAGTTACGGGTAATTTTATATGGAAAGGTGGGCAAAAAGATACAGAAGTTATATTTACTCCAGATCCAAATGGTAGATTTAAAATATCTTGGATGCCTCCTGTTGAATTTAGAAATAAAAAACTTCTGGTAAGTGGTAAAAAAATAGCGCCTAATTCAGATGTAGGTTGTGGCGGTGTCGACTCATATGATTTAGACGCTACTGTAGATGGTAGAGGGTCTAAAGGTGCTTTGCATTTATATAATAAATTTCATATGGAACATCCATCTAATATGTTTGTATTAGAGTATGCATCTAGACCACCACTTGCTAAAATATTTTATGAAGATGTTTTGATGGCAGCTGTTTTCTATGGCTACCCTATATTAATTGAGAACAATAAGTACGGTATTGCAAGATACTTTGAATCAAGAGGTTATGATGGCTATTTGTTAGACAGACCTAAACATTTAAAAACTGGTACAGCCAGGGTTAAAGTGAAAACAAAAGGTATCCCTTCAAACTCTCAAGACATAATTCAAGCTCATGCTCATGCTATAGAATCTTACATACATGATCATGTTGGAATCAATCATGAAGCTAATAAAGTTGGAAATATGTATTTCAATAATACTCTTGAAGACTGGATAGGTTATAAAATAGACAATAGAACTAAATTTGACCTTACTATTAGTTCTGGTTTAGCTTTACTTGCAGCTCAAAAAGTTAAAAAGAAAAAAGTCAGTAACTTTGATGAAAGGAAATTTTTTAGGCGATACAAAGTCTCTGGCTAATTTCCTATATTTGCAATATATACTCTCACCTTAATGAAACAATATAGCGGTAAAAAAAATTTTCCAGATCCACTTGCTTCTCAAGAAGAAAAAGAGAGTAAGGAGTATGGCCTAAGATATGCTAAGGCTATTGAATCTCAGTGGGGGAAAAGATCTGATAGTTCATCTTTATTTTCAAATAGATATACATTATTTAAAAGAAATAAAGAATACGCTAATGGTGTTCAAGATACTTCAATTTACAAAAGACTATTAAACAATCAAGATCCTAATTCTGGAGATGGTAGTTTAATGAATCTTGATTACACTCCTGTCCCTATTTTACCAAAATTTGTTCGAATTGTAGTAAATAAAATATTAGGCAGAAATCTTTATCCCAATTTAGAAGCAGTAGATCCTTTATCTTCTTCAGAAAAAAATAGAGATAAAAAAAGAATAGAAATTCAAGTAGCTTTAAAAAAGCAACTTATGGAATTTAAAGAAAAAACAGGAGCTACTATAGGTATGGATCCTGAATCTATTCCAGATAACGAAGCTGAAGCAGAAATATTTATTGGAGAGAATGTAAAAAGTGATGCTGAAATAGCAGCTCAGATTGCTACAGACATGACATTGTCTTGGAATAATTTTGATGATAATGTATTTAGAAGGTGTGTAAATGATTTAGCAACAAATGGTATAGCTGTAGTTAAAAGATCAAATGATCCTAACTATGGAATTAAAACACATTATGTAGAGCCTAAAGATTTTATTCATAGCGAAACAAATGATCCTAGTTTTGAAGACATTACTTATGGTGGTCATGTAAGAACTATGCCTATCCAAGAATTAAAAAGAATAGCTAGTGGTGAGCTTGAAGAAGAAGACTTTAAAAAGATAGCTAAAAAAACATCTGGTAAAACCAGCGGAAGTTTTACTTATGATGATAAGCTTGGTAGAAATATTTATGATTACGATGAGTATTCTGTTGAAGTATTAGAGTTTGAGTTTTTGTCAACTGATTGTATGCATTTTGAAGAAAAAGAAAATCGGTTTGGCAACAGGAACTTTTTTTATGAAGGGTTTGATTATAAAGAAAAAGCTGGAAGCGTTTTCGAAAGAAAGCCGCATAAAATGGAAATTGTAAATGTATATAAAGGTTACTTTATTATAGGTACAGACTATTTATTTGGGTATGGAAGAATGCATAATGTGCCTAAAAATATACATGATATAAGCAAGGCAAGGCTTTCGTATTCTGTTGTTGCTACTAATCTTACAGATATGATGCCAAAATCTATGGTTAACAGCTGTATAGGTTTTGCTGATATGTTACAATTAACTCACTTAAAGATTCAACAAGCTATTGCTAAAGCAAAGCCTGATGGTCTTATTATCGATATTGAAGGGTTAGAAAATGTACAGCTAGGAAAAGGTGGTGAATTGCAGCCATTGGAGTTGCATGATATATACGAGCAAACTGGTGTTTTTTATTACAGAAGTAAAAACCCTGAGGGAGGTTTTCAAAACCCACCAATACGTGAAATAGGTAATAGCATTAGAAATATTAATGAGCTTATTGGCCTATATAATCATTACTTAAGAATGATACGTGATACTACAGGAATCAATGAAGTTGTTGATGCTAGTACACCAAAGTCTGAAGCCTTAGTCGGAGTTAGAGAGCAAGCTATTGCTGCCTCTAATAATGCTACTTATGATGTTACAAATGCTTCTATGATTCTTTACAAGAATGTTTGTAACGATATAGTTAAGTGTTTACAGATTTTGCCGCAAGAATCTGTTATTATGGATGTTTACAAGAACGCTATTGGTGATACCAACATGAGTATTCTTTCTAGTTTTTCTAGATTGCCCATGTATAATTTTGGTGTCCAGGTTCAAAGAGATATGGATGATAAAGATCAAGCATATTTAGAGCAAGCTATACAAATATCTTTAGGTCAAAAAGAAATAGATCTTGAAGACGCTATGGCTATTAGAGAACTTAAAGATGTAAATCAAGCTGAAAGGTTGCTTATTGTTAGACGTAAAAAGAAAATGCAACAGCAACAAGCTATGATGATGCAGCAACAGCAAATGCAAGCTCAAATGGCTCAACAAACTAAAGCTATGGAGATGCAAATGGAAGGCCAAAAGATGCAAGCTGAAGCGCAAATGGAGGCACAAAAAATGCAATTAAAAGCTCAGATAGATGCTCAATTATCTACTATGAAACATGAGTTTAATAAAGAAATTGAAACTATTAGAGCTAAAGCTACATTAGGCTTTAAAGAAACTGATGATGAGTTTAAAGAAAAACTTGAAGTCCTTAAGGAGGATAGAAAAGATGAAAGAGTAGAAAAACAAGCGGTTCAACAGTCTAAGCTTATTTCTCAAAGAAAAGGAGATAGAACTGAATTGCAACAAGGGGGAGAGAACCCAATGAGAACAATGTTAATGAATATGAAAAATGGCTAGTAAAGTAAATTTAGACGTATCGGAAGTTTTAGATATAACTTGTCGTCAAGGAGATACATTTTCTCTTACACTTACCCTAAAGGATTCTTCAGGAACAGGTCTTACCTTGTCTACCTCAAATTACGCATTTGTTATGCAGGTTTGGCCATCTAATAAAAGAGGTTCAAATCCTTTAATTGCAACTACAGAAAAAGGTTTAAAAGGAAAGAATTTAAACACTCAAGAGCTTCCAGGTGGTGCTTATTTTGAAGCCTTTGTTGTTGACGATAGCGGAAATGTTACTATTACAGCTACAGCAGCTACTATGAGAAACGTGCCTTCAGGAAGACATGTATATGATCTTCAATATATTTTACCTACAGCTTCTGGTGTTGACACTCACACTACTGTTCTTCGTGGTTCCTTTGTTATTAATGAAGATGTAACTAAGACAAATAAAAAGTAATGAGCGTAAGCACAACAACTTCTCAGGGAAATACTGTAGACGTTTCAGTATCTGGTAGTAATACGATAAGCTTAACTCAATCATCAACTAGTATAAGCGTATCTACTCCAGCTATATCTAATATAGTTGTTACAGAAAAAGGCCCAAAAGGATCTACAGGTATTACAGGAGCTACAGGAGCTACAGGAGCTACAGGGCCTGCAGGCTCGTCATACGGTATTTCTTGTGTAGATGGAGATAATTCTGACGAAGAAAAAATAAGACTAACAGGTAGCGACTCATCTACAGATGACGTTGTACTTGAAGCTGGTACTGGATTAAGTATAGCTAGAAGTGGTGATAAAATTACTCTTACAAATACTGTATCAGATACAGATACTAACACTCAATTATCTACTGAAGAAGTTCAAGATATTGTTGGCGGCATGTTTAGCTCTAATACTGAAACTAGAGTTACAGCTACATATGTTGATGGAGGAGATGGGGCTGGTAAAATAAATGTGGTTGTTGATGATATGACAGCTAATGACAATACTCAACTATCTACAGAAGAGGTTCAAGATATTGCAGGGCCTTTAGTTGCTACTGGTGGAACTAAAACCAACATTGCAGTTACGTATGATGATGCTAGCGGTAACATGGATTTTGTTGTGGCTTCAGACTTAAATACTACAGGTAATGCTGGCACAGCTACTGCTTTGGCAACAGCTAGAGCTATTAATGGGGTTGATTTTGACGGTTCTGCTGCAATAACTGTTACAGCCGCAGGGTCTACTTTATCTGATACGGTGACGGTAGCTAAAGGTGGTACTGGATTAACAACAGTCGCAACAAATACAATATTGACGGGAAATGGGACTGGCGCTTTAACATCAAATGCTAACTTTTCTTTTGCAAACAGCCGTCTTGCTATTGGTGATGCTACAACAGATATTCAACCCTACGTACTCATGCGTAATGATGAAAATTCGTTAGAAATAGGCTTATCCAATACCGCTGATGACTTTGTAGTTGGATCAGCCGACGGAGACGTTGTTATAAACTCTGTTGGGGATCACAATGTTATTATAGGTCAAAATGATGTTCCAGCTTTAACAGTAGACACAAACGGTGATTCTAATTTTAACCGTAGATTCTCTCCCACTGGAAATACAGACGGAGAGCATGAAGGTGATGTGGTTTATTTTGGCTCAACTACTTCAATGACTCTTGGCAAAATATATCATTATAAATCTGATGGCACATGGGAATTAGCAAATGCAGATGATGCTTCTACATGTGATGGGTTATTAGCGATTGCTTTAGGTGCGGCATCAGATACAAATGGGATGCTTTTAAGAGGTATGGTGACTTTAGACCACGATCCTGGGACCATGGGAGATGTCTTGTATGTTCAATCCGACAACGCTGGAACGCCTGGAAACGCTACAGCTACAGCTCCTTCTGCAAATGGTGATTGTGTTCGTGTTGTAGGGTATCAAATTTATCATAACTCAGCTGGAAATATTTGGTTTAACCCAGACGGAACGTTTGTTGAAGTAACAGCGTAATGCCAACAGTAGTATTAAGACCTTCATCGGAAATTAGTTCAGGTAACTGGGATGACTCAGCAACTTCTGGATCATTTGATGTTGCGAAAATAAACGATTCTGACAATTCTACGTATGTAAATAATTCTACTCAAAACCAAAGTTTTATAGTTCATTTAGATGACACAAGCGGATTAAGTGGAGCTACGTTTAATAACTTCGTTGTCACAGCAATATTTCAAAAACATGGGGGGAGAGGAGCTGATGCTAGCTTTGAAGTAAAAATAGGTGACGCTTCATCAGTAACAACTTTTGGAAATATTAGTGATTCAGTTTTTGTTACAACAAACTCCTCTGCTACAACTATTAATGCTAATTCTATAAACTTTGGGGGTAGTGTTTCTGCTAGCGATGTAGATGACATGAGGCTTTCAGTAACTACTACTGACGGCACTCAAGTTAGAATTTTTGAACTCTATGTAACGGTAGATTACACAGCGGCGGCGACTGGATATACACACGATGTAATCGGCGTGGCTGCAGCTAGTATAGGAAAAATAAATACAGTAGCTACAGCTAACGTTGGTAAAATGAATAGCGTAGATTAATTAGTATATTTGAATTATGTCTTACTCAACAAATAAAACAACTAAAAAAAGAATAGATTCTCTTTTAGAAAAAAATTCTTTTTATCAATCATCTAATATGTGTGTTACAAATAGTAAAACAGTTAGAGAAAATATAAACAGACATTGTAGAGTGAACTTTATTAACCCTATAAAAGATATTGATGAAGTTTTTTATAAAACAATATCCGTAGGATCTTAACATGGCTAAAGTTGTAAAATATAAAAAAGGAGGTAAACTTTCTATAAGCAGTAAAACTGTGTCTGTAGATCCTCCACAAGGTTATCACTGGATGGAGGAACAAGGAAGATACTACCTTATGAAAGGTAGTTATAAGCCTCATCCTGGAGCTATAAAAAAAGCAAAATTTAAAACAGCAAATCACCCTAAAGGATAATGCCAAGGCCTCTTAAAAAAAATAATATTATGAAGAAAGGTGGTAGCACAAAAGATGCGTGTTATCACAAAGTAAAAGCTAGATATAAAGTATGGCCTTCTGCTTATGCATCTGGTGCTTTAGCTAAATGTAGAAAAGTAGGTGCTGCTAATTGGGGCAATAAAAGCAAAAAGTAATGGCTGTACGCAAAACAAAAAAAGGCCTTGCGTTAAAAAGATGGTTTAAAGAAAAATGGAGAACACCTAGAGGAAAGAAAAAATATAAAGGCAAGGATAGAACTTTTAGACCTACAGTTCGTGTGTCAAAAAAAACACCTTCAACATGGTCTGAGTTAAGTCCTTCAGAAAAGGCTAGAGCTGCAAAAGAAAAACGAACAAAAGGAAGAGTGTCTAGATATAAGGTCAAGAAAAAGACAAAGAAATAATAAGTATATTTGCATATAAATAACTATTAATTATGGCAACAACAACTGCAACATTAACACTTTCGAGCGCTGACCTAACTGGTGACGCTCTATCGTTGTCTACAACGGCAACACTAACTAAAGCTGG
>Ga0070746_10000238_pt1 | contig 31983 bp, 38 predicted proteins | sample VirMetDEL_Mar_21_FD_77016 | JGI IMG/M metagenome (GOLD analysis project Ga0070746, IMG submission 77016) | Aqueous microbial communities from the Delaware River and Bay under freshwater to marine salinity gradient to study organic matter... | ecosystem: Environmental > Aquatic > Marine >...
CGCAAGGAGAACTCGGATGGCTGACGTCTGCCACGCATGCGGCCGGGCTTTGCCCCGGCGCCGCATCGAAGCCCGCGACATGGAGCAGACAGGCTGGGGCTGCCCCACTGTCTTCGACTGGACGGACCAGCGCGGCAACACCTGCTACTTCCGCCTGCGCAACGGCTTCTGGCCTACGTCCTCGATGTCTTCGCCAAGCACAACCTCTCGATCGAAGACGAAGGGGGCACGGGCTGCGTCCTTCACCTGCGTGGCACGCCTGTGTTCCCGCGTCGCCTACTACTCCAAGTTCCCCCGACCGTGACGACACAAACCGACGCCCCCGTCTGCGTCGACGAGGTGCGTGCCTGCGTGATCGCGGTTCTCGCCCAGAGGCTCGTGGAGATGGCGCGGCTCTCTCACGGCACCCCGCGGGGGCGAGAGATCCTTGAGCGTATGCGAGCCCCCGTCATCGGCGACCTTGTCTTGGTGACGATGGTCCTGGGAAGGGACGACCTCTACCGCCGGGTGGGGGTGCTTGAGGCCGTGCGGCCAGACCCTCTCGGGGGCTCCATCTACGTCGTCCGCAACGTGCACGAAGACCCCGACACCAAGACAACCTGGTGCAACGCGAGCTGCGTCGCCTTGCCCGCAACCCTCGACGGGGCTCAAACCGTCGAGGGGTTGTTCCTCCCAAAGGGGCAGGCAGGGCGTGTCCCTCTTGCGTTGTTTCGGTGGCGCAGCACCCTACCCCCAGCCAAGGACCCAACCCCATGACACCACAAGCGCTGCGGGACATGCTCCAAGACGCGGCAGCAGACCTTTCTTTGTTGCAGAAGCTCCGGTACTACGGAGATGTCCTCGACGTCGTTCTCACCCTAATCCGCGACGTGACAGCGGACCTGTCTCTGGATGCCACATGACCATGACCATGACCATGACCATGACCATGACCTTCCTGTTCTCCCACCTGCTCGCCTGCACCTCCGACCAGTACGCCCTCGGCTACGAGGACGGCTGTGCCTGGGGCCAGGCCGACGCCTACTCCTGCAGCGCCTTCGACGAGGACACCGAGGTCCGAGGCTCCGACTACGCCCGCGGCGTCTCCGACGGCTACGCCGAGTGCTACGAAGTCTGGGTCGAAAGCGAGGGCTGCTGATGGACGCCCAGATCCGAGACCTGGTGCTCCAGGCCGTGGCCAACGACGACAAGCCGCTGCAGCGCTCGCTGCCCGACAGCGCGCTGGACGCCGCCCTCGACGAAGACCTCGTGGTGTTCGCCGACAGCCGCTGGTGGCTGACGCCCGAGGGGCTCGTGGCGCGGCAGAAGAGCCTACGCCTCCGCCGCGATCGACAGGTCGCCCTGGCCGACAAGCAATACGGGGAGCGCGCGGCGGCGGCAAACGCCGCGACGTGGCGGGACCCCCGCCTGGTCGTTGGCGCGAAGCTCCGCCACACAAAAACCGGAGCGCTGTGGACAGTGCGGCGGGTGACGCCGGCCGGCGTCTTCATCGCCACCGACTACTTCGCGACACGGGAGTCCGCGCACTCGATCCGTCTCCACTTCACCCTCGTCCTGCCGAAGGAGACGCTGTGAGCCGACCTCTGCCCGACGACGACCCCGCAATGCACCTGCTCCTCGATGAGTATGTGTCCGCCGTCGCCGACGTACACAGGGACTCTTGCTACATCTGCCGCGACCCTGAGTTCGCGCAGATGGGTATGCCTCTGTGCCGCCCGTGCCCCGAGTGCGGCGGCCACGTCCCCGCAGACGACAGCGTCTGTGATGACTGCGGTGGAGCGACGTTGACGGCGAGAGCACCCGTGGCTGATTGGCAAGGGGTAGACCTGTGCACGGGGGCTGGGCTCTTCGCGGAAGGTGCCAAACAGGCGGGCGTCGTCCTGCGCCTGTGCATCGACATTGACGTGTATGGGAAGAACGCCCGGCCCCTGGGCGCTGTGGCAACGAGCCAGGCCGCCGGGCACCCGGCCGTCAAAGGGGACATCGCGGACCTGAGCCTGTACGCGGATCTGATCCAGAAGCGCGCCGCGCAAGCTGATCCCCCGCCTCTGATCGTCTTCGGGGGTCCGCCCTGTCAGCCCTTCTCCTCAGCGGGCAAGCGCCAGGGGGCTGACGACAGTCGGGACGCCTTCCCCGCCGCCCTGGCCGCGATCGACGCCCTGCAGCCCCGGCGCGTGGTGTTGGAGAATGTGAAGGGCCTGCGCAACCACCGCAAGGGCTGCCCTGGGCGCAGCGCGGTGGACCCCGAGCCGCTGGGGTACGAGGAAGCCGCAGGCCTTGGGTGCCCCGGCTGCTACTTGGCCCGCCACCTGCTCCCCGAGATGCGGAAGCGCTTTGCTCACGCTGGGTACTGGCTCCTGGACGCTGCGGACTATGGCGTGCCCCAGCGTCGCTGGCGTGTGTTCCTGTGGGGCTCCGATGTGCCCTTGGCCGCGCCTGCCCCCACGCACAGCGGGGCAGCGTTGGTACACGCCAAGTGGGTGAGCGGGGCGTATTGGGCTGAGCACGGGCTGGCGCCGGGAGAAGCGGTAGAGGCGGCGGTCATGTTCCGTGGGCGCGGGGGGCCGGGCGCCGGCACCACCGCTGAGCCGACTTCCGTGGATTGCCCTTCTGTGGCTGTTTCCGGGGCCACCGGCGGGAGTACCCGACCACAACTTTGCCGGGGGGTTGAGGGCGCTGCTCCAGCCAAATGGGAGCAGCGCCTGCTCAAGAAGATCCAGACCGGCGACACCGCAGGGCTGGGCCTGAAGCGCTGGCGGACCATCCGAGACACACTGCCCGCGCTGCAGGGGCCTGCACGCGTCATCGGAGGGGGGCGCAATCCCCGGTCCACCGCGCTCGCGGGCACCCGGAACTACCGGGATCTGTCAGATGAGCCCTCGGTGGCCATGACCGCCGAGCAGGTAGGCAACCGTGGGCCTTGGGTAGAAGCCCCCGATCAAACCCGTCGCCGCCTCACCCCCCAAGAGTGCGCCTTACTCCAGGACGCGCCCCCCGACTACCCCTGGCAAGGCAACAAGACCCAGCTGTTCCGCCAGATCGGCAATGCGGTCCCCTGCGGGCTCGCCCGCGCCGTCATCCAAGCCGTCACCAACCCACCACCCGAGCTGAGCATGCCCGATTCCACGCCCACGCCCTGGCCCTCCACGACGACACCCCGGAGCCGGCAGAAGGTCCCGCCCTCTGCTCGGGCTTCGTCGCGTCTGTGAAAGAGCATGCCTCGACAGTCGACACAGACGCCTCCTGAACAACCCGATCGTCTGCTGGCCTGCCCCCGCACCGCGGCGTAGGTTGCATACCCCAACCCCACGGAGGGGCTTTGGACGCGCTCGTCTTCCCCACCAAGTACGTCTCGGCCCTCAACACGGCCAACCCCGGCAAGTCCCGGGCAGGCGACGTCCAACCCCTGGACCAGGCCTGGTCCCGCAAGACCTCCGACGCCCACGCCGTGGGCTACCTCCCCCCTGCCGGCGACGTGCAGGGCTACCGCCTGACGAAGGACCAGGTAGACCTCGCCGACCAGCGCGGCATCCGCCAGCACTGGCTGTGCTTCGACATCGACCGCCCCGGGCACACCGCGTGGTCCTCCCTGGAGGAGGCCCGGGTCGAGCTCTTCGAGACGATCGACGCCCTGCCTGAGCAGCTCCAGGACTACGCCGGGGGCTACACCACGCGCGCCGGGCTCCGGGTCGTGTTCCATCTCGGCACCCCGCTCAGCGTCCGCTACGTCAACCACCTGCTGCGGGTGTTGGGCGAACGTCTGCACGACCGAGGCATCCTGGTCGACCCCGCCTGCTACCAGTGGACCCGCCTCTTCCGCCTGCCCTTGGTGCGGCGTGAGCGGCACGGAGACCTCGACGCCCTGGTCGAGCGCCCGACCACCATCCCCGGCAGCATCCACGCGCTGCTCGGGCTCCAGCCTACGGTGGAGAGCACGGCCGCTGCCGTGCTCGAAGACATGCCCTCCGCTGCCCAGGAAGTCCCTGGCTGGCTCCTGAAGCGCGTCGGGTCGTCCTGCCCGGAGTTCCTGGACGGCTCCCCTGTGGACGTACTGGAGGACCCCGACAACGGCGCGTCCATGTTCCGCGCCATCCGCACGGTGCTCGCTCGGGCCTCCCGCGCCGGCTCGATCACCGACCCCGCCCTGCTGATCTCCCTGGCGTGGGCCTCCGTCGAGGCCAGCGGCCGGGACCCGGAGGAGTTCTGGAAGTTCGCCTGTTGGGTGTGCGCCCAGCAGGAGGCCCACGAACAGGAGACGCTGGAGGCCCCCACCTTCGCCGACACCCCGCCGCCGGAGCGCTCGACCGGAGCCCCCGAGGTGTGGTGGAACAAGGTCTCCGCCATCGGGCGCAAGGCCAAGTCCAAGTACGTCCCCGACGTGCTGCGCCGCATGCGCCGAGGCATGGACGTGACGCCCTCCCGCGGCATCAACGACGTCCCCTCCGCCTTCGGCGTGCTGCTCGACATCGTCCGAGGCACACCCCTGGCGGAGGACCCCGAGGTCCTGGTCGCTGCCATCCGGGACTCCTGGAAGCACACCCCGAAGAAGGGATGCACGCTCGAGGACCTGTGGGCCATCGCCAAAGAGGCCGCCGAGGAGTGGCACCAGATCAAGGCCGCCCGCCTGCAGGACGAGCAGCGCTCGCTCCAGTCGCAGGACGTGCTGGAGCGCTGGCCCCTGTGCATCGTCACCGGCAACCAGTACTTCGTGCTGGACGCCAGGGAGGAGCCCGGACAATGGACCTACGTGCCTGTGAAGGAAGGCCAGCTGGTCCCGCTCATGCGGCAGATGCAGCCGTCCATGCCGATGGACGTGCGCGCGCTCACGAGCCGCGAGCGCGGGGGCATGATCTCCGCAGCCGAGGCGCTCGACGGCTTCGGCCGCTTCGTCGACAACGTCCAGTACGTGAGCGGAGCCAAGGGCGCGCGCTTCGTCGAGGGAGGGCGCGTGGCCCTGCTGCCCTGCCACAGGCGCAGCGAGGTCGCCCCAGCCTTCAATCCGCAGGTCGCCGAGTGGCTCCGTCTGTTGGCGGGCGACGCCCACGACCAGCTGCTCCGGTGGATTGCGGCCGCGCCCAAGACCTCCGACGGCCCGCTCGCCGCGCTCTACCTGCAGGGCCCTGCCGGCTGCGGCAAGACCCTGCTGTGCAAGGGGGTGGCCACGCTCTACGCCGGCGGCCACGTCGACTACAACCGCATCACCGCATCGGAGTTCAACGGCGAGGTCACGCGCTCGCCGATCCTGTTCGCAGACGAGGGCATCAGCCCCGTCTTCGGCAAGGGCACAGCGTCTCCGTCCATCCAGTTCAGGAGCTTCGTCAGCAACGGCGACCACGTCGTCCGCCAGCTGTACACCGCGCCCGTTGACCTGCGGGGCTACCTGCGCGTGATGCTCACAGCGAACGACGCCGAGGGCATCCCCTTCAGCGAGACGCTCGGCAAGGACGGCATCGACGCCATCGTCGAGCGTGTGTTCCACATCATGTGCCAGCCCGAGGCCAAGCTCTACCTGCAGAACACCGTCACGGCGCCGGTCATCCGGGAGACCTGGCTCAAGGGCCAGGCCCTGGCCGCCCACTTCGCCTGGCTGGCGACGCAGCCCGTCGAAGCCGAGGGGCGCTACATCGTCTGCGGCGTCGAGACCGAGTGGCACCGCCGCTTCGTCGCCAACCAGGGCCTCAAGCCGGAGCTCTTCTCCGTGCTGGGGGACATCGCCGAGCGCGCGATCCACAGCTCGGTCGACGGCGCCTTCGTCAAGGACGGCACGCTCTACGTCCACAAGAAGCTCGTCGAGCGGACGTGGCCGGACGTGGTCAGCGGGCCGATGCCCCGCCTTACGAAGATTGCGCGTACGCTGAACGCAATTTCGCAGGGTCCGATGTCTCGGGCTCGGCGCGACGAAAAGGATGAGCGGTGGTACGTCGCCATCGCCTGGAAGGACCTGGAAGATGCCGACGTTCTGTCGGCCAAGGCACGGAGCCACAAGTGAGCACAATCAGCATACGCGCCCCGGGCGTCGAAACCCTGCGCCGGGCGTGGGTGCCGCATGCTTGACGCCAACGGCCGTCCGATCCGCATGTCGGTGTCTCGCTACCTCGCCACGTTCTCGGAGGAGGTCGAACGCTGCCCGCGCAAGACCTTCTACGGCAGCGTGCTCCACGTCCCCCAGAAGAAGTCGGTGTCGGCGTCCGACGGCCGCGCCTTCCACGCCGCGGTCGAGGACTACGAGCGTGGCGGGCGCGAGGCGTTGAACGCCGTGACCTCCGTCGAGGGCGTCGAGTCCCCGGCCCACGTCAAGCGCTTCCGCGACCTGGCGGTGAACGCCATCCCCGGCACCGGGCTCAGCGTGCCCCTGGACCCCTCCATCTGGGCCATCGAGCACGAGCTGGACGCCGTCATCCAGGTGCCCGGCTACGAGCCCATGGACTTCAAGGGCTTCATCGACCTGGCCCGGCTCGACAAGCCGTGGATCCTGGACTGGAAGACCACGTCCAGCCGCGACTTCCGCTGGGCCAAGATGCCCTCCGACCTGGCGACCAACCCTCAGCTGCTGACCTACGCCTACCTGATGTACCGGGACAACGCCCCGTCGCGCGTCCGCGTGGAGCACCTCAACGTGTACATCGGAGGCCGCCCCAAGGCGACCGAGCCGGTGTCCGCGCTGGTGCCCTGGACGGCGTGCGAGGACATGTGGCACGAGAAGATCGTCCCCGCCGCCCTCAGCTACCGCAAGCTCTATGCCGACGCGGTGGCCGTGCCCGACAAGCCGCAGCTGGCGGACGCCGAGCGCGTGCCGTACGGCGACGGCGCTGCCTGCCGCGCCTACCGCGGCTGCCCCTTTGCCGACATCTGTTCGGCGCACATCGACGTGCGCCGAGAGCCGACCCCGTTCTATGGAGAGACGACCGTGTCCGATGCCAACGACAAGAAGAAGCTGACCAAGAGCCGCGTGAGCTCCCTGAAGCGCATCAAGCGCTGGCACCCCGAGGGCCTCGCCAACTACGACTGGGAGGGCACCGAGTGGGATGCCGAGATCCGCGCCCTGGGCGCGGGCGGCGAACCCGAGCCGGCGGCCGACGACCCCCACGCCAACAAGGGCAACGCCGAGGTCATCGCCCAGGCCGCCCGGCAGCTCGGCGGGATGACCTCGGTGCCGGAGGCGCTGGCGAAAAAGGTGGCTGCGGAGCACCGCATCTACGTCTACGAGCTGACCCAACACATGGGCCTCAAGCTGGTCGAAGGGGTCTTCGTGCCCAAGAACCCGCCCGCGGCGAAGGACCCCCAGGACCCGCCCGTGGAGGCGCCGCCGGTCCTGACGGACGCCGAGAAGAACGAACGCGCCGTGGCGATGATCGAGCCGGGGCTCAAGGTCTCCGCCTGGAAGAAGGCTCTCCGCACGGAGGGCATCCGCGAGCGTGTGAAGGCCGTGTACCTGGACGCCTGCGCCAAGGCCGCCGGCTGCATCGTGGTCGACGGGGCCTTCGCTCCCATCACGGCTGCGGCAACGGAGCCCGAGCCCCCGGCCGAGCCCGCCGGCGTGGGCACGACCGCCCCGGAGACGGAGCAGGCGCGGAAGGACGCCGAGGCCGCGCGCAAGCCCGAGACCCCGGCCGAGCCGGAGATTGCCACGGAGGCGGCGCTGAAGGGCCTGCCTGCCTCCGGCTCGGCGTTGGGCACGCTGCTGTTCGGAGACAAGCCCCGCGACCTCTCCGGCCTCCGCATCGTCGTCTACCAGGACTCCGGCAACTTCTCGGAGAACCTGGTCAACGGCACCATCCCTGACATCCTGCGTGTGGTCCGCGCGACCACCGGCATCCTCGCCGACGTCGAAGACTGCACCGTCCGCGACGCGGACTGAACCAACACCAGCCCCGCGCGTAGCTGCCACCACGCTCTCCAGGTCTCTGGAGGCAGCTACGCGTAGGGCTTTGGGAGGGGGCGATGTCCCGCAACACGATCAAGGCCAGCACGGCGCCCGGCATCCTGCGGCGCGGCTGCGTTCTCCGGAAGAGGAGCAACTGGAACCCGGAGGCCACCCACATCGCGACGGTGAGTTGGGTCGGACTGGACGAGGAGGGCTGCACCGTCGTGCGTGCGGATGGCCCAGGCGGGCCGTGGGCGACCCTTGACCCTGAAGGGCTCCTCATCGACTGCGACGAGCCAGCGACCTGCGACTGCGTGGTGCGCTACCTCGCCGAGAACGGGCTGGACTACGGGTGGGCTCGGGACATTCCCGGCGCGCTGGTTCAGGCCGTGCAGCTGCTCGCTGCCGGCGAGCCGCCGTTGCTGGGCCCCGTCACACTGTTCTGGGTCTTCGGCGGATCGGGGCGCCGTACGATGCGGAGCAACCCCCCGCTCATCCAGGGGGCCCACGGCTACTGGGTGAGCAACGTCTGCGCCACCGTCCGCCCGACAGGGTGGCTGGTCACCTTCCCGAACAGGATCCCCTGCGCCCACGGCAAGGAGTCCGGAGAAGAGGGCCGGGCTGCGGTCGTGGCCGCCGTCAAGACCCGCTACTGGGTGGTCGAGTGAACCAGCACATGCGCTTCGTCCTGCAGGGCGCTGAAGGCGATGGCTCCCACGCCATCGACGACCAAGACAAGGACGGCAGCCTCCGCGAAAAGTGGAACAACGTCTTCTGCAAGTCGGGGCTCTACGGCCTGCGGCCGTCCCAGGCCGCGGCGCTCGAGGCCGCGAGCCTCATCTCCGAGTACGACGGCACGGGCCTCTTCACGTCCATGGCTGTGGGCGACGGCAAGACCCTGCTGCTGCTCCTGATCACCCAGCTCTACCCCGACGTCGAGCGGGCGCTGCTGCTCCTGGACCCCAAGCTGGTCCCGGAGTTCGAGGAAGAGAACGCGAAGTGGCGCCCGCACTTCCACCTGATGACGCCGCAGCTGATGACCTACAGCCGGTTCTCCCACAAGGAGAGCACCGCTGCGCTGCGCGACTACAACCCCGACCTGATCATGGCAGACGAGTGCCAGGCTCTCAAGAACGCCAAGAGCGCGAGAGGGCTGCGCTTCTTCCGCTACATGAAGGAGAACCCGAACACCAGATTCATCGCCACCACCGGCACCATCGAAGACAAGTGCATCAGCGAGTACACCCACCTGCTGAGGCTCAGCCTGGGCCCGCTGAACTGGCTGCCCCGCCACAAGGCGGAGATGAACCGCTGGGTCTCCGTCCTGTCCAACGACGGCGAGCCTGCGAAGGAAGACGTCGACATCTGGCGGCCCCTCGCCGAGTTCTACGGGGAGAAGTGGCCGGCGTCGGAGGCCTCGCGCATCGAGGCAGCCCGCCGCGCCTACCGGGAGCGCCTGAGCACCTGCCCCGGCGTGCTGATGACGTCGGAGTCGAGCTGCACCGAGCCGCTGACGTACCACATCGTCCGCGACCCGGTGCCCGAGGCCCTGGCCGCCGAGCTGGGCAAGATGATGACGGGCTACAAGCTCCCCAACGGCGACGAGATCGTCGATGCGGCGGAGATGACGCGCCACCGCCGCACCATGGCGGTCGGGTTCTACAACCGGTGGGACTGGGACGCTGTCGACGCCGACGACGAGTGGCTCCTGGCCCGCAACGAGTGGTCCCGGCAGGTCCGGGCGTACCTGAGCTCGCACGCCAGGGAGGGCTGCGACAGCCCTGCCCTGGTCGAGGCCTGGGTAGAGAACAATCAGCCCCGCAACGGCCTGACCGAGGCGCTGAAGGCGTGGAACGCCGTCCGCCACCTCAAGAAGCCCCCCACGATCCCTGTGTGGGTCAACTACGCGGTGCTCCAGAACCCCGTGCGCTGGCTGAACGCCCCAGGCAAGGCCACCCGCATCCTCTGGTACTACTCGCCGGCCGTGGGCGACGCCCTGGAGATGCTGGGGTGCCGCGTCAACCGCAAGCTGCCCAAGCCCTCCGCCCGGCGCATGCCTCGGGTGTGCCTGCCGTTCACAGCCTTCCATCGAGGCCAGAACCTCCAGGACTACGACGAGCACCGGCTCATCGAACCGACCCCGAACGGCGCCAGGCTTGAGCAGTGGGGCGGCCGAGGCCACCGCGGCGGCCGCAAGGGCGCGGTCGAGCTGTTCGTGGACGGACGCACTCACAAGCAGCTGGAGACGGTGGAGACCGCCGTCGAGCGCAGCTGGGGCGCGGCCAACCGCAACCGCCAGAAGCGCAAGATGTTCCTGGAGTGCACGACCTGGGCCAACCCCACCCCTCGCATCCGCGAGATCATCCGACGCAGCCCTGCGTCCGTCCTGGAGAACCAGCCATGCCTGTAGGCCCCGACCCCTTCGCCAGTCGCCGTGCCGCCACCCGGCGTGTCTGCGGCCGGTGCCGCAAACCCAAGACGTTCCTCTACGGCACCGACACCGAGTGCAGGGACTGCCGGATGCGCACGAAGCCCGAGGCGTTTCGCAGCGGCGAAGAGACTCGGTGCCCTTCTTGCGGCCACGTAGAGAAGGTCGACTCGGACAGGGCCACGCTCTATGCCGAAGGTGAGCACGACACCTACTGCGAGGCTTGCGACTACGACTACACCGTGAGCACGCAGGTCGCTTTCACGTACACGTCCCCGGAGATGCTGTGACCCGCACCGAAGACGAGATCATCGAACTCTTGGCGGAGGGCCCGGCCACGTCCCAGGCCATCGCCACGCACCTGGGGGTGTCGCTCACGACCGCGCGCAACGCCCTGCGCCGGCACGCCCTCCGCAAGTGGGTCGTGTCCGCGGACACCCCCCGTGAGGGACGGCGGGGGCGCCCGGCCAAGCTGTGGTCCCTCTCCGAGTGCACGAAGGTGCGCGACCCCTTCGACGTCGAGCTCCCCCTGATGGACGGCAATGCGTGGCGCAAGGCCGCGACCGGGGTCGCGGCATGAACACACGCCCCCTGTCCCTGGCCGTGAAGGCCGTCGGCGGCGCCGAGGCCGTCGTGGACCTCACCCTCCGCCCTGGCGCGTACGACATCCTCCGCGTCGGAGGCCACGACGCGGGGCTCACGTCCGCGATGGGCTCCAGCCCCGACGCAAGCCCGGACTACGCAGCCGCCAACGGCGTCGCCGTGCCCCTGGCCGCCATCGAGAAGGCCCTCCGCGCTGCGCTGCGCAACAACTGGATGACGCCGTACGGCGTGATCGCCGGGGCGCTGGACTTCCTGAACATCGAGCGCTTCGACATGGACCTGGCCGGACCTGCCGAGCCGGAGCCCGGCTACTGCGTGCCGTGCGAGGACGTCATCGACGAGGCCATCGACGCCCTGTCCTTCGACTGGCCGGCAGGCAACCACTGGCTGAACTTCCCCTTCGGCGGCGAGCGCGGACACAAGGACCTCTGGTCCAACTACGCCATCGCCCAGGCGGCCAAGAACCCCGAGATCGTCGTGGCCTTCTACGGCCCGTACTACGGCGACGCCTGGTGCGGGCGCCTGGACGCAGCGTCCCGGGGCCTGAACTGGGGCAACTTCCCGCGCGTGCACCACCCGCCGCCGCTCGGCCTGACCGCGTCCAGCCCCCAACAGCACGCCCACAAGACCTGGATCCTGGCCGGCGACGCTGCCCGGGAGCGCCTGCCCGACCGACCTCCCGGAGCCTGGGACTGGCGGGCGCAGGCTTGGATCATCCCACCCCAAGGAGCCCCATGATCGATACCCTCGACGCCCTGTACCTGGAGATCGCCCCCATCACCCAAGCACGCTCGCAGCGCGAGATGGAGTGCTTCATGGCCATGGACGCCGTCGTGTCCAGCTGGGACGAAGGCGGCGACCTCCACCAAGCAGTGGAGCACCTGCGCGATGCGCTGCACCGCCACGCCATCCCGTGCGGCCCGCAGCTGCTGTCGATGCCCAAGCCCCCGCCGCCCGAGGAGGGGAAGCAGCTCTCGCTCGAGATCAAGGCCCCTCACGTTCGGTAGCCTGCGCGCCGCCAACGCCTGATCGTCTTCTTGCACGGCCCGGACCTACCGGGGTACGTGCTTCACGCCGCAAGGCACCCAACGACAACGACCCCAAGACAAGGACAAGCCCCCATGGGACTCCGCGATACCCTGAACAAGAACCAAGGCAAGCCCGGCTCCGACGACCAGGAGTACCTCGACCACCTGCTGAACGGCAAGTACATGGTCGAGCTGCAGCGCGTCGTCGACGGAGAGTACGGCGACCACAAGGGCTCCAAGGCCGGCATCAGCTTCGTCATCCTTGAGATGCGGGTCATCAAGGTCCTGCGCAAGGACTCCGGTGACGCCCACTGGAGCAACCAGGAGCCTTGGGAGAGCCAGCCCGCCGGCTCCCTGGCCAAGCTCTTCCTGGAGCTGGAGGAGAACGCCAAGGGCTTCACCCTCCGCGGCAAGAAGACCCTGATGCGCCTCAAGCGCGTGGCCGCTGCCACCATGGCGAGCGACCTCGGCGAGGTCGTGGCCCCGCAGGACCTGGACGACGACCAGGTCGCCGACTGGGCGGAGTCCAAGGAGGACTACGCCGGCGTTCGCATCATCCTCGACCTGTCCGACGGCAAGAACTTCACCGAGATCAAGGCCATGGCCGTGTCCGGTGACGAAGCCCGCGCCACCGAAGGCTGAGCCAACACCCGGAGCCCGGTCCGGCCCCCCGTGCCGGGCTCCACCGCCAGGAGGCATGATGCCCCAGTTGCCCATGCCCCTCATCGTGGGCGCGGACTACGAGACGTTCCTGATTCGACCGGACTTGCAAAGACCTCCCCCTGTCTGCGTGAGCTTCGCCGGCTCCGAGCGTGAGGTCCACATCCTGAAGCGGCTGGAGGATGTCGCCTCCGCGCTCCCTCTCGGCTTCCGCACCGAGCACTTCGACCGCCTGCCCGTCCCCGGAGGCTCCCGTCGCATGAGCCACGGCACGTCCTGGAAGATCGTCGCCGACCCCCGCACCGCGCACGTCTTGGTCGACGACCCCGCGTTCCGCATGAGCTGCACCTGGGTGGCGCACAACCTGCCGTACGAGGTCGGCGTCCTACTTGAGGACATGGGCCGCTGGGACCTCCTCGCCGAGCTGATGGAGGGCGAGAACCTGCGGTGCACCGGCATCCGCGCGATGCTGATCGCCATCGCCAACGACTTCCACTACTACGACCCCCGCCTCAAGCGGAAGGGCCACGGCAGCTACAGCCTGGCGGACCTGGTCAAGATCCACGCCGGCGTCGACCTGTCCGCCGACAAGAAGGACCCGAGCAGCTGGCGCCTCCGATACAGCGAGCTCCACGGCGTCCGCATCGAGGACTACCCGGACGAGGCCTACCACTACAGCGCCGACGACTCCGTCTGGGCCCGCGAGGTCGCCATCGACCAGGCCCGCGACACGTTCCGCCTCCAGACCAGAGCGGGCTCCCTGCTGGCCAACCCCAAGGAGGACCCGTTCACGCTCGCCAACGAGTTCCTGCAGCTGCTGGCGGACCAGGCCCTGGCCCGCTGCCAGATCGACGCCCCGCGCGTCGACCCCGTGCAGGTCGACCGCTACGAGGACAGCATCCGGGACGACGCCATGCGCTGCGTCGAAGCGTCCCGCCGCGGCGGGTGGAGCAGCCACGGCAACTGCCGGGCGTGCCGAGGCACAGGCGCCATCTGGGAAGACGACACCCCGCTGTACGAGATGCGGGCCTGCGAGCTGTGTCACGGCACCGGTGAGAACGCCGCCGACCGGCCCCGGCCGAAGAGCTGGTCCGCCACCGTCAAGAAGCGCAAGATCGCCCGCATCACCGAGGCGTATGAGGGCGCCCCTCCGACAACGGAGAAGGGCAACGTCCGCGAGACCGTGGAGATCTGCGAGGCCAGCGGCGACCCCATCCTTCTGGAGTGGTCGGCCGGCGCCAAGGCCAAGAAGCAGCTCGAGCGCCAGATCCCGCTGCTGCGCGAGGGCATCGCCAACGGCGGCCGCGTCGTGTCGCGGTTCCCCGTGCTGGGCGCGCGCACCGGGCGTCCCACGTCGAAGGGCCCCAACATGTTCAACCCCGACCGCAAGGGGATGTTCAGGAGCTGCTTCGTGGCGCAGCCGGGCAACGTCATCGGCTCCGTCGACTGGACGACCCTGGAGCTCTACCCCTGGGCCCAGGCGTGCATGGACATGTTCGGGTACTCCACCACGGCGGACCGCCTGAACGCCGGCATCGACCTGCACAGCAGGATGGGCGTCGCCGCCCTTGAGCGCTTCTGGGGGCGCTCCGTCACGTACGAGCAGTTCGTGGAGTTGCGGGCGTCTGGCGACCAGGACGTCAAGGACGCCCGCCAGATGGCCAAGGTCCCGAACTTCGGGTGCCCTGGCGGGATGTCCAACCCCGCCACGCTGAAGGACTACGCCTGGCAGAACTACCGCCTGGAGCTGACGGTCATGCAGTGCGCCGGCCTGATCGAGCTGTGGCAGTCCGAGCTGGCCGAGGCCAAGCCCTGGCTCAAGCGCATCGGGCAGATGCAGCGCGCGGAGGGCGGCAACGGCTTCACCGTGCGTCTCCCGTCGGGGCGCATCCGAGGGGGCTGTCGCTTCACCAGCGGCGCCAACACCCTGTTCCAGGGGCCCGCCAGCGACTTCGCCAAGACGACGCACTGGGAGCTGGTCAAGGCCATGCTGTGCGAGCCGGAGAGCCCGCTGTTCGGCGTGAAGGTGTGGCTGTTCGTGTACGACGAGTTCCTCTTCGAGGGCCCGGCCGCGACGGTGGACCAGTGGATCCCCGAGGCGCAGCGGCTGATGCTGAAGTGGGCCTCGTACTACTTCAAGGACGTGCACAGCTCGCTGAGCACGGAGGCCGGAGTCAGCGTGCGCTGGGACAAGAACGCCGAGCGGATCGAGGACAGCCAAGGGCGCCTGATCCCGACCGAGTTCAAGTCCCTGGACAGGGTCCAGGGCCTGCCCGGAGAGTGGCTGGACGCGATGCCCGACCACTTCCTCGACTACCTCGCAGACACACCGGAGCCTGTCGCATGAACGCACGCCAACGCCGAACGAAGCGGCGCGCGGAGAGGGCGCTTGCCCTGCGCATGGTCCTCCGTACGGGCTACCTGTTCGATCGCATCAGCTACCGGTACGGCATCCGCGCAGAGGACTTGCCCGGGACGTGGGTCTACCGGCCCCTCTGCGCGTGGTACGCGCGGGTGTCTCCGTGAGCCGCGCCTACGTCATCGTCGACGAAGGGCTGCTCCCCCGGCGTGTGGTCTGGGAGCAGCCCACGGCCGCCGGCGAGGCCTTCTACATGGTGCCGTGCACCCCGCCCCCGCTGCCGGAGGGCCTGCCGGAGGCCCAGCGCCGCATCCTGGCGCTCGAGGACGAGGTCCGGGGCCTGCACGACAAGCTCAAGAAGGAGCACGACCTCCGCCTGCAGGGCGACGCCAAGGTCGCCAAGCTCCGGCGCCGCAACCGCATCCTGAGAAACGAAGAGGACTGAACTGATGGGCTGGGCAGACAGAGAGGTCGAAGGCCTTGCTGGAGGCCAGACGGTGTCGTTTCGGCCTCGCGGGAATTCCATGAGCCCGCGTGTGGAGTCCGGGGCGTTGGTGACGTGTGAGCCTGTGCTTCTGGAGCAACTGGAGGTCGACGACATCGTGCTGTGCCGCGTCCGAGGCCGCGTCTACCTCCATCTGGTGACCGCCGTGGGAAGCGACGGTCGTGTCCAGATCGGAAACAACAAGGGGCGCATCAACGGGTGGACCCGCACCGTGTACGGGCGCGCCGTGGCGGTGGACTGATGGGCCTCCGCAACGCCGTCGCCCGCGCCTCGCGCGCCAGGCCCCCGGCCACGCCGCCCGCGCCCAAGGTCCGGTCTGGGCTGCTGTCCATGGACCCCGGGGCGAAGAAGGTGGGCCTGGCCGTGTTTCAGGACGGGCTGCTGCTCGACGCCGGCACCGTCGTGGCGGGCTCCGACTCCGCCACGGAGCGAGCTGTCCACGCGTGGCTGTCGTTCCGGGGCTACTCCTGGGCCAGCTTCACGGCCACGGTCTGCGAGCGGATGCACCTGCGTCCGGGCAAGACCAAGTACGACGCCGACCTCAAGCGCGTCGAGCGCACGCGCAAGCGGTTCAAGTGGAGCCGCACCTACAACCCCACGCAGTGGAAGGGGAGCATCTCCAAGACGGTGCACCACCGCCGCTGCCGCGAGGTCCTGACGCCGGCCGAGGCCGCGATCTGGGACACCCTGAGCCACGACGCCCGCGATGCTGTGGGGATCGGGCTGTTTCACCTGAAGCGCATCAAGCGCGGGGGCCTGCCGGGCCCGAGGAAGGCACAATGAAGATGACCGACGAGCAAGCACAGGCGCTGGGCGCGCGGGCGATGGCCTGCAAGGGCTATCGGTGGATGCCGGGCATGACGGACGGCACGGCGGGTGCCCGTTGTGTTAGGTCCAGGGGCGGCTCCTGCGTCTGGGCGGTGGATGACTGGCTCTCCGACTGGTGTGATCTGGGGGAGGGGGAGTGGCCCGACTTCCGAGACCCCGCCACTCTCGGCTGCCTGTTGGCCTTGGTTCGTGAGGCGTGGGGCGACCCGGACCTCGGTGTCCGCCGGCGCACGAAGGGGGCGTGGCAGGTTCTCCGTCGCGGAGGTGCCCCGTCCGTCTGCGAAGGTGCCTCCGAAGCCGAGGCCCTGGTCGTGGCGCTTGAGGCCGCGCCTTGAGCCGCCCCACCGCCCCCGACGCAGGACTGACGCTGCCCGGGGCCATCCCGGGGCTGCTGCGCCGCAGCAGCCCCTTGCGCGACCCCAACGACGGAGAGCTGGGTGTGGTGCTTCGCGTGGGCGAGGCCTCCTTCTGTCTCGTTGGGGTCCCTGCAGGCCTGTACACGTACACGGCGCGGTCCCTCCACCTCGACCTGACCGACGCGACCGGGCGAGCGCATGCGGCGTGGTGGCTGGCGGGCAGGGTCGGATCCAAGGCCGGCTCTGCCTACATGCACAGGTGTGCGCCGCGCTGGTTGTACAGCGATGCCGGTTGGCGCGCCTGGCAGATCGACGGCATCGCGGTGGCCTGTGACTGGACGGTCGGCCGCGGGCCGGTTGCCGACCTCAACCCCGACGACCCCCGCACCCTCCCTGACGAGAGTAGGCGGGTAGACGCCGAAGCCCTGCGCCTCGTGTGCCTGCATGTGGCGGGCCTGTGAGCTGCTCCAGCGGCAAGAGCCCGTACACCAGCAAGCGCATCGCCAAGCGTGCCGCGAACCTGGTCAGCGAGTCCGGGCTCCGCCTCAAGCCCTACCCCTGCGCCGAGTGCGGGCGCTGGCACCTCGCCACCGTCAAGGGCGGAGTCGCTCCCAGAGGGTCGACCATGCGCCCCACGCCGTACCCGAAGAACCTCACCCAGACGCAGCTCGAAGAGCTCGCGGCCCGCATGCGCGCGGAGCGCTGTCCTCCGAAGGAGACCCCATGACCGACGGGCAAGCACGGGCACTGGGCGAGCGGGCCATGGCTTGCGCGGGGTGGCGGTGGCTGAGTGGGTGCGCCGCGCTGGACGACATTGGGGCCACTGGTTTGGTTGTCACCCGCAGCGATAGGGTGGTCCCCTTGGGGGAGGGGTGGCACCTACAGAACAAGGGCGCTGTGGGAAGTGGTCCTGCCGTCTGGCGCCCTGGGTATGGGCTGACAGGTATGGGGGCATGGCTGCCCGACTTCCGGGATCCCGCCTCCCTGGGCTGCCTGCTGGCCCTGTACGGTCCCGCGACCCCTGACGCGGCCATGGTGGGACTGTCCTGCTCTCCGGCGCTGCTGACGCGCATCGAGGTCACGCCACGGGTGCACCACATCCCACCGCCTGGCATCGAGCCGAGCAGCCCCAACCAGGTCCCTCACGCGATCTGGATGCTGGGTGGTCCGTGGGTGGTGTCTTCTCCACCCTACAAGATGGGAGCGTGGCTGGGTAGGGCGACCACCCATCGCAGGTTCATGATCAGCTTCTCCACGCCCACGTAGGGTTGGTTGCGCGGGTTGGGGTCGTGGACCACGTAGACCTCCAGGGCGCTCTCATGCTCAGGGTGCTGTCGCCAGCCGACCACGATGGCGTGACGCCCTCCAGGGAACAGCTGGGACGGCACGCTTGCCATCGCCACCATCCCTTGGAGCCCGGTCCAGTTGTAGTCGCGTGGCGAGCGGTCCTGGTAGGTGTCGATCAGCGCCCACCCGTGCCGGTGGAGCCACGGGCCCATGTGGTCATCCCACGCGATGTCGGGGTCCACAAAGTTGGGGACGGCCTTGATGTCGATGCCGGTGATGGTGGCGACGCACGCCCTCATGCAGTCGCCCATGGCGCCGTCGATGATCAACTGGTCCTGCTTGAGCACGCCTGCCTCCTGCAGGGAGTCTACCCCGTCAGCTTGGAGCGCCGCTACACAGTCCAGCGCGCTCGGAGGGCGGCGACAGAGGTGGCAGGAGGGTTGGCAGGGTACCTCGCGCGCCGGCACCGCACAGGCAGTGTCAGAACGCTCCCACCACTTGTCTCGCTTCCCATCCCGTCGCACACAGCCTCCACAGCTCCTCGCCCGCTACAGCCACACTCCACGCCTTGACGACGTGGACATCCAGCCCTCCCCTGTCCTGGGTGGCGCCAACGGTCTGCCATCTGGGAACGATTTAAGGGTAGGCGGCGACTGTGACCCAGCCTCGTCTCAGCGCTGGAAAGCGGCCCTTGACCCTTGCACCCAGCACCCCGCGCGAGGTATGGCCTCTGTGTGGGAGCACAACCAAAGCCCGAGGAGCGTCTGCCGTGGTGGACCGTCGCACGTCTCGGCGAAGCCGGTGTGCGGATCTGCTCGGCGCTGGAGGGCGCGGTCGAGGGCATGACGACCGACGAGATCGTCGACCACCACATGCTGTACCCCAGCAACGACCGCACGGTCCAGACCGCCCTCACGCGCCTGCACCGGCTGGACGTGATCGTCGGCACCCGCGACCCCGAACACCACCGCCGCTACATCTGGCGGCTGTTGCGGTAGCGCGACCGTTGCAGGGCAAATTGCGCCCCTGCAACGCGCCGCACGGACGAACCCCCGCTTTCGCTGGCACGCTCCGTGCAGACCAAGACGTATGCCATCCCCTTCCCTACGCCGCGACATCGAAGCGCACCGCCGGTTGCAGGAGCGCCGCTTCGTGGTCCTACGAGCCCTCCTGCTCCTGATCGTGGCCTTGGCTGTGCTGTTGGGAGGGCTCTGCATGAATGCTGGCGTCCCCCTTCGTGGCGGTGACCGTCACCCCGACCATGCCCCCCATGATCAAGACGACCACGAGCATGACGAAGGCCATGACGGTGAAGCGACGTGAGTCGTGCCGGCGCATCGAGGCCATCTCCTCGCGGATGGCTCTGGCGAGCTGCTCCGTGGCCTGCGCCTGGCGGTCCAGGCTCGAGGACAGGATCGCCATGACGGGGTCGTCTTCGAGGACGCGGATCGCCTCGCGCACCTTGGCCACTTCCAGGCGGTTCATCTCGCTTTGCGATGCCAGCACCGTCAGCGCCTGGTCCACCTGGTCCTTGTCGTACCTCTCACTCATCGTCGCTCCCGGCCAGCGTACTTGCCGCGGCCTTGGTTAACGCGGCGCTGGCTTGAACGGCCCCCAGGGCCTGCTCAAGGCTCGTTCCGCGCCTCTTGAGCAGGCGCGGGGGCTTCGCTGTGGCGTGCATCTCGCCCTTGTGCGCGAACGCCCACCAGCGCAGTGGAGCCCAGCCGTCCGGTGTCTTGTAGCGGTTGACGAAGCCGACCACGACGGAGGCGTCGCGGAGCAGCTTGCCGGCGGCCTTCTGCGACGGGGCCAGGTCGTCCTCGTGGACGAAGCGCTCCAGCCACACGGACATCTTCATGCCCTCCATCTCGGCCAGGGGGACCCCGAGGAAGTCCTCCCAGCCGTTCGGGAGATCGGCGACAGCGAAGTCGTCGTCGACCCGACGGAGGGTGAGCGAGAGCACGTCAGTCCTTGCGGAGGGCCTGGAGCTCCTCTGCGAACTCCGGGCCGTACTCGATGAGCCACTCGGCCACGGCCTTGGTCACAGGGCCGTCGATGCGCTCGACCAGGCTGCCCAGGGGGCCGCCGAAGGTGAACGTGGCGTCCAGGATGTCCGTGAGCCCATCCACATCGCGAGAGAACGCCGCCTTGGCGATCGCTCCCACGTCGGGCTTGGTGACCTTCACGGTGATCAGCTTGTCTCGCATCAGGACCTCTCGGCGTGGTGTTGAAGAAGGCCCCTCACGTAACACGACGCGAGGTGCACTCGGTACGTGCGGTCCTGCAGTAGCTGCACGTCGTCGAGGGACGTGAAGAACCCGCCCTCCACGAGCACGGCAGGAGATCGGGTGCGGCGCAGCATGTAGAAGTTCGCCTCGCGCGTGCCTCGGGATCGAAGCCCGACGCCGGAGACGCAGCCGGCGATGGCCGCGGCGTAGCCGTCGGCGTTGGTCTCCCCGGGGGACGTGAAGACGGTGATGCCCCGCGCCGGCTGAGACGGCCCGCGGATCGAGCGCCCGACCGCGTTGGTGTGGATGCTCAGGACCACGTCCAGGTCCAGGCTGTTGGCGTAGTCCGCGCGGCGCTTCAGGCTCGGGTCACTGTCCTCCAGGGCGTGCACGGTGCCGACCTTCTTGCGGGCGACCAGGTCGTAGACCGTGACGCCCGCGTCGAGCAGCTGGTCCAGCACCTCGAGCGCGACGAGCCTGTTAAGGGCGCCCTCGAAGACGGCGGTCCCGTCTTCAAAGGTGTAGCGCTTGGCCCCCTCGGGGGTCTTCAGACCGTGTCCGTAGTCGAGCCCGACGACCATCAAGACGCGGCGGCGGTGAGGCGCCCGCCGTGGATGTGCGTGATCGTGATGCCGCAGTCCGACGCACAGCCTGCCGTCACGTAGTCGGTGGTGATGTCGTAGTCCGCTGCGTTGGTCACGCGCTCTCGGGACTGGTCGGCCCCGTCCAGGCGCGTCCACGCCGACAGATCGCTGAAGTCCGGGGCGTTGCCGTCTGTGGCAGACGTCGTGAAGTACACCGACGTGTACCCGGTCTGGTCGTCGACCAGGAACGCCATACGACGGATGTCGCTGGCCTCCGTGGTCGACGTGTTGGAGGCGACGCCCCCGTTCAGCGCCTGGCAGTCGACGGCGTTGTTGCCCATGTACCGGAGCCGCACGCCCTTCGCCGCAGCGTCGGTCGGATCGGCTTCGATCATGGCCATGTATGCGTCTTGGGCGGTGCTGTGGTCCACAGGCGTGGCGAAGTCCACGCACACCCCGACCTTGTCCCCCGCGGCGAGGTCTGCGATCAGGTCGCTCAGCTGCACGGAGAGCAGCGGAGCCGCCCGAGATCCGGCAGGCCATGCCTGGACCCCGTTGGTGCGGTCGACGGCGCCTGTGCTGCCGTCAGGGCCCAGCGTGGATGCGTTGCCGCCGTTGATGACGTGGACGGTGACACTGTCCACGGTCACGGTCGACTCACTCGTCCAGTCCGCGGAGTCCTCGTCAGTGAAGTTGAGGGTCGTGGTGCCCCACGTCAACGATGCCGTGCCCGGAGAGGCCGGCGGCGGGGTCACGACGGTCGCTGTCGACACGGGGGCGACGATCGTCGCCATCAGTCGCAGTCCTCGGCGTAGAGCACCAGGTGCATGTTGCCGTCGGCCGTGACCGTGGCGGGCACCTTGATGCTGACGCCCACGGTCTCCGCGGCGAGGTCCTCCGCAGGGCTTGAGCTCGCGTGGGCGGCGTACAGCCCCTGCGCGCTGGTCGCCCGGAGGTTGGTGTCGTCCGGCGCGGACGAGGACATCCCCGTCAGGTACACGCAGCGGCGATCGACCGCAGCCACCAGCGCCGCGACGTCTGCCGTGGCCATGGTGCTGAGGTTGTACGGCCCGTTGAACAGGACGAGATCGAAGGTGCCGGTGACGGTGCCGGAGGTCATGGTCCCGACGACACGCACAACCTTGCCGCTGACGCCCAGCTCAGCCGGGCGCAGTGGCGGGAGCCAGTTGCCGGCATCGGCGACCACGAACGGGAAGTCGAGCTCAGCGCGCTTGTTGCCTCGGCGGGACCGTCCCACGGCCTACGCCAGGTCTGCGAGGGTGACCACGCGGTAGGCGACCAACATCTCCAGCGTGCTGGTCGACGTGTCCGTCCCGAACCATTCGCCGCCGGAGATGGTCACGACCACCTTCGTCGCGGCGCTGTAGACGTAGCTCGCGGGCATCAGCTTCATCCAGGCGTCCGCCGTCGCGTCGCCGAAGCCGACCGGGTTCACGTCCTGCGTCAGGACGTCCCCGCTGTCGTACTGCAGGCGGAGGTAGTCGGTGGCGCCGACGGCGTCGAAGGCATCCGTGGAGTAGTCCAGCATGGCGTTGGCGTAGACCAGCTCGACGGCCGTGCCCGCGGCCGGAGCCGCGATGACGTCGATCGGGGTGGCGTTGAGCGTCTTGAGAGCGGCGTTGGCGACGCTCAGCGGCATGTAGAGCACGGTGCGGTCGAAGTCCTGCGGGTGGAGCTTCACCAGGTCGGTGCCGACGACGGTGCCCACGCGGGGGCCGCCGTTGGCGGTCAGCACCAGCTCGCCGGCGTTGTCGGCGTCGAGGTAGACAGGGTCCTGGTCGCTGAAGCCGGTCGTGTCGACCGCGACCAGCGCCTCCCGGGTCATCCGCGGCTTCTGGTTGTCGTCGACGTCGGGCTGCGCCGTGGTCACCCAGAGGTCGCCCTTGCCGAGCGCGGTGGCCATGACGATGCGCTTGGCGCTCTCCTGGGCGGTGGTCTCCTCCGCGAGGATGGCGTCGGCGCCGAAGGCTTCCGTCGCGATGGCGCGCCAGGTGTTGACCCGGTCCTCTCGGATGTCGACGTCCACCCGACGGTGGGAGATGTTCTTGATTCCATCGCTGACGCGAGTGATTGCGAGGCCCACGTTCTACTCCGGGTAGGGGTCTGGGAGTTGCCTTTGCCTAACACGAGGCGGGCCCTCCGCAAAGCAAAAGTTGGCACGGTCTGTGCTACGCGCGCACACCTGTCTATGTACTTTTTGTTCGGGGAATGTTTGTATTCCAGGCCGTTTAATTTCGCGGCGACAGGGGGAAGGGCCAAGCGCGCGCCCGCGCGCCGCGCCGCGCGCGTATAGCACGGCTTCGGCGAACCTGCCCAAAATCGTGGGGCGATCGTCTACGGGCGCTGTCCCCGCCGCCATCATAGAGGAGGTCCATGCTGCAACCGTCCCTGTATCGCCGCTCCGGAGACCTCCTGCGCCAGCCGGGGCTCGGCGCGGAGCTGGCCCGCCGTCCCCACGTTCGGTTCCACCAACCGAAGGACGGCTGGAGCCGCGAGGACTTCGATCTGACCATCCGTTTGCTCCAGAAGGTGTCCATGCAAGTCGTCGCTTTGGAGTCCCCGTACGCGGGCGACGTCCCTCGAAACACCGCCTACGCTCATGCCTGCGTCCGCGAATGCGCTCTCCGCTACGGCGAAGCGGCGTTCGCGATGCACCTGTACATGACCCACGCATTGGACGACCTGGTGTCCGAAGAGCGCGACGTGGGCATCGAAGGAGGCCTGGCCCTGATCGAGGCCCTCCAGGCGAAGACGTCGGTGGTGTACGTCGACCTGGGCGTGACCCCGGGCATGCGCAAGGGCATCGACTCGGCGTGGGAGAAGGGCCGTACCGTGCTGCTGGCCCGCCTGGGAGGCGGCAGGTTCCCTGTCGAGAAGGGCCGTTGGGACATGGTCGACTTCTTCGCGGCCAGCTCCACCGGCTGGGAGCCCCCGACGCCCCCGCCCCGCCCCGCCCAGCCCGCGCCCAGCCCCGCCCAGCCCGCGCCCCCGGCCCAGCCCGAGGGCTTCGACGCGGAGAGCCTGCAGGACGGAGACGTCGTCGTGCTCCTGCACTCCGGCACCGGCAAGCAGGCGGACTACGTCTACGCGGAGTCCGGCGAAGACGTGGACCCCGAGGCATTCAAGAAGAGCATGACAGCGGCCGTGGACACCGGCGGCTGGCTGGTGCACGTCGTCACGCGAAAGGGGGCCGTGGTCTACAGGCACCCCACCCCTGAGCCCGAGTTCCACGCCGATCCCCCGCCCTACGTCGCCCCCGTGAAGGCCCCCGCATGAAGTTCCTCGTTCTCAACGGACCCCACCGCGGCCAGATGCACGCCGCGCCCGCCCCCGGCATCCCCGTGCTGGGGCTCTCCGCCGCCCCGGGCCCACCTTCGGGCGTCTGGTCTCTTGCAGACCTCTCGCGGCCCGAGGACGTGTCCTACACGCGCCACGTCTACGCTCAGACCAACATCGCAGGGCACGACTTCTGGATGGAGCTGGTGTACGGCGTCGAGCCCTCGGCCACGGCCGTCGTCGCGGCGCTGGTTGCACTGGCCGTGCCGGAAGACCCGCCCGCGCCGAGGTCTACTTGATCTCGCGCATCTCGTAGCCCGCGCCGAGCTGCTCCATCGCCAGCCTCCCCGCCCCGCCCTGCACAGGCTTCGCAGGGGCGCCGAGCTCCAGGGCTCCGACCTCGCGCCAGACCTCCGGCTCGAGCGCCTGGAGGAAGAAGTCGTTGGCCTCTGTGGACAGCGACCGGCGCATCACCGGCTCCAGGTCCCGCGCGACGCGGTTCAGGCCGGGCATCAGGCGCGTGCCCCAGACCCCCGTCGACGGGGCCCGGTAGCGGTAGCCCGTCTCCGACGCCGCGTGCTTGTATTGCACAGGGATCCCGGCCATGCCCAGGATCTTGGCTTCCGACGGCGACGCCGTCAGCTTCCCGTCGTAGCTCTCGTACGCCGTGTCCACGCCCAGCAGGCGCGCAGCCACGGGGTTCAGGAACGTCGACCCCGTCTGGAGCAGGTGCTCCTTGTACTGGCGGCTCTCCAGGCCGGTAGACCGGGTCCGCCCGGCACCGTCGATGAACAGCGCCGTCTGCAGCGCCGTGTTGAACATCATGAGGCTCAGGTCGTGCGCCATGATGTTGGGCAGCGCCGTGGCCATGGTCGTGGTCGGGGCGCCCTTGTAGCGCACGCCCATCATGGCCTCTTCGTCCGTCGCCTGGCGCGTGATGAAGTGCTGCCCGGAGGTCTGCGACCACCACGGGAGCTCCCGCCGCAGCGACTCCATGTCCGCGTCGCCGGGCTCAGACAGCGCGCGCGTGGTGATGTCCCCGGCCTTCCACAGGTCCATCATCCGCTTGGCCTTGGCGGGGTCCATGAGCGCCGCCACGGTGTGCCGGATGCCGTTCTCCCACATGGTCGGGAACATCAGCATCGGGATGCCGGCTCGCAGCTCCGTGGCCAGCCCGACGTGCGTGTAGCTCCAGTCGAAGTACGCCTCTCGGACCAGGGCCCCGGACTCCGCCGCGGACGCGCCCTCACGGATCCGGCGCTGCATGTAGGCGGCCACGCGCTGGCCGGACTCCAGGTCGTCCATCCACCGGCTGTACCGGGTCGGGTTCTTCTTGAGCGCCTGCCACATGCGGTCGACGAACGACCCTCCGGGCATGCCCGTGGCCAGGGCCACGCCCGCGTCCTCCAGCAGCAGCGTGCTGGCCTTGGTGGAGTACACCCCCTCCTTGGCCATCTCGCGGATCAGCTGCCCTTTGGTCAGGCTCTCTCCTGCCTTCGTGGTGAAGACGAAGTCGTCCGGCATCAGCCGGCTGTCGAACATGCCGTTGACCCACTGGTTCATCCGGCGGACCTGGATCGGCGGCAGGACGTTGTCGGTCTTGAACTTCTCGATGTTGTGCTTGATGATGCGGCTGAAGGCCCCGTCGATGGGCGTGTACCCGATGTACACCGGGTTGGCCTGCTGCCAGGGCACCTGCCCGCGCGACGCGATCGCGTTCATGACTGCGTGGGCGTGCCCGCGAGACGTCGAGACCTGGCCCATGACGCCGACCAGGTTCTTGTAGTAGTACGACGCCTTGGGCGCGATGATCCCCGTCGTGAGCCCCCACCGCATCAGCATCATAGCCCGCTGGACGTTGGTGCCCACGGTCCGCATGACGGACGCGGGGGTGGCGGCCTTGACCGGGTCCGCCGCCTTCTCGAAGCGCGCCAGCCCGTCCTCCATCGCCTTCATGTACGACGTCGGCACCAGCGCCTTGATGGCGTCGTCCGCCCCGTCCACGCCCCGGAGGCCCTGCAGCTCGACGATCTCCCGCTGCTTGCGGGCCAGGTTGCGGGACGTTCGCGGGGGGATGCCCAGCTTCTCCAGCACGGCCAGGCCTTGGGCCGCGTCAAAGACCTTCTCCTTGGAGCCGGCCAGGCCCTGGGCGCTGCGCAGGGCCTTGGTGTCGAAGCCTGCCACACGCGCCGCCAGGGAGTCGAAGACGCGGTTCAGGGACGCTGCGTTGATGAGCCCCGCCGCCATGAACGTGTGGGAGCGGACGTCGTCGAGGGCGGACGCGCTCTCCCCGAACGGCTTGCGGGAGTGCGCAGCCAGGTCGTCGTACGTGAAGCGCGTGTACGTCCCGTCCTTGCCCTTCTTGAACACCAGCTTGGCGAGGCTGTCCACGGCCTGCTTCGTGGCGCTGCCCGTGGACGTGCCCGTGCCGCCGAAGGCCTTGGCCGCGACGTGGAACGACTGCGCGTTCTTGGCGCCCTCCTCGCCGAGCTTGCGCCAGGCGGCGATCGCCTCCTCGAAGGGCGTTGCCGAGCCCCCGCTCCGGAAGCGGGACGTCCCGCCAGTCGGCAGGGCCTCCGTCAGGAAGCCGCGGATCTGCGTCACGGCGCTCTCGCGCACCGCCCATAGCTGGAGGACATCCTTGCGCGGGAGCTTGGTCGCTGTCGGGTGGGCCTTGCGCCACGCCAGGGCCGCCTGCTCCGGGTCGACCTTCCGCATGACGTGCTTGTAGAACAGGCCCATGGTGGCGCCCAGGTCGTCGAGCCCCATCTGCGAGAAGCTCACGCCCATGCGCGCGATGTTCAGGGTCTCCTCGTTGCCGACGCCGAAGCGCTTGAGCAGCGGGCCGATCTTGAGGTTCTTCACCACGGCGTCTACGTGGGCGAACATCTGGTACGCCGCAGACTCTCCCCGCAGGCGCAGGTTCCCGAGCTTGGCCAGGTGGATGCCCATGGACCAGGCCCCGAACGGGTCCGCCGACGCGCGCGTGGCGAAGGTCCGGACCAGCTCGGACAGCTGCACGTCCGACGGGCGCACGCCCTTCTCCAGGCCCTGCAGCACGGGGTTGGAGCGCAGCGCGTCGAAGACCTCGCCACCGTACGTGCCCCGGAACTCCCGGAGCAGGTCCTCCGTCTTGGTGCCCTTGAAGCGGTAGAAGTCGTAGAGGCTGACCTCCTCCGCCACGTTCTCGCCGGCCCGCAGCCGCGCCGCGGACTTCGCCGTGCTCTCGGACATGGCTCGAGCCATGGACCGCACGCCTCCGAACCGCACGCCCGCCTCCAGACCCTTTGCCTGCAGGATCGGCGTCTTCGCCCGGGACAGGCCCAGGTCCTTCGGCGAGCTCTTGAGCATCGCGTTGAGGTCCATCATGAACGAGCGGTGCGCCACGCGCAGCTGGTTTGCCCCAGGAGCCTTCGGCAGCACGCGCGTGGCCTCCACCAGCAAGGCCTCCAGCCCGTCGCCGGACGACTTGAGCAGCTCCCGCAGCCCATAGACGGCGTTGTCGGCCGCGGCCCCGCTGGCGGAGACGTGGCGCTGCATCGCGTTCCTGTAGCGCACCTGGGCCTTGCTGAGCGCCTCCCGGGCCGCGTCGTCGCCCTTGGACGCCATGCGAGTCATGGCGTCGTCCAGCGCGCGGGCAGCGGCCTTGAACTCCACCAGCGCGGGCGCAGCGCCCTTCGCCTTAGACGAGCCCCGGACCAGCGCCCCGAGCTTCTCGAGCCGGGCGATGGACGTCTCGACGAGCGCCTCCTGGGCGCGGACAGCGGCGAGCTTGTACTGGAGGCCCGCCATCTCCCGCTTGGCGACCTGGAGCACCTGCTCGGGAGGCACAGCGTCGGACAGGTGCTGGAAGCGCAGCGTCGGCGCCCAGCCGTCGACGGAGGTCTCCGTGCCGAAGCTCCGGAACGTGGCCCTGCGCGGAGCCATCGGGGCCCCCTCCACCTTCGGCAGCGAGGCCAGCAGATCCTGGACGTTGCGCTCGGCCGTCTCCGCGGCCTTGGTGTGCTTCTGGATCCGCCCGGCGAAGTTCTGGGCCTGCGGGCTGCCGCCCACTCCTTTGCGCACCTGCTCCAGCAGCGCCTCTCTGGCGGACGTGCTCAGACGGGGGTCCGCGAGCGCGGCCCCGATCGCCTGCTCCTGCGCCGCGATGTCATCTCCGGCGGCGATGAAGGCTTCGTCCAGGTCCTTCCAGACCTGCCCCTCCCGCTCCATGCCCCGGGCGTAGACCTCCAGCTTGGCGCTCTTGGTGGCGCTGCGCGCGGTCTTGAGCATACCCAAGCCGCCGAACAGGATGTCGGGCGTGGACACGGCCACAGCCAGCGGGCCCAGCACCTTGCGGGAGAACTCGCCTGCAGGCAGGGGGTCGACGCCCATCAGCGCGCCCAGCGGGCCCTGCGCGGGCCGGAAGTTGCGGAGCGACTCCCGAGACAGGGGCTCGTCGTCCGTGAGAGCCCCCGGGAGCGCGGCCATGGACCGGCCCGGACGGAGCAGGAACGCCTGGGCGGCGTCCTGGAAGTCCATCACCGCGTTGTCCGCCGGGTTGATGCCGACGATCTCCTCGACCGTGTCGAAGACGTTGCCGCCGGTCAATGCCTTCCAGCCCAGCCAGAAGCCCGACAGACTCATCGGGACCTGGTCCCGTTCGGCCATCTCGTAGCTGCTCTCGTTGTTGCGCACGCGGTCGATGACGTCAGGCGCCGCCAGGGCGCGGCTCACGGACTCGCTGTACGTCAGGCCGTCGTCGGCGTCGCGCAAGCCCTTGGCGTGCTCCTGCACCGCCAGCACGGGGAAGACGAAGTCCTGAGCGACCTTGTGGAGCAGGTTCCAGTCGCCTCGCCCGTAGCCGTGGTGCGGGTAGAGCATGGCCGCGGTCGCCCGCGCAGGCACAAGACCGATGCGTTCGGGGATCCGGCCGATGGCGCCGGCGTCGTCGATGAGGCCCGGGGCGACCCACTCGATCGGCGCCTTGCCGGTCGTGGCCTTGATCGCCGCGGCAGCAACGGGCCCCGGCAGGGGCATCGCCATCAGGTCGAACGCCAGTCGCGCGGGAGAGCCCTCCTCGAGCACGCCCTCGGTCATGTCCAGGACAGCGCGCTGCAGGTTCGCCGCGCGTCCGGCCAGGTTCCCCTCGACGCCAGCGGTCGGGAGCAGGCCCTCCGCCAGGGCGGCGTTGTCGATCTCCGGCGTCAGCATCCGGGTCGGGTCCATCGCCGACGGCGTGGCGTCCCGGCCCTCGATCAGCGCGGCGGTGTAGCGCAGGGCCTCGTTGCGGAGCCGTGCGCGGGTCTCCGCCTTCTGCTCGTTCGTCAGCGGCTGCTCCAGCGCGATGATCGACCGGGCTTCCTTCTCCAGCAGGCGGGCGTGGACCTGGTACAGCGTGGAGTCAGGGTCGGTGAAGCTCCCGAACTCCAGCCGGTCGATCATGACGCCGGTGTCGGGGTCGGCCGTGGGCACCGACCGCGTGGTGATGCCCTCGTAGTCGAAGTCCACGCCCGGCGGCGGCGCGGGCGCAGGCACGCGGAAGGGGTCGTCCGTGTCCAGGTCGGCTGCGCCGGAGTAGCGCTTCGCCGCCATCTCGGCGTTCTCTCGTGCAGGGCGCTCGATGCGGTAGTCCAGGTCCTCCGGCAGCGCGATAGGCGACGGCACGGGGACCGGGGGCGGCACGTCTCCAGGCAGCGACGCCGGCACGGTGCCGGGCACGCCGTGCAGCGGCACGCGGATGCCTCCGGGCGCCTCCGGGATGGAGCCCAGGCCCAACGGGACCCGGATGCCGTCAGGAGCCTCCGGTGCGGGGCCGAGAGCCGTAGCTCCCTGCACGTCTGCCTGCTGAGGCGTCTGGAGTTCGGGCGGCAGGCGGATCTGGGGCATGGCCAAAGGCCTAACACACCGCGGGGCTCAACGCTCTATCAGTCCTCGACGCTGCCGACCTCGGCGGTGGCGCTCGGGCCCGGACGCTTGGGCTGTGCGCCGACCCCTGGGGCCAGACCCGCCTTGATGTTCTGGCGCTTGCGTTCGCGGAAGTCCTGCCGGCGCGCGCGCTGCTGCTTCTTGGCGGTGCGCGCATACTCCCGTAGGACCTGGCGGTCGTCCGCGCCCTGGTAGCCCATCTGCTTCTTGAACGTGGTGTAGGGGCTGGAGTTCAGCAGGTACTCGCGGGCCTCGACCACGGGCGGGTGCTCCGGGTGGGCCTCGATGGCGTCCATGATCTGGACGTAGCGGTCGAGCGCGTCCGACTCCGGCACGATCTCCAGACCGGGCAGCAGCTGCTTCTGGGGGTCGTAGCCCTCGTAGTCGATGACGCCGTCGCCGTCGCCGTCGGTGTCCTCGCCCTTCGGCAGGAAGGTCGGGGCCTGGGCCTGGACCTCCTCCCACGACGGGAGCTTGCCGGCGCCCAGGTGCCCCAGCTGCTGCACCACCTGCTCGTAGTCGTTGCCGACCTGGGCCTTGTGGCGGATGGCGGTGTCGCGCAGGTACTCGTAGTGCCCGGTGGCGATGCCCTTGACGCTGCCGTCGGCCATGGTCTGGGCCCGCTCGGGGTTCAGCCGGTCGACCTTCGCCAGCAGGTCCTGAACATCCGTTCCGGTGACGGCGGCCACGGCGGCGATGTCGTTGAAGACGGCCGCGGCCTCTTTTGGGTCGAGCTGCGCCATGTCGCCGGCGCCGGACTCGAGCAGGCGACGGGTGATGAACCGCGCCCCGTCGATCTGCAGGCTCTTGGCCTCCTCCGAGCCGGGCTGCGGGAGCACGCCTGCGAGCTTGTCGTTGCCGACCATGGCCGGGTTCAGCGCCTCGCCGCCCAGGGCGTACGCCAGCAGCATGTTGGCGTCGACGCCGCCGGGACCCTCCTGGACCCCGCTGCTACGGATCAGGCCCTTCAGGAATGCCTCTCCCGGCTGGCTGAGTCCCGCCAGCTGGTGGGTCATGTTCTCCAGGCGCGCCGCCTGCTGGTGCATGCCGGCGGCGTGAATCTGGGCGGACGCGGCTTTGAGTTGGGCGTCCGCGTTGAGCTTGGCCTTGAACAGGCCCATCTCCGTCACGTACTGCTGGGTGAGCGCGTCGAGCCCGGCGGTGTAGTAGTTCTGCTGCAGCTGCCCGTACTGCTGGTTGACGGCGTTGAGCTCCGCGCGCTTCTGCTGCGCCGTCATCAGGTTCGGGTACGGGTCGCGGGCAGCGAAGGCTGCGGCACCGCCCTCCCGACCGGACGCAACGGCGCCCGCGCCGGACAACGCCTGGGCCCCGAGCCGCGCGCGGTGACGGCGCTGCTCGCGGACGTAGTTCATGGCCTGGTTGAGCTCGGCCTCGCTCATCTCGTACGCCGGCACATCAGCCTCCCGGGATCATGCCCATCAACGCCTCGCCCCCGGCGTCCATGGCGTCGAACGAGTACTTCATCGCGATCTGGCGGCGACGGGCGTCCTCGTTCCGCTGGCTTTGGCCCAGGGTCAGGGCCTCCGCCCGGCGGGCCTGGGTCGCTGCTTCCTTGAACGCTCCGGCCTGGCCGCTGGCCTGGACAGCGGCGGTCGACGCCTGCTTCTGCGCCTGGTCGGCCGCGCCCCGGTACACGTCCTCCTGGACGGTGCCTTCGCCGGACGCCTGCGCCATCTCGTTGGCGGCCACCTGCTGCGTGCGGAGCGCAGCCTCGGCCTGGCCCTGGGCCTCCTGCCGGAACTGGTCCGTCTCACGGTCGGCCACGAGGTTGCCTTCCAGCGCCTTGCCGAGCTGCTGCTTGGTGTACTTGCGCATGGTCCGATTCAACGTCATGGGATCACCCCGGCTTGACGCGGTAGCGGCGCAGGGCGCTCATCGAAGCAGCTGCGTTCTGCCCTGCCTGTTGCGACGCGGCGGCCGCCATCGGGTCGCCCTGCTGGAGCTTGGCCTCCTCTTCGGTGGCGGTCTCCTTCGCGTTGCCGGCGGCCTTGCTGATGGTCTGCATGATGGCTTGGATCGGCATGCTCA